>Ga0101944_10007501_pt1 | contig 10877 bp, 9 predicted proteins | sample DewCreD2012metaG_FD_75245 | JGI IMG/M metagenome (GOLD analysis project Ga0101944, IMG submission 75245) | Hot spring sediment bacterial and archeal communities from British Columbia, Canada, to study Microbial Dark Matter (Phase II) - Dewar... ...
CGACGAGGGCATTTTCATGCTGATGGGGGAATTGGTGGAGCACCGGCGCACGGAGGACCTGTTCCTCAACCCCAAGGACCCCCGCACCGCCGAATACATCGAAGGCCGCTACGGCTGAGCCAACGCCGCGGCGGTTATTGAATTTGTTTGTTGCCGCCGGTCTGCCGGTTTCCCGTTTCCTGCCGGAGCCGAAAAACTGAACTGCATCGGCCTTTCGCCGCCGTCAACCTGAGCTCGGCACAAGCACAGTGTCTTGCTCCTGGCGAATCGTTCCAAGTGTGCGAACGCTGCTTTGAGGGGCACACCGTCGTAAGGGCTTACTGGCCAAGCGGCGAGGAAAGAGGCTTTGCGGACTCACCGCGCCCTGTGGTGAAGGGAAATTGCAGTTTCTTCAATAATTCAATTGACTGGGCAGATGTTAGACGATAACGTCTAACCGGATATGAAATCGGTGACTGTTCGAGAATTTTATCATAACGCCGGCTTGGTAGATGGCTTGACCGCTGGGGGGCGACTGTTGGTCACTGCCAAAGGAAAACCGAAATTTATCGTCATGAAAACCGACCGGCCACGCATGACTTCCGCCTTGGCGCGAAAACGGGCCGTGGGAAAAACCAACCAAACGGAGATTGACGGGACCGCTTTCATTCAGTCGCTTAAGAAATGAAACTCTACGCCGATACCTCCTGGTGGTTCGCATACAAATGCGCGGCGGATGTTCACCATGGCCAGGCCATCGCTCTGTTTGATGCCATCCCTATGGTTGAAATTTTTTGGACTCCCTGGCAGCGAATTGAAGTTTATAACACCTTTCGGCAGGCTGAATTGGGGCAATTACTGGCGCCGGGGGCAGCACGACAGATGATTCGCCTGCTGGAACAGGAAATCCGGCTGGGATACTGGTCCCATGTCGAATTTGACTGGACGGACACCGTCCGCACCGCCTGCGAGATCAGCGCGGAGCATGCCTCCCGCATGCCGATCCGGGCCATGGATTTGTTTCATGTGGCCATCGCCATTGAAGTGGCCGCCGATGCCCTGCTTTCCTTCGACAACGACCAAATCGCCCTGGCCAAAGCCGCCGGCCTGGCGGTGCTGCATCCGCCTTACCAAGCCTGATTTCTTCCTTCGCCATCGGCGCGCACGCCGTTGCCCATATCATGGCCACCTTCGCCTATGCCGCCGGTCCGCCGGTTTCCCGCTTCCCGCCGGAGCCGACAACAAAAAATTAAAGCCGGTCGCGCGCGACCAACCCCATATTGGGAAGAATTCTGTCGCCAAAGATTTGCCGCCGCCGGCCCGCATAATCCGGCAAAGAGCAAACAACCAGCAGTTCAGACCCTCACCCGGCGGAGCTTGATCGGATACGTCCGGCCCGAGTTCCATTGGGCGACGTAGATGCTCTGCTCGTCGTCCACCATCAGGCCGTGGGGATACCGGAACAGGGTGCCGGTGGCGGACATCGGGGCCAGCGCGCCGGCGGCGTCGTAGGCCGGCGCCGGACCGGCGATGTTCGAGACAATCCGGTTCCGCCGGTCGAGCACCGAAACAAAACCGTTTTTGACCTTGGAACCCTCCGGCGCCTTGGCGCCCATCAGGTGCGGCACCACCAGGTGCTCGCCAAAGGGGACCATGAAACAGGGCATCGCCCCCGGCAGCGCGATAGTGTCGAGGTATTGGCCATCGAGGGAGAACCGTTTGATGGCGTTTTGCGAGCGCGAGGTGATCAGCAGCACCGGTCTGGCGGGATCACGGCGGTCAATGTGAATGCCGTGCGCGCACTGGAGCGCGTCCGGCCCTTCGCCGCCGCCCCCAAAGACGCGCTCGATTTTGCCTCGGGCGTCGTATTGCACGATGAAATTCAGCCCATACCCGTCCGCCACGTAAAAACCGCCGTCGGGCCGCACCGCCACATGGGTCGGCTTGTATTGGTCCGCCTTGGCGTATTGGCCGGTCTTTTCCGGCCAATCGAGGGTCATTAGGATTTTGCCGTCCATCGTGGTCTTGAAAACCTGGTGCCGGTCGTGGTCGGTGATGAAAAACCGCTCCTCGCCCTTTTCCTCGAACAAGGTCAGCCCGTGCGCGCCGGGGAATTCCTTGCCCCACTTGCCGAGCAACCGGCCCTCGCGGTTGTAAATGACAACATTGTTGGCGGTGTGGTTGGTGAGCAGGAAAATTCGGCCGTCGCGGGTCTGCGCCATGCCGTGGCAATCTTTGACCGGCGTTTGCGCGTCCAGAACGCCCCAGCCGGGCACAGCCTGGTAACGGAAGTCGCCATGCCCCAACACTTCCGCCGTTTCAGCGGCCGACAACCTGCCTTTACCGGCTACCGCCACCACTGCCACCCCGCTGGCGAGAGTTTTTACAAATTTTCGCCGCTCCATTCCGATTTTTCCTTTCATTGGCCAAGAATAGACCCGGGAAGTGGAATGTCCAAAAACCGGTGGCAAACTTCGGCTCGACTTGGCAAACAACCGATTTATTATAGCCGGAGTTCATGGAAAATTGGCGAAATTGGGCGGCCCTGATGCTGGCTCTACTGGCGGCGACGATAAGCGGCGACGCGGCCGCGCCGTTCACCGGGAATCCCGCCGCCGAAGTCAAATGGCACCCCGGCCATTATATTTTTGTGGGACATGGCGCGATTCGGGAGGAACACCTCACCGGACCGTTTCGCGGCGTCCAGAAATGCTACACTTGGAAAGCCTTGGAACCCGAGTTGGGGCAATACGATTTTTCCGCCGTAAAAGCCGACCTGGCCCTGCTGCAAAAACGCGGCCGGCAACTGGTCATGCAGGTGCAATTCAAGGCCTTTGGCCAGGGAGCTTGTTACGCGCCGGCATACCTGAAAGGGCCGGAATTCGGAGGCGGAGTTTATCGGGCTTCCAGCGGCTCTTACAACCCGGTGATCTGGAACCGGCAAACCGGTGAGCGCCTGGACGCCTTGCTGGCTGCTTTGGGAAAGGAACTGGATAACCACCCGGCGCTCGAAGCGGTGGTGTTGCCGGAGACCGCGCCCTCCGCCAACCTCAACAAACAGCCGCAGGCGGGTGTCGAACCTTATGCCGATGACAAATATCTGGAAGCGCTCAAGCTCAGGGTCCGCGCCTTGCGAACGGCATTTCCCCGGACCGCGATCATTCAATACGCCAATTTTCCCCCGGACCTGCTGCCCGACCTGGTCGCCTATATGAAGGAAATCGGCGTGGGCATGGGCGGACCCGATGTTTATCCCTTGGAATCCAACCTGTCTGATCCCAAGCGGGGTGTTTATCGCCTCTACGCTGGCCTGTCCGGCATTGTGCCGCTGGGCGCGGCCGTGCAATCGCCGAACTACTCGCGCGCGCTCAAGAAACGCACCAGCGCCTTTGACCGCGGCCAGGACCCCAAAGCCGTGGTGCTGGAGCCGGGGGATGAAACGCCCATCCCGGTGCGCGAGCATCTCAAACTGGCGCAGGACCGGCTGAAGCTCAATTACCTCTTCTGGAGCGGACATCCGAAGGATTGCTTCGAGGCGGTGAAGAAGATGCTGGCCGAGCCCGGCCTGGCCGCTGATCCGGCGGGCGGGCTGGACGCAAAATTGCCCGCCAAAACCTTTGTCAAATAAACCCCAGCCGTGAACCGCAGACATTTCGGGCAAGGCTTGTCCGGCCTGGCGGCCGCCTCCGCGTTGCCGCTTCCGGCCAACGCCGGCAAACCCGGTTGGCAGCAGAAAAAACTGGCGCGCCATCCATCGTCTGGTAGATTTTTATCATGGTAACCAATTATACGGATTTCTTTGAGCGTCGGGCCGAGATTTGTGGCGGACAGTTGGTAGTCAAAGGCACACGGGTGCCGGTGCGCACGGTGCTGGCCAGCCTGGCCGAAGGCGCAACTGTTGATGAGATAATCGCAGACTTTCCTGTGTTGGACAAAACCTCGGTTCAAGCAGTCATTGCGTTTGCCGCCGCCTCCGCTGAAGAGGATTTGCCAGCGCCAGCCAATCCGGTGGTGGCATGAAGATCAAACTCGATGAAAACCTCCCGGAATCACTTCTGGCGGCGCTGAAAGATTTAAGCCATCAAGTGGATAGTGTGCGGGAGGAAGGCTTGGCGGGACGAGACGACAGGGAGGTCTGGCAAGCCGCTCAAGACCATGGCCGCTTTCTTATCACGCAAGACTTGGATTTTTCAGACCTCCGCAAGTTTAGTCCCGGAACGCATCACGGCTTGCTGCTGCGCTTGCGGTTTCCCGGGCGGCAAAACTTGTTTCGGCGATTGATCGAGGTCTGCAGGACAGAAAGAATGGAAGAATGGAAGCGTTGTTTTGTCCTGGTGACCGAACGAAAAATCCGCGTTCATTCCCCTCAGACCGTCCGTGATAAAACCGAACCTACCTTATGAACCGCCGATATTTCATGCAGAGCCTGTCCGGCCTGGCGGCCGCCTCCGCGCTGCCCCTTCCGGTTGTCGCGGCCGCCAAGAAAAACGCCGGTTCCCCCCAAAAAACCGGCCAGGGGATTCCGCGTTTCGGCGATGGGCGCGACTGGTTTTTCGCGAAACGCTTCGGGATGTTTGTGCACTGGGGGCTCTACGCGATCCCCGGCTGGCACGAGCAGCACCAGTGGCGCGCGCGGGTGCCGCGCGCCGAATTCGTCAAGCTGGCCGCGCAATGGAATCCGGTGAAGTTCGACCCCAACGCCTGGCTGGACTTGATGCAGGAGGCGGGCATGAAATACCTCTGTGTGACCACCAAGCACCACGACGGCTTCTGCCTGTGGGACACCAAACAGACGGCCTTCAACACGATGAACACTCCTTACCGGAAGGACATCATCGGAATGCTGGCGGAGGCCTGCCATAAGCGCCAAGTGCCGCTCTGCCTTTACTACTCGATTGCGGACTGGAACCATCCCAACTATCCCAACCAAGGCCGCCACCACGAATTGGAACCGCAGCCGCAGGACTCGCCGGACTGGGGAAAATATCTCGAATTCCTCAAGTCTCAGGTGCGCGAGCTATGCACGAACTACGGCGAAATCCACGGGTTCTGGTGGGACATGAACGTGCCGCTGCACAAGGACCCTTCGATCAACGCGATGATCCGCCAGCTCCAGCCCAAGGCCGTCATCAACAACCGGGGATTCGACGATGGCGACTTTGGCACGCCGGAGCGGGATTACGAAAAGGACGAGGCGATGGCGTTCACCCGGCCCACCGAGGCCTGCCAGGCGGTCGGCATGGAAAGCTGGGGCTGGCGCAAGGACGAGGATTATTACACCGACCGGCACTTGATCCGCAGCCTTGACCGCTACCTGGCGCGCGACGCCAATTACCTGCTCAACGTCGGCCCCAAGCCGGATGGCACGATTCCTGAACAATCCGCCGCCATCCTGCGCCGGATTGGCCAGTGGTATCGGCAGGTGCGGGAATCGCTCGAGGGCGTCCAGCCAGCCAGCCAGCTCACGAGCAACCGCAACGTGATGCTGACCCGCCGCGGCCAGACGCTTTACGTCCACCTCAACAAGGATCCGCAGGGGGACGGCGTGAAGCTCAAACCGTTCAATGTCGCCCCCAAAAGCGCGGTGTTGCTGAACACCGGCCAGCCGGTGGATTTTGTCGTCAACCTGACACCGGCCGATCACCAGGAGCAAAAAGCCTATCTGCGCCTGATGGGCCTGCCGGCGAACGAGCTGGCCAACACGGTAATGGTGGTGAAGTTGGAATTTGACCGGCCCCTTGAGGAACTCGCCCAGCCCGCCGCCGGACCCGATAAGGTGACAGATTGGCAGAAGTGAGTGACCGGCTTCCGGACTAAGCCGGAACCGCCTCGCGCATAGGCCGAGTGCGGGGAGCGGGAAGCGTCTTCCCTTCCTTCTGAAATGCCTCAACCTCCTCGACCACCAACAAACGAAGCTGCCGGAATGCCTCCTCCTCGGTGGCACCGTGGCAAACGCCGCCCCAGGGAAACAAGTCCGGGCAATAACCGACGTATAATCCGTCTTCCTCTTCCCATCGAACAAACTTTAGATATTGGTCGTGTGCTTTCATCTTTGCACCTCACGGATACCGTTTCGCACTTGCTTTTCTTGATAATGCTTGGCGTCATCGCCATCGTGTCCGCTCAAAATCAATGCTCCGGTAAACTTTGGATGCCGAAATTTTCGGTGTGAACCCTTGCCGCCGGCCACGCGCACAAACCCAGCCTGCTCAAGGTCGCTAACCAATTGTCGTATTTTGCGCGGCACACCGTAACCATAACACCCCTGACATCACCTGCCAACCGCGATTTCCTGATTTCCTGAATGCCGCGCAGAAACCTCAGCCTTTCAAGGTATTTTCGGGGATGTCCCGAGAATAGAGCCTGTCCCAAAAGCGCTCCGGGTGCGTCCGCATTGACGGCGGCGGCGGCTGGGGGAAAAGGATGCGGGCTCGACTTGGCGCAAAACGGCCAAATCGTGTCTTTATGATGGGGTGGCCCCTCTACTTGTGGGCCTTGGCTTTCGCTGCCGGGGGCGAGGCGTTGGGGCGGACCAGGCGCGGCGCTCGGGCAGCAAGAAAGGGCGCATTGGCATCCTCAAGAACGGCTTTCTGGGGCGGCCGCTTCGGGCCAAGGCGTTTGCGCATCGGGAAGTGGCGGTGGCCTGGGGGTGTTGACGCATAACCTGTGGATGCCGGCGCGGCTGCGGAAGGACGAAGACAAGGCCCAAACGCTGCTCAAGAAAAGCGGTAGAGGACTACCGCACTCCAAGACCTCGCGGACTTCGTGTGGGGCCTGAGAACTCACGCCAGGATCGTGGAAAATGCGTGTCGCCTTTCATTAACACCTGGCTTCAGCCAGGTGACTAGCGGGTGAGCGCGGGTCTTAGCGGTTTCAACCGTTTAACCGTGCGCGCAACCTGAAACGGTTAAAACCGTTGAGTTGCGTTCCGGGACGCCCACCACCCCGCTGAAGCGGGGTGTTAATGAGAAGGGCGCTTGCGGACGCGGTTTTCAAAAAAACCACTTTTGGGACAGGCTCTAGCTATGTGAGCGCTCTTGGCCAGCACGATATCGGGCTCCGGTTTCTTTCAATGCTTCTTCATGCCAGGCCGGTGAATCGACCAACTTTTCGTCCCGCGACAGATCTTCCCAAAGCAACTCCATGGTTTTGAGTTTTTCTTCCCGGGACATTTCTTGCAGATTCAACTTCATAGCGCCTTTATCCTGTCAAAATTTTCGGGCAGCGCAATCGCGTATTGAATTCGTCTTATCCCCGCCCCCGGGCCAAGTTGCGCTCGCTGACCTGGGAATTCAGGGTCCAATAATCGTAAAGAATGCCCAAGCCAAACAGTCCGAGGGTGAACAGGTAAAGCAAGCCGGTCACCCATTTGCCCTGGTAAAAGCGGTGCACGCCGAGGATCCCGAGAAAGGTCAGGAGCAGCCAGGCCACGGTGTAGTCGAGCGGCCCGGTCGCGTAGCGGCGCGCGGCCTCGCGGCTCATGGAGGGAATCAGGAACAGGTCCACGATCCAGCCGATCAAGAACAGGCCGAAGGTAAAAAACCAGATCGTGCCGGTGACCGGCCGACCGAAGTAAAAACGATGGGCGCCGGTAAAGCCGAAAATCCAGAGGATGTAACCGATCGCTTTGCTGTGGGTTGGAATTGGCGGCTTGCTCACGTTGTTTTTGCGGATGGGTTTTCCGCCAGGTCGCGCACGATGTAATCATGGAATTCGGCCCGCAGATGCGGCGGGATGCGCGCTTTGAGGACGGCGTCGCCATCGCGGTAATGCTGGTCGGTGATTTGGGCCACCTCGTACAGGCGGGCGATGACCCCCGCCCGGCGATGGGGCACCACCAGTTCGACGTAATCGCGCACCGGCCGCAGACGGGCTCCCAACTCGGCCAGCAGCGCCGGCAGGCCCTCGCCGGTCCGGGCCGAGATCGCCACCGCGCCGGGGTATTCGTCGTGGAAGCGGTCGGCCTGGTGCGGCCCTTCCAGCCGGTCCACTTTGTTAAGCACCATGAGCGTGGGCTTGCCGCCGGCGTGGATTTCGTCCAGCACGGCGTTCACCGCCTGGATTTGGTCGCGCGCGTGGGGATGGCTGACATCCACGACATGCAGCAGCAAATCGGCGTTGACCACCTCTTCCAGCGTCGCCTTGAAGGCTTCCACCAGTTGATGCGGCAGCTTGCGGATGAAGCCCACGGTGTCCGACAACAGCACGTTCTGGTTGGTGGGCAGGCGCAGCCGGCGGGTGGTGGGGTCGAGGGTGGCGAAGAGCTTGTCCTCCGCCAGCACTCCCGCGCCGGTCAGCGCGTTGAGCAGGGTGGATTTGCCGGCGTTGGTGTAGCCGACGATCGAGGCCAGCGGCCATTGGCGGCGCTGCCGCCCGGCCCGCTGGGTGCGCCGCTGGCTGCGCACCGCCGCCATTTCCTCGCGGATTTTGTCAATCCGCTCCTGCACCTTGCGGCGGTCCGCCTCGAGCTGCGATTCGCCCTCGCCGCCGCGGATGCCGATGCCGCCGGCTTGCCGCGACAGGTGGCCCCAAAAGCGGGTCAATCGCGGCAGCAGGTATTCCAGTTGAGCCAGCTCGACCTGCAATTTGCCGTCGCGCGAGCGCGCCCGCCGGGCAAAAATGTCCAGGATCAGCGTGGTGCGGTCAATGATCTTGCACTCGAAGATCGCCTCGAGATTGCGCGCCTGGGCCGGGCTCAGTTCGTCGTCCAGGATCACCGTGTCCACCTTCAGTTTGCGGCATTCCTCCGCCAGCTCTGCGGCTTTGCCTTTGCCGATGTAGGTGCCCGGCGCCGGCGCCTCGAGCTTCTGGACGGCCTGGCCCATGACTTTGGCGCCCAGCGTGTCCGCCAGCTCGGCCAGCTCCGCCATGGACTCCTGCACATCAAACTCTGCGCGCGACTTCAACTGCACTCCCACCAGGAACGCCCGCAGCGTCCGCTTGGCGGCGATTTCGATTAATGCCTTCAAATCCGAACCTAAAAAAGTTCCAGGAAACCATAGAATGGAAGCCCGTCGGAACGCAAGCGCGGCGGCGCGGCGGTGGCGGCGCTGAATAAATCTGGAATTGAGGCGTCCACTTGTTCATATTTACACCACCCTGACGGGCAGCACATGAAAAAGAAATTTGCAAACGGTCATCGGCTGGACGCGCCAAGCGGGTTTCTAGGGATGGCCCGTGCATGACCAATGACGCCGTTATCTGACTTGCGCCCAGGAAAAGCCATGCGCATCCCTCGAATCCAATCCCACCGCAGAACGGCTTCTCCGCCGCTTGCGCTCAATCGGGGGTCCACTGCGGCGGCTATTGTCCGGGTCGTTGCCTCGGTCGTCTGGTTGTGGGCCGTCGCGCCCGAATCTTCCGCTGCTCCGCCGCCCTTCAACAGCCCTCCGCTGCCACACGTCACGTCGTGGATTGGGAACACCTATCCCGGGGCCAAGCGCTGGGTGCAGCAGGACATCCGCGCCCTGGCGGTCACCGAGGACGGGACGGTATTCACCAACGTGGAGTGGGAGGAAGGCGGCGGCAATGTAGGTGAATACCGGGATGGCGCCCTGGTCCGGTACGCGATGCACACGCACGGCTGGGGGGCGGGCGGCGGCGTGAGCGTGGCGGCAAACGAGGACTACCTCTTCATCGGCATGGTGATGGGCAACGAAGGCGGCGGGTTGAAGGACGACAGCACCTGGCCGCCGCAGGGCGCAAAATGGTTCGGGGTGTCGCGGCGATGGCGCCACGACATCGCCAAAGCGGCGCCCTTCCCGGGCGGCAAAGGCGGCAAGGGTGACACGCTCAAGGATTCGTTCCTCGTCGTGGCCGAAGTGCCGGAACGCGGGGGCCAGCCGATCGCGGGCATGGTCGCGACCAAAACGGAACTCGTGGTGAGCGAGCCGAACGCGGGGGAGATCCAGGTGTTCGACTGCGCCACGATGAAGCTGGCGCGCCGGTGGAAGGTCGAGCGCGCCGGCCCGCTGGCGATGGATCGCTGGGGCAACCTGGCGATGCTCGAAGCGGCGCGTGAAGGTTCGCCGTCGCGCGCGCTCTTCTTCGGCAAAGGGCAGACGCCTTGGATGTTTGCCACCCCTCCGCCGGGCGCGGTGGCGAGCGCGGCAATGGTGTCGTCGGTGTGCAGCATGGCCCCCGAAAGGACGCCGCGCCGGACCTCCGAGGAGGCCCGGCGCGGCGGGTGCGTGGCGGGACTACTCCTCGTCGCTGGCGCGCCCGGCGAAGCCGGCGGGCGCGACGGCGATGCGTTTAATCATGCCGGTCCCGAGCGCGTAGGTCTTGACCCGCGCGTCGTCCTTGAGCGTCTGGTGGATGATGCGGCGCTCCTGCGCGTTGAGGTACTCGCTCACCACCTCGTCGCCCGACTCCACGGCGCGCTCGGCCATGTCGCGCGCGATCTGCTCGAGTTCGGCCTCGCGCTGGTGCCAGGCGCGCGGGTCGGCCGCGCTCTCGAGACCACTGTCATCTATGCGATTCTGCTGGCGGGGGCAGTGATCGTCATGGTGCCCTTCTGGTGGATGATCACGACCTCGCTCAAGCCGCAGTCAGAGGTATTCACGTTCCCTCCGACGTTCTTTCCGCGCACGTTCCGCTGGCAGAACTACCCGGAGGCTTGGCATTACCCAAATATGGCGTTCCCGCGTTGGGCGCTGAATACGGTCTTCATCACGGCCCTGGTGGTGCTTGGTATACTTGTTACGTCATCTCTGTGCGCGTACGGCTTCGCCCGTATCCGCTATCCGGGCCGGGATTTCTGGTTCATGGCGGTCCTGGCTTCCATTATGCTGCCCTCACAGGTGACCCTCATTCCCCTGTACATCGTATTCCACAGGCTCCATTGGCTCGACACGTTCAAGCCACTCATAATCCCGGCGTGGTTGGGCGGGGGAGCC
>Ga0101944_10007502_pt1 | contig 10875 bp, 6 predicted proteins | sample DewCreD2012metaG_FD_75245 | JGI IMG/M metagenome (GOLD analysis project Ga0101944, IMG submission 75245) | Hot spring sediment bacterial and archeal communities from British Columbia, Canada, to study Microbial Dark Matter (Phase II) - Dewar... ...
AACCGAGCAAGAATTAACCGCTCCGGTCACGGTGATCAAAGGTATTGGTCAAAAGTCGGCAAAAATCCTGGAACAGGTCGGCATTTTTACCCTTAAAGATATTCTCTATTACTTTCCGCGCCGTTATGACGACTATAGCAAATTCAAACCGATCAAAGATCTAAAATACGGAGATGAAGTAACCGTCTTGGCGACAGTCCAAAATATCCAAAAACACACTGTAAGAAATCGAAATATGGATATTATTGAAGCAGTTGTCAGCGATAGTACCGGTTATCTGCGAATTACCTGGTATAACCAGCGGCATCTGCTATATACACTAAAGCCCGGTGATCAAATATCTCTTTCGGGAAAAATCTCGATGAAACTTGGACGTTTAGCAATGGAAAGTCCGGATTGGGAAGAATTAGACCGGGAACATTTACATACCGGTCGTATCGTTCCTATTTATCCTTTATCGGGAAATATCAATCAAAAACAGTTAAGGAAATACATCCACGAAACCGTCTCATATTATGCTCCCCGCCTTCCGGATCACTTACCTGAGGAAATTAAAAAGAGCGCGAACTTGCTCGATCTCCCTATAGCAGTACAACAGATACACTTCCCCGATTCAGAAGAAGCCCAAAAGAAAGCACAAGAGCGGCTCGCCTTCGACGAAATCTTCGCCCTCCAATTAGGCTTGTTAAATCAAAAGAAAGGATGGCAAACCAACCAGGCTCAACGGTTCCAAGTTAGTGACGAATGGCTGAATTCGTTTGTTCAACAAATCCCCTTTCCGCTTACAACAGCCCAGCATAAAGCCATTGCAGATATCTGCGGCGATCTAGACTCCGGCCATCCGATGGACCGGCTAATTCAGGGAGATGTAGGGTCCGGCAAAACAATCGTAGCAGCAACAGCTGCTGCTATGGTAGCCTTTTATCATGCTCAGGTTGCGATCATGGCGCCTACCGGCATATTGGCGGAACAACATTATCGTAACTTAACCAAATTACTGAATGCAATCCAAATCGATCAAAAACCTGTGATATCCGATGATGAAATCCGATTGTTGCTCGGCAGCACCTCGGACGATGAGAAAGAATCGATCCGTCAAGGTCTTGGGGATGGCTCAATTAAACTGGTTATTGGCACTCATGCCTTATTGGAAGATCCGGTTCAATTCAACAATTTGCAATTGGTGATAATCGATGAACAACACCGCTTTGGTGTTGAACAAAGAGAAAAACTGCGTTCAAAAGGCAATACCCCTCACCTCATCGTCATGACTGCCACGCCGATCCCCCGATCCCTAGCCCTTACCTTATATGGTGATCTAGACCTGACGGTTATTGACGAATTGCCGCCCGGCCGTCAGCCGGTGTCCACCCATTTAATTCATCCCATCGAAAGAGAAAGAGTCTATCAGTTTGTTCGTTCTCAAGTCGAAAAAGGCAACCAGGTCTTTATTATTTACCCTCTCGTTGAAAAAACTCGTGAAAACCAAGACGAGAGTATCACTGCTGTTGCCGAAAGCCAGCGGCTGCAAAAAGAGATATTTCCCGATCTAAAAATTGCACTGGTGCATGGACGGTTGAAACAAGAAGAAAAAGACAATATCATGGCTGATTTTAGGGATCGCAAGTATGATATTCTGGTATCTACGTCCGTAATCGAAGTAGGGGTGGATATCCCTAATGCTACGGTCATGATCATTGAAGGGGCAGATAGGTTTGGATTAGCGCAACTGCATCAATTCCGGGGACGGGTTGGGCGAGGTTCCGAAAAATCATACTGCCTGTTGATCCCCGAAAAAGAAGATAACATTGAGAACGAACGTTTATCGATTATGGTTGAAACCAATGATGGCTTTATCCTGGCAGAGAAAGACCTGGCACAACGCGGACCGGGAGAATTTTTAGGAACCCGTCAATCCGGCTTACCCGAATTGAAAATTGCCAAACTGACCGATATCCATCTAATCGAGAAAGCGCGTAAATTCGCATATCAAGTATTTGAAAAAGACCCCGATTTTACCGATCTTGAGAACAAAGCTTTAAGGAACTACGTCCATCAATTTTGGCAAAATCTGGTCAAAGGATGAAAATCAATGGTCAGAGCATGTTTTCCAGGAAGTTTCGATCCCATTCATCTAGGACATGTGGATATCGCATTGCGCGCCGCAACCCTTTTTGATGAGTTAATCATCGGCATATATAATCGTCCCAACAAACACCTTCTATTCAGCCCAGAAGAAAGGCTAGATCTCGTCCAACGCAGCTTTGAAAATTGTAAAAACATCAAAGTAGTTTTATACGATGGTTTAACGGTAGCTTTCTGTCGTTCTATTAATGCTCAAGTGATTGTCAGAGGGTTGCGGGTTTTCTCTGATTTCGAATACGAGTTTAGGATGTCCTTGGCAAACAGACGACTGGATCCAGGCATAGAAATGATAGCCCTGATTACCAGCGAAGATCATACTTTTCTCTCATCAACAACCGTTCGCGAAATTGCCCAATTAGGAGGTGACGTCAGCAGTATGGTTCCGCCCCATGTCGCACAAGCCTTACAAGCCCGTTATCCCCGCCAACATTTCGAATAATTAAGATAAAATGTAACAAACAGGTCTGCTTCTTGCAACAATACACTTAGAAATTTGGAGGATGGTATGGATATCTTACACCTGATTAACCGGTTAGAAGAGCTCTTCAATGAGAGCCGGTCCATCCCATTTACCCACAGTGTAGTAATCGATGAAGATCGGATGCTGGATATAATCGATCAGATGCGGGTATCTATTCCTGATGAAATAGAAAAATCACAACAAATTCTCAAACAAAAAGAACGGCACATCGCTCAGGCACAGGAAGAAGCCTCCAGAATCATTCAGATAGCCCGAGAAAAAGCAGATCAATTAGTCCAAGAAAGCGAGATCACCCAAAAAGCAAAAGCCCTGGCGGATCAAATGATTGCCCAGGCACATGCAGAAACGGAAAAGATTCGGCATGAATCGGACAAATACATAATGGATTCCCTTGTCCGCTTGGAGATTGAACTGGAGCGATCCTTAAAACAAGTCCGCAATGGCATCCGTTTATTACAGAGCCAGCAATCTTATTCCGAAAAAACGCAGCAGGAATAATCTGCTACTCTTCTTTTTCATCTTCAGTTTTCTTTTTGAGTTTTGAAAACTTACTCTCTTTAGCTTCAACAGGGTGCAGCGCAATCTCCAATATTTGATCCATGTGTTCCACCGGGATGATGCTTAAATCATCCCGCACTTTTCTGGGTACATCAACCAGGTCTTTGACGTTCTTCTCAGGAATGATCACTTTTTTGATCCCAGCCCGATGCGCAGCTAATATTTTTTCACGAACGCCCCCAACCGGCAAAACCCGACCGCGCAGGGTGATCTCGCCGGTCATTGCCACTTCTTTATAAACCGGACGTTCGGTAAACGCAGAGATCAGGCTGACCGCAATGGTTACACCGGCGCTTGGTCCATCCTTTGGGATCGCCCCTTCGGGTACATGGATATGCACATCCAACCCTTCAAAAATCTCACTATCAATTCCCAATTCGGGTGCCCGGGCCTTTAGATAAGAGAGGGCTGCCTGCGCCGATTCCTGCATCACTTCTCCGATCTGCCCGGTGATCTGTACGTTTCCCTTACCGTTCATGATCAAGACTTCAATGGGCATAATTTCGCCGCCATTCTCAGTCCAAGCCACCGCCGTAGCAACCCCTATCTCATCCTTTGCCTCAGCTTCGGTCATAAAAAACTGAGGGGGGCCCAAGAAACTTTCAATGGCTGTATCTGCCAACCGCGTAGGATATTTTTTTCCTTCAGATTTTAAGCGGGCAATCTTACGGCAAATCCGCCCCAATTCTCTTTCCAGGTTGCGGACACCTGCCTCTGAGGTATATTCCCGAATGACCCGTTTAATTGCGCTATCTTGAAATTTTATTTCATAATCCCCCAACCCGTTTTCCTCTAATTGTCGGGGAATCAAAAACCTCTTCGCGATCTCCAATTTTTCTTCTTCAATATAGCCAGGGAACTCGATCACTTCCATTCGGTCTAATAAAGCCGGCGGAATATACCCAATTGAATTCGCCGTCGTAATGAACATCACTTTAGAAATATCATACGGCAATTCAAGATAATGATCAGAGAAAGCAAAATTTTGCTCTGGGTCTAACACTTCCAATAAGGCAGAAGCGGGATCGCCGCGAAAATCTGCCCCCAACTTGTCAATTTCATCCAACATAAACAAGGGATTAATCGTCCCTGCCCGCCGCATTGTCTGCAGAATACGCCCGGGCAACGCCCCAATATAAGTCCGCCGATGTCCGCGAATTTCGGCTTCGTCGCGCACCCCTCCCAGCGAAAGTCGGACAAATTTTCTGCCAAGCGCTTCCGCAATCGATTTACCCAGTGAAGTCTTCCCGGTGCCAGGCGGACCAACAAAACATAAAATGGGTTGTTTAGACCGTCTCGGTTTTAAACTTCGCACCGCTATATATTCCAATATCCGGTCTTTGGCTTTGGTCAGACCGTAATGGTCTCGGTCTAAAATTTCAGCGGCACGCCTAACATCGAGGATATCCTCGGTCTCAACCGTCCAGGGAAGATCTATCAGCCAATCGAGGTAAGTACGGATAATGCCGACCTCAGGGGACATTGGCGGCATCTGCGCCAGACGTCTGATTTCTTTCTCCGCTTGTAACCGCACTTCTTCGGGTAATTGGATTTTATCCAGCTTTTCCCGAACCTCATTGATCTCTTGCGTCCAGATATCCCCTTCACCCAATTCCGTTTGGATAGCTTTGATCTGTTCTCTTAAGTAATACTCCCGTTGGCTGCGATCAACCTCTTTTTGAACCGTGGTATGGATTTCATCTTCTAATTGCAGAACATCTAATTCCTGGGCAAGCAGCTTGCTGACCCGCTTCAACCGTTCCTTGGGATCGGGCAGCATCAATAATGCCTGCCGCTCTCGAAACGGAACCGATATTGCCGTCGCAACCATATCTGCCAGCCAGCCGGGTTCGTTAATATTTAGGGAAAATAAATACGCTTCCTCTGGAAGGCTGCGATTCAATTGCGTGCACCGCTCAAACATATCCCGCACGGTCCGCATTAAAGCTTCGATATGTTTATTCGTTGTTGTCGGTTCATATATCGGCTTACCCCGGACACGGAAATAGGGATCAGTCTGGGTGAACTCAGCGATACTCACCCGTGTACGACCCTGAACCAAAGCAGAATTGTTCCCTTCCGGTAAATTTAATAACTGCCCAACCGCAATTTCCACACCAATCGGCAGAAAATCCCCTGGGCCATAAAATTCCTTATCCGGATCTTTGGGGATTAAGCCGATCATGGTTTGCTCATTGAATTGAGCTTCCTGGATGGCTAATAAATTCGATCCCGGCATGATAAATATCGGGGATATCATCCTTGGAAAAACTACCATATCTCTCAATATCAGAGCAGGACATTCGATATACCCATCTTCATCCGGTTCGGAATCGGGTATCTGATACAGTTCTTCGGTTCGTTGATGCATGGAAGATACGTAATCTTCCGCCTCCGACTCGGAGGAATTCCAATCTTCTCTCATAATTTTCCTTTAGCCGCACTAGATTTAGATCGTTTCAAAAGTTCGAAGCGGGGAATACACCTTATGCCATATTTCTCTTGCTGCAGCAGCAACAAATAAACTTCCCGTCACCAAAACAGCCATCTCGTCTCCGGCTTTTTTTAGAGCCAGGGCGAGAGCATCTTCAACCGGAACCACAGCCTGGGCTGGTCTCCCAAACTGGTGTGCCAATTCGGCTAAGGCTTGAGCATCCATTGCCCGTGGATGAACCGAACTGGTTGTAATCAATGAGCTGATTCTCGGTAAAAGTACGGCAAACATGCCCCGCACATCTTTGTCCTCAGATGCCCCAAAAACCATAATCACTTTCTTATCCGGCAGGTAATCATCCAAAGTAAGGCGCAATTTTAAGGCTGAATCTGGGTTATGAGCAGAGTCGAGGATAACCGGCGGGAAGCGGCGCAGAATTTCAAACCTGCCAGGCCAAAAGACAGTTTGAAACCCTTCGCGAACGCTGGCTTCGGTAATTCGAAACCCTTCATTCTTTATCACCTGCAAAGCTGCATAAGCCGTTGCTGCATTTTCTACTTGATGGTAACCAAGCAATGGTATCCTCAACCGGGTCGGTTTCCAAAAAGAATGCCCCCCCGATTGGATAAATTCATCCACCAGAGGTTGTTCTTCAGCAGACCAAACCAATAAAGTTTGACCATCCAAATTATGGGTATCCGCAGCAAATAAATAATCTTCTCCGACTTCAATCAGTTTGGAATCCCGTTCCATCGCGATCTTTACCACCACTTTCCGCGCCTCTTCTTTCTGGGGAGAGATCACAACCGGTCTGCCCGGTTTTATAATCCCGGCTTTTTCGGTTGCAATTTGGCTCAGCGTATCCCCGAGAACGTTGGTATGATCATACGAAAGGGAAGTAATCACCGAAACCAAAGGATTAACCACATTGGTTGCATCCAGCCTTCCACCCAAGCCAACTTCTACGACGGCCATATCGATCCCCTTACGGAAAAAATAGAGAAAACCTAATGCGGTTGTTATCTCAAAGGTAGTGATCTCTTTCACCTTATGAATAGCTGGCTTCATCTCCTCAACCAAGGAAACCATCTCGGCATGAGAGATCGGCTGGCCATCTACCTGGATTCGCTCAGTATAATCCATCAAATGTGGAGAGGTATAAAAACCGACTCGATGTCCAGAAGCTTTCAAGACACTTGCAATCATCGCAGCTGTTGACCCTTTGCCCTTTGTCCCGGCTAAATGAACTATCGGGTATTGTTGGTGAGGGTTTCCCAAATAGCCTAACAATTCATTTACCCGATCAAGGTTAAATTTATCCGCTGTGTAACGAAAGTTTCGGGTCAAACTATAATCGATAAAACTATAAAGATAATCCAGTGTTTCCTGATACGCAATTTCTATCTCATTCATTCTTACCACCTCAAAATGCCAGCCTCAACGGTTTTTCCTCTCATTATAATTTACAGCGATTGTAACCTTCCCATAAACTTTACGCAAGGATTTTATATAATTTATAAGAAAAACGCCAAAATCCCTTATTGGATTGTTACATGATGGCGTTTTGCCTAACATCCTGCAGTCTGGAGATCGTAAGGGCCGAGTTTCCCCTGCCTTCCGGGAAGAGAAAAGACACTCTTCAATTTGTTATGAATCCATGAAGCACAATTTATATTATTAAAATCGAGTTTCTCTCCGTACAAAACCCGTTTACTCAAAATAGTGTAAAATTGGGCAGCATGGAAAATCAACCTTCCACCTCCCTAGACACTGCTTCGCCATGTCCCAGCCGATCTCTTGTCTGGAAGCAACTTTGGGGAATGCTGAAATGGACGCGCGCCAGTTATTATTTGATGAGCCTTTTCATCGCAGTGGTGGGATTAATCATTTATATCTGGTACCCCCTGGCTGAAGAATATCTGGCAATGTTCGACCCCGCTTACCCGATCTGGCTGCAGGTAGATTGGTTATTGATCGGCATCTTCCTGGCAATGTCCCTGCTGATCATGGCTGGAGCAGACCTTAAGAAGGATATCTGGATAGTATTCGTCGGATTGTTCGGTGGATTGGCTATCGAAAGCTGGGGCACTCAAACCAATCTGTGGTTTTACTACACCAATGAACGACCCCCGTTATGGATCATCCCCGCCTGGCCCATCGCCAGCCTGTCCATTGACCGCCTCGTCCGTATCCTCAACCTTTCCACACCCGAATTCCCCCGCCTGTTCAGAATATTGTATTGGATCATCTTCCCGTCCTTTTACATCCTGCTATGGGTATTTGTTGCGCCGACCTTCGATAAATCGTTGACCTGGATGTCGGTCTTGTTGTGTACTTTTATCATCTTCACCCCTACCGATCACCGCCTGGCAGTTCTGACCTTCCTGGCTGGTTCAGGGCTGGGTTACTTCCTGGAAAAATGGGGTACAACCCGCGAGTGTTGGACATATTACACCTACCAAACCCCGCCGTTCTTCGCCGTCTTGGCACATGGCTTGGCAGCGGTAGCATTTTGGCGGACGACATGGATATTGAAGAACGCCCTGGCAAGGATCGCCCTATTCAAAAACAATCAAACCCCGGCCTCCTGCAAGGAGCCCCGGAATGAAGGTTGAAAAATTCATAATTGACGAATATGATCCAATCCGGTATAATAAATATAGAATATATTTTCTATTTTTAGTGGTTTCAGGCGGCAGCGGCTGGATATTAATCGACGCCTGCAACCATCGTGAAAATATAACAATATGAGGAAATGAATGACTAGATACGATGCTGACCAAATTATAGAACTGGAATTCTTAGAAGCCGTCCGACTTAGACCGGGGATGTATATCGGCAATAATAACGTACACGGACTCCATCATTTGCTTTTGGAGGTACTCGATAACTCGGTCGATGAGTGTATGGCCGGCAATGCCAGCTCGATCCAGGTTGTCATCGAAAAGGACGGCACGATCGCTAACACAGATGATGGGCGCGGTTTTCCGGTTGAATATAAACCGGAAAGCAAGATGAGTGCTCTGACCCTGGCATTGGTCAAGCCGCATTCCGGCGGCAAGTTCGGCGGATCGGATTCCGCTTACAGCTCTTCCGGCGGTCTGCACGGAATCGGTCTCAAGTGCGTCAATGCATTCTCTTCATTCCTCGAAGTGATCGTCCACCGTTATGGCTTGACCTTCTATCAGCGTTTCGAGAACGGCGGTATTCCGGTAACCAATGTTGAAATCCGCAACGCCAATGGGGAAAAAATCGGCGAAATAAACCAGGAAACAGAGATCGTATTGACCAAAAAGAACATTGCCACCCACCTTGCCATCAACGGAAAAAAGATGCCCATTCAATCCGATCCTAACCTAAAAACCGGCACCACCATCCGCTTCCGCCCCAACCGCGAATGGTTTTCCAAGGAAATGGAATGGCAAAACCCCGCTCGGAATGTCCCCTGGAATTCGGATAGGCTGGATACCCGCTTCCGGCAAATTGCCCACCTCTATCCCGGTGTAAGGATCGAATTTCTCGACAAACGCGTACCACACCCCAAAAAAGAAGTCTATTTCTCAAAAAACGGCCTTTTGGACTATATCGCCTACCTCAATGAAGATGTTGAACCGCTGCATAAGCCAATCCTGTTTAAAGAAAAGGATGAGATCGATGTAGAAGGCGGCAAAGCAACCATTGAGACCGAAATTGCCATCCAATACGCAGGCGAAGAAACCCAAATTTACAGCTTTGTCAACGCCATCCCGACCCCTTTGGGCGGGACCCATGTTACTGCCTTTCGGGCAGGCTTGACACGGGCTGTTAAACAATTTGCTACCCAGAAAAAATTAATCAAAGGAGATGAAGATTTCAAAGGGGATGACGCCCTCCTTGGTTTGACGGCAATTATCAAACTTACAATGACCAATACTCCCCAATTTTTATCCCAAACCAAAGAAAGTCTCACCAGCCCCGAAGTGCACGGACCGGTCATGTCGGCTACTTATAACCGCATGATGGAATATCTGGACAAACACATTGCTGAAGGAAAGCTTATTGTTAACCAAGCTATTGCAGCTGCCCGCGGCCGTGAAGCTGCCTCACAAGCCAGAAAACTGGTCATCAAAAAATCAGCGATGGACGCCGGAGAGTTCGTTCTGGGAAAACTTGCCGACATCCAACGGCGCAGCGGCATGCCGGTTGTACCGATTGAACAAACCGCTCTCTATATTGTGGAAGGAGATTCCGCCGGTGGATCGTGCAAACAGGGACGCGATTCGCGTTACCACGCCATCCTGCCTCTGCGCGGAAAGATTCCCAATGTGGAGAAAATGAAATTGAATGATATTTTGAAGAATAGGGAAATTGCCTCCATTGTCGCCGCCTTAGGCACCGGGGTAGGCGCAGATTGCAACGTCGAAGCGATGCGGTATGGACGAGTTGTCGTTTTGGTTGATGCTGATGTGGATGGCAGCCATATCGCCACCCTTCTCGCTACCCTCTTTTGGAGAACGATGCGTACCATCATCGAAGAAGGGAAATTCTTTGTCGCCCGTCCCCCCCTTTACCTGGCGAAAAGCTCAAAAAACAAGAATGCCGTTTATGTGTATTCGGATGAAGAATTGCAGCAATTATTGAGAGAATGGGGAGATGCCAATGTGACGCTTCAGCGTTACAAAGGGCTTGGCGAAATGAATGCCGAACAATTGCGCGAGACAGTTTTTGTGCTGCCTGAAGGTTCAGAAGCAAGAGGAAAGAAAACAAACCCAAGCGAACGCATCCTCACCATGGAGGATTTTTCCAGCCGGGATATCCGCATGGTGATTGAGGATGTTCACCGTACCCGGTCCTTGATCCAGCGGTTGATGGGGACAAATGTGGCACCGCGTAAAGAATGGCTCATGAATACAGACTGGGATGAAGAGGAATAAGCCGATATGAGTGATAATAATGAAACCAAACCCACCGAGAAAAACGCTAATACGCTGTTAGAACAACCCCTGGATCATTTCCTCGAACGATCCTACCGCCGATATGCCATTCTGACCATTCTCGATCGCGCCCTGCCGGATGCCCGCGATGGCTTGAAACCGGTTCAACGACGAATATTATATGCGATGTATTCAATGGGAATGCTCAGCAGCACCCCCCATCGTAAATCTGCCCGTGTCGTCGGGGAAGTTCTGGGTAAATACCATCCACACGGTGATGCTTCTGTATATGACGCAATGGTACGAATGGCACAAGATTTCACCATGCGCGAACCCCTGATTGA
>Ga0101944_10007503_pt1 | contig 10874 bp, 4 predicted proteins | sample DewCreD2012metaG_FD_75245 | JGI IMG/M metagenome (GOLD analysis project Ga0101944, IMG submission 75245) | Hot spring sediment bacterial and archeal communities from British Columbia, Canada, to study Microbial Dark Matter (Phase II) - Dewar... ...
TGGGGTGTTGCCTATGGTGCTGGTGATATCCGCATGAATTGCGCCCATGTCAGCCTCCTCGACAGCCTAAATATGGTAGAATGATCCGCCGTCATGCATTTCGGGCGAATGTGTGCGGTGAATCGCCGCGAGCTTCTCCAATGTGTAGGAACGCAGTACGCGGTGCACCGCATGGTTGAGGTCTTCCCAAACCACCCGCGTCACGCACGTACAAGCATTCCGGCACACACCTGGAGACTGCAAACAGACAATCGGAACGCTGTCATGTTCTGTGGCACAAAAAACATCGTCCAACGTAATCTCCGCGGGAGGTCGGGCGAGATTGAAACCGCCGCGTTTCCCCCGGCTGCCGATGACAATGCCCGCGTGCTCCAGGAGCGTCATGATGTTTTCCAAATACCTCGCCGAAATCCGCTGCCGTCGGCCGATTTCGCGCAATGTGACCGGCGAACCCTCAAATGAGTCGGCGAGCTCTATGAGAGCGCGCACCGCATACCTGCTGCGTGTTGAGATTTTCATGGGCTTTCCGTATTCACGTAATTCCTATTGTTTTTGTGATATTACAAAAACGACAGCCATTTGTCAATAGGAGCTGGGGATTTTTAGAAGATGGGCCATGTTGAGGGAAGTCCGATATTAAAAACGACACAGCCTCGGAAAATACACCACTGAACACATACTCCAAGACAAGATATGATCCGGGCTATACGTTGCTTTCGGAACCGATCGTCGCTGATGCCGCACGACCGATCATGCTCCTCCTATCCACATCAACGAACCGGCAATCAACACCAGCCGATGGGGTGCGCCAAGTCAGAGCATTATCCCTGCATCTTCTTCGCAGAACAGCAAGCTACGGAGGAATGATTTCGTCTCTGCCACCGTGGACAGCAGATCCCAGTCCGTGGCATCCATGACAGCGGCACCCATTCCCGCCATCAGCGCACCGACGGACAACCCGAGCCGCACCGCTCCATCCGTTCCAGCGCTACTTGACGACGGCGATGCGTTTGGTGATGTCCAGTCCGCCGCCGGAGATTTTCACCAGGTATATCCCCGCCGCCAGCGTCTCCCCGTCCCTGCTCTGCACCCGCCAGTCCGGGAACCGCCCCACCTGGTCCGCCACACCTTGTGCGCCCGCCTCGTACACCAGCCCGCCCCGCAGCGAGTACACCTTCATCGTCACCGGCCCCGAGCTCTTCGGCCGGAACCGCACCTGCACCGCCGCGTTCCCCTGCGACAGGTCCACGTACCCCTGCGCGTTCCCTTGGACCGCCACTTCTCCCGACCGCAGAATGTCCACGAACGGATCCCGCACCGGCGGCGGTGTGGCGCTCTCCGGACGGATCCCCAGCGCCACCTTCGTGATCGGCATCACGTACCCCGTCGCCGTGTTGTTGTACGGGTCAATCTCCGTCAGCGCGCAGGCAACCCACCGGCTGCTCTGTTCGTCCCACTGGTACATCCACACGTCGCCCTCGCCCCGGCCCGTCCCGTCCACCACGCCGTCGTTGTTCGTGTCCGGGTACAGCACCGTCACCCGGATGTGTTTGCCGTTGTAGTTGGTCTCGGTAATCGGTGTGCCGCCGTTGCGCCGGTCCCCGAACCACAGGTCACGCCCGGTGTTGGGGATGGGCGTCACATCCGCCGGCAGCGCTATCTGCGCGTCCGCCAGCGGCCGGCCGGCGATCGTGTACCACTTCGGCAGTATCGGGTCCTGCGCGAAGGTGTACCCCAAAATCAGCATCCGCGTCTGCCCGTTGTCAAACGCCGTCCGCGCAAACGTGTCCTGCTCGATCCGGATGAGCACCTCAAACGTCGCGCTGCTGGACGCCAGGCCCGCCGCGCTCGCCGTCACCGTCAGCGTCGTCGCCGTGCTCGGTACGATGAAGTTGTGCGTGCCCACCCCGTCCGTCAGGGTCGCCTGTCCGCCGAACAGCGGCATCGTCCCGATGCGGAACGCCAGGTCCGCCGTCCCCTGGTACCCGGTGGCCACCAGCCCGTTGGCGTCCCGCGCACGCACGTACGCCGTCACCTGGGTCCCGCTCCCCGCCACCGCCGCGCCCGTGGTCAGCATCACTTCCAGCCGGGTGGCCGGACCCGCGGGGATGCCGGTGATGAACTGCGCCGCCGCAGAGTACGGACCGCCCAGCTGCAGTACCGGGTCGTTGTCCCACACCCGCACCTTCCAGTAGTACGTCGTGTTCGGCTGCAGTGCACGGCCGGCGTACGTCGCCGCCGTGGCCGCGGACGTCGTCTTGCCCGTGTCCCACATCCCGCCCACGTTCGCGTTGATCTGCGCCGGCACCGACGACACGAGGATCTGGTATGCCCCCTGCAGGTTCCCGGTGTCCGGGTCGCTGAAGTTCCAGCTCAGCGTCGGCGTGAAGTTGATGATCCCCACCGGGTTGACCTGGCCGTCGCAGCGCAGGGTGTCCGGTGCGTTGGGCGCCTGGTTGCTCGACAGGAACATCGTGAACGTGGCCACGCCGGAATACCCGCTCCCCAGCGGCAGCTGCGGGTGGCTGTCCCACACCCGCACCTTCCAGTAGTACGTCGTCCCGGCGCGCAGTGATGTCCCGTTGTAGGTCGCCGCACTGGTGGAGCTGTACACCCGCCCGCTGTCCCAGGCGTCCCCAATGTTGGCCGTAAGGTTCGCCGGGTTGGAGGACACCAGCACCTGGTAGGACCCTTGCTGGTTCCCGTCCGGGTCGCTGAACACCCAGCTCAGCCGCGGCGTCGTGTTCGTCACGTTCACCGGGTTCTCCTGTCCGTCACACCGCAGGTTCGCCGGCACCGCCGGCGCCTCGTTGCTGATGTTCTGCATCGTCCACCAGCTCACCGCGGACCATGCACCGGCCACACCCCACACGTCCCACGTACGCACCTTCCAGTAGTACGTCACCCCCGGCTGCAGCGATACCCCGTTGTAGGTCGCCTGGTTCCCCGCGCCCGGCACAACGGTGGAGTTCCACGCGCCGCCGATGTCGGAGGTTAAATCCGCCGCAACGCTGGACACCAGCACCTGCCAGGCCGTCTGCACGTCCCCGGGATCCGGGTCGCTGAACACCCAGCTCAGCACCGGCGTGGTGTTCGTCACCGTGGACGGCGTCACCGCACCGTCGCAGCGCAGGTTCGTCGGCCCGTTCGGCGGATTGTCCCCCGTGAACGTCACCCACGTCCCCACCGCGCTGTAGCTGCTCGCCAGCCCCGTGTTGTCCCACACCCGCACCTTCCAGTAGTACGTCGTCCCCTGGCGCAAGGACTGCCCGTTGTACGTCGCGCTGGACTGCGCGCTCACCACCTGTCCGCTCGCCCACATCCCGCCCACGTTCGCGTTGATCTGCGCCAGCGTGGAGGACACCAGCACCTCGTACATCCCCTGGGTGTCCCCCGCGTCCGGGTCGCTGAACACCCAGCTCAGCACCGGCCGCTGGGTGTTCACCCCAACCGGGTTGGCCTGCCCGTTCACCCGCAGGGTCCCCGGCGCCGCAGGCGGACTGCCCGCCGGCGGCTGGCTGCTGCCCACCACGTCCGGCACACGGTCCACGATGATGTCGTCCAGGTAGATCTGGTAGGTGTCGCTGTTCCAGTTGAGAATCTGGATGTACAGCTGGTTGCTGGTCGGCACGAACTCCATCGTCAGCGGGAACCACTGACCCACCGGCCGCACGATGTTCTTGACCGCGGTGTAGGTCGGGTTCCATGACGGGTGGCGCATGTAAATGGCGAAGTTCTCCGAGCCGCCGCCCGAAGGAGTGTGCGACTGGATGTAAATGTAGCAGGCGAACCGGTACTGCGTCCCGGTGGTGACATTGACCGTCTGGGTCAACTCCCCGATCACCCCGTTGCCGTACAGCGAGTACGTCCCGTCGTGCGGCCGCCCCGTGCTCACCGTCCAGTTCGTCCCGCCGCCCCACGGGTTCCGGTTCCCCGTCTCCCACTCACCGTTCACCACGATCGTGTCGTACTGCCGCGTCGTGCATTCCACCGCCGCGCTCGCCGGCCCTTCCTGCGACGCCGTGTCCACCGCCGTCACCTTGTAGAAATATTTGGTGGTCGGCGACAGCCCCTTACTCAAATACCACGTCTGCGTCGTCTGACCGATCAGGGTCCCCGCGCCCGGCACGAACCCCGCCGTCATCCCGCGGTACACCCGGTACGATGCAATGTCCGACTCCGGGTTCGCCGTCCATTCCAAATCAATCCGGTTGCGGCTGTAGTCAAACGCTTTGAGCCCCTGCACCTGCAACGGCGCCGGGTTGCCCACCAGCACCACCGTCTGTGTGCTCATCCAAATCAGATCGTTCTGCCGTGCAATCAGCCGCACCGTGTACTGCCCCGGCTGCGCGAATGTGTGGTTCACCGTCTGGCCCGTACCCGTCTGCCCGTCTCCGAAGTCCCATTCGTACGCCGTGATGCTCCCGCCCGGCGGCGGCGTGCTCCCCGATGCGTTGAACGTCACCGACTGGCCCGCATTCGGGTTCGACGGCGTCACACTGAACCGCGGCATCGGAAACGTCCCGATCCGCATGTACTCAAACCACACGTCCCCCGTGCCCGTCGTCCCACGGAAGTCTATCATCATCCGCGTCACCTGGCTCAGACTGTTCCACGCGGCGCTCTGCGTCAGGTCCACCAGGTAGTCCTTGAACGTCGTGTCGTTGGCGGTTATGGGAATGTCAATGTACCCCGCCGGCGTCTCATCGTTGTTCGCAGTAAACCACGCGACCCGCAGCTGGTTGCGCGTCGTCGTGTTCCGGAACCGCAGGTACACCTGCTTGATCTGCGACGGCGTAAACCCGAACGCCGCCGTGCGCAGGTTGCTGTCGGTCCCGGTGATGATGTGCTTCTTCTGCTTGGTCCGCAGCGGCACCTCCACGCTGTAGTCGGCGTACCCGTCGTTGAAAAACTCCCAGTTGTCGTCCCAGTCGAAGGTGTACCCGTACGGCGTGCGCACCGTCACCGACGAACTGTGCGCCGATTCGTTCCCCTCGTCGTCAAACGCCGTCACGCTGATCGTCCGCACCGAGTTCTCCCACCGGCACCACGCCTTCCCGTTCGTGCTGAAGTACCACGCACGCGGCGGGTTCCCCGTGATCTCCGCCACTCGCACCCCAGACTCCCCCTGGATCCGCTCGTACACCCGGTACCCCGCCACCCGGTTGTCGTCCGTGCTCGGCGTCCACTCCAGCTCGATCTCCGCCAGCGCGTCCACCACCTTCACGTTCTGCGGGACGCTCGGCGCTCCAGACACCGCGTTCGGCGTGTTCACCGCCACCGTCACCCCGGCGGACTCGTTGCCCGCGCCGTCCACCGTCTTCACCGTGTACGTGTACGCCGTCCCCGGGTTCACGTGCAGGTCCTCCCACACGTGCTGCACCTTCTGCACCCGCTGACGCACCGATATCACCGGTGTGCTGCCTCTGTCGCTGCGGTAGATATTGTACCGCAGCACCCGCGCGTTGTCCGTCCCCTGGTTCCAGCTCAGCCGCACCTTCCGCGGCGACAGCACCGTCGCCGTCAATCCCGTCGGGTTCGTCGGCGCCGCACTGTCCCGCGGACCCGTGCTCCTCAAAATCACAAAACTGCTCCCGCCGATGTTCGTCGTCATGCTCCCGTTGGTCATGCTCACCGTGGACCCGGGCGTGATCGCCGGCCACACGTACTTCTCAAACACCCGCGTCAGCGTGCTCACGTTGATCGTGAACGTCACGTTCGCCGCGCTCCCGCCGTTCCATACGTAGATGCTGTAAGAGTCCGAGTCTATGTCCTTCAACACCGACGCCGACAGACCGGACGCACCGCTCACCGTCGTCCCCAGCACCCGCGCCGCGTTGTACGAGTTGGAACATCCCAGCACCGTCGCCAGGTAGTTGCCCCCGTTCTGATCGCGCGGCACGTACGTCGTGCCGTTCCAGTTCACCATGTTGGACGCTCCGCTCTGGTTCACCTCGCAGGAAAACACAAAGTAGTGGTCCCAGCACCACCACTTCGTCACCCCGGCTATCCCCGCGCGCATCACGTCCACGTAGTAGCGGCCCTCGCTGGCGCCTGACTGCTGGTTGCCGGTCTCTCCTTCATAAATGAACACCGGCTCGATGTTCCCGTCCAGACTGTTTGTCGCCTCGTCCTGCACCACTGCCCGCGGCTCGGTGTAGGCGTCGTAGTTGAATATCCCGCTGTAGCAGTTGAAACTGTACTCCTCGCAGGCGCTGTCCAACACCGTAAAACAGTGACGCATCAGCTCACGCCAGTCCTGCTGCCGGTTGATCTGCACCGAGTCCGGCGCGTTCAGCGTCACCGGAACGTGGTACTCGTCCATGTACCGCCGCAGCGCAAAGTACACCGCGTCCAGCAGACCGTTGCTGGAAAAATAGTTGCTCGGCTCGTTGTATATGCACATCGTACGGATGTTCCAGTACCCCTTCTCCAGCGTCAGGTGTCGCAGCATGTCCGCCGTGTACTTCGCGAAGTTCTCGATCTCCTCCGGCGGAGCGTAGGGAATCTCGTGCCAGTAGGCCCACGAGGCATCCTGGTGGCGCCACTCCTGGAACTGGATCTCTATCCCCTCGTCCCGGAAAAAGTCCAGCACCTTGTACAGCGCCTGCATCCAGTCGGAGTCCGGCGTCACCTGACCCAGCGACGGACACCAGTACGACACCGGCAGCGACATCTTCATCAGCTTCGGCTTGATCGTACGGAACGTCGGCTTCCAGTAGTTCTCCCACTGCGCGTCGTCGCCCTTGTAGATGAGCTTGTTGGCCGTCAGAAACTGGTCCGAGTGAAACTGCACCCCGAACCCGTGGTGGTAGGGCGTCACGATACTGTTGACGTTGATGTTCACCGTCTGGCACACCAGCACGGCGGGCATCAGCAGCACGGCGGGAACCACCATCAAACGCATGAAGGTCACAACACGGCAGGCTGGTCGGCGCATATTCCCCCCTACTCCTGTTTTGGAATAGAACCTACATGTATACATATACTCAAATCGAAGCGAAAAGTAAAGCCGTACGGGGAAAAAACCGCCTCGATTGACGGTCGCCCGGGCGAATCACGCTCAGGGCTTCTTCAGCGCAAACGACGGTCCGCTCCCAAAAAATCCTCGCAGTACAACCGGCGGTTGAGCAGCACCTCCGCAGCGGCTGCGGTGTGCATCAGTTCCCGATCCGTCGCGTCCATGATAGCGGCATCAAGACCCGCTTCCAGCGCCAACGCCAGAAACACCCGGTTGAGCAGCGGCCGCTGCCGCGTCCCCTGCGATACATTGGACAAGCCGATCACCGTCTGCGGCGCGGGATCCGCGATCAGTCGGATCTGCCGGATGGTATCAAGAATATCCGGAAGCTGCGGCTGTGCCACGTTGACCGGCATCACGACGGGATCAATGAACAGGTTCCGTGTGTCAAACCCCGCTTCCATGGCGGCGGTGACGGTAAGCGCGGCGAGTTCCACCCGCCCCGCGGCGTCCCGCGGAACACCTCCGGCGCCGATGCACAGAACAATGAGGCGGACATTGTACCGCTGCGCCATCGGCAGGTACACCGACAACACGGAGGGGTCCGCTTTGGCCGAATTGATGATGGTGCCGGGACCCGCCGCCTGCACGCCGCGCTCCATGACTTCCGGCCGGGTGGTGTCTATGCACAACGGCAGATCGGTCGTCCGGCGGGTGACGGATACCAGCCACTCCATGGCATCGCCCGCATCCCCGGCGGCGGTGCCCACGCATACATCCAGCGCGTTCGCACCTGCATCCAGCTGCATTTTCGCGATACGCTGTATGGTTTCGGCGTCCCGCGCCTCAATGGCGCGCCGCACCTCGGCGAACATCCCGTTGATTCTCTCTCCGATGACCAGCATGCGGAGTACTCCCTTACCCGGAAAAACGTTACACGGTCACAACCCTCATGTTTCAGCGGCCGGTACAGCTTACACGAGGAGTGCCGCTATCCCTGAGTCCGTTCATTGTACCATTTTTAAAACTCCAGCGTCAAATCAACCGCGATACCGTTCAACGCAGACGGGCGGCTCCGCCCTACACGGAGCCGCCCGTCCTCCTGAAACGACCGTCCGAACCGGGATCGAATATCTGTTTACCGGGTCACCGGCAACGTCACCGTCAGATCGTGCAGGGACTTCCCGGCTGCGGGCGACGACACCGGACGCCACGCGAAGTGTTCAATGTGCGTTATCTGCGACGGTTCCGACACGTAAATGACCGGGTCCCCCTGGTAGTGGGTAATCATGCCGCGCACCCGGATGCTCTGTCCCTCCCGATACAGCCCGGCGCGATCCCGCCCCATGCCGGTGCCCAGCGCAGCGCCGAACCGATCCCAGTGCCGCTTCTCAATCTGCGCCTTGAAATATCCCTGGTGCGGATAGGCGAAGCCGAGCAGGATGCTCTTGCCGTTGTTGAAAACGTACCGGAGTGTGCCCTCAACGGATTTCTCACGGCCGATGTACTGTGCTGCATCTGCAGCTTCTACCACCGCAGGCCCTTCGTAACCCGAGACGATACGCGCGGCATCGGCGGGTTCTTCAGACGCCATGCGTATTTCCTCCACCCAGGGCGCGTCCTCACCCATGCCGAGCGGGTTGCCGCTCTCCAAACAAAAGATGGCGCCGGTGGTGTCACGTACGATGATCTTGTTGTTGCTGACGGTGACACACCCGTACTCCGTCCAGTATCTGTCGTGCAGCACACCCGTATTGTAACACACATAGAAGCCGCCGGCGTAGTTGCGCCCGCAGGAGGGATCCTCGTTGAGCGACTGCGCACAGTAGTGTGTTGATGAGAACGTGCACGGTCCGCACGCTCCCTGTGAAACGATGAACCACGAAAGATTGGTAGTGTCTATCTTGTTGGCAAAGGTCCCGTAGGAAGCGGAGCGGTTGCCCACCTGCAGCGCGTAGGTGACCAGCCAGTGGTTGCCGAACAGGTGGTCGCCGGCCATGGATACGAACGGCTGCTCGTCCGTCAGACAGTAGGCGTCCTCTCCTGAGGTGTTGCCGTGGCGGATCCAGCGAACGTACCCCGGCAGCAGTCCGCTCACCGTCGTGCTGTCCAGCACCATCTCTCCGAAGTGCGAATCCCAGCGGGAGTCATAGCGGTTTTCCCCGCGGATCATGTTATACACCACCTCGTCGCCGTTGGGGAACGTTTTCACCACCGGCATGGAACCGATGGGCATGTAGCCGCCGTCACCGTAACCACCCTGCCCGTTGTTGCACACGAACGGTACCGAGCCGTCGTCCAGGGAGAGCGCAAAGTGGCACTGCTGCTGCGGCGAGGCGACGAGACGCGAACGTATGGTGGCATTGTTAGGATCCCCGAACGGGTTGGGGTTCACCCACATCAAATCCCAGTCTATGCGCATGCGCACCAGAACAAGCCCGTGTCTTTCGGCTATCACCGGCCAGCCCCGGGCGTATTCGTAAGGCGTCCCTGCGGTATGCACCGACGGTTTGACCCGCCACTTACGCGTTCCGTTGGAGTTGTTGACCGCATGGACGTACAGGTCGGCGGTGCACACGACGACACAATCACGGCTGGGGGAATACGCCGGCGGGGTATGTGCTGCGGAACCTGCATTGTAGGTCCAGAGCGCGGTCATGGTGTTTTTGTCCACCGCAGCCACCGTGTTACCCATCGCGATGAATACTCTTCCGGCTATGACGCACGGCGGCAGCGGCAGCGTGCTGGTGCCCCCGATGTTGTAGCTGCCCAGTGTAGCGCCGTTGGCGGGGTTCAACTTGTAGAGATAGCCGTTGCTTGACATCGCGAACAAGGACTGTGTTTCGTGATCGTAGGCTACCGTAGAGTTGATGCTGCCGCCGGGATTCTGCGTCCAGAGTACCGCTCCGGTTTCTTCATTTAATGCGGTAATTCCGCTCCCACCACGAGCGACGTAGACTCTCCCGCCGCCGGTCACCGGTTGTACGTTGCGCGGCAGGGTTGTCTTTCCGCTGGCCTCACCGCCGGTGGCGTTGGATCCGTTCCACTGCCATTTCCAGCGCCAGGGGAATGTCACCGAGTAGGTGGAGTATCCTGTGTTCATCGGGTCCCGGGCATGCTGACTCCATTCAGCGATGACCATCGTTTGAGTTGACTGCCGCTGCAGCTGGAAGTCAAGCACCGCGCTGTATGACATTGCTGCACACACAACGAGCATCAACCACGTCATCTCCCCGAAATATCTCTTTTTCATCTGTTCACCAACCTCCTTGTTGAACTGTGTGCGCTCAACATTTTACCCTGGACGTATACCGTCCGTTATCGTTTCAATGCCATCTTCCTGGCATGACTTATTCCACCACCGGAAAGTTTCACAATGTACACCCCCGCCGGAAGATCGGCGGCGTTCCAGGCGATGTCGTCGTCTATGCCGGCGACGCCGTCCTTGCTCTTCTCCAGCACCAGCCGACCGCGCAGGTCGTAGATCCTTACGGTCACCACACCGGTGATGGTCCGCCGGAACCGGATGGTCACGTTCGGGTTTTGGGTCGCGTTGATGTAGCCGTCCTGCCCGCCGACAATCCGCACCTCGCCGGGATTGAGCGCCGGCTGCGGCGGCTGCACCGCCGCGTCCACGATCACGTACACACTCGCACTCGTCACCGCATCCAGGTCGTCCTGCGCCCTCGCGATGATCCCGTACTCTCCCGCTCCCACGTTCACCCACGTGTACTGGTACGGCGCCGCCGTCGCGCTCCCCAGGAACACCACCCCGGGATTCGATCCCATCGTCGTGGTGTAGTAGAACCCCACCGATACAATGGACCCGTCGCTGTCAGACGCCGTCACGCTGACGGGAATGGTCGCCGGAGCGGTGTACCGTGTCCCGGGACTCGGCGCGGTGATGGCCACC
>Ga0101944_10007504_pt1 | contig 10873 bp, 8 predicted proteins | sample DewCreD2012metaG_FD_75245 | JGI IMG/M metagenome (GOLD analysis project Ga0101944, IMG submission 75245) | Hot spring sediment bacterial and archeal communities from British Columbia, Canada, to study Microbial Dark Matter (Phase II) - Dewar... ...
TAGCGTACTTCTTTTCAACCTGGACATTGCTCATTGTCATCCTCTTTTTCGTCCAGCGGGCGTGCGGCGCGGAGACGCCTGAGAGCGCCCAGGAAGAGTCGGTTTGATTCCATCCTGATGTAAACCGGAGCGTGAGGATCGGTCCATGGTGGACGCGACGCTGGTCCTTGGTGTTCTCGGGGCCTATGTGTGCCTGCTCTTCGTGATCGCCCTCTGGGTCGAGCGGCGGTCGGCGGTGGGGAAGGGTCCGGCCAATCACCCGCTGGTCTACTCGCTTTCCCTGGCGGTCTACTGCACCGCCTGGACCTATTACGGCAGCGTCGGAAAAGCCGCCACCTCGGGAATACTCTTTCTTCCCGTATACCTCGGGCCGACCATCGTGATTCTCCTGTGGTGGACCGTGCTGCGCAAGCTGGTCCGGCTCAAAACGACCCACAGGATCACGAGCATCGCCGATTTCATCTCGGCGCGGTACAACAAGTCCCAACCCCTGGCGGCCCTGGTGACCGTGATCGCCATCGTTGGACTCCTTCCCTACATCGCGCTCCAGCTCAAGGCCATCATTTCGACTTTCGTTCTCATCACCACGCCCGCAACGCCCGACCTCGCCTCCGACACCGCCATGATGGGCTGGGTGGGGCGGCACGTGGGTCCCGTGGTGGTGGTCCTGATGGTCCTTTTCACCATTGGCCTGGGCGTGAGGCGGCTGGATCCCACGGAGCGCCACGAAGGCATGGTTACGGCCCTGGCCGTCGAGTGCCTCGTCAAGCTCATCGCTTTCCTCGTGGCGGGGATCTTCGTGACCTACGTCCTGTTCGACGGCTGGGGCGACATTTTCGGTAGGATTGAGTACAGCCCCGCAAGCAGCCTCTTTCATTCCTGGGGGGCCAACGGCATCCCTGCGGTCACCTGGGCCACCTATCTGCTGCTCTCCATGTCCGCCATCCTATGCCTCCCCCGGCAGTTTCACGTGACAGTGGTGGAGAACAGCAACGAGCGACACATCCTGACAGCCATGTGGTGCTTTCCGCTTTACATGCTGCTCATCAATATTTTCGTGATTCCCATCGCCCTGGGAGGGCTCATCAAGGGGCTCCCCGTGGAGAAGGCCGATACCTTCGTGCTTTTGCTGCCGCTGCAGCACGGGAAGGAGTGGCTGTCGCTGCTCGTCTTCCTGGGAGGGGTTTCGGCGGCGGCCGGCATGATCATGGTGAGCTCCGTCACCATGGCCACCATGATCACCAACCACCTGCTCCTCCCCGTGGTGGAGTGGCTCCCGCCGCTCGGGGTTCTCAAAAGGCATCTTCTCCGGTGCCGCTGGGTCGTCGTGGCTTGCTTCATTGCCATAGGCTTCTGGCTGGAGGAGCGCATCTTCAAGCCGTACATGCTGGTCAACATCGGGCTCATTTCCTTTGCGGCGTTCTTCCAGCTGGCCCCCGCCCTCCTGGGAGGGATTTACTGGCGAAAGGCGAATGGCACGGGAGCCTTCTGGGGATTGAGCGCGGGGTTCCTCATTTGGTCCTACACGCAGCTCATTCCCTCTTTCGTTCGCAACGGGTGGCTGTCGGAATCGCTCCTCGAGGAAGGCCCCCTGGGAATGGGCTTGCTCAAGCCCGAGGCCCTTTTCGGACTTTCGGGGCTGGACTCGCTGAGCCACACGGTCCTATGGAGCATGCTGTTCAATGTGGGGTTTTACGTGCTTGCGTCGCTGTACCGCGAGCCGACTCAGGCCGAACAGGGGGCAGCCGAGGAATTCGTGGATGTCTTCACACCCAGAACGTCTTTTCGTACGGCTGTTTACCGGGAAGCCTTCATCGATCTGGCGCCGAAGCTGGCCGAGCTCAAGGATTTGCTTTGTCAGTATTTCCCAGAGGGTGATGCATCCGCCATGCTGGAGGGCTGCATGGAGAGAGCGGGAGTCTCGGGCGCCGACAAAATTTCCATCACCCAGCTGGTCGAGCTGCAGAGCGAGGTGGAGACCGTTCTGTCTGGCTCCATAGGGTCGGCATCCGCATACAAGGCCATCCGCCAGAAGACGGTTTTCGGTCCCCGGGAGTCCCGGGAGCTATCCGAAGTGTACGGCGAGATGCTCGCGCATCTGAGGCTCAGCCCATCGGAGCTCAAGCAGAAGATCGACTATTACCGGGAACGGGAAATGCTGCTCATGCGGCAGGGCTACGAGCTCGAGGAGAAGGTCGCCGAGCTTGAGCGCGAGATCATCGAGCGCAAAAAGGCTCAGAAGGCCCTGGTCGAGAGCGAGGAGCGATTCCGGGGCCTGGTCGAATCCATGAACGAGGGACTCGAAATCGAGGACAGGAATGGTGTCATCGTCTACGTCAATAACAAGCTTTGCCAGATGTGGGGTTGCAGCCGCGATGAGATCCTCGGCCGGCCGGCCAGCGACTTCCTGGACGAAGGCGAGCGCGCCAGAGGGCTCGAATGCATGGCGGAGCGCGGAGTCCCCTGCACCCGCTGTCACGAGATGACCTGGAGGGGAAGGGATGGGCGCCGCATCCCGACTCTCGTCTCCCATGTACCCATCTTCGACTACGACGGAAACTACGACGGCAGCTTTTCAGTGCTCACGGACATCTCCGAAATCAAGTCCCTTGAAAGGGAGAAGGCCAATATCATCTCCATGTTCGCCCACGATATGCGCTCCTCGCTCACGGGAATTCACGGGCTGGGATTGCGGCTGCTGACCAAGGCGGCTTCCATGGACGAAGACAAAAAGATCGAATACCTCAAGATCATCAACAAGGAGGCCTCCAAGCTCGAGTCCCTCGTGGACGATTTCCTGGAGTTCTCAAGGCTGGAAACGGGGCGGCTCAAGCTGAACTTCAGGGCCATGTCGCTGGACAAGGAGCTCCTGGAGCTTCACAGCGTCTACGAGCCGAGGGCCGCTCAGAAGGACCTGAGCCTGGAGCTCGTTCTCGAGGAGACGCTGCCCATCATCGAAGGGGATGTGAATCGCCTGAGGCGGGTCTTCACCAATCTTCTGGATAATGCCCTCAAGTTTTCGAAGTCCCATGGCAGAATCACTGTCACCGCCCTGGACGGGCCCGGAGAAGTCCTGGTGCGGGTGAGCGACGAGGGAATCGGCATCGCGGAGGAAGAGCTTCCTTACATATTCGACATTTTCCACAGGACTCCGGGGTCGGAGAAACGGGAAGGATACGGGATTGGACTGGCAACGGTGAAAGCCATCGTGGAGGGCCACGGGGGTCGGGTCAAGGTCGAAAGCTGCCTCGGGAAAGGGACCACGTTCACGGTTATCCTGCCCAAGAGGAAGGAAGGCGTGGAGCCTCCTCCCGAGGCGGCTTTGAAGCAGGCATGAAAGCCATGATCTTCCAGAGGCGGGACCTCCATCTCTGTGCGCAGGGGCGAAAGATTTTTCGCCCCTGCGCACTCGGGGACTCAGGCTCCGAATACCTTCACGGGTCGATAGGGATGGGTCCCCTCGATCACTTCAACCCCCGCTTTGGCCTTCACTTTTTGGATGATCGTGTCCTTGTGGGGGCAATTGTCGAGGAGGCAGGTTCCGATGTGAACGGCGTCGATGGATTCGCCCATGGGAGCCATCCAGGTCTTGAGCTGAACCATCCTCAGGACCGGGGATGTGCCTGGGCAGCCGCCGCAGTGAATGAGAGCCCGCAGATGGGCATCCGTCCCCTTGTAGCGCTCGAATTCCCCCTCCTTCTTGTCGAATCCCATCAGACAGCGATGGCATCCGATGCAGGTCTCGTCCTTGATGTTCTTGCAGCTCAGAACGGCAATGTTCATGTCCTCTACTCCTCTGCTTGGGTTGAGTGCTCTCCGGGTCATTTCAACGGAAAAGATCGAGGTGAACTTTAGCACAAGCTTTTGTCAGGTGAAAGGGCTGTCGTGATGTCTGCTTACAGTCAATGTGCGGATTCATCCCCCGCGAGGATTTGAGGCGAGGAAAAAGCCGGGCCCATGATCATCAGCGCCAGTCGCCGGACCGACATCCCGGCTTTCTACAGCCAATGGCTCATGAATCGCCTACGGGCCGGCTATTGCCTTGTGGCGAATCCTTTCAACGCCAGGCAGGTGACCCAGGTGTCCCTCGATCCCCGGGACGTGGAGGTCATCGTCTTCTGGACCCGTCATCCGAGACCCATGTTTCCCCATCTCGCGGAGCTGGACCGGCTCGGCTATCGTTACACCTTTCAATACACGCTCCTCGGCTATCCGAGGATCATCGACCCGTCGGCCCCACCCCTGATGACGGCGTTGAGCACGTTTCGGGAGCTGTCGCGGCGGATTGGCCCTGAAAGGATCACCTGGCGTTATGATCCCGTCTTCCTCTCAAGCCTGACCGACCTTTGGTATCACCGGGAACGGTTCGCACGGATCGCCGAAGCCCTGAGGGGGCTCACCCGGCTTTGCGTCATCAGCATGATGGAGCGATACCGAAAGGTGGAGAAAAGATTGAAGAACCTTGCGGCCCAGGGGGGCCACCCCCTGGATCCTGCGGAAACGGAGCTGGAAAACCTCTTCGGGGATTTCGCAGGCGCGGCTCGACGCAATGGCATGGGAATCAGCGCATGTGCGGCCGGGCGTGATTTCTCCGAGCTGGGCATCGAGCCTGGACGCTGCATCGACGCGGAAGCACTCTCGAGAACCTTCGGGATTCAGCTTACGCAGTCAAAGGACCCATCCCAGAGAAAAAGCTGCGGCTGCACGGTCAGCAGGGACATCGGGGCCTACGACACCTGCGTTTTCGGCTGTGTCTACTGCTACGCCACCGGCAGCCTTGAGAGAGCTCGGGATTTCAGGCGCCGCCACGACCCCCATGCGGAATCCCTCAATGTCAAGCAATGACCACTCGCGCAGCCTAATCCGACCCGGGAGCAGACCAGGGATGCAGCGATCTGAAGTCTCCACCCCAAAGCTATACTCGTTGAAGGCGGGACCTTGCGTTTAGTGAGGGTCTTCTGGATTCCGGCTGAAAGACTGCCGGAATGACGGCAGAAGCCATATCAAGCTTCTTCATGCCGGAGAAGTTTGTCCCGGCATTGTCCAAGCCGGGAGCCGGCATCCAGGGTACTTATGAAAACGATACTTCTCAACCTCAACGAGTATAATTGCTAAAAGCCAAGCCACTCAGTTCGGGCAGGATCAGCCGGTCCCGGCCATGACGGGGGACTCTTTATAGCTGGGATGCATCAGCTCCTCGTAGACGGAAAGCGCTGCTTCGGATCCCTGCCCGACGGCGGTCACGATCTGCTTGTAGCCGCCCTCCACGTCGCCGGCCGCGAAAATGCCCGGGATGTTCGTCCGATGGTGGGCGTCGCGCTTGATGAACCCATCGGGTGTGAGCTCAACCCCGATCTTCCTGGCCAGATCCACCGTCGGCTCGTAGCCAACGGCCACGAAGACCCCGTCGGTCGGAACGGAAAAGACCTCCCCGGTCTTGTTGTTGATGAGCTCGACCTCGGTGACGCGCTCCCGACCCCGGATCGCTTTCACTTCGGTGTTCCAGAGAATGGGGATGTTCTTGGACTCGAGGTCGCGCACCAGGTAGTCCTGGGCCCTCATCTCACCCCGCCGGTGGACGATAGTCACCCTTACCCCGAGATTATGGAGGTAAAGGGCCTCCGTGGCGGCGGTGTTGCCGCCTCCCACGATGAGAACGCTCTTGCCGGCGAAGAGCTGGCCATCGCAGGTGGCGCAGTAGCTCACTCCACGGCCTCCGAGCTCCGCCTCTCCGGGGACGCCCAAGTGCTTGTGTTTTGCTCCCGTGGCGAGGATGACGGCCCGCGTGATGAATCTCCGGCGGCTCGTCTGAACGGTTATGTTCTCGCCAGGCTTTCCTGGCTGGATGTCGAGCACCTCCTCGCCTTGAAAAATTTGAACATATTCGAGGGCATGGCTCACCATGATGTCCACGAGGGTCTTTCCGGCCACGCGGGTGAACCCGGGATAGTTCTCGACGATGGGCGTCGTGGCGATCTGCCCCCCGAGGGGGCCCTTTTCAATCACCGCCGTTCTGAGGCCGCTCCTTACGGCATAGATGCCGGCCGTGAGCCCGGCTGGTCCTCCCCCGACCACCACCACATCCGTCTCCACTTCCTCGGCGGTGCTCTCGGGAATGAAAATGGTCTGGGGCTCGAGCTTCTGCAGGGAAAGGGCGAAGAGCTCCTCGGGCTGCAGCCCCTGCCCGATGAGGATATCGTTGGCGAAGGTCTGGGGCACGCTGAAGGCCGAATATTTGGCGGCGAGCTCGGGATTTGCCTGAATGTCGATCATCTCGACGGAGATGAGCTGCGGGACGAGGAGCGCCGCCTTGACGGCGTTGATGGCCTGTTCGGGGCAGTAGGGGCACGTGGGGCTAACAAACACTCGGATGTGCCGGGGAGAGTCGATCTGCTCGATGACTCTGCGGGATTGCTCATTGAGGTTCGCCTCCCGATGCCCCACGAGGATCAGCGTTCCCATGAAGGTCCGCGATTCCTCCCCGTAAGGGACCCCCATGTAGCTGATGGAAACGCGCTCGGGGTCGAACAGCAGCGTCGGCGAGGCAGTCACACTCCACTTCCGGGCCATTTCATGGCTCAGATCGAATTCTCTGAATTCGATCTTGCTGCTGAGGCTTCGAAACGCCTTGATCAGGTCCCGGGCCGCGTCGTTGAGAACATCGTTCTCTCCACGCCGGGTGAACAGATAAATGGGAACACTATGGGGAAGAGCTCCAAATATGGTCTTGAGCTGGTCTTCCACTTCCTTGCGGGCCAGGCCTTCAATGCGGGTCGACGACTTCTGTGCGCTCATACGGGCATTCCTCCTCCTCGGGAAATTCCTGACTGAAGACTTCAAGCTGAGTGCCCGGACCCTCCGCGGGCGGCTTCATGGTTTCGGCCCTGCGCCCCGGGACATGGGCGAGTCTGCCATTCGCCTCGATTGTCGAGAATCGATGATAAGCATTGATCGAGAGGTGTCAAAAGTTTCGGGCGTTGATCAGTTCTCGAATTGATCCTCGTCCAGCAGCGACTCCTCATAGTCGACCACGGCCAGATGTTTTCCCCTGGCCACCACCTGGTGGCCTTCACCTTCGAGCCGCCGCCGCTGCTCATCCAGCCCCCCGGGATACTTCTCGTTGAGGATGCCGTCGGATTTCAGGGTGCGCCAGTAGGGCGCCGTATCGCTCTCGCCCTCTGCCGCCGCTTCCTCTGCTGCTTGGGCGGCGATCCCGATGAAGATTCCCGTAGTCATGGGGCAGGCCAGGTCGGCGCCGTGTCGCCTGGCCAGGATTCTTCGGAGCTCCAGGGCGGTGATCAACTTGCCCTCGGGAACTTGTCTCATGATCTCATAGACTTCCGAGGGCGAGGGGATCACCATCCAGCCGGTCAGCCTCGGGGGCTCGGAATCATTGTAGAGCTCCTTGATGCTGGGAAGATCGGGATTCCCCCGCAGTTTTTCCCTCCAAGATTTCTTTTTCGCCATGGCTTGAGTCCTGTTGCAGATGCAATCAGAAGTGGCGCCAGCTCCCCATGCGTCCCAGCATGTTGAAAACGGCCATGATGAGCACCCAAAGCATTCCAAGGATCAGAAAGGCGGGGATTGAGGCGATGACCCACTTGACCATGAAGGCCACCATCGACCAAAACGGCATGCGAATGTCCGTAACGACCACCTGTCTTTGGGAATCCTGGTCCATAGGCTTCCTCCCGATTCCAGGAGATGACCCGTTCGGCTTTCGGTCGAATGTACGCCAGCGAGGCGCAACCATCAAGGGGCAAGACGGGATGGGTGCGCCATTTGTCCTCAATGGGTCTCGACGGATGCCGCGGGCTCCTCCCCCGGTTTGAAGACCACGCCGGCCAGTGGAGGCAGGGTGATGGCGATCGATTGCGGAAAACCATGGGCGCCCACGGATGTGGTCCGAACCCCGCCCAGGTTCCCCTGCCCGCTCCCCCCGTAGAGATCGGCGTCGCTGTTGAGTAATTCCCGCCAGTACCCCCCGAATGGCATCCCGATGCGGTAATCGCGCCGGACCACTGGGGTGAAGTTGAACGCGCACACCAGCACATCGGCTTCCTGTTGCCCACGTCGCATGAAGACCAGGGTGCTCTGCTGGCTGTCATTGCAGTCGATCCAGCGGAAGCCGTCGGGCTGGAAGTCCAGTTCATGGGCGGCCGGTTCGGAGCGAAAGAAATGGTTGAGGTCCTGGACCCACCGCTGCAGTCCGCGGTGCGCGGGAAACTGGAGCAGATCCCACTCGATGCTGGACTCGTGGTTCCACTCAGCCCACTGGCCCAGCTCGCATCCCATGAACAGAAGCTTCCTGCCGGGGTGAAGGAACATGTACCCGTAGAGCAGCCGGAGATTGGCGAACTTCTGCCAGTCGTCTCCCGGCATCTTGCCGATCATGGAGCCTTTGCCGTGGACCACTTCGTCGTGTGAGAAGGGAAGGATGAAATTCTCGTGGAAGGCGTAGAGGAGGCTGAAGGTCAGGGTGCCGTGGTGATACTTGCGGTAAATGGGGTCTTTGGAAAAGTACAGCAGCGTGTCGTGCATCCAGCCCATGTTCCACTTGTAACCGAAGCCGAGTCCCCCGAGATAGGTCGGCCGGGACACCATGGGCCATGCCGTGGACTCCTCGGCGATGGTCATGGCGCTCGGGTGCTCGGCGTAGACCACTTCGTTGAACCGCTTCAGGAAATCGATGGCCTCCAGGTTTTCCCGCCCGCCGTACTGGTTGGGAATCCATTCACCCTCTTCCCGGGAGTAGTCCAGGTAGAGCATGGAGGCCACGGCGTCCACGCGCAGACCGTCGATGTGATAGACTTCAAGCCAGAACAGGGCATTGGAGAGCAGGAAATTCCTCACTTCATGCCGACCGTAGTTGAAGATAAAGGTCCCCCAGTCCTGGTGCTCCCGCTTGCGCGGGTCGTCGTGCTCGTAGAGATGCGTGCCGTCGAAGAAGCCAAGTCCATGGCCGTCCCGGGGGAAGTGGGCCGGTACCCAGTCGAGGACCACTCCGATCCCGGCTTGGTGCAGGGTATCGACGAGAAACATGAAATCCTGGGGAGTGCCGAAGCGGCTGGTCGGCGCGTAGTACCCCACGGTCTGGTATCCCCAGGAGGCGTCCAGGGGATGCTCGCTCACGGGAAGCAGCTCCACGTGAGTGAACCCCATTTCGCTGACGTAGGCGGCGAGCTTCGGGGCCAGCTCCCGGTAGGTGAGCCAGCGGTTCCCCTCATCCGGAACCCGCATCCATGAGCCCAGATGCACCTCGTAGAAGGAGAGCGGAGCCTTGATGCCCTGCCGTCGGCCTCGATCGGCCATCCAGCCGCCGTCGCCCCACTGGTAGCCCGAGATGTCCCACACCACCGAGGCCGACTTGGGCCGGATCTCACAAGCGAAGCCGAAAGGGTCTGTCTTTTCCGCCCGGTACCCGTTCCACTGAGAATGGATGGCGTACTTGTAGATCGCTCCCTGCCCGACTCCAGGGATAAACAGCTCCCAGACCCCGGAATCCCCCAGGTTGTTCATGTAGTGCGCCGTGTCGTTCCAGCCGTTGAAGTCGCCGATGACCGAAACCGACCGGGCGTTGGGGGCCCAGACGGCAAATCGCGTTCCCGCGACACCGTCTACCTGCACGAGGTGGGCACCCATTTTTTCCCACGACCGATAGTGGCTGCCTTCACTCCAGAGGTACAGATCGTAGTCCGTCAAAAATGCTGATTTGCTCTCCTTCATGACACTCCCCTCTTGATTCCACCGGCACCGAAGGATGCCTCGGTGATGCCGGGCCGCCCCACCTGGAGCCCCGGACTGAAATACAACCTTAGCACAGATCCGTCGTATTAAGCCAGCCACGGCTCACGAATTCCTCGATGGGGAGGTGATCGGGGCGAAAGGGGGACCTCCATTCCGCTATCATTCCAGAATGCCCATCCAGGCCACCCAATACAAGGAAAAGTCCCGCGGCCGGCCGGCTTTTCAACAGGTTTCCTTACCGGAAAACGCCGTGTGCACGCGGCTGTTTTCGATTTACTCCGCATGCGAATCATCATAGACTCCAATCAGCCTTTGGTATATTTCGGATGATGATTTCAGCGCACACCATGCACCGCGGAGGCCCGATGCAACCGATACCTGCCGCAGGAATGCTGTCGCCCTGGGAGCCGGGCGCCTTCACGCTCATCGTTTACGGGGTTGTGATCCTGGCTTTTCTCGCCGTGCAACTGTTCCTGGCCTCGTGGCTGGGAGAGCGCAAGCCGGGTCCGGAAAAGTCGAGGCCCTACGAGTCCGGCGTCATCCCCACGGGGGCCGCCCGCCTCCATTATCCCGTGCCCTTTTACCAGGTAGCCATCTTCTTCCTCATCTTTGACGTCGAGGGGGCCTTCATTTTCACCTGGGCCGTCATTTACAAGGACGTCGGCTGGCCCGGCTGGACGCAGATGTCCTTTTTCATCGCCCTGCTGCTCATAGGACTCTTCTACATCTGGAAGCACGGAGGACTCGATTGGAGGGCAAAATACGAGGCCTAGCGAACGACCGGTTCCTGGACCTTGCCGACATCGTGATCAACTGGTCGCGCCAGTACAGCCTCTGGCCAATGTTTTTCGGCCTCTCGTGCTGCTTTGTGGAGGAGGCCGCGGCCTTCACGGCCCGCTACGACATGGCCCGGTTCGGGGCCGAGGTGCTCCGCCCGTCGCCACGACAGGCGGACCTCCTGATCGTCTCCGGAACGGTTTTCAAGAAGATCGCCCCTGTCGTGCTTCGCCTCTACGAGCAGATGGCCGAGCCCAAATGGGTCATCTCCATGGGGTCGTGCTCCAATACGGGCGGCATGTACGACGTCTACAGCGTGGTGCAGGGGGTCGACCAGATCCTGCCGGTG
>Ga0101944_10007506_pt1 | contig 10869 bp, 9 predicted proteins | sample DewCreD2012metaG_FD_75245 | JGI IMG/M metagenome (GOLD analysis project Ga0101944, IMG submission 75245) | Hot spring sediment bacterial and archeal communities from British Columbia, Canada, to study Microbial Dark Matter (Phase II) - Dewar... ...
CTCGCTGGTAATGATGCTTACCGTATCCGGGGTATCGTTTATTATTCATCTCTATTCTATCGGCTACATGGCTGACGATGCGGGATTTCGCCGCTATTTCACCTATTTAAACCTGTTCGTGTTTTTTATGCTGCTGCTGGTATCGGCCAACAGCTTTCTGCTGATGTTTGTCGGCTGGGAAGGGGTGGGGCTGTGTTCCTATTTGCTGATAGGTTTCTGGTATCAGCGTCAAGCTCCCGCGGATGCCGGCAAAAAGGCTTTTGTGGTGAATCGGGTCGGCGACTACGGGTTTATTCTTGCGATGTTGCTTATTTTTGTTACGTTTAAGACGCTTGATTTTAACGCGGTATTTGCAGCAGCACCGCACGTGTTGCAGCACGGCGGCTTGACCGTGATGTTGATAACGCTTCTGCTGTTTGTGGGCGCATGTGGCAAATCAGCACAGATTCCCCTCTATGTATGGCTGCCGGATGCCATGGAGGGTCCGACGCCGGTTTCCGCGCTCATTCACGCAGCGACGATGGTAACCGCCGGGGTGTACATGGTAGCGCGCTGTGCCGTTCTCTACAGTATGGCGCCTGCAAGCATGGCTGTGGTCGCGGTGACGGGCTGTGTTACGGCAATCTTTGCCGCAAGCATTGGACTCATGCAGCATGATATTAAACGAGTGCTTGCTTATTCCACCATCAGCCAATTGGGCTATATGTTTATGGCATGCGGTGTCGGCGCATTTGCCGCGGGAATCTTTCATCTGGTTACCCACGCTTTTTTTAAGGCGCTGCTGTTTCTTGGTGCCGGCAGCGTCATGCACGGCATGGCCGGAGAGCTTGACATGCGCAAGATGGGGTCTTTGAAGGACAAAATGCCGTGGACCTACGCCACCTTTTTAATTGGCACCCTGGCCCTTGCGGGAATTTTTCCGTTTGCCGGCTTTTTTAGCAAGGATGAAATCCTGTGGGAAACCCTTCAGCAAAACCCTGTCCTGTGGGCTGGCGGCGCGTTGGGCGCATTTATGACCGCGTTCTATATGTTCCGCGCGGTATTTATGACCTTTCATGGTGAAAGCCGGATTGACGGACATGTGCATGTGCATGAAAGTCCGGCAATTATGATTATACCGCTGTGCGTGCTGGCGGCACTGTCGCTGGTCGGCGGATGGATCGGACTGCCCATTATTGAAGGCGGAAACAAGATCCGGGAATTTCTCTCGCCAGTGTTGGCGTCGGCAGGGCATGGCGCAGCCGCAGAACCGGCAGCCCATCATGTGGGACTTGAAGCAACCATGATGATAGTATCCATGGGCATCGCGGCTGCAGGGATACTGCTTGCCTGGATTATGTATATACGAAACCCGGTTCTGCCCGAAAAACTGAGCGCGCGATTCTCCGGGATATACCGGCTCATTTACCATAAATATTTTGTTGATGAGGCGTACGATGTCCTTATCGTTGAGCCGATTAAAAACGGGTCTTTTTTTCTCTGGCGTATTTTTGATAACCAGGTTATTGACGGAGCTGTCAATGGCGTTGGCGCGCTGGCGAGATGGGCAAGCAGCGGGGTCAGGAAGTTGCAGACAGGTCTGGTTCAAGGATATGCCATCGGCATCGTCGCGGGGGCGGTGGCGGTGTTTTATATTATTTTTATCATGCCTTAGCGATACCCAATGAAAGGCACTGACGAAAGGTGTCACCAATGGTTTTCAGTCAATTAATCAGCACCATAATCTTTTTGCCAATACTGGGCGCCATCATTATTGCAATATGTTCCCGGGAAAAGCCAACGTTGCTGCGCGGTATTGCGTTCATAGTAACGCTTGCCACATTCTGTATATCAATAGGCTTGTTTTCGGGATTTGTCGTTGGCGATGGCGGGTTTCAGTTTATAGAAGAGGCGCCATGGATTCCCAGCCTGGGAATTACCTATAAGGTTGGTATTGACGGCATCAGTTTGTTTCTGGTTCTTTTAAGCACGCTATTATCAGTAATTGCCGTGGCAGCGAGCTGGACTGACATTAAAACCCGCGTTAAGGAATTCCTGATCTGCCTGCTCCTGCTTGAGAGCGGCATGATAGGCGTATTTGTCGCCTTAGACTTGTTTCTCTTTTATGTCTTCTGGGAAGTCATGCTTATCCCCATGTATCTCCTGATTGGCATCTGGGGAAACCCGGCGCGGCGGATTTATGCAGCGATAAAATTTTTTATATACACAATGTTTGGCAGCTTGTTGATGCTGGTGGCAATACTGGTTGTTTATTTTTATCACGGCAGCCAGACCGGCAGCTATACCTTTGACCTGCTCTCCTGGTATAACCTGAATCTGCCGCTGTCGATGCAAATCTGGCTGTTCTTGGCATTCGGCATCGCATTTGCCATTAAAGTGCCCATGTTTCCTTTTCACACCTGGCTGCCGGACGCCCATACCGAAGCGCCCACGGTGGGCAGTGTGCTGCTGGCAGCGGTTTTGCTGAAGATGGGCACCTATGGATTTTTGCGTTTCAATTTGCCGCTGTTTCCCGAAGCATCGGTGCTTTTTGTTCCGCTGCTGGCGGGTCTGGCGCTGGTCGGCATTATTTACGGAGCCCTGGTAGCTATGGTTCAGGCAGATGTAAAACGGCTGGTAGCCTTCAGCTCGGTAAGCCATCTGGGGTTTGTGGTTCTGGGGATTTTTGCTTTAAATATTGAGGGTATGACCGGCGGGCTGTTGCAAATGCTCAACCACGGGTTTTCTACGGGCGCGCTGTTTTTAATTGTCGGCATGATTTATGAGCGGCGGCATACGCGGATGATCGCTGATTTTGGCGGACTGAGCAGCGTGATGCCGATCTTTGCCACGTTTTTTCTTATAGTTGCCTTAAGTTCTATTGGGCTTCCCGGGTTGAACGGGTTTGTGGGCGAATTTCTGGTTCTGCTCGGCGCGTTTCAGGCGGAGCCGCTGTGGGCAGTGGTAGCCGGGTTAGGCGTTATTCTTGCGGCAGTGTATATGCTGTGGATGTATCAACGGGTGATGTTTGGAACCGTTGCAAAGGAAGAGAACCGTCATCTCAAGGATCTTACGCTTCGGGAAGCGGCGATCCTTCTGGTGATGGTGTTTTTCATAATCCAGTTCGGGGTCTACCCCAAACCGTACCTTGACAGAATGCAGCCGTCTATTAAAACCGTCCTGCAGCGCGTTCAGGAGCGCACCGCGCATTTAGATGCAGATGCCGGCGCCCTTGGCCTCATGAACCAGGTGTTGTTTGTGAAGCGCAGCGCCGTGGTGACCGTGCCACATCCGCCGGCAGCGCTAACACAGGGGAGACAGCGTCCATGACAATAGATACCAGTTCGATTTTGGTAAGCATTATCGGTCCAGAGTTAGTATTGGTCATCGCCGCATTAGGCCTTATGGTTACCGATGCGTTTGCAAAAAACAAAACAGACCAGCGCCTGCTCCTGTGGATTGGCCTGGCGGGCATCCTGGGTTCTGTGGCGGTTGCGTGGTCGCTCTGGGGCACGGAACCGGTATATGGATTTGGCGGCATGGTAGTTGCCGACAATTTTTCCACGTTTTTCACCATGCTGTTCCTGGTTGCAGGCGGGCTCACCCTGCTGATGAGTGAAAATTATGTGGATACGCAGGGTCTTGCGCCGGGTGAATACTTTGCCCTGACGCTGTTTGCGACGTCCGGCATGGTGCTGATGGCGCGCAGCACGGATTTAATCATGCTCTTTCTGGGGCTTGAGGTGCTCAGTGTGTCGCTATATGTGCTTGCCGGTTATATGCGCCACAGCGATCGGAGCGCAGAAGGAGCGCTGAAATATTTTTTACTGGGCGCTTTTTCTACCGGGTTTCTTTTATACGGTATTGCGCTGGCATACGGCGTCGCCGGAACCACCCGGCTGGCAGAAATCGGCAACCTGGTGGCACAGAAACATATGCTGAAAGAACCCATGCTGCTGGCCGCAATGGGGCTGTTGCTTATCGGCATTGGTTTTAAAATAGCAATGGTTCCCTTCCACATGTGGGCGCCCGATGTTTATGAAGGCGCGCCGTCGCCGATAACTGCCTATATGTCGGTCGGCGTTAAAGCTGCTGCGTTTGCTGCGTTGTTGCGCGTTTTTTCCGGCAGCCTTGCAGAACTCCATGATCACTGGAGAGAAATTTTTTGGATTGGCAGCGTGCTTACCATGACCATCGGCAATGTGGCGGCGCTGTTGCAAAACAATATCAAACGGATGCTCGCCTATTCTTCTATTGCCCATGCCGGATACATACTTATTGGCGTTGTGGCAGGGGGCCAGATGGGCACAGCAGCGGTACTATACTATCTGCTGGTCTATACCTTGATGACTGTCGGCGCCTTTGCCGTTGTGATAGCAATCGAAAAACAGGATGAACAGCACCTGGACATTCGCGATTATGCGGGGATAGGTTCTCGCCATGTTTCCTTGGGGGTTGCCATGGCAATTTTTATGTTTTCGTTAGCCAGCATACCTCCGCTGAGTGGATTTATGGGAAAGTTTTATATTTTTAGTGCTGCCGTGAAAGAAGGATATATCGGTTTGACCTTAATTGGTATTTTTAACAGCCTAATAAGTGTCTATTATTACTTACGCGTTACCGTTTTGATGTTTATGAAAGAACCGGAGGGAGAACCTATTGCTGTTCGCATTCAGCCGGCCCTCGCCGCAGTCCTGATAATTGCCGTCATTTTTACCATTCAAATGGGCCTTTTTCCTGCCACTTATCTGCAATTTGCCGCAAATTCGATAAAAATTTTCCTCTAAAGCGTCCTTGCCAAAGAAAATTGATACCGGCATTTTAATTTAGTTGTGTTTTTTTTAAAAATTTGATACATTTGTGAGCATCTCTCCTGCAGTTTAAATTTCACGCTCAATCCATAAGGCCAAAGCAGGGCAGTGCCTTCTGAGGCTGCTTAAGTAAAGCTCCTTTGTATGCGGGATTTGTATGAGGACACAGACCACTATGCAAACAGCAACAAACAAAAAGGATAAACAATCAGCTAAAAAAAAGAAAGCAGCAGATGGTGCTACTATGGAAAAAAAGAAGGGAACGCTCTTTAAAATAGGGGATATGGCCGTCTATCCATCGCATGGCGTCGGTGTTATTGATGCAATAGAAACCAAAAACCTTGCCGGAAGGGAGCAAAAATTTTATATTTTGCGGCTGCTGAGTAACGGTATGACCATTATGATTCCCACGGATAATGTCGAGCAAGTTGGTCTGCGCGGTATCGTCACCAGCCGGGAAATTGCCAAAGTATATAAAATTCTTAAAGAAAAGAGAATTCCTTCTGATTCACAGACATGGAATCGCAGATATCGTGAATACATGGAAAAAATAAGAACCGGGTCGGTATTTGAGGTGGCAGAGGTGTTGCGCGATCTGTTAGTGCTTAGAATAGGCAAAGATCTCTCTTTTGGCGAGCGGCGCATGCTGGATATGGCCAAAGGACTTCTGGTTAAAGAGCTTTCGGTGGCGCAGAACAGCCCTGAGGAACGCATAGAAAAACATATAGAAGCTCTGTTTGCCTAATTCTACAGGACACACCGCACGCGCATCTTTTTTATCTTTCCGATACCCGGTATTCGTTCCAGAGGAAATCAATCACCGCTGTTTGCAAAAACAGCGGATAGTTCCTCGGTCTGCATTACGTATCATGGCTAAAAAACCACAGGAGCAACGCCCCCAAGAGCTGTTCACTGTGGTTCATTTTTTTTCATTCTCAGAAAGGAGGTGATAGGAGCATGAATTTTTTTGTTGCGCGCTTAGTCCTTATCGTGTTCTGCAGTTACAGCGGCTGGATAATCGGCAGGAACAGTTTTAGCGCTCCCAACGCCGCGGTTATCGGAGCTGCAGTGGGGGCTCTGTTCGCGGTTACGGCAGTTATCCTGGAACGCCGTTTACGCGCTATACCGGCAAAAGTTATTATCTCGGGAGCCATTGGCGCCATTATTGGACTCATTATTGCCAACCTTTTTACCTATTCATATTTAGCATGGTGCGCTGATCAGCGGTCATTAGCGGTGCTGCTCGGTCTTTCTTTCAACGCGCTGTTGGGTTATCTGGGTATGGCCTTGGGGGCACAGAAGGCGGAAACGCTTGACATAAACAGGTGGTCACTGTTCGGCAAGCGGGAACAGCCCGGTGTGAGCTATAAGATACTTGATACCAGCGTAATTATTGACGGCCGTATTGCAGATGTGTGTGAAACAGGCTTTGTTGAAGGCACGCTGGTTATTCCCCAGTTTGTTTTGCGGGAACTTACCAGTATTGCTGATTCAGCGGATTCATTGAAGCGCAATCGCGGCCGGCGGGGGCTGGACATCCTGAAAAAGATTCAGAAGCAAAGCAGCATTGAAGTCAAGATTGTTGAACAGGACTTCCCCAAAATTAAGGAAGTGGATGCCAAGCTGGTGGCGCTGGCAAAGCAGATGAACGCCAAGGTCATTACCAATGATTTTAACCTCAATAAAGTGGCTGAAATTCAAGGGGTGGCAGTATTAAACATTAATCAGCTCGCAACCTCTGTTAAACCGCTGGTGTTGCCTGGCGAAATTATGAAGGTCTATATCCAGCGCGAAGGCAAAGAGGCCGGACAAGGGGTGGCATATCTTGATGACGGGACCATGGTCGTGGTTGAAAACGGCAAGCGCTACCAAGGCAAAGATGTTGAAGTAGCGGTCACCAGCGTGTTACAGACAACCGCCGGGAGGATGATTTTTGCGGCGGTTAAAGGAGAGAATCCCGGAACAGCATTTCCATCACCCCAGCAGGAACGAATTTAAGAAGGGCTTCGTCGCCTGTTTTTACGATAAGCACCATCAGGATAATGGGTGGCTGTTGAAGACCGCAGTTTAATGTAACAAGCACTGTATGCAAGGCACGGTAACAGGTTATACCAGTGGATAAGACGACGCTGGGGATAAAAATTACTGCTATTATTCCTGCCGCAGGAACGGGAGAGCGGCTGGGCATGGGGGAAAGGAAACCCTATGTGCTGCTCAACAACCGACCTTTGCTGTATTACTCTTTGGTAGCCCTTGAACGCATACCAGTCATTCAGCAGGTCATCGTTGCCGTATGCCCGGGAGACGAACGCCACTGTCGGGAAACTGTCATAAAAAAATTTCATTTTAAGAAAGATATCCAGATAATTTCGGGCGGCGCGCACCGGCAGGAATCCGTCAGTCGCTTGCTTGAACAGGTTGCGGCTGATGCACATCTGGTGCTCATTCATGATGGCGCCCGGCCGTTTATCACCCCAGAGCTTTTGGAAAAAGCGATATCAGAGACTATGGCATGGAAGGCAACCGCGGTGGCAGTGCCAGTCAAAGATACCATAAAATCGGTAAAGCGGAACTTTGTGGTAAAAAAAACACTTTGTCGTGAGCAACTCTGGGCAATACAAACGCCGCAGACGTTTGAAAAAACACTCATTTGCGCGGCACATGAGAAAGCACGCACCGATGGTTTTGTTGGGACGGATGATGCGGCGCTGGTTGAGCGGCTGGGTGTGCCGGTAAAAATCGTGATGGGTTCCTATGATAATATTAAGATAACCACACCGGAAGACTTAATTGTGGCGGAAGCGCTGCTGAAGAAAAGAAAATAACCGCAAGAGACCCGAGAAGCGGAGACAAATATTTTTAGATAAAGTTTTTTAGTCATTCTGAGGCGGAAGCCGAAGAATCTCTGATTTTTAACTCATTGATTCTGAGATTCTTCACTCCGTTCAGAATGACAGACATGGCTTCGCCCTCATTGTGATACAGTGGCTCGACCGCAGAATTGAGAAACTGTTTTCATTTTTATTCTCGGCGGACTCTGCGGGCTTTGCGGTGAACAAAAAGGAGAGTTGGGATGCGAATTGGCATTGGCTATGATGTGCATCGGCTGGTGGAAGGGCGATCGCTTATTCTGGGAGGCACAACAATCCCCTTCAACAAAGGGCTGCTGGGTCATTCAGATGCCGATGTTCTCATTCACGCCGTAGGCGATGCGATCCTGGGGGCACTGGGGCAAGGGGATCTGGGCAGGCACTTCCCGGATACAGACCCACAGTTTAAAGATATTGCCAGCATGATGCTTTTGGCACTAATTCAGGCCATGGCAGAAGAGCAGGGCTTTTACTGCATGAATGTTGATGCGACCATTGTTGCCCAAGAGCCAAAATTAGCGCCCTATATTGACAGCATGGCAGAAAACATCTCCCGTTGCCTGAAAATGGACAAAGGGGCAGTTAATATAAAAGCTAAAACGACCGAGGGGCTTGGCTTTGAGGGACATGGTGAGGGAATGTCAGCCTATGCGGTGGTGTTGCTTAAAAAAATGTAAGCGGGCATGTTGGGTTGCATAACCCAACAATGCTTGGATGTTTGTCTGTGTTGGGTTTCCCCGCGATCTCACCAGCGATGCTAAAAAACGAACTGAATGCACCAGGGTAATCGCCTACAACGACACACGTGTATTGTCATTCTGAGTCCCGAATGCTTTCGGGACTCAGAATCTCGAAACCGAAGAGCCAGGCAGAGATTCTTCACTTCGTTCAGAATGACAAGTATGGCTTTTCCCTCAAGGTGACATAACTTCTTAGCGAAGGGGGAGCTGCAAGGGTTTATTATAAGGGCAGAGATTGAAAAGGCCGGTTTGAGAGGGCGGCTGGCTCTCGCCTTCCGCCCTCTCAAAGGTGAGATTTGACGAAAACTAATCCTCCATTGAAATAGCATTCTCCGGGCACTCGTCCACGCAGGTGCCGCAATCAACACAAGTATCCGGATCAATGTGGGCCTTTTCATCAACGGTTATTGCGTCTACCGGACATACTTCCTTGCAATTGCCACATGCCGTGCATTTTTCGACATCAACTTTTGCTGCCATATACTATCCTTTCTCCACACAATTAATGTCTGTGATCACCCCGTCATAAAGGTGCGTCTTCAATATAACATATATATGAATTGTTTTATTAAACGGTGCAACCCGGTAGTGCTAAATTCCTGACCGCGGACATGCCGGGACGCCGTTTACCCGCAGTTTTTTGCAGCAGCACTGTTGCCACAGAATGGTTCGTGCCCCACCTTCAAATTTCACGCGATCATTTCCCACAACTGTATAGTAACCGGTGCGGCGAGGAGCGAACCGGCTTTCTCCATAAAATTTTTTATATACGGCTTTTGCAAATGGTCATTGAGATCTTTTTTGTTGACCCAGTTCTCATAAAACATGAAACAGGTTTTATCTTCCACTGACTGGTGCAAAATGTAGGTTATACATCCCGGTTCTGATCGCGAGAGACCAATCAGGGCGACCAGTTCCTTCTTTAAAGCCGCTTCTTTGCCGGGTTTTGCCTGAAACTGGGCTACTACTGAAACTTCATGTTCAGCCACGAACGCCCCCTTCCTTTTAAAAGCTGTCGGCAGACAACATGCAGCCTATTTTATGTGCAGGTGATTCGTTATGATAAATAGTGCTGGGTCAACTCATGCCGCAAAAACTCAAAGGCGGAATCCACATCATCAAAAAACCTGAATAGCTGCACGTCCTTCTCGCTGATCGTTCCCCACTTAATCAGCGTATTGAAATTTATCAGTTCATTCCAGTACTGACTACCGTAAAGAATAATAGGCATGTATTTTTTTGACTTGTGGGTTTGGACAATGGTTAACAATTCAAAGAGTTCATCCAGGGTGCCAAAACCTCCGGGAAAGACCACGAGCGCCTTTCCCAGGTAAAAAAACCAGAATTTACGGATAAAAAAGTAATGAAACTCAAAAGAAAGTTCCTTTGTTATGTAGGGATTTGGCTCCTGCTCAAGGGGAATGCTAATATTCAGGCCAATTGATTGTCCGCCGGCATTCTGTGCGCCGCGGTTAGCCGCCTCCATGATGCCGGGCCCGCCGCCGGAGCAGATATAGAAGCGTTTTGCGGCATCTTCGATACCCAACGACCATCGCGTCAGTTTTTCAGAGAGCAACACCGCGTCTTCATAATAGCGCGACATGATTACCGCCCGCTGGGCCCGCTCGATTTTTTCTGCGCGCGCCTCAGCAGAATCCCTGTCAGTAGAGCGCACTGTCTCAAGCTGCCTGAGATTCTGTTCAGCCACACTCAACGGGACAATTCTGGTTGAGCCAAAAAACACAATAGTATTGCGGATGCGGAAATGGCGAAAGCGGGTTTCCGGCTCAATGAATTCACAGAGAATACGGATGGTGCGCGCATCAGGGCTATTTAAGAAGTCAAGATTTTTATACGCTTTTATCGGCCAGGTAGCGCTGTTTATTTTAAAGGAATTAAGAGGCATTATGTTTCTCCAGATCAAACAGGGCGTTATGCAGTCAATTCAATTGAAAAAATAAATTTTATTTACTATATCTTATCTCCATTTAGTAGTCCATAAAAACCAGACTCTTTTTAATAATTAACCGCATAGATGAATATCAGGATGAAAACAGAAGAACAAATTTTAGCGGAACATCTCGTAGTAGCAGCCGCAGGATTTGCAGCGCTTAAAAGGATTACCGATTTTTGCTGCATCGGGTGCGGACTGTGCGCGAGTGTTTGCCCCGAAAACGCCATTACCATTGACGAGACTCTTAAAAAACCTGTTTTAAACGGCACGTGTCGTAACTGCGGATTCTGCTATCTTGCCTGTCCCCGCAGCTTTCTCCCGTTATCAAAAATCCGGGAGAGATATTTTGGCGCAGAGCAGGGCGAAGAACAGCAGCGGTTGGGTAAATTTGTTGATTTGTTTGTCGCGCGCTCACGAATCGAACATATTTATCAGAACGGCACGCCCGGAGGCACCACCACAGCGCTGGTGTATTTTTTGCTTGAAAACGGATATGTGGAAGCAGCGCTTCTCAC
>Ga0101944_10007507_pt1 | contig 10869 bp, 9 predicted proteins | sample DewCreD2012metaG_FD_75245 | JGI IMG/M metagenome (GOLD analysis project Ga0101944, IMG submission 75245) | Hot spring sediment bacterial and archeal communities from British Columbia, Canada, to study Microbial Dark Matter (Phase II) - Dewar... ...
GACTTCACCCGAAAGGGGATTGATTTTCTTGTCCATTTCGTCCACAAGGTCCACGACGTCCAGAGGATAGCACATAGAATCCGATCTTGACTGCCGAATTCCGGTTTATGGCCGGGTGGGCTTGGGATAAGGCATTGCCAGTTTGAGGACAAGAAGTTCGAGAGCCAGGGGACCGTTTACGCCGGTCGAACGTATCATGAAATGCGTGTCGGTGCATAACTGAAAAGCGGCCCGGAGTTTTTTCAGTCCAAATTTTTTTCCGAGGGGCCTTACTTTATCGGCCACGAAGGCATGGACGGTGGCATGGCTTCCGCTGGATTCGACGGCATAGGCGCTGGTGAGCAGCCAGTTGATCGAACCGAGAATTTCGTCTTCATGTTTGCCCAGGTCTTGCAGACGCCGGAGCGATTCGAGCGCTTTGGGCATTTCCGACGCGGCAATCGCATCTGTCAAAGTCCAGATTTCTTCTTCGGCCACATCGGCGCAGGCGGCGGTCACATCGCTTTCGCCGATTGTTTCGCGATCGCCGACAAACGAGACCACGATGTTCAGGGCATTGTTGATGTCGCCTAAATGAAGCCCTGACCGGTGCACCATCTGTTCCGCCGCGGCCAAGGCCAGTTTTTTCCCGCGCTTTCGGGCTTCATTCACGGCCCATGCGGAGGCCTCCCGCTGGCTCAGCATGGGGCATTCGACGATGAGGCCAGCTTTTTCGCACAGTTTGTAAAAACGGGTGCGCCGGTCCACCTGGCCGGCCACCATCAGCAGCGAAGTCATATCGCACGGCGCTTCTAGGTATTCCAGCAAGGCTTCCTCGCCCGAATCCGCTCCGAATCGGTCCGCGTTACGCACGAGCACTACCCGGCGCTCGGCGAGAAAAGGCACAGTTCGCGCTTCCTGCACAATCTCTTGCGCCTTGGTTTCGTCGCCGTGGAAAACGGTATAGGCCAGGTCGCGCACACTGGGGTCAACCACGGCGTCCACGAGCCGCGCAATCACTTCTTCGGCCAGATAAGGTTCGAATGTGACTTTGTTTGATTTCGGATTGGCTTTTCCGGGACATAGAAGGACTACCGGCGGCGGTGGATTTTTACCGATTGCTTCGAGGAATGATTGGACGTTCACCGGGATACTCCGCGCTAAAACGGCTCTATCGTGCGGTAGAAAATATCGGATGCCAGTTGTTCGATCGCTTCGGTGGCGGCTCGATTCTCGGCGTCGGTCGCGAAGGAACGCACGGTGGGCAGAAAATACTGTGCATTGCCCCGCAGCCGATCCGCGCCCAATCCCGGCGCCCGTGTGTAGAGCGTCGTCTCACCGGCCATGTCCGAATCTTCCCAAATGATCTGGCCGGTGTCCTGTTCTTTGAGACGCACCTGGGCTGTTATTGCGCACAGGAACTGCGTAACCTCGTCGTTGCGATCGTAAGTAAGCCCGCGCAACGAATACGATCGGATGGTTCCTTCGAGAACGAGATCCGCCTCACCGGGACCGGTTACGCGCAGGCGTCCGTCGGCCGTAAACTTGCGAATGACCGCCGTCGTGAGCGCGGCCTGTAGATCGTATTCGCTGCTGGCGTTCTGAAAGGCCGGGATGTAAATCGTCCGGTATTTTGCGTCCAGCGAACTTCGGGCCGAGTAGCCGCATCCCGCCGTAATAACGGCCGCCATCAGGGCCAGTGCGCCCGATAGAAGAAACCGTTTCATGAAGCGGAGGTCTGTCCCGATTGCAATACGCGTTCGGCCGGCGACGGTTCGGGGGCGGGATGTTTTTCCAGCCATCCCCACGCCTTTTCGGCCAGCGGCGTATCGGTAAAATCGTGCGTCAGGAGTTCATAATAAATCCGGGCGGCCTTGAATTCCCTGCGTTTTTCGTAATACTTGGCCGTTTCCAAGTGCTGGGCGGCGATTCGTTCACGCATAACCGCCCGTTTTTCATCCAGTTTGGAATTGCGTTCATCGTCCGGGTAGCGCCGCTTGAAATCGTCTATGGCTTCAACAGCCAATTTGCTAGGGCCTTGATCGTATTGCGGACCATGCGCGGACTCGAAATAGCATTCGGCCAAACCGTAACAGGCCTCGTCCACCCATTCGGATGTCGAGTAGTCTTCGATCACGCGCTTGTATTCGAATGCGGCTTCGGTGTAGTCCTTGCGGGTGTGGCGGCACAGGCCAATCTTGTATTGCGCTTCCGCGGCGGCTTCCGTAAACGGCTGGTTGTTGATGACCATCGAATAAACCTCGATGGCTTTCCGGAAAGGCCTTTTTTTGAAGAAGTGGAGAAAATTCTTTTTGATTTTGGCCTGCCCAAGGGCATACAGTTTGTCGCCAATTTCATATTGCTTTTCGATTACCTTGTCATACAGGCTCGTGCCGGCATATTTTGTGATGACAAGTTGGAACTCTTTGGCGGCTTCGACCCATTTTTCTTCCGCCATCCGGATTTCACCGCGCAGAAACTGGTTCTGGTCCGCAAGCGGATCCTTGCGGTAAAACTCGGAAAACTTGTTGGTTTCGCGCCAGGCCCGGCCATAGTCTCCCTTGACAAGAAAGCCGCGCGCGAATTCGATCTGGAGTTCGGCTGTTTCCTTGGGAAGTTTTTTTACATTCACAAACCGTCCTGTTTGCGGCGTCCATGTCCACTGGGCATAGGCTGCCCATGGCATCATCGCCATCGCCGCCGCCAAAACCACCAACCGGCCGAACCGCTTTCGCATTGTCGTGCCTCCACGCAAGCGCCCATCGCGCCGCTACAGACTTTTCCGTTGCTTTCGCACACCAGCCCCTTTGCCCGGGCCCAAGGCAAATAAATCCTTGTGGGATACTAGCAGGCGCGGGACGCCATTCGCAAGAAGGGCGCTCAAGTTTTGCGGACCCTTTTTCGCGTGTGCTAGACTCCCCATGATCCCGCGGGCGGTTCAGGCTCGCGGAAAATGGTGGAGACAAGGCATGTCCGAGGCGGTAATCGGCTCTTCCCAATGGTATAACGCGCATTTGCATACAATGCTCCAGACCCTTCGCAAGGACATGGCGTTGATACTCATCGGCGCGGTTGTCCTGGGTGCCGCGGGCGCTGTAACCGGAAAAATAACGAATAAAAGCACTTCCAAGGCGCAACTGGTGCTGACGCCCATGCCCTTGCGCGCCAACACTAAGACGACGGAGGACGATCTCGCCATCATGATGGCCACGCCGCTGGACGTGACGTCGCTGTCGCTTATTTGCATGGGCGATGAAGTGCTGGAGCGCACGCTCAAGCGAGCCAATGAATCCAATGAATTGAGCGCGCCCATCAAGGACATCACCAAACTCAAGACGCGGTTGAGCTATCAGATAACCATCGCCAAGGAAACGCCTTATGAACTCACCTATGCGCCGATTCTGGAACTGACGGCCAAGTGTAGCGTTCCCAAAGACGCCAAAGTCCTTGTCAACGCATGGGGCGCCATTGTTTCGGAGGCGGCCACTCGTTTTCAGGATGCCGTGCAACAACCGGCGGCAGAAGCATTGGACGAACGTGTCGAAAAATTGGGAAGCGAGCTCGAACAAGCGGAACTCGAAAGTGAAAAATTTTGGGCGGAAAACAACGTTGACTATTATAAACTTCGCCTCAACGATCTAGTCGGCCTGATCAATCGGATGAAGGAAACCCGGACCCGGCTGCAATGCGAGTTGTTTGCGGAACGGGCCTCATTGCAAGCCTTTACGGAATCCTTGAGCCATTTTGAACCCACCATCAAACTTCAGGTCCAGCCGTCCAAGCCCCTGCTGGACGTTTTCGGGAGCAAGATGGGCCTGCCCATGCCAAAGGCAGAGGCTTCCCAACCATCTGATTCCGCTCCGTTGCTGATTATGGAACACATCAACTCGACATATCTCGACATTCAGGGAAAAATCGCCGCATCGAGCGCGGGGGTAGCCGCCAAGGAAGCCGAATTGAAGGAAACCCTTACGGTGATCGATGAACTCGACAAGGAGCGGCTTGAGGTCCAGGCCAAGTATGCCCAAGCCGTTACCGGACGGGAACGGGTTGAACGCAAACTGGCGATCGTTTCAGATACCTATAAAAACATCAAGACCAAACACGAGTTTGCCCAAGTAGCGGGCCAGATCAAGCATCCCGTGCTGCAAATCATTTCGGAAGGGTCCGAATGGCCGCTACCCCGGTTTCGCCGGGCGATCCTGTTCGGCGCGGGCGCCTTCTGCGCAGGGCTTGCGTTCTTTGCGGCCCTTTCCATTGTGCGCCGGATGATCCTGCAGCCGGTGTTCGGGCGCTGATCATGCCGGACGGCGCGGCGACAACTGCTTCCCGCATGCCGCCGATGTCGTGGCCCTTGGGGGTGGCTTTACTCGTTTTGTCGGCCACGGGCATCGGTTTCATTTTCTTTTTTGCGTTGGCGGCGGCCGATGGCCCCGTTTGGATAGCGCCCTTCATCCCGTTTGCGTTGCTGGGAGGAGGCATTCTGGTATGGAATCCCTTCTACGGGCTTTGTTTCGCGGCGTTTGCAATAGGTCCCCTCGGCGCGATTCAACGGGAATTTTTTTCGGTCACGATCAATTTGCCCGAAGTCATTATCCTTGCGCTGGTCTTGAAAGAAGCGTTCTTGTTTGTCGTTCGGGGCGAACGGTTGTCGCCTCTGCTGCCCAAGGCGAGCCTTGCGGCGTATGTGGGCGCCTCGCTTGTAGGATTGATTACGGCCGCCTATCTGGGCAACTCGTTCAAACAGGCCCTGCAGGACTGGCGGCAATACATCGAATACATCGTCCTTTATCTGTTGGCCCTGCATCGGGTGCACACTCCCCGGCAAGTCAAGACGATCCTGTTTTGTTTTATGGCCGGCATGACCCTTGTCTCCCTTCATGGCATGCTTCAGCGTTTCACCGGCATCGGCATAGCGGGCAATCAGGTCATTTCGGATCAGGTTTTCCATGGCGGTATCCGCAGCGGTTCCTTTTATGGCGCAACGCCGCTAGGCGGCCTGATGGTGCTCGCCGTTGGAATTGCGGTGGGGCTGGTGTTGGCCAGCCGCTCATACTTGGCCAAGCTGATTGGGACAGGATGTGTGTGTACGTGCCTGGCCGCCGCCGTTTTCACCAGTACTCGCGCGTCATGGATCGCCATTGCCTTTGCGCTGGCTTGGATCTTTTTCTCCGTCCGGAAGACCAAGATCATGATAGCCGTCACGGTCGTCATCGGCGTCCTGTTCTCGGTGGCGTTCGGCCATCTCGTCGTCCAACGGCTGGGCACGATCGAAATCTCTCACCGGGAACGATCGCTGCTCCAGCGAATCAACTACTATACCGCCGCATGGCATATATTCCGTGAGTACCCTGTGTTCGGGCTGGGATGGGGTTGCGAGTTCAGCGTAAAGGCGATTGTGAAGAGCCGCGGCTACGTGCCGCCGCCGCCCAGCATGCGGGTCATACGGAAACCGCTCTGGATTGAATCAACCGTCCACAGCGCCTATTTGCAGATATTGGTCCGCACCGGCGCCATCGGCCTTGCCTCGCTGTTGTGGTTTCTATTTCTTTGGTTTCAAAGCATGTTGCGCGCGCGCCGCCTCAAGAATCTCGACGAGTCTGTCTATAATCTCATCACCGGCATGACGGCGGCGCTGCTCGGCTATCTTCTGCATTCGACTTTCGAAAACTTTTTTCAGTGGCCCGTCATGGCGCAATCATTCTGGCTGTTGCTGGCGCTTTCGACACGGATGGCGGCGCTGGCGAATGAAATGATAGAAAACACTTCGGCGCCGGATCCCAAGGAGGGTTGACGAAAATGGATCGTGGCGGCATAGGTTCCGGCAAGCCGCTGCGTGTGGTCTTTTGCCATTACACCTCCGATATCTGCGGCGGTTCCGATCGTTCCCTTTTCGATATTGTCACGCATCTGCCCCGTGACCGCTTTGCCGTTGCCGTCATTCTCAAGAGGGGTGATCCGATGGCTGCGCGGTATCGCGCACACGATATAACTGTGATTGAAACGACGCTTGTCCCCCCGCGCAAGGCGCTCGATCCGATCAAACTCGCCCATTTTTTTCTGGCCTATCCCGTGTCGGTCCTGCGTGTGGCATGGACCATTCACCAGTTGAAAGCCGACGTGGTTCATGTAAACACCCTGTACAACCTTGTGGGGCCCGTAGCCGCGAAACTGGCCAGGCGGCCCCTCGTGTGGCACGTGCGCGAAATGGATCCGGGTTCGCGCGTGGTCCGGCTGTTGCTGCGCATAGTTGCGATCCTTGCGACACGCGCCGTGGCCATCTCGAACGCCGTGGCGGACTCGATGAACGATTGCGGACCGCGCTTGCGGACCATCCTAAACGGAATTGACCTGTCCGAATATGACGATCGGCCGGATGCCCAATTCCTGCGCGAAGAACTTGGAATACCGACGGACGTTCCCATCGTCACGACCGTCGGCCGCCTCGAACCTTGGAAAGGACAGCATGTGCTAATCGAGGCTATACCCCGTGTCCTCGAGTATCATCCCCGCGCGAAATTCCTCATTGTGGGCGGTCCGGCCGTCAACAAGCCGGAATACGAACCCATGCTGCGGAAGCGGTGCGAAGAACTAGGCATTTCGCAACAGGTTCTTTTCACCGGTATACGCGCCGACATTCCCACCGTCTTCTCGGCCTCGAATGTGTTGGTTCTTCCATCGGCGACTCCGGAACCTTTTGGCCGTACTATCGTCGAAGCAATGGCCGCCCGATGTCCTGTCGTGGCGACAGCGGCGGGGGGGCCCCTTGATACCGTCGTGGACGGCGAAACGGGATTTCTCGTTCCGGCCAACGATCCGGCTGCCATGGCCGAAAAAATAATTGCGGTATTGGACAATCCCGCGGGCGCGCGCGAAATGGGCGAGAAGGGCCGCGCACGCGCATACGAATGTTTTTCGCTGGATCGTCTTGTGCGAGAAATGGGCGTGATCCTCGATGAGGCCGCCGTATCCGGTTCATGAATGCGAATCATGACCGGCTGAACCGCCGTTGCAAAGGATTTCTGTTATGACGAAGTGGAAAAAGATAATGATTGCCGCCGCCGCGATTTTTGCGGTGGTTTTTCTTGCCGTCTGGATTGGCGGCGGCGCCATCGCCGCCCACATGGTCACCCAGCCGCGCCACCGCACGTTCGAGGATCCGGAAACCCTTGCGGACAGGCCCGTCGAAAATGTGACCCTTAGAACCGAAGACGGCATAACGCTTTCCGCGTGGCATGTGGTGAATGCGCCGGATCGCGCGGTCATTTTTCTCGCGGGAATCGGGGCCGACCGGCGTCAGTTCCGATCGCGCGCGGAATATTATCTCGCCACGCTTGGTTATTCGGTGCTCATGCCTGACCTGCGCGGAACGGGCAAGAGTGGGGGAGACCTCATTTCAATCGGCTGGCACGAGCGCAAGGATCTGGCGGCCTGCCGCGCATTCCTGCGCGAGCGCGGCTACCGTCACATCGGCGCGCACGGTATTTCGCTCGGCGCGGCCACCATCTGCTATTCCCTCAAAGAAAGCAATGACCTCGCTTTCGCTGTTCTCGAATCGAGTTACGACACCATTGACAACGCCATCTTCAATCGCGTGGACCTTTACCATGTTCCCCATTTCCTGATCTATCCCGGCCGTCTTTTTCTCCATTGGCGCATGGGCGCATCCGCCCGGGAAATGCAGCCGCTGGCGTATATGCCGTACTGCACGATGCCCACCCTTGTCATGGCCGGCGACGCCGAGGGGTTCCTCAAACTCTCCGAAACCATGGATATTTACAATCGCTGCGCGGCGGGGAAAAAACGGCTGCACATATTCAAGGGCGGCCGGCATGAAAATTTTCTGGGCCGCTATCCGGATGAGTTCAAAAATGTACTCGGATCGTTTATCGCGGAAGCCGGAGCCGAATGGCCGCCCGCGCCGTCCGGCTAAACCATCGAACTTCCGAACCGGAGCGATTCAAGCCCGTAACGACCGCGTATATGGTCGGCGTTTTCGAGAACGCGTTCCCAGCGTTGCGCGCGTTCACCGCCGAACAGGGGCAACTGGTGCTGCTTGAAAGTGAGTGACGAAAGCGTTACGCCAATCAGCCGAACGCATGCCCGGCGTTCCCTGGCCTTTGGGATGAGTTCTTTCAGAACCCGGTGTATGTCCGCGTCAATGCACGTCGGATCCGGCAGCGTTTGGGCAAAGGTACAGGTTGAAAAATCGCCATAACGGACCTTGAGCGTGACGCGCCGCGTTTCCATCTGTTTTTCGCGCAAGGCATACAAGGCTCGTTCCGCCAAAGAAAACAGAATAGGTTCGATTTGCTTCCAATCGAGCAGGTCCCGATCGAACGTCGTTTCCCGTCCGACCGATTTCGCCCATGAAAACGGCACGACCGGCGATGTGGAAATGCCTTGCGCGGCCTGTTGCAACGCACATCCCGACGGGCCGAAAACGCGCATGAGCCGGTCCGTCGGCATGCCGGCCAACTGGCCGATGGTCGAGACGCCCAACGATACGAGCGTTTTTTCGGTATGTGGTCCGATGCCCGGCAGTCTCCCGATGGGCAACGGATGGAGAAACGCCCGTTCCCGGCCTTCTTCGATTCGGAGATATCCGTTGGGTTTGGCCGCGTCCGTCGCGACCTTGGCCACCAGTTTGTTCGGCGCGATGCCAATGGTGCACGGCAGTTGTGTTTCCGCGCGGATTCGCGATTTCAAATAGGCGGCGATTGCGTCATCGCCCCCAAACAATTTCTGAGATCCGGTGATGTCAATATAGGCCTCGTCAATGCTTACCCCCTCGACCCAAGGCGATACCGTTTCTAGGATAGCCCTGACCTGCTCGGATGCTTCCTGGTAGGCTGCGTAATTTCCACGAAGAAATATTCCATGTGGACAACGTCGGCGGGCCTCCATGATCGGCATTGCGGAATGAATCCCATATTTCCGCGCCTCATACGACGCCGTCGAAACAACCCCGCGCGTGTCCTTTGCGCCGCCGCCGATTATCAGCGGCTTCCCGCGCAGTGCGGGATTGCGCACTACTTCAACCGATGCGAAAAAAGCATCCATATCTATATGGAGAATCCGTCGGCCCATGTGAATACTGTATATATGTTCAGGTTCAGCATATCCGAATGGACGCTCCAAGTCAACATAGAAATTCACTCTTGTCCAAATTACACAGGTTCATTATCAACGTAAAGGCCTGACGTGGGCTCTGCCCACAACCCAGTCTCTTTTCGTGCTCTTGTTCGTTATCGTCATCGTAATCGCTCAAAAACCCCGCGATTTTTGCATTCGTAAATCATTGTGGCATTCAATTGTCATTTTTACTCCTTACACATCCCCATCTTTTCATGAATGATCCCTTCGAGCACATACAAGACGCCACGCATGTCATGTCGAACATCCGTTTCCCAAAATCGCACGACGTGTATTCCCATGCGCTCAAGTTCCGTTTGGCGCTCGAGATCGTATTTCGACTTGTCTTCCTGCGTGTGACCCCATCCATCTACCTCGATAGCCAACATCAGCTCGTGACAGAAGAAGTCAACGATGTAATTTCCAATCGGCACTTGCCGGTGAAATTGACAGCCGAACCGACGGCCCCGGAGTTCCTTCCACAGAAGCACCTCCCCCAATATTCCCTGGCGGCGAAGTTCACGGGCACGCCCGCGGAGTTCGGGGCGATAGGGCAAGATCGGATTACGAGACATATCGGTCGAGCCTCCTCTTCATGTGATCAAGCACTTTGGGAACACCCCCCTTACCCCCCTCAAGGGGGGAAATAGATACGCCGTTTTATGGGCGCCCAGGTAATGGGAAACGATTGAAGCGTACTTCGTCGTTATTCGCATACACAACACCCCCCTTACCCCCCTAAAGGGGGGAAATAGATATGCCGTTTTATGGGCGCCCAGGCAATGGGAAACGATTGAAGCGTACTTCGTCGTTATTCGCATACACAACACCCCACTACCCCCCTCAAGGGGGGAAATAGATACGCCGTATTATGGGCGCCCAGGCAATGGGAAACGATTGAAGCGTACTTCGTCGTTATTCGCATACACAACACCCCCCTACCCCCCTCAAGGGGGGAAATAGATACGCCGTTTTATGGGCGCCCAGGCAATGGGAAACGATTGAAGCGTACTTCGTCGTTATTCGCATACACAACACCCCCCTACCCCCCTCAAGGGGGGAAATAGATACGCCGTATTATGGGCGCCCAGGCAATGGGAAACGATTGAAGCGTACTTCGCCGTTATTCGCATACACAACACCCCCCTACCCCCCTCAAGGGGGGAAATAGCGAGCCGAGTCCCAATCCAATTCCCCCCTTGAGGGGGGCAAGGGGGGTGTACTCACACTATCCATGACTCCTCCCATTTCCGGCAACACCCCTTCGCGGCCGCAAGTGAGGTGATCTCCACCTCTTGGACACGATTTGGGGTAGATTAAGGTGGTGATGTCCGTCCGTACCACCCACCTATTCGAACAGAAAGGAACGGCCAGAACCCGGAGGCGTGGACCGCTCCCTTCCGTTCTCTTTTCGGCAAACCCAGTCTAACACGCCTGGCGGTTCCTGTCAATACGTGGCTGCGGGCGTTCCCCCGCGTAATGGCATTGCCAAGGCGTGGCGTTGTTGAGGGCCTGGTGCGGGCGTTCCCCGTTGTAAAACGTGAAGTACGCGTCCAGGCTTTCGCGCGCATGCGGGACGCTCTCATAGTCCCGCAGGTACACTTCCTCGTACTTGACGGTCCGCCACAGCCGCTCAATGAAGATGTTGTCGAACGCCCGGCCGCGTCCGTCCATGCTGATCCGCACGCCGCATCCGAGCAACCGCTCCGTGAAGGCGTCGCTCGTGAACTGCGCGCCCTGGTCGCTGTTGAAAAT
>Ga0101944_10007508_pt1 | contig 10869 bp, 10 predicted proteins | sample DewCreD2012metaG_FD_75245 | JGI IMG/M metagenome (GOLD analysis project Ga0101944, IMG submission 75245) | Hot spring sediment bacterial and archeal communities from British Columbia, Canada, to study Microbial Dark Matter (Phase II) - Dewar... ...
AGGATGGCCCCTTCCCGCAGTGTGCCAAGTCGTAGTCGAAACCGGGGACCAGGAGCTGGAAGGCGATCTTCATGCGCCCGGTTTGCGGGTCGACCGCAATGAAGTTCAGCGTACCCTTGAAGTTTTCCTTGTAGCTTTGAATCGGCACGTCACGCTGCGGAACAGGTACGGAAAATCGCGTGGCTGACACCACGTACTTTGTATCCGGCGTGACAAACGGCGAGGCGTGGTTGCCGCCGGAGTTCGGAATTTCCAGGATCTCCACAGTTTGAAACGTAGTCAGGTCGGTCCGCGCAATCCGTGGCGTGTTATTGGAGTTTCCGAACAGCCAACGACCGTCCGGAACACCGTTGGTCTGCGAGAGTTCCGGGTGGTGGTAGTCGTCCCACGGGATAAAGCCGTGGGAGGTCATGAGCAGCGCTTTCGTCTCCTCGGAAAAACCGTATCCATTTTCCGGGTTCACCGCGAATACCGGTACTACCCGCAGCAAGCGCCCTGACGGTAACCCGTACACGGCCACTTGACCGGAAAACCCTCCGGAAAGAAACCCGTAAAACTCGTCGTACTTTCCGGGCGGTACGTACACACGCTGAGCCGCATCCTCGGCCAGGAAACCTTGCGTCGACACTTCCTTGCGGCACGAGCCGCTCGCCAGCGCTAACGCAATGACCGCACTGGCTCCGAGCAAGTACCGTTTCCGCTTTGCTCCTCTCTCCATGGTGCCCTCCTTTCGTTCGGGTCCCTGCGGCGATTTGTCGCAATTCCAGTGCCGCAGCGTTGCTTTAGGGTTGTCGCGCGGCTCTTAGGCGCCCGCGCAAGGACAAAGGGAGCAAAGTTCCCTTCTTCAGCAGCGCGATTCGCTCGCGGATGGCAAACGTGCAAACCGTGCGAGCAGACAGCGTAGGGGCGAAAAATGTTTCGCCCCTAGCGCGCGCAACCCCAGGTGTACCTGGCAGCCACTTCTTGGACAGGCTGTTAGGCCCCTCGGGCCGCGTAGAGCCAGCTTCGAAGAACGAATCTACCGTGAAACAGACGAGAGCTGGTCGTCCCTACGTGAACGCTAAGCGCCAGCTGTGCAGATTCGACCGACCCGGCCGCAACGGACGTTCGTGATGGCGTTTACCGCAACTCTCCGCACACTACTGCCCGGCGGCGAAGTCATACACAGACCGACGTACGCGCACCCTCGTACCAGGCACACGCCGTTGCTGGCTTTGCGGAACGAGGCCCGCGGCGAGCGAACAGCGCCCGCACAGCAGCTCACGAAGCTCCGTCGAGCTTGCGAAAGTACTCCAAGATCGCGCGGGCTTCTTCTTGGGAAACGTTTTGGAAGGTCATCTGTGTCAAATACGTTCCGAGCAGCTCTTTGGCCTGCGGGTCTTTTTGCGTCATTTCGACGGGATTGAGGATCATGTTCATGATCCATTCAGGTTTGCGCCGTTCCGTCACGCCCTTCAACGGGGGCCCGACGAACCTCTCGTCGAAGCGATGACAGGCCGCGCACTTTTGCTCGAATGCCGCTTTTCCTTTCTCTGCCATCGCATCGTCGATCGGGCCCAACTCCACCTGTTGGACCGGGCCAATCCCTTTACCTGCGTGCCCCGCAGGCGCTCCGCCGTCAACACCAGACGGCGACTTCGCTTGGGGCTCTTCCGAGCGAGAACAGCCACCGATACCAATCGCAGCAGCCACCAGGATTACGCACATCCAGCGCATGATTCGGCCTCCGTTTCTACGTTGCCGCGAGTAGACTCGCTACCCACGAACGACGACTCAAAAGGTCAGCAAGTCCCGTACCGGAGCGCATCCGCTGCACCGTTCATCCTCACCCCGGAGCCAATTCCCGAATCTGAGAGGACTCCCTCGGCACCGGCGATCCACACAGAACTCTTCAAGCAAGCGTGAGCATCGCGCGATACCGTAGCGCACTTGGATGTTTCGGCGTTCCGCGCACAGCCGCGCCACCACATACCCCACCCGCGGCGCATACGAATCCGAGCACGTACAACGTGACGTGCGAATGAAGGGCGATGCGATGCCTTGGTGCGGCGCGCGGGGAATGAAGTGTGGCGACGATGTTGGATCGACCCGGGGACCGCTGGCGTGCCACGCGCTCAGGATTTACGAGCAGCGGTCGTCGGCGTCCCGCGGAATCGGCACGCAGCATCGGCGCTGCGATACCGACGCGGAGCCCCCGCACCGAGAATCCGATGCACGGCGAGAAGCGTAACGGCTCGGAGTCTTCAGTGAGCCGACGTCGGAGTATCTCCTCGGTTCGCTGGGATCCGTCAGGCGTCACAGGTCGTGGTCACGGGGCGAATTGAGACAAAGAATCGAAGCCCGCCCGTTATCCGCGATTGATGAGCGTCGCCGCCACCGCGGCGCCGAATCCGTTGTCGATGTTCACCACGGTCACCCCAGCGGCGCACGAGTTGAGCATGGCCAGGAGCGCTGCCAACCCTCCGAAACTCGCCCCATATCCGACACTGGTCGGTACAGCGATCACGGGGCGGTCGACCAATCCGGCAACGACGCTCGGCAGAGCGCCTTCCATGCCGGCCACGACCACCAAAACGCGGGCTCGCCGCAATGTTTCCACGTGCGCCAGCAAACGATGCAACCCAGCCACTCCGACATCGTGAACACGGTCCACTTTGTTGCCGAAGAACTCGGCGGTCACGGCAGCCTCTTCTGCCACCGGTAGGTCGGCCGTACCAGCAGCAACCACTGCAACCCGCCCCTTGCCGCGAATCCTCGGCCGCTTGACCGAGAGCGTCGCTGCGCGTGCCACGGGATGATACTTCACGCCTGGCACCGCCGCTTCCAGTTCAGCGGCCGTTGCTGCACCGAGGCGCGTAACCAACACGTCGTGCCCTTTTTCGTTCAGCGAGCGTACGATGTCGATGATTTGCTCCGCCGTCTTTCCCGGCGCGAACACGACCTCGGGAAACCCCGTTCGCAGCGACCGATGATGGTCGACCTTAGCGAATCCCAAGTCTTCGAACGGAAGGTGCTTGAGCCGCTCGTACGCCTGTTTGACGGTCACTCGACCGCGCCGAACATCTGCCAAGAGTTGTTCGATCTTGTTCGGGTCCATGAAACTTCCTTCCACCACGAAAACCGTTACCGCCGCGCGAAATGATCGAATCCGGCGGTGCGCAAATCGATCTCCTTCCCGGCGGCATCGCGAACCACCACGCCTCGCCCGCGCACCACATGGCCTACAACGTGCACTTCGCATCCAACAGCCGATGCGGCTTTGCAAATGGCTTCCAGTCGCTTCGGTGGCGCGGTGAACAACAACTCGTAATCCTCGCCTCCCGCAAGTGCGAACGAAAGATCCCCGCCACTGTAACGGCGGTACGGACGGCTCAAGGGAATCTTCGACGCAAACACCTCCGCTCCGACCGAGCTTTCCACGCAGATGTGCGACAAGTCTTGGGCGAGTCCGTCACTCAAATCGATCATGGCTGTGGCAAACCCACGTTGTGCCAGCCGCCGCCCCAGCTCGTCGCGCCGTGGCGGTAACTGCCAGCGCCTCAGCAATGCTGGAGGACATTCCTTTCCACGGGAAAGCAAGTGCACTGCCAAGGCAGAGTCGCCAAGCGGCCCGCTCACCAAAACCAGATCTCCAGGCCGCGCTCCACCACGATCGAGCCGACGTTTTGGGGCATCGCCCACGACGGTGATCGAAATCGACAGCTCCTGGGCGCGGTGAAGGTTTCCACCCACGATGGTCGCACCCCACGCAGCCGCTTCGCGCATCAAGCTCAGTTCCATCTTGTAAACCGCATCCAAACTCACATCCCGCGGCACACCGCAATCGACCAGGGCGAATCGCGGCGTTCCACCCATGGCCGAGATGTCACTTGCTGCCACACGGAAGCTCCGGCGCCCGAGCGTCGGTAGCGACAACCAAGGCAAACGAAAGTGCACTCCTTCGGTTTGGGCGTCGACCGTCAACAGCCACTCGCCGCCCCAAACGCGAACCCGCGCCGCATCGTGTCCTGGCCCGACGACCATCTCCCGCCCTCGCGGAAGCTGCGGTAGCAGCCGTCTTAGAAACTCGAATTCGCCCTTGGGACTCTGCAATCGTCGCGACACGAACGCACACGTTACCCCACCGCTCCCCTGCGTTCCACGCCGAAAGCCGAGCACCGTGCCGATGCGCAGCGGAAAGGGAAAGTCGGAGTCGTTCCCCTGCTGCTCCGTTCTGTTCGCGCAAGCCCCTTTAGAACGTGCCTGTTCACTTGCGGGCCCGAAGTCATGATGCGGTTCGTGGTTTACTAAGCACTCGCCAGCGGATTTCCGAAGGAGCGCGTTTATCTCTCGCTGGAGCGCAACATGAAGTGCGGGATTGGTCTTTGCGGACACTGCCAATTCGGGCCCTGCTTTTTGTGCAAAGATGGGCCGGCGTTGGACTTCGGACAGCTCGAACCCTTTTTCTTCGTGGAAGAACTATGATGGGCAACGTCACTCGGCCAAAGCCCCGCCTCGCCGTTTACAAATTTGCTTCCTGCGACGGCTGCCAACTCACGATTCTCGACTGCGAGGACGAACTCCTTCCCCTCGCTCGCGAGATCGAGATTGCTTACTTGCCAGAAGCTCGCCGCCAAGTCCTGGACGGGCCGTACGATCTCGTTCTGGTAGAAGGCTGGGTCACCACGCCCGAAGAAGAAGCCCGCATCCGGGAGGTGCGTAAACAAGCCAAGGTCTTGGTGACAATTGGCGCGTGTGCCACCGCAGGTGGCATCCAAGCCCTCCGCAACTGGGCCGATGTGCGCGAGTTTGCAGCAACCGTTTACCCGAGCCCCGAGTACATCCAAACGCTGGCGCACGCGCGCCCGATCAGCGATTTCGTCAGGGTCGACTTCGAACTCCGGGGCTGCCCGATTCACAAAGCACAGCTCCTCGAGTTGGTTACGGCGCTGCTCGTTGGCCGGAAACCGCGTGTACCCACCCACAGTGTGTGTCTGGAATGCAAACTTCGGGGAATCGTGTGCGTCATGGTCGCCCGCGGCACGCCTTGTCTGGGTCCGGTCACCCAAGCGGGCTGCGGAGCGATTGCCCTGCGTACAACCGCGGATGCTACGGCTGCTTCGGCCCGATGGAACAGCCGAACGCGAGCGCTCTCTGACAAAAGTTCCTTGAACTCGGGCTCCCACGCCCCGCGGTGAGCCGAGCGTTTCGGCTTTTCACCGCAGGGGCGCCGGCTTTCCATCGGGCAAGCGAGGAGTTCTCGGAGGAGTAAGCTTGTGAGCGAGCAACACATTCGCGTCGATTACCTTGCCCGGGTGGAGGGCGAAGGGGCACTGAAGATTACGGTCAAAGACAGCCAAGTGGTCGACCTGCGCTTGGATATCTTCGAGCCCCCGCGATTTTTCGAAGCCTTCTTGCGTGGCCGCAGCTTCCACGAAGTGGTCGACAAAAAAGGCAAGGGCGACGGTTTGTTCATCAATACGAGCGGAGTTGGCATCATCGAGCACGACCTGCCCGTGTCGCCCAGCGCAATTCAGGTAGGAGACGCCGTCATTCTGAGCGGAGATATTGGTCGTCACGGCATCGCCATCATGGCAGCCCGCGAGTCGTTACAGTTCGAAACCGAGATTGAGAGCGACTGTGCTCCCCTACACCAACTTACGAGCGCGCTGTTCGAGCACGGGATTGCCGTGCACTGTTTGGGGGACCTTACGCGCGGTGGTTTGGCTACAGCGCTTCTGGAACTGGCAGAAACCTCGGGCACGCACATTGTCATCCACGAAGACCACATCGCTGTTCGCGACGATGTCCGCGGAGCTTGCGAGATCCTCGGACTGGATCCGCTTTACGTTGCCAACGAGGGCCGCTTTGTCGCTTTTGTACCCGCTCATGAAGCGGAACGTGCCTTGGAAATCCTGCGGTCGCGATCCACGGAAACGGTGCCAGCCATCATTGGGGAAGTTGAAGCAACCCCTCGTGGTCATGTGACTTTAAGAAGCCGACTCGGTACCAGCCGCTTCCTCCACATGCTCAGCGGCGAGCAACTCCCACGAATTTGTTAAACAACCCACTTGGGCTCCGACGTTCGCTACGTACAGAACGTGCGGTAAGAATCCGCGCCCGCACAGCCGCCGGCCGCATCAGGCAAAAACCGCCGGGAGTGTGAATCGAAGCGTGGAATCCCTCGTTGCTCTGCTCGAGCCGCGTTGCCACCCGGGGCAGATCTTGAGAACAGCGCTCGTGCGCTCCGCGGGCAGTTCCCACCAGCGCAAGGCAACCAACTCGCGTTGCAGGGCTTAATTCGCCTGCCTGCGCTTCGAGCCGGCGTTTCCCGGCCTAGCGCGGGAGCTCTCCTCCGAAGTGCGACTGGCTTTCCCTCTCTTCGCGCGAGCCGTCGATCCAGACGCAGAGGAATTCTCGGAGCGAGAAGCTGACTCTTGTTTTTGAGTTTTGTCGGGCGCGGCAGGACTCGAACCTTGATGAGCGGCACTCGCCTCTTCTTTTCTCTCTTTTTTCGCTCGGTGTTCCGGTCGAGCGAGCGGGTCGTCTGGAAAGTACTCAGTCCAATCCACCCCCTGGCCCACACTGAGGTCACTCCACAGCAACACCAGAAACGCAAACATCCCCGTAATCAGTGGAAGTCTCATGAGCGTTCAAAACGTGCAAACACTGTGCTGACGCGAAAAATGGCAGGGATCGCGCAAAAAGCTCACAAAATTGTGCGCCCCCTATCAGTTTTTGCGGCATCAAACGAACGCAGCGCCAACAGAGTACCAGGTCGCGCAGGCGGACGGGTGCTGAGTTTCGCCCAACTACCACACCTAACAACTGGCACAGCTTCTGCTGAATGCCGTGCGTTCCTGGAGGGCTCAAGGTGGAAGTGAAGCAAACAACGCCAGCGACGATGAGTCGCGTTCTCGTGTTCCATGTCGACGACGGCAAGTTTTGCCTGCACGCGGACTGGGTGGAAGCCATCTACCCACGCAGAGAAGTGGTTCTCCACACGCTCAAGGCAGCCGACGGCTCGGCGCAGCAATTCCTCATACATCGTGGCCAACCCGCGTGGGTCGTCGACTTGCGCCAGGCGTTCGGGCTGGACGATGTGCTCGGAGTGGCGGAACGGCCTGCGTTTGCTGTGGTACGCTCCGGTTCCGCGTTGCTCGCGCTGCGGGTAGACGAATTCACCGGCGTTCGCGAACTAGACCTTGCAGAGCGTTCTCCGGTGGCCGCAGCTCTGCTGCGCGATGGCGGCCATCCGGTGGGGCACCTCGTGGAGATCGATGGTGCGGTGCACGTGCTGCTCGATCCCAACCGAATCCTCAGCAATACGCTGCGCGACGCGTTGGATCCCTTGCTGGAGGAGGCCCTCGCGTTCCGCGACCGGCAAGCTCGGCTCGATCGGCTGGTGCCGGAGCTACGCAAGCAATGCACGGCGGCCGGATTGAGAACCTACGCGCGCCTTGCCAAGCGCAACGGGCTCACGCGTGCCGCTGCCGCGGCCAGGACGGTTTTGAAAGCGCTCGAAGAAGTGCACGGCCTGAACGGAGGGGTTCAAGGCTCGCTCGGCAGCGAGCAATTTTTGCGGGATTTGCTCGAACTCGCCGCAGCCGGCCAATCTGGCACCGTGCAAGTAGAAAGCCCCAAAGGCAAGGCTTCGGTCATTTTCCGTAGCGGTGCGCTCATCGACGCAGAGTGCGCCGACCAGCGGGGTGCTGAGGCCTTGAAAGAAATTCTCGCCCTTCGCGAAGGCACGTACTCCTTTCAGCCGGGCGACACTGCGGGCCACCTTCGCCGGATCGCCGACTCTCCCGCGTGGGTTCTTACGGAGATTGTGCAGCAACTGACGGACGAGCGGCGGGTGAAGCACCTCCGCGAGACCCGCTGAGAACGAAGCAACGGGAGCGAATTCATGATGTCGGAAAGAAAACCCCGAGTTCTCGGAGTGGATGACAGCCTGACGATTCGGAAGGCGCTGGAAATTGTCCTCAAGCCTGCCGGCTATGAGCTCGAGTTGGCAGTAGACGGCGCAGATGCGCTAGCGAAAGCCAAGTCGTTCAAGCCGGACGTGATCCTTCTCGACTTCATTCTCCCCGACATGCGCGGGAGTGAAGTGTGCCAACAGTTGGCCTTGGATCCTGAAACGGCTCACATTCCTGTGATTCTCGTCTCCGCGAAGGGAGCGGAGATCCGGCAAGCGTATCGCGACGCCCACAACGTCGTCAGCTACATTGCCAAGCCCTTCAAGCCACAGGTGGTTACCGGCATCGTCGCTGAGGTCTTGGCCAAAACGGCGGCGGGAGAGCAAGTCAAGGCAGCAGTGCCGGTGCACGAAGCCGAAGGTCTCTCCATCCCGCCAGTTGCGCCAGTTGCGCCAGTTGCCCCGACGCCTCCGCAACCAAGCTGGACCAGTGAACAAGCTCCACCCCCTACCCCGACTCCACCTCCAGTGGCGACGCCGCCGGAACCCGTGGCGCCGCCGCTGGCAGCGGAACCCTTGGCCCCACCTGCTCGGGTGGCACCACGGCCACGGCCGGCTCCGCGACGGCCTTTGCCTTCTCTTCCTTTGGCCGAGGGCATGCGAGTGGAAGCGCACTCGCCGTTCTCCTCCGAAGCCGCACGGCGCGAGGCGCTCGATCTCATGTTCGAGACGCTGCGTTCGAGCACCGAAGGGGTGTATGTCGAAGAAGTCGACACACCGCTCGGGGCCGCTGCAGATCAGGCGAAATCCTACATCGAAATTCTCGAAGCGCTGGTACGGGAACTGGGAGAAGGGCTCGAGCACGCGCGTTCCGGAGCCCGGTACCGCTTGTATGGCGACGGCTCTGTGCGGTCGTTCGACGAATCCCTGCACGAGATTTTCCGGCGAGCTTGTCGCTTGGTCTTCCGGGCTACGTCGGCTGGTGCTCTGGGGCACGACTCTACTGTGCAGCGACCACGCGTCCTCGTAGTTTGCTCCAAGGGAGGAACTGTGCATCGCCAGCTCCCGGCACTCGTGGCCGCGCACCCCGACTGGCAAGTGTTCCAAGTCACCGAGGGCTTTCGTCAACTCCCCATGGTGGTGCGACTGTTCGGACCAACGGTGGTTTTGGCCGAGGTGACATGGTCCGGTGCTCTCTGGGAGCAACTTGCCGTCGCCGCACGGCTGCCAGAGCTGCAGAACGCTCGCGTCATTGGGGTCGCAACCGCAGAACGTACCCCACCCGCGGCTTTGGAAGATCCGCGGGCCCGGGAAGAGGCGCTCGGTGTTCGCGCGATTCGCGTCGTTGCCCAATCCCTTTTCGAGGCCGAGCACATCCTCGCGGAAGACCGCTCGCCCAGCCAGCAGGAAGCAATGGCAGAGCCGATCGCGGGTCCGTCGAACGAATTCGAGACAGCCGAGCCCAGCCCGTCGCTGGGCGGGGAATCTCTCAGCGCTTCATGAACGCAGCCGCACACAATCCATCAAACGGAACGAATTGTCCTATTTGGAGGGGAATCAACGACCATGCCGAAAATTCTCATCGTGGACGATATGCGTAGCGACGTACAACTCATGGCCGACACTTTGCGCCCAGCCGGGTACGAATGCATTAGGGCAAGCAATGGGATGGAAGCTATCGAGCGAGCGCGAACCGAGCAGCCCGATCTAATTTTGCTCGACATCGTCATGCCCGGACAGGACGGCTTCGCGACCTGCCGGCAGCTCAAGCGCGACGCAGCCACCAAGCACATCCCCGTGGTGATCGTGAGTTCCAAGAACGGAGAGAGCGACCGGTTCTGGGGCCAGCGCCAAGGCGCCTCCGATTACCTCACGAAACCGTTCTCGCCCAACGACTTGCTAGCGATTGTGAGAAAATACGTATGACCGACAAACCCCCAGCGACTTCCCCAAACACCGAAGTTCCGCTGACGCCACCGAGAGTGGATGTCGCCGATCAACTGACCGAGCGCCTAGCGCAACTCGGGCAAGAACACTGCGTGTTCGCTCGGAACGGGGAACTGTTCGCGGTGCCGGTCAGCGCTGCGCGGGAGGTCTTGTTCGACGAAGTGCCCGCGCCAGTTCCGCGTGCACCCGAGATCTTGCTCGGCGTGATCAATTTGCGTGGCGAAGTACTGCCGCTCGTCCGGTTCGACTTGCTCCTCGGTTTCGAGCCGCGACCGTTCACGCCCGAGGACCACGTCCTCGTTCTTTCCGTGGAAAACGTCCACATGGGCCTCGTGGTCGACCGGGTGCGCGAGGTGCGCCCCATCAGTCCGAAAGACATCCGGCCGGCTTCTGCGGCGGAGGTCGGGCGTCCTCACGTGAAAGGGTTTTGGGAGGGGCCCACTGGGGTGGTGTACATCTTGGATCCTCAAAGCCTGGCCCGGCAAGCAGTGGCCATGACGCAAGAAGGATTTCAGCAGCGCCGTGCGCAGGGATTCAGTTTGCGCACGGCCGAGTGAATCTGGCCCGAAGGGAGGGTGTTCACGATGGCAACAAAGCCCGATGAAAAGGCAACCGGAAAGCGGCAACGCGCCGTCCGTTTTCCCATTCTGTGGCAGCTCATTCTGGCGTTCGTTCCCCTCGCGGTCGCGGCCATCGCTACGGTAGGATACATCGGCTATCGGGTCGCCTCCGATTCGCTGCGGGAGCAGGCGTTGCGGCAGCTCGCAACCGTGCGCGACAACAAGCAGCGTGAGATCGAGCGCTACCTCAACGGCCTCGAAGACCAAGTGCTGAGCCTCGCGCGCAACCCGTCCACCGCCTTGGCCGTACGGCAGTTCATTACCGCGGTGAAGGAGCTCGAAACGGACCCAATGACCGAAGGCGAAAAACTCCGCCCCCACCAGGAAGCCGTCAAACAGTACTTCAGCAGCTTCTTCGGTACCGAGCTGGCCAACAAGACCATCAATTTGAGCGAGGTCATTTCT
>Ga0101944_10007509_pt1 | contig 10866 bp, 10 predicted proteins | sample DewCreD2012metaG_FD_75245 | JGI IMG/M metagenome (GOLD analysis project Ga0101944, IMG submission 75245) | Hot spring sediment bacterial and archeal communities from British Columbia, Canada, to study Microbial Dark Matter (Phase II) - Dewar... ...
GTGTAGAACACGCTGACGCCGTATTTCTCGATGATCTGCCAGAAGCGGTCGCGGTCCGGCCAATCGGGCGCGCCTTCGTACATTACGACCGTCGCCCCGCACGCCAGCGGGCCGTAAACGACGTAGCTATGTCCCGTGACCCAGCCAATATCAGCGGTACACCAGTAGACATCCTCGGGCCTCAGATCGAACACCCACTGGGTGGTCATCGCACACTGAGTCATATAGCCGCCGGTTGTGTGGACGATGCCCTTGGGCTTGCCGGTGGTACCCGAGGTGTAGAGGATGTAGAGCATGTCCTCGCTGTCCATCGGCTCGGGTTCGCAGTACGCCTTGGCCTCCTGCATGAGCCGGTGGTACCAGACGTCGCGACCTTCCTTGACGCGCAGGGGGAAGTTGCCGCGCCGGACGATCACGACCTTCTCGATGGTCGGGCAGCCGGAGATCGCATAGTCGGAGTCATGCTTGAGCGGGATGATCGAGCCGCGCCGGTAGCCGCCGTCCGCGGTAATCAGGACCTTGGCCTGGGCATCGTTGATACGATCCTTGAGGGCCTCGGCGGAGAAACCGCCGAAGACAACGGTGTGGACCGCGCCGATGCGTGCGCAGGCAAGCATGGCAATGGCGGTCTCGGGGATCATCGGCATGTAGATCGCCACACGGTCGCCCTTTTTCACGCCGAGACTCCTGAGGGCATTCGCGAACTTGTTGGTGTCGCGGTAGAGGTCCCAGTAAGTAAGCGTGCGTTCCTCGCCCGGTTCGCCTTCCCAGATGATGGCGGCCTTGTTGCGCAGCGGGCCTTTGACATGGCGGTCGAGGCAATTGTAGCTGGCGTTGAGCCGGCCTCCGACAAACCACTTGGCATGGGGCGGATTCCATTCCAGGACCTTGTGCCATGGCTTGAACCAGTGAAGTTGGCCGGCCTGCTCGGCCCAGAAGGCCTCGCGGTCTGCCTGGGCACGTTCGTAGATCTTTTCGTCCCGGACGTACGCCTGCTGACGAAACGCCTCGGGAGGCGCGAACAGCCGGCGTTCGTCGAGCAATGCCTGGATCGTTGCGTCCTGAACGGAACTCTGCGTCGTCGCCATGTCCTGTCTCCCGTGAAGTGAAGGGCTGGCTGCCGGCGCCACCCCGGAAGCACCCCCTGCATCGCGAGCCCATGCCGCCCCAGGACTAACAATTTGGACTGCCAATGCTCCCCAGGCAAACAAGGGCGCATGTCAAGGCCGGGCTTATCAATCTTAGGGCATGCATGGCAAGGCAGTGGGACTAATGGGAACTCCGCGCAGCATGAGCGGGGCGCGGCGGCACGACCAAGGCCTTGCTCTACCAGAGCCGTGAGGTGGTGCCAACAGGTCGGCTGCTCGGCGGGTTCCGCGAGTCAGCCAGCTCCAGCGCCATCCGGGCAACGCGCTCGGCCACGCCGGGTCTGTCGAGGGTGGCGATAATCTCGGCCAGGCGGGCCTTCATCTTCTCGCGCCGGCCTTCGTGGGCGAGCAGTTCGATGGCCTCCTGGGCGATGGCCTCGGGGTTGGTGTAGTAGGGCATGAACTCGGGCACGAGCTTCTCCCCCGCCAGGATGTTCACCAGCGACAGGTGCGGAATGGCGATCAGCCAGTAGGCGACCAGCCAGTAGAGCACCCTGCTGCTTTTGTAGCAGACGACCATCGGCTTGTTGTACCAGGCGACCTCCAGGGTGGCTGTTCCAGATGCGACCAGAACCAGGTCCGCGGCGGTCAGGATCTCCGCGTTGTGCTCCAGCAACACAGGCACGTCCGCCATGCCGGCCTTGCGGCAGATCTCGTGGATCATCGGAACCAGGTCCGGTCGGGCAGCTGGGATCACGAACCGCGCGGACGGCTGGTTCTTGCGGATGCGTTTGGCACAGTAGAGCATGTCGGCCAACATGCTGTCGATCACGTGCCGGCGGGAACCCGGCAGCAAGGCTACCAGGGGCTGGCCGATGGAGCGAACCTGAGCAAGCTTGGCCGGATCGGGGGGGCAGGCCCGCAGGCGGTCCAGCAGGGGATGGCCCACGAAGGTGGCGTCCACGCCGCGGGTCCGAAAATATTCCTCCTCGAAGGGTAGGATGCAGGCCACCCTGTCGGTCCGGCTGCGCACCTTAGTGATTCGAAATCTCGCCCACGCCCAGACTTGCGGCGCAATGTAGTAGAATATCGGGATGCGGCGGCTCTTGAGACGCCGGGCCAGCGGCAGGTGAAAAGTGGGCGAGTCCAGCAGGATGGCCAGGTCCGGCGGGTCATAGGAGAACGCGCGGTCGAGGCGGCTGATAGTCATGAACGCCTCGGGCCCGCGGGCGGCCGCATGGTTTAACATAGCTGCGTGACCGGTCATATCGTGGATGGAGCGGCAGCCGGCCGCGGTGGCCTCAGGACCCGCCAGCCCAAAGACGTCGGCGTCGGGCCGAGACAGCCGGAGGGATCGGACCAGGTCGGCCAGGTAGAGGTCGGCGCTGTGTTCGAGGGCACTGACAAAGATACGCATGGGTCGATCCAGCACGGCGCAGTACCAGCAAGAGACCGCTCGAGTAACAAAAGACTCGCCAACAAGTGGCATCGACTGTATAATTGCGGCAGCGATTGGACAAGACGGCAGCGCATAGCTTTTCGCACTGACTGAATCCCCCGCTCGTTTTGGGTTGTAGCGGCCAATCCCGGTTACCTTGACAATCTCCGGTCGGATTCGTAAGGTACTGCGTTCTATTGGGCTTTTGTCGTTTTGGGGTCTGAGAGGTCACCTGAATAATAGGAGGTGAGCGTGGCGTCGGCACTGGTCCGCGAACTCGTAAACGCGGGCATTCACTTTGGACACCGTGTAAGCCGTTGGAACCCGAAGATGGCCCCTTATATCTTCGGTAAGCGGAACATGATTCACATCATCGACATCCGCGAAACCGTCAAGGGCCTTCTGCGTAGCAAGAAATTCATTACGCAAGTGGTGGCAAGCGGCCAGGACGTGCTGTTCGTCGGGACGAAGCGTCAGGCGAAGCAGCTGGTGCAGGATTACGCTCAGAAGTGCGGCATGCACTGGGTGAGCGAGCGCTGGCTGGGCGGCACGTTGACCAATTTCCGCACAATCCGGTCCCGGCTCAGCCGACTGATCGAGCTCGAAGGGCTCGAGAGCAGCGGCGCGATCCAGGACTTCAGCAAGAAGCGCATTGCTTCGCTCCAGCGCGAGAAGAAGAAGATCGCCCGCAACCTCGAAGGCATCCGCAACATGACGCGCCTTCCGGGTGTGCTGGTGCTGATCGATCCGCGCAAGGAGCACATCGCGGCCAAGGAGGCCCGCAAGCTCGGTATCCCGACCATCTGTCTGCTCGATACGGACGCGGATCCCGATTACGCCGATATCCCCATTCCGGGCAACGACGATGCCATCCGCTCGATCGAGATCGTCCTGCGCGAGCTGGCCGATGCGGTGGAGCAGGGCAAGCGCGGCCGGGTGGCGGCAGCCGAGGCCCCGGCGGAAGAAGCCGTGGCCGCAGCGGCGGCAGCGGCAGCGGGCGGTTCGCGGCGTCGGCGTCGCGGCGGTCCGGCCAGCGGCGGTGAGCCCGCAGGCGAGCCGGCCGGCGAACCGGCTGGCTGGCCCGCCCCTGAAGGCGCACCAGCCGAGGCCCCGGCCGAGGCGGTGCCCCAGCAGGACCAGCAGGCTCAGTAAGGAGCCGTTCCGGGCAATTCCGGCGGCTCTTCGTTTTGAGAATTCAAGCCAGCACGGCCTGCTGTGCAAGGCAGGCCGTGCTGTATTTGTCCGGTACCCGCAGCAAGGAGTGTAAACGGATATGGCGAACATTACTGCAGGCGACGTCAAGGCACTGCGCGAGCGCACGGGCCTTCCCATGATGGACTGCAAGCAGGCTCTCACCGAGGCCGAGGGCGACGCCGACAAGGCGATCGAGATCCTCCGCAAGCGTGGTGCGGCCGCCGCGGAAAAGAAGGTCGGTCGCGAGACCGCCGAAGGCCGCATCGGCCTGTTCGTCACCCCCGACCGCAAGGCCGGCGCGCTGGTCGAACTGCGCTGCGAGACGGCGCAGGTAGCCGGCAATGAAGTGTTCCGCCAGGCGGCAGACCTGCTGGCCAAGCAGGTGGCGATGAAGGACGCCGCCAGCGTGGACGAGCTGCTCGCCCGGCCGCAGGTAGACAACCCTCAACTGACGGTCCGGGACCTGATCACGGACCTGGTCAACAAGACCCGCGAGAACACGGTGGTCGCCCGCTTCGCCCGCGTGACCGGCCAGACGGTCGGCGCGTACCAGCACTTCAACGGCCAGGTGGCGGTTCTGGTGACAGCCGAGCCGGCCAGCGCCGACCAGAGTGTTTTGTCCGACATCTGCATGCAGGTCACGGCGATGCGGCCGATGGCCGTGCGGCGCGAAGAGGTGCCGGCCGATCTGGTGGCCAAGGAGCGAGAAATCGCGATGGCCCAGCTCGAAGGCGACAAGAAACCCGAGCAGATCAAGGCCAAGATCGTCGAGGGCAAGATCAACAAGTGGTACAACGAACGCGTGCTGATCGAGCAGGCGTTCGTGAAGGATCCCTCCGGCAAGACCCCTGTCAGCGACGTGCTGAAGAAGGCCGGCAACATCAACATCACGTCGTTCGTCCGGCTGGAAGTCGGCGAGACCGAATGACGGCAGTGCCGAGTCCTGAGCAGCGGCAACGGCAACAGCACGGCAGTCGTCATACGAGATAGCCAAAGAGCCGCCTTCGGGCGGCTCTTTTTCTACCCATCAAACCGATTCCTGACCAGGATCGTACTCGCCCGGCCATCGTTGGGTATCCGCTTGACGGCCAGCGCCACCCGGTACTCCGGGTTCAACGCCTCCCAGTAGGCATGCAGCACTGCCTCCACCGATCCCTTGCATGGCAGCAGCAATGGATCGCCTCGAAAGCAAGGGATGGGGTTGCCATCGCCGGCGTAGGTCGTCAGGCCGACGCCCAGGCCGGCGGGAGGCAATGCGGGACGATAGCTGAACCGGTCGGTCAGGGCCGCGTCGGCAGGATTGGCCTTGAGGATGCCCAGGGTAAGGCTCTGCTCATCGGGCAGGAGAGTCAGCAGGCCCGTAATCCGCGGCGTATAGTGCGGCGCGTCGGGCTCGCGCTGGCGCTGCGCCTGGGCCGCCTCGAAAGTGCCATCGGCCGAGAGCGTCTCGTAAAGCGTTCGCGTCTGGTCACCGTTGCTGACCAAGTACCGCCCGGGCAATTCCAACATGGCCTCGTAGATCAGCAGGCTGGGGTCTGCAATACCCTTCGGGTCGATCGGCTCGGTGCGGAGTGTGGGGCCGACGGCAACGAAGCGCCGGTTCTGGCTGGAGGCGCTGCGTCCCATGATCCAGTAGATCTGCAACCAGGCCGCTTCGGTGTCGGACCGGCCGATGACCAGCCCCCGTCCGGGGTAGCGGTTGCTCTTCAGGTGCTCGTCGAACTGCCGCTGCGCGAATGGGTAGATATCCATGGAAGGCGACTATACCGTCAGGCGGATCGTGCGTAAATCACCAGAACACGAGACCCGGTGTCCGGAGCCGGGATCCCCCCTGTTTTTGCGCGCCGACTGGGGTTATCGCGCCTACGCTTCCGATGATGTATATGAGACCGGGTACAATGTCCTGGAACATGGAGCGCTATGGCTACGATATCAGAACCCAAGTACCGTCGGATCGTCCTGAAGGTTTCCGGTGAGGCGCTGGGCAGGCCCGGGCAGACGGGCCTGGACGGCGATGCCATGGACCGGCTGGCGACCAGCATCGTCGAAGCGACCGGCACGGGCGCCGAGATCGCCATCGTGGTCGGCGGCGGCAACCTGATGCGCGGCAGCCAGATCGCCGGGACGGTCAAGATCCATGAAGCCACCGCCCACTACATGGGCATGCTGGCAACCGTCATCAACGCCGTGGCGCTACAGGACATCATCGAAGCCAAGGGCGTGCCGACCCGCGTGCAGAGCGCGATCAACGTCGCCCAGGTGGCTGAGCCCTACATCCGCCGGCGGTGCATCCGGCACCTCGAGAAGAAGCGCGTGGTGATCCTGGCGGGCGGCACGGGCAACCCGTTCGTGACCACCGACACCTGCGCCGCCCTTCGGGCCCTGGATATCGGCGCCATCGCCTTGCTCAAGGCGACGAAGGTCGACGGCGTGTACGATTCGGACCCGCAGAAGAATCCAAACGCCCAACGCTATGAGCATCTGACCTACAAACAGGCACTCGACCAGCGGCTGGGAGTCATGGATATCTCCGCGATCGACCTGTGCCAGCAGAAGAAGATTCCGATCGTGGTGTTCAACGTCTTCGAGCCGGGGAATCTCTTGCGGGCCGTTCGCGGCCAGAGCGTGGGAACCGTCATTCAGGGCAGTTGATGCGCATTCCGGGCGTACAGGCAGGTACAGGAAGCAGCCCATGAAGCTCGCGGAGTCCCTGCGACCCCAATGCGTGAAGGTGCCGATGGCATCGACCGACAAGGCCGGCGCGATCCGTGAACTGGTGGATCTGCTGGCCAAGGCCGGGATCGTCAGCGACGCGCAGCACGTCTACGACGCCGTGCTCGAGCGGGAAAGCCGCCGCAGCACCGGCATCGGCATGGGGCTGGCTGTTCCGCACGCCAAGACCAGCGCCGTGAACCGCCTCGTGATGGCCGTCGGCAAGCCGGCCGACCCCATCGACTTTGACAGCCGTGACAACCAGCCGGTCAGTCTGATCGTCCTGCTGATCAGCCCGCCGGAGCAGACCGGGGCGCACATCCAAGCGCTGGCGACCATCAGCCGGCTGATCACGGTGCCGCATGTGCGGACGGCGATCGAGCAGGCCCGGCAGGCGGAAGAACTTTACAGAATCATCACGCAGCAGGACGCGTGAGACAACAGCATTCCGGGGTCAGCGGCTCGTTGTCCGTTGCATGGCTGCAAAGACCCCATCGACGAATACCAGCGCCTCCTCCACATGCTCCCGCCAGTATGCCCAGTCGTGCCCGCCCGGGAACTCTCTGTATTCGTGCGGCCGGCCAAGGCGCTCCAGCAGCCGATGGAACTTTCGGTTCACGTGCAGCAGGTGGTCCTCCTGGCCGCAGTTCAGGTGCAGCGCGACCGAGCGGTTGTTGCGCCGGGCCACCAGGCAGCGCGGATCGCGCCGGCGGCGCCACAGAGCCCCCTTGCCCTTGCGCGGACCGAACATCCGCCAGGCCCACCGGCCCCAGATGGCAGTCGGTGCGGGCATGGGTACGCCCGAGAGACTTGCCGCGGCACAGAACAGCCTCGGGTGACGCAGCGACAGGGCCAACGCACCGTAACCGCCCATGCTCAGGCCCGCGATGGCGCGGTTCTCCCTGCCCGCCTTTGCGCGCACGGCCGACTCGACCGCCGGCATGACCTCCTCGAGCAGGTGTTTCTCGAAGTCGGCTGTCCCGTCATACCACTTCGTGTAGAAGGTGCCCGCGGCATACAGGCCGTCATTGGGCATCGCGACGATCATCGGCCGGATGCGATGCAGGCCAATCAGGCGGTCGAGGGTGAGGTGCACGCAACCCTGGAAGACCCAATCGAGTTCTGTCATGCCCCCGCCGTGCAGCAGATAGAGGATCGGAAGGCGTGCGCGGGTGTCGTGGTAGCCCGGCGGCAGGTAGACCAGCGTATTGCGGCGCTGACGAAGCAGTCTGGACTGGATCGTCACCGCCTGGAAACGTTCCAGTGGATCGGCGGGAGACGGCAGCGGTCCGGCGGATACTGTCCCGCGGGATGCAGTTCTACCTGGAGACATATGTCTATCGAACCTCTCTGAACCAATCGGCCCTTACGACAAACCCGGCCCCATGAGAGCCGGAACCGCACACCCTCAAGTCCGGCGACGAGGATCCTGAGCACACACTGCGTCGATATTCGCCTGACTTGCGTGCGGCACACCAGCACCTTTCCATGCGGAGGGGGGTTATTTCGGCGGGTTGCACTGTTTGCAGGGCTCGTAGCCCTTGCGCGCCTCCTCGAGGAGCATGGGCGTCTTCTTGTTCCGCAGCGTCCTGCATGTGGCGGTGTGATACTTCCTGCCGGATGCGGATACGTACACGATCGTCTTGTTCGCGGGCACCGCGGCAGGCTGGGAGGATGCCGCCAGCCTTGCCGGTGCCGGCACCGCGGCGGCTGACGCAGGCGCATGGACTACGACGAGGCTCGAATGCAAGCCGTCCATCTTCCAGACGCCCTTCCGGCTGCTGCGAGCCCTGTCGCGCCAGTACTGAAATGGCCTGGCCAGCGGCGACCCCACCTCTGGCGAGACATCCGCAAAACCCTGCCGAACCATCTCGAGGTTCACGAACAGCCTGTCGGGCCAGCGGTAGAGATACCATCGCTTCTGGCTGTCCGGCGTCGCAGGCAGCTCTGCGGCCACCATCCACACCTTCTCACCCGACAGCAGATCGTGCAGGAAATCATGGGCCAAGAGCCAGCGGGCATGTTCCTTGTCGTCAATCGCAGAGATGCCTGCCAGGCACACTGTGACAGGCGTACCGTCCGGCCGGTGCGCCGCAACACTGTCCGCGCTTTCCGCGCGATCGATCGTCACGATCGGGGCGGACGACAGGTCAGGCGGCGGCACCGCCGGCGGGACTTCAACCGCAGGCAAGGAAGCCGCAGCCAGCAACAGGTGGAACAGCCGGACAAGCAGCAGTGCCATATGGCGTCTCCTACTCCTGACTCTCTCTGGCAGTTCGACCGGAACGTTCCCACTCCAGGAGGAACTCCTTCAGCCGAAGCCCGCCCGGAGCCGAGAAACCGCCGATCGTCGAGGCCGCCACGACCCGATGGCAGGGCACAATCAGCGGGATCGGATTGGCTGCCATAGCGCCGCCGACGGCCCGGCAGGCCTTGGGCGAGCCCACCGCAGCCGCCAGTTGGCTGTAGGTGCGCACCTCGCCCGGCGGAATCTTCATGGTCTGCTGCCAGACGCGGCAGAAGAAAGGCGGAAAACCTTCCAGCGACAGTTTCGCCCGGAAGGTGTCGGTCGGCCTGCATTGCCAATACGCTCGGACCTGCGGGACAATCTCCGGAAGGATCCGCCGGCGGCTCGCGGCGTTCGGCCAGATCCGGGCGACAAAAGCATCGAGGGGCATCTTCTCGCCGAGCCGCGGGAGGATGGCCCCTCGTAACTTTCCATTATGGGCCCCCAAGGCCATCGGTCCCAGGGGCGTCTCAATCAGCACATACGCTTCAACGAGCGGGTCTGGCCGGTTCATACGCCCTATTGTGCCGCTCGACCGGCGCCCCGCCAAGCTTCTCTTCGTCCGTGTGCCGCCCTGAAGCATGATGCCCGCGCCGCAAGTATTCCGCTGACACTTGTCCGAGCACAAGCAGCATCTGCCGGCCCGCAGCGCTGCTTTCGAGCCCTACGAACTGCAAGCCGAGCGCGAGCTTGCCGGAATCCAATGGTAGGGTGTAGCGGAAATTCGCGTCAAGGCAGATCTGGCCGACCTCGCGGAGCGGTGAAAATTCCACCGCCACCGGCTCGCCCACGGGGATGTGTGGATCGTCGATGGCCTCGATTTCCATTCGCATGCCGCCGGCGCTGCAGTCGGTCAGCCGGCCAGCCACGCTGGGCCACTTGCCGATGGCCACAAGCCGACGCTTCGCCCGGCCGCCACGCCACAGGCGCACCGCCACTTCCATGTCCTTCGGCACCTCGGCGCGGAAGTACGCCCGGCGCTGGACGGCGAGCACTTCCTCCGGCCACTTGATCCACATCGCCTCGTCGGGGTTTGTCTCGTCCATGTGGGCGAACAGGCAGACGCACATGCACTTGCGGTGGCCCCGGCGAAACGCCAGGCTTATGCACTGGCCCGGGATGAACGACGGCTCGGGCATGCCGTCCTCGGGCAGGGGTCTGGCCAGGGCGATAAAGCCGTTCTGGCGATCGGCCCGGGTCATGCGGGTCTTGAGCGTGATCCACCGGCCCGCCATCGGCACGGTGATCACCGCGGGCGTCTGGCGCTCGACGGCTTCCAGGATTGACTCGTCACGCACGGCCGGGCTGAAGGTTACCATCTGTCCCATGGATATCACCTCGCAAGAGAAGCCTGCTGTTGAATTGCCAGGAACCGGCGGAGTTCGTCCAGGTCGCCGGCCCGCCCGTCGTCGATGCCCTCGACGAACTGGGCACCTATGATCACGCTCCGCTCATCGCTGGCGAGCGTCTTGTTGCAGATCGTCACCGGGAACGCGAACCGCCGGGGCATGCCGGACAGTTCGAATTCGGCCTCGACGACGTCCCCGACAGCCAGCCAGTCAGCCAAATCCCTGTCCACGCGGAAGGCCAACCCGCCGCCGCCCACGTTGAACAGCGTCGCCTGGGCCTGGCGCGGCTCGTTCCGCCAGCGAATGGTGATCGTCGTCGGGGCCGCCACCATGGAGCGGATGATGGTCAGCTCGTCAGCGCGTTCGGCAAGGTGGGGAAACAGCTCCGAGATCCACAGGCCGCTGGCGCCACGCTGGCTGTAGGCGAAGTCGGAGGCGCGCAGCAGGCCGATCTGGCCGAAGAACACGTCAGGCTTCTCCCCTTGCGCAGGCAGCGGTTGGCCATGATAACGCTCCAGCTCCGGCCGATAGTCAAAGGAATCGATATGACTCAGGCCGCCGCAGAGAAACACATGCACGGCCCGCACCGCCCTGGGAGGATGGTGAGGGGGCGGATCTTCTGCCTCGCCCGGCACATGTGCATGCACGGGGCGCTCGCGCGCCAGCAGGCTGTACAGTGCAGCCGTGCCCAGCCCAGCCGATACCCAGTTGAAAAAGCCGCGACGATCGACCACTGCCGCGTCATCCTCAGGAGGCAAGGCCGTGGTCCGTACGGCAGCAACGCACGGGGAGGAGGGG
>Ga0101944_10007510_pt1 | contig 10866 bp, 6 predicted proteins | sample DewCreD2012metaG_FD_75245 | JGI IMG/M metagenome (GOLD analysis project Ga0101944, IMG submission 75245) | Hot spring sediment bacterial and archeal communities from British Columbia, Canada, to study Microbial Dark Matter (Phase II) - Dewar... ...
AGTTGATTCGCTCGCCCTTGAGCAGAGCGCGGGCGTCGGTCTCGGGCACCAACGGATCGTAAGTTCCCAGCTCCTCCAAAACGCGCCCGTCCCGCGGACGCCGCGAATCCATCGCACAGATCCGGTAAAACGGGCGGTGTTTTCGCCCCATCTTCTTCATTCGAATGCGTACTGCCACTCGTTCCTCCTCATTTCGGTCGAAAACGCTGCGCCGCCGGCCGCTCCGCAGCATCGCGCGATCGGCGGTCTGTTGAATCGTTCGTCTTTCGGTTCGCCTTGGACGCGGCCCCAAAAACCACCGGCGCCGACCGCAACCGCTTTCCGGCTGCGTTTCGCCCCGGGTTACTTCCGCTGTTCACGGCGTCGCCGCCGTTCTTCCTTCTCTCGTTGTTTTCTGAGTTTGGCCTTCTCGGCCGAGGTCAATCGTTTGCCCGTGCCGATCTTCTGCTTGGCAAGCCTCGCACCGGGATCGAGCAGCCCGCCTTGGGTCAACTGCTGCATGGCGCGCATTCGTTCTATCGGACCCAGCGAGGCCATGCGCCGCATCATATCGGCCATCGGCTCGAACTGTTTCACCAATTCACTCACATCGTGCGGCGCCACGCCGGCTCCCGCGGCAATCCGCCGCCGCCGGCTCTGGTCGATCACCGCGCTGGGATTGCGGCGTTCTTCAGGCGTCATCGAATCGATGATGCCCACCAGTCGCCGCATGTCCGACTCAACATCCTTGTCTCCGAACATCTCGGCCAACCCGCCGAACCCGGGCAGGAAGCTGAGGATCTTGTTCAACGGGCCCAGCCGCTTCGTTTGGCTGAGCATCTTCTTGAAGTCGTCAAGGGTGAATTCGCCCTCGCGGAGCTTTTCCTCCTGTTTGCGAAGCTCCTCGGCGTCGAGCTTCTGCTTCGCCTGCTCCACCAGCGTCAGCACGTCGCCCATGCCCAGAATGCGCCCCGCCATCCGATCCGGGTGGAACTCTTCCAGGGCGTCAAGGTGCTCGCCGGTTCCGATAAACTTGATCGGAACGCCGGTAACCGCCTTCACCGACAGCGCCGCACCGCCGCGGGCATCGCCGTCCAGTTTGGTCATGATCACGCCGTCAAGCTCCAACGCATCGTTGAACGCCTTGGCGCTGTTGACGGCGTCTTGGCCGGTCATCGCATCGACCACCAGATAGACCTGGTCCGGCCCCAGGCGCCGGTCGATCTGGCGCAGTTGTTCCATCAACTCGGCATCGATGTGCAATCGGCCCGCCGTGTCGAGAATGACCACACTCACGCCGCCCTGCTTCGCCTGGCGAACGGCCGCCTGACAGAGCGCCACCGGGTCGGTCGCCGTCGGATCGGCGAAAACCTTCAGCCCCAATTGACCGCCGAGAACCTGCAACTGTTCAATCGCGGCGGGGCGCTGAAGGTCGGCCGCAACAAGCATGACTTGCCGGCCTCGCTGTTGAATCAACCGCCCGAGTTTTCCGCACGTGGTGGTCTTGCCCGAGCCTTGCAGCCCGCACAGCATCAAAACACTGACGTCGCCTTTCAGGTGGAGCGAGTGATCCACCGGGCCCATCAACTTGACCAGTTCGTTGTAAACGATGCCGATCAAGTGTTTCGTCGGGTCGAGCGACTTGAGGACTTTCTCTCCCAGCGCCTGCCGGCTGACTTCGGCGACAAACTGTTTGACGACGGAAATGCTCACGTCCGCATCGAGCAGGGCGCGCTGAACCAAAGCCATGCCTTCCTGCATGTTGGCTTCTGTCAGCTTTCCGCGGCCCCGCAGCGTGCGAATCGCGGAACTCAGGCTTTCCTGCAAGCTTTCAAACATCGCCGAATCGTCTCACCATAACGGGTGCAGCATCCGCAAAACGGGGCGCGGCTGCCGGCCGGCCGGTTTCTCTCGATTTCTCTTCGACTCCGCACGCCTCGCCGGCGCCGGCCGCCTCAAAGCAGTCCCGCGCGGTTGGCCGCCCGACACCTCTCCCAGGGCCGGAATCTCGGTCTTTCCCAAGCACGGCGCGCGGACTCGCCCCCGACGCACAATCCAAGGCGACAGCGCCTCGGGCGCGTAATCCAACAGTTTAGCCGGTCGGGGGGATGTTTGGCAATCCTACCCGCGCCAAGATCGCTAGATTCGACACGAAAATCTGTGCCGATTGCGTAAAATGAAATAGGCTGCTTCAGCCGTCACCGACTTCGGAGCCGATATTCCCGATAAATGTCCGTCGCAAACCCGCTTTCGGGATGGGAGCGAACCACCCGAAACAACGGACATTGCGAAGGTGTCCAACGACGGTTTTCGCCGTGCATGGATGTCACGGTCTCGCTGCCGCACGGAAGTCGGGCAGAAGTCCGACTGTGTCGGGGAGTCCATGCCATGCGCTGCGTGCATTCGGCCTTGATGCTGGTGGTTTTGACTGGGGCGACGTCGGTCCAGGCACAAGACTGGGCCCGAAAAATGTTCAAGGTGGTCCAGCACGACTTCGGCACGGTCGCCCGGTTCGCGAAAACCGAGTTCGCCTTCGAGTTCAATAATCCTTATGTCGAAGACGTGCATGTCGCCTCAGTGCGATCGAGTTGCGGATGCACCAGTGTTCGCGTCGAGAAACCGACGCTGAAAACTTACGAAACGTCAGCGATCATCGCCACGTTCAACACCCACCAGTTCTTCGGCAAACGCGGCGCCACGATTACCGTCGCGTTCGACAAACCGTTCTTTGCAGAAGTCCAGTTGCAAGTTACCGGAGTCATTCGTTCCGATCTCGTTCTCGATCCAGGCTCAATCATTCTCGGAACGATCGAACAGGGGCGCGGCGCCGAGGCGCATGTCGCGGTCCAATGCCACAGCCGCAGCATCGGACGGGTGACGGTCGCCAAGCCCGCCTCTCCGTACCTCTCCGCCCAGATCACCCCCAAGGCGCAAACCAACAGCCTGTTCGGCTACGATCTGGCCGTCCGCCTTTCGCCCGATGCACCGGTCGGTTACATCAACGAGACGCTTATGCTGAACACCGCCGACGGCACCACTGTGCCGCTGGCCGTCGAAGGCCGCGTCGAACCCGCGATTGCCGCAAGCCCGTCGCCGCTGTTTCTCGGCACATGCGAGCCGGGCGCAAGCGCCACAAAACAATTGATCGTCAAGGGCGCGAAGCCGTTCCGCATCGTCAGTGTCGAGAGTTCCGATCCGGCCGTCGAAGTAGATTGTCGGAAAGACGCGGCCGCAAAAACCCTGCACATCCTGCCGGTTCGTTTCACTGCCGGCGACTCATCCGGGGCTTTTCAGGCAACGATCCGACTGCAAACCGACGCCGCTGATCGCAAGCCGATCGAAGTGCCGGTCTTCGCCAAGGTCGGACAGTGAACCAATGCCGGACAGTGAAACAGGCCGACCGTCTGAAGCAATCGAGGCATCCTCGCAAGCACTCATCGATTCTACGCCCTACGGCTTGGGCGGGGCGCCCGGTTCGGCGCCATGTAGGCGTTTGGCTGCGGCTGGCGGTTCCAATTGCACCAGCGTGTTCGATGCCGTCGCATCGCAACGTGCGCCCTGGCATGGGCCGCAACCGCCCTGCCCAAACAGACGGCGAATCAAGTAGCCTGCGGCGCAAGCCACCATCACCGCTACGGCGATTTCATCCCACAGACTGATCACGGCAATCGCTCCGCCGCCGAGAGACGATCGCGGCTCGGTCCCCATGGCAGCCGCCGGCCATGTCCGACGCAAGCCGCGCAATCTCGCGCCCGCCAATCCAATTCAAACGCATCATTCCCCGTTTATGCCCACCGTTGGGCCAGCCAAGTGGCAATCTGATAGGTAGCCAATGCCCCAATGTAGGCGAGCGTCGTCATGTAGGCAAAGGCGAACGCCGGCCAGCGCCAGCTATTGGTTTCGCGGCGAATCACGGCCAGCGTGGCCCCGCATTGAGCGCACAGCGCAAAGAAGACCATGATCGACAAGGCCACCGGCAAACTGAACGCCGGCTCGTCCGATCCGTCTCGTCGAACCGACCTCAACTGCCTCGCTACACGATCCATGTCTTCATCTGCGGCTTTTTCGAGATCGCCGAATTGGTACATCACCCCTATCGTTGCCACAACCACCTCGCGTGCCGGGAAAGACGCCAACACAGCGCAGCCGATCCGCCAATCCCAGCCGAGGGGACGCACGACTGGTTCGATCCAACGGCCCGCTTTGGCCAGAAAGCTGTGCTGCTGGTACTCCGTTTCGATCGCTTGCGACAATTGCGCCAATTGTTCGTCTAGCGCGGACCGTCGCGGATCGTCGTCGGCATCGGCCGGCAACGCGGCCAGAGCCGCCTCGATCGATCGGCTTTGTTCGAGCAGCGGCTCGACCGTCGGTGTATTGCGCGGGAAATACAGGGCGGCCCACACCAGAATCGAGATCGCCAGAATCAACGTGCCTGCCGTCCGCAGGAAGACCCAAACCCGCTGGGCCACGCGCATCGCTACGACGCGTGTCGAAGGCCGCTTGTAGCTGGGAAGTTCGAGCAGCAACGGCGGGCTTTCGCCGCGAAGAACAGTCCGCTTGAGCAGCAACGCCGTCGCCACGGCCGCAACGATTCCCAAAAGATAAAGCAGCCCGAGCACTACCCCCTGCAGCCCGACGAGTCCATAAAGCCACCGATGATCGGGAACGAACGCCCCGATCAACAGCCCGTAAACAGGCAGACGGGCCGAACAGGTCAACAGCGGCGCCGCGAGAATCGTCGCCAACCGATCGCGTTCGTCTTCGATGACGCGCGTGGCCATGATGCCCGGCACCGCGCAGGCAAAGCTGGACAGCATCGGGATAAACGACTTCCCGCTCAACCCGACGCGAACCATCAGTCGATCCATCAGAAACGCGGCTCGGGCCATGTAGCCGCAGTCCTCAAGCACGGCGATGAAGACGAACAGAATGGCGATCTGCGGCACAAAGACCACGACGCTGCCCACGCCGGCGATCACCCCGTCCACGATCAGATCGCGCAAGGCCCCCTCGGGCAACACGCGAAACGCGGCGCCGCGAACGGCGTCAACACCGACGGTCAAGGCATCAACCAACGGCTTTGCCCCAAGGAACACCGCCTGGAACATCACCGCCATCACCACGGCAAACACTGCCAATCCAACAACCGGATGCGTGAGGAAACGGTCGATGCGATCCGTGACCGTCGGCGGGCGGTCCGCCGCGATGGAGACCACCCCTTCGAGAACCCGCTGTGCCCAGGCGTAGCGCGAAGGAGGTTCGACGCCCGGCAGTTCCACCCCGGCCTCACCCAAACGCGCCCGCGCCGAATCGAGCAATGACAGCCAGCGGCTCCGCGAGGCGGGATCGAGCCGGCAGCTCATCCGCCCGTGAACGTCGAGCAACATCCGGCGAACGAGGCCGCGACGAAAACGCCGGCAAGCGCAGCGGGGCATGCCGCACGAATCGAACTCGCCTTCGAGCAGTTCCGCCTCGCGCTCAAATGCCGCGGGAAACACCTGATCAAGCTCGGGCGGCGGAGAACCGCGCACCCGCAACAGCGCGGCCTTAATCTCCTCGATGCCGATTCCGCGATGTGCCTGGGTGGCCACCACCGGCACGCCCAAACGCTGCTCCAACAGCGCACAATCCACACGCATTCCGCGACGTTCGGCGACATCAATCATGTTGACGGCCACAACCATCGGCCGCCCCAGCTCAATCAACTGGCTCAACAGATAAAAATTCCGACAGAGGTTGCCCGCATCGACAACGCAGAGAATCGCATCGACCGGCTGATCCCCGTCGATCCGCCCGAGAAGAACATCGAGCGCCACTTGTTCGTCGCGAGACCGAACTGCCAGACTATACAGGCCGGGCAAATCGATTACTTCGAATTCCTGCCCGCCGGCCCGCAGACGCCCCACCTTCTTTTCCACCGTGACGCCCGGGTAGTTGCCCACATGTTGATGAACACCCACAAGCGCACTGAAAAGCGTGGACTTGCCCGTGTTGGGGTTCCCCATCAGAGCAACGCGCATTGTCGCGGGAAACGAAACGGCTGTCTCGGCCGATTCCGTTCCGCTCGGGGCGGAAGAAGCTCGACGTTGCTCGTACATGACCTTGTGCGCGAATCCCCTGCTCACTGCCGGCACCGCCCGCCCCACTCCCAACGGCCGCCGGCTGCAACGCCCCTGGCATCTTCACAACAGACGGATCAGCCCCGAAGCGCGGCGACGACAAAGAACGACTGGCAATACGCAAAACAACATCCGTTCAACTCTGATGCGGCATCGGTTCGACGAATACCTGCAACTGTCGGTCTTGCCGGAAACACACTTTGCTTTCGCCTAATTGAAAAATGCACGGAGTTCCCGGTCGGAACATGCGCACTGTGACGCCCGGCCTCAAGCCGAACTCGGCCAGCCGATGCACATGCTCGGGCTTGCCGTGAATCCGAACAATTCGGCCGGCTTGTCCGGCAGACAAATCGCACAGAGGACAATCCGCTTTGCTGATCATCACATGATCACATTTTTCCGCACGGCCCGACGCCGCAACCAAAGCGGCAAGCAGCCGCACAGATCGCGGGCCCGGCATGCAAGTTATGGAATAACTGGAATACTATCGTCGTTGCCACCATAGAAACTGAGAATCAGTATCAACACTTTATTTATACCGCGCCGCCCGGACAGCCACAAGTGGCATCAGCAAGCCCGCTCAGCGATTGCCGCGCGACCGGACGGAAACGCACTGCCGATAGCAAAATCGGTTCAGACCGTGAAAAAATCCGGGCGAACCGGCCGGTTTGGCCGAGACGAGGATTTGCAATCGCTCACGGCTGTCTTTGGGCAATTTCGAGCGCCGACGAACGCCCCCGATGGCGGGCGATTCCTGCCGATTGGGAGAATTATCGGGATGGAAATGGCGGCCCCATTGCGGGCGATTGCCGCTCAAACTGGTCTGTTTTTCGGCCGGCCCAGTGGACTCCCCCGGTTTTCTTCAGTTGGGCCGCGCGACCACCACGGCGGTAAGCTTGCGCAACTCGCCTCTGCGCCGAACCTCCATCGGCAACGAGTCGCCCGGGGAGGCCTCGGCCAACGCCAAGTCGATCTCCGCGGGCTGTTCGATCCGCCGTCCGGCCACCGACACCACCACATCGCCCGATTCCAGCGGGGTCGTCACCCCTTCATTGACCGCCTCGACTCGGCAGCCCTCGGCCGAAACAGCGAACCGCACGCCCAAGGAAGGTCCGGCCCCGCGAAGCCAGGCCCCCCACGCTTCGCCGCGACAGAGGCGATCCCATTGTTCGCGGGCGGGCTGAGCCTTCGAAAACAACGTGCCGCCGAAGCGGCTGCGACGGGTGAGCACGCCGATGACCCGACACTCAGCATCGAGCAACACAGCCCCGCTCCGCGCTTGTTCGGGCAGATCCTCGGCCCAAAGGGTGCCGAAGAACGCCGACTCGATCCACAGCGGAGTCGCATGCGCCTTGCGGTCGGTCGATTGAGCGGGCTGCCACCACGCGGCGTAGAAATGCCGCTCTCTGCGTTCCTCCCATGCGACAAAATCCAGACTCCTTCGGTTCGCTTTCTCGCGCAGCCGCATCAACCCCAGGTTGTTCGCTCGATCGATTCCTGCCGCCTCCGCCGCTAGTTCGCTCCCGTCATGGAACAGAACACGGCCGGGCGTTCCCGGTTTGCCCAGCAGATGCCCCGCCGTGAGCACCCAGTTTCCTTCGCCGACCAACACGCCGTTGCCGCGCCGACCGTCAATCATCACTTCGACAAAGCTCTCCCGCGTGTGCTTCTCGATGTTTTCCAGGGCGTCGCGGCGAGCATCGGCGCGGCCCGAGTGCCACGATAAGTCGGGCGGAAGCCATCGCAGGTCTTCGTATCGTTGCAGCACGAACACATGATCGACCAAAAGGTCGTCGCCGTCCGGCACGTCGAAGACAATCGCCTCCAAGACGCCGTTGCCGAAATCGGCGGTCAAATGGCGCGTGTACAAGAACCAGACATCGCCCAGCGGATCGTTCGAAACGCGCTGTGCCCTGGGAGCGAGCGGAGGACCTTGCCCGAATTCAAAAACGCTCGGCCGGTCGCTCTGCTCCGGCTGGAAGCCGATTCCCACCCGTCCTCCGCCCCGCTTTCGCAATGCCATGCGCAAAATCTCGAACTCCCCGAGTCGCGGGTCGGATCGAATGGTCAGAGGCTCATCCAGACGCAATCGGTACCGACCGCCGGCCGGCAGGCGTACGCATTTGCGCCCAGTGTAATGATCCGTTTCGATCACCTCGGGCTGCTTGCCGCCCTCGATCGCCGAAAATGCCGCTCCCTCGTCCTCATCGAACAGGCGAAAAACATGCGGCAATTGCGGGGCCCAATCCAAACGCCGCCAGTAAACGCTCAACCGCGGATCGCCGGGCCGCTGTTCCACTTCGAACGAAACACGATGTCCGGCGAAACGATCGATCGGAATGGCCAGCAACCGCTCGTCGCGAGCGTGGCCCACCGGCACGTCGAAACTCGCGATAGGCTCTCCGGCCACGCGGACATCAAGCCGCACTTTGTCGCTGTAATCGGCCCGAACGCTGCACCCGAGAACAAACCACCGGCAATCCGCCGGCACTGTTGCGGTTTGACGAAAAACGATGGGCCCGCCTTCGGCCGCCGCCTCGGTTACGAACAATCCTCGATCCGGGCCGGTTTCGTCATAGACCGTACGCAATTGCACTGCGCCGCCGCGCGGCACAACATCCCAAGAACGCCACGCGGCAATCGCCATCGGCGAGCGTGCAGCCACTTGACGGGCCAATTCCTCCCGATCGAGTTCGACAAACGGATCGATCAGATCGCACATGTCCCGAATATTGAACGGATCGGCGGATTCAGGCGCGTCGCGCGGCACGGCGTCGAACTGCACGATCAGCACACGCGTTTTGCCGGAGGTCGGCAGGGTCAATTCCCCCGTGTCGAACATCTCGTTCGAGCCGACGATCAACGGGCTTTCATACAGTGCTTTTCCGCTCGCATCGCCCCAGAGAATCCGCAATCGAGCACAGCCGCCATCCCCGGCCGAGCTGTCGATTCCGAACCAAGTGCGCAGCTTCCGTGCGCTGACGGGCATCGGAAAATGCAGTTCGGCCGAAGCATGCAACCCGAAGCCCCAACCGCCCGTCTGCCCGCCGCATGAAAGCCTTTTGCCAGTGATGCTTCGATCAACCTCCCAATGTCCGGGCCCGTCAATCGCGTGGCTGAAGACCGCCTTGACCGGACTGATTCGACTCAACGGAATCTGATGCGGGGCAAATGATCGGTAGAAGAAGACCGTCCGATGCGGAATCCAGAGCAAACTCAACGACCACGCCGGCTGAAGGGCGTGATACCAGCGCGGCGAATTCTCTCCGGGAGACGCTTCTTTGGCCGAGAACCGCAACAGCGATGCCGTAATGCGCAGTCCATCGACCGTTTCGATCTGCAAGAGCGGCTTTTCCAAGTCGGTTGCCCCGACAGCCAACTCATCGTAGTACGACTCCCAGAAATCCTTCCGCGGCAGATGCAATTCGGCAATCTCTCCGAACAATGCTCGTCGCGAACCGTCCTCGGTAAGCATCCGCACGCCGCCTGCCTCGAAACGCACCGCCCGAAACCGCAGCACGCGGCCGTCGCGGTAGAACAAATGCCCCGGCACGTACCGATCGGCAGCCCCGCCGCGCCTCTGCCAGACAATCCGGCGTACAAATCGTTCGTCAACTCCGATGTCGTCCGAACGGCGGTCTTCCGGATGCCGGACGCTCGTCGAGGGCTGTACGGTAAAATGGGCCGGAAGCGCACGGTTCTGATAGACTCCGGCCGCCCGATAGCCCGTCACTGTTCCCGGCAAACGATCGCCGGCCGTCATTTCGATGAACGCTTCCGGCGTTTTTCCGGGCGACAAACGGCGATCGCAGAGCCACATCAGCGGATGATTGCCCGCAAAGAGCGGGCGCTCGCCCAATCGCGGCTGGGCGGCAACGTTGTGCCAATCGTTCAGATCGTCGTGTTCCAGCCGAGTTCCATCCCACCAACGCGCTTCGTATCGCGCGAGGGAGTGCCCCCAACTCGATTGCCCCAAAACGACGAGAATGATCAGGCAGAGACAGCTTCGGTGAAACATGCCGCCATTATAGTCTCTCGACGAAGCCGAGGCGACTACCGCGAACCAAAGGGACGTTCGCGCATGCGAATCGAACCGGTCGGTGCCCAAAGAGTTCAACGCACCAGCGGCAGACGCTGCATCTGGATCGAGTCGCCGGGGGGCAATGGGGCGGAAGGCAGACTGTCAGCCGACGACGACGCGGCAGAGCGCCCGCCTGCCTCGGCCGCTCGATCGTTTCTTCCGGCCGGTGACACCGCTTGCGATCGAGCAGGCGGCAAAGGGGCCAATTCGGACGGCATCCGCGGGCTCAACCTCAGAGGAGCATGCACTGCGGGAATCGCATTGCCGTTGTCGGCTCGATCCGATTGCATCGGCGAGCCTCCCGCAGTCGGCGGTTCCGGTCGCCTTGATGACGGCGCAGACATTGATGAAACCTGGGATGACGGCGGCAGCGGCGCCGTTGGCGCGCTCGACGGTTGAATAGACATCGCCGGGGGCGAACTGCCGCCATCGGCCGCTTGGACGGGCATGCCCCAGCTTCCCGAGGCCGGCGAGGATTGAGTTGGAACAACCGTCGAATACCCGGGATCCGGTGCGTACTGCGACGCGCGGGCTAATGCAGCCGTCGGCCCGGTAACCGCCGGCGTCGGACGTTCGACCGGGACATTCACCCGCCCCTGCCCCGCATATTGCGGCAGCGACTGGGCTTCTTGCAACTTCGCCAGCCATTGCTGAGCTGGCGTCATGGTCGGGTCGGCCCGAAGCGCC
>Ga0101944_10007511_pt1 | contig 10865 bp, 10 predicted proteins | sample DewCreD2012metaG_FD_75245 | JGI IMG/M metagenome (GOLD analysis project Ga0101944, IMG submission 75245) | Hot spring sediment bacterial and archeal communities from British Columbia, Canada, to study Microbial Dark Matter (Phase II) - Dewar... ...
GTCGGCGACGGTGTTCAGCATGTGAGCGCCGGTGTCGAAAAGAAAGCCGCCACCCGACAGCTCTGGCTGCTGGCGCCATGTGCCTGCGGTACCCGGTCCCCATTCCTGCCACACTGTGGCGCTGATGGACAGCAGTGAGCCAAGATTGCCCGAGCGCAGCAGGCGCCGGGCAATGTTGATTTGGGGCGACAGGCTGCCGGGAAAGGCGACGACCAGCGTACGGCCCGTCCTATCGCGCGCACTGATCAGGCTCTGCGCCTCAGCAGCGTTCATGACCATGGGCTTTTCCAGCAGCACATCCAGCCCTGCTTCGAGGCAGGCCTTGGCCTGATCGTGATGATACGCGTGGGGGGTGACGATAAAGGCCGCGTCCAGCTCGCCGGCATGGTCGCGAAGCAGGCGGTGCAGGTCCGGTTGGTTCGGGGGCACAGGGATACCTGCCTCACGGAAGAGCTGTTCAGCTTGGGTCAGGCTCTGTTCTGCTGGCTCACAGAGCACGCTGATGCGTGTTGTGTCGCTCTGCTGCAGCATGCTGCGGATGTGCCAGCGAGCCATACCACCGCAGCCGATGATGGCGGCGCGAACGATGGGAGTGGTCTCCATAGGGCGTCTCCGGATTGGGGCACCACGGTGCTCCCCGTGGCCAAGGGGGGCCGGGGAGGCGGGCGCCGGGCGCAGTATACGCCGAGTGCTGGCAGCCGTCTAGTCGGCTGTCTCGTTGCGAGGGACACGAGCCAGAGCGGCCGCCATCCGATCCAGCGCCTCATCGAGGACGGAACGCGGGCAGGCAAAGTTGAGGCGCACATAGCCCTCGCCGCCCGGGCCAAAGCTGTGCCCGTCGCCGAGGGCCACCTTAGCCTCCTGCAGAAAGAACTGGTAGGGGCTACAGGGCAGGTTGGCATCGCGACAGTCGAGCCAGGCCAGATAGGTGCCTTCTGGGGGCGCCATGCGAATACCGGGCAGGGATTGCTGCACACGCCTGGCGGTGTGGTCCCGGTTGTCTTGCACGTAGGCTAACAGGGAGGCCAGCCACTCTTCACCGCTTCGATAGGCTGCCTCGGCTGCAACCAAGGCCAGGACGTTGGGCACCTGCACCAGGCCGGCTCCGGCAGCGCGGAACCGCCGCCGCATTTCCTCGTCAGGTATGACGGCAAAAGCGCATTGCAGGCCGGCGATGTTGAAGGTCTTGCTTGGTGCCATGAGGGTGACCGTCCGCGCCGCGATCTCTGGGTCGAGTGAGGCGATGGGTACGTGGCGTTGACCGCTGTAGATGAGGTCGCAGTGGATCTCGTCGGAGCAGATGAGGAGGCCGTGGTCCAGGCAGATTCTGGCCATGGCTTCCAGTTCGGCGCCAGTGAAGACGCGACCAACAGGGTTGTGCGGGTTGCACAGGATGAACAGGCGAGAGCGGTCGTCGATGGTGCGCCGAAAGGTTTCGAGGTCGACGACGTAGCGCCCATCCGCTTCGCGTGCCAGTGGCGCTTGCTGGTTGGTCAAACTGGCGTGGCGGTGAGCCTGTAGGATCGGCGGGTAGACCGGCGGCTGCACGAGGACGCCCTCCCCCGGGGAGGCGAAGGCGCGGCAGGCCATGTTGACGCCGGCGACAACGCCCGGGAGCAACACGAGGCTCTCTGGAGACACATCCCATGCGTATAGGCGATGCAGGCGCTCAACCAGCAGCATGATCAGATCTCGAGGCGCGGCGCCATAGCCGAACACACCATGCTCTACGCGACGCTGCAGCGCCTGCAGCACGGGTTCAGGAGACAGAAAGTCAGCATCTGCCACCCAGAGGGGGAGTACGTCCTCAGGGTAGTGCGTCCACTTGAGACTGTCGGAATGTCGACGGTCGATGGTTGTATCCCAATCGGGGACGGTGTATGCCACGGTGGGTCCTCTCCTGGTCCTTGCGGTGTCCTCGACGCAAGCCCACAGGGCCACTCTTGTCTGACATGCGTGCCGGGCCCTGCGGTACGCTGGGCATGTGATAGTACCGACTTGAGGGCAACTGTCAAGATTGGGAGCGGCGGTGCGTGTTCACGCTTGCATGCACCAGACACCCGGTTTCCTCCTCCAAGGCGAGTGCTGCTCGCCGGTACGGAAGAAACCGGGTGTCTCCTGCTGCACTTGTGAACGGATGCCCGTGCTCCGCTGCTGTAACTTTGACAGATCAGAAGCGTTGCCATATAATAAGCCGTTAGCGGCTCGGAACCGGTCGCCGTGGATTAGGCGCAGCGTTGGGAGGTACGCACAGAGGTGTTTGCCATCATCGAAACAGGCGGCAAGCAATATCGCGTTGCCGAGGGCGATACGATCACGGTGGAAAAGCTGGGCCTCCCCGCAGGGGAAGCGGTGACTCTGGATCGCGTGCTGATGGTCTCGGCCGATGATGGCGTGCGCGTGTGGGTCGGCGATCGGCTCATCATAGATGAGTGGCGAGACACCCGGCCGACGACCTACATCGCCGAGGTGCCGATGAGCGCCGGTCTGCATCCGTTGCGCGTTGAGTACTACGAGCATCTGGCCAACGCGATGGTCCGCCTGTCCTGGCACCGGCCTGAGGATTGGCAGGCACGCTACTACGACAATCGCCGCCTGCAGGGTGACCCCGTCCTCACGCGCTGGGAGGAGGAGCTCAACCACGACTGGGGCACCGGATCGCCCGATCCGGCTGTACCGGCCGACAACTTCTCGGCACGATGGACGGCGCGGGTGAACTTCGATGAGGGTCGTTATGTGTTCGGCGTGGAAGCGGATGACGGTGTGCGGCTGTGGGTGGACGGCGACCTCGTGATAGACAACTGGCAGGAGGGGATCCGCAGCCTGCGCGCCGAGCGCACTTTCGGCAGCCGCGCCGATCGCGAGGTGCAGGTCGAGTACTTCGAGCGCTGGGGCAACGCGCGCATCCGGGTGTGGTGGTAGGGCGGCCAGCGGCGCGACTCAATAAGGCTCCCGCCGGTCCGCGACCGGCGGCGTAGGTGGCGACGGGTCGCGGTGTAACCGACCCGCCGCGAGCAGACCAAGCAGAGGGGCGACGGGTCGCGGACCCGCCGCGAGCAGATCAAGCAGAGGGGCGACGGGTCGCGGACCCGCCGCGAGCAGATCAAGCAGAGGGGCGACGGGTCGCGGACCCGTCGCGAGCAGATCAGGTAGAGAGGCGACGGGTGACGCACCCGCCGCGAGCAGGTCAAGATCGCTTGCGCCGCCAGCGACGCAGGATCATTGCACCGGATTCGCCAGCACGATCACCCGGTGGCTGTTGTCGGTGTAGGGCCAGCAGGTGACCAGCGTGAGGCGCTCGGCGACGGTGGGCATGATCCACTGGGCATTCTGGCGTCGCTGCTCGTCGGGCACGCCCCGTTCCGGCAGAATGAAGCGGTCGGTCACCGCGTAGGTGTACTCACGGCCGTCGGCGATCAGCGTCACCGGATCGCCCGGCTTGAGATCAACAATCTTACGAAATACCTCGCTGCCCATATTGTGATGGCCGGAGAGCACCACGTTGTCGCCGTGTCCGGGCAGCGCGCTGTTGATGTGCCAGCCGGCGGCGTCGTCCGGCACGACCCATACCGAGGTCACCTCGCCAGACTTGAGTCGCGTCTCCTGCCAGCCAATCGGCTGCACCGGCGCATCCAGCCCGATGGTCGGCGCGATGATGCGTTCCGGCGGCGACTGAGCCGGCAGCTGCGGAACCGGCGTCGGGGTCGGCACAGCGGTCGGCGTGGACGTCGGCAACGGCGCCAGCGCCGGCAGGGCAGTCACCGCCTGAGACGCCTCCACCGGCGCCAAAGTCGGTGATGGCGCTTCAGCGGGCGCAACTGTCTCCACCGATGCCAGGTCGGCCGGCGCCACCGATGTGACGACGACCGCTGTCGGCAGCGTTGCTGGCGCGCGATTGGCGGCGGCAGCCGGGCTGGTGCCAACTTCCAGGCTGCACGCCTGGCTGGCGACTGCCAGTGCCGCCACTGTCAGCCCCACCAGCCACCACCCGTGACGCTCCGGCTGCAACGTGGCCGACCCTATGATTCCTGGAAGACGAAACGCCCCTCTAATCGTGCGCAACCCGATCATTGACCCGCCGTGACGCCAGATAGTCTTCGATGATGCCCTGCAGTTGGTTCGGTGGTATCTGCTTCAGCACCTCGCCGTTGGCGCTGTCTATGAAGTTCACCGTGATCTGGCCGGTGCGCTCATCAATGATGAACTGGACGTAGGTTCGCTGGCCCAGATCCGGCTCCACCCGGTCCGTGCAATGCAGGTCCATGGCGCAGTCTCGCTGTCGCTACACAAACACGGCGCGGCGCCGCAGTTGGTTGGGATACAGGTTGCCGCGGGCAATCTCGCGCGCCAGCTCCTCGGGCGGAATCGTCCGAATGAGCTTGCCGGTCTGCCCGTCAATGATGCGCACGGTCACCTCGTGGTTCTCGCGGCTGACCTCGAACTCGGCGTATGTGTGACGCATGCCGATCGTCTGCGCGCGCGCCTCCTCCGTCGGCCTGTGCTCGCGGCGCTCCTCAGCCACTCGCTCACTGGCATCCGCCGGGGGTGGCGGCGGCAGCTGCTGCGCCCGCTGCTCATTATAGCGCGCCTGCAGCTGCTGGGCCACCGCGATACTCTGGCCACGCACGTCGTTCACGGCTCCCTCAACTGGTTTGACGAGATCCATCTCTCCTTACCTGCCTTTCTCCACCCGGCATTCCCTGCCCGGTGGCCGCCGGGATCCTTGCCCGACCATCCTCTCTCCTCTTTCCTCTCTTCTCTCTTCTCTCTACTCCCTACTCCCACACCCCTCACGACTGCTGGTTGAGACTGTTGCCGATGTTCATGTACGCGTTCAGCAGCTGATAGGTGTTGCCGTAACTGACCAGCTGGCTCTGCATCCCCTGGAACTGCTGCCGCAGCGATTTCTCCTTCACCAGGAGACGCGCCTCGGCGCTCTTGATGCGCCCCTCGATCTGCTTGATCTGGGTGTCTATGCTCGCCTGATTCGATTTGATCACGGCGTAGTCGCCGTCCAGATAGGGCGCGATGTGGGCCTCGACCCGCTGCAGGACGCTCCCCAGCAGCGCAGCCACGCCGTCGGGATTGCTGCTCAGCGCCGATTCGAGCGCGCTCTGGTTGGACAGGCTGAAAGCCAGCTGGCCGCTGCTGTCATCCAGGGTCAGGCCCACGTCGCTGAGACGGCGTGGCGCCCCTGAGGCGGCCGCCGAAAACTCGCCCAGCATGTCGTTCACCAGATCCCGCCGCAGTCGCCGCACGCTCCAGTCAGAGCCCAGTGGACCGCGCGTGTAGATAGTCTGCTCTGCTGTGGAAGCCGTGCTGTCGCGCTGTGGCTCGGTCTTGGCCTGGATGTAGCTCAGGACGTCGTTCAGCTTGCTGACGAGGGTCTTGATCCCGCTGACGACCTGACCGTTGTCACGCGTCACGCTCACCTGGGTGCTGCCAGGGCCGGTCAGGTTGAAGGTCAGGCCGTCCACCAGGTCGGTCAGGCCAGTGTTGGTGCTGCGGCTGAGCGCCAGCCCGTTGATGGTCAACGCCGCGTCGCGCGGTGAGCGGCCGGTGTTGACCGGGCTGACGTAGACGCCGGCGGCGCCGGCATTGAACGTGCGCGGCGCATAGGTGCCACTGCCCTGGAAGGTGATGGTCAGGCCGCGACCGGTGTCGTAAACCCCATCGCTGATGGCGATCCAGTCGGTGGTGGCGGTGTCGCCGCCGCTGGTGGCGGCAATCGCGACCGTGGCGCCGTTGGCGTCCAGGAGACGGAACTTGTTGGCGTTGGCGCCGCTGCCGATCTCCACCTGGTAGCGTCCCGCCGCCAGTGCCGCCGTGCCGCTCAGGCCGCCGCCGGTGAAGGCAACCAGGTCGGCGGTGCCAAATGCGGTGACACCCTGTGTGGTGACCAGGTCGGTGGGGTCGGCAACCGACCGGCTCAGGACGCCCAGCGACGCCAGCGGGCTGCCGCTGACGTCGGCCAGCTGCACCGTGCCGTCCGCCCCGCTGCGGCTGCCGGTCAGGATCAGCGTGCGATCCACCACGCTGGCAGTCACGCGATTGCCCTCGGCATACGTCGCCGCGTTGATGGCGTCGCGGATGGCGTTCAGGCTGTGCGACGGGTCAACGCTGATCAGCGCTCCCCGGGCGGTGTAGTCCACCCGCGCCGCACCGCTGCCGGCCAGACCGGCGGTGAAGTCGCCGTTGCCGAACGTGACCGTCAGGCCGCGGCCGGTGTCGAAGGTCGTGCCGGCCACCGCCGCCAGGCTCTGCCAGGCCGACGTGGTGCCGCTGGTGCCGTCGGCGCGGGCGATCGCCACCGCGTTACCGGCAGCGTCCACCAGGCGGAACTGCCAGCCCGCGTCGTTGCGCACCTCGACATAGTAGCACCCGCTGCCCAGCTCGGTCAGGCCGTCACCAATGCTGCCCGACGTGCCGAAGCCGGTCACCGTGTCGGCCACCGTTATCGCGTTGTCTACCGTGCGCGTCTGCGCGCCGCCGATGACGAAGCTGCCGCTGAGGCCCAGCGCCTGGTCGCTCTGCGCCTGGCGCGCCGAGCGCAGGGTGTGCGTCTGTGCCAGCCAGCCCACCTCGAGGGTGTAATTGCCAGTCGCCGCCGACTGGCTGCCGGTGACCGTGGCAACCTGGGCGTTGGCGCTGGTGGCCGACAGACGCCGGAAGAGGTTGTCGGTGTCGCCGGTGAGCGACCGGATCGCCGTGCGCAGCGCCCCCAGTTTGGTGCCGATGTCGCTGTAGATCGCACGGCGCACCTGCAGCTCGTCCTTCTGGGTCTGCAGGCGCGTCACCGGCTGGCGCTCGATCGCCATGTACTGGTTGATCAGGCTCTCGATGCCGGCGGCGCTGGTGATGGATGCGCCGGACACTCCACTCACTGATGCCATACGATTACTCCTGCTCTACCTCACCCCGGGTCAAACCACGGCCGCCAGCGTTGATATCGCCGCGCCGGCCGGCGCCCGATTCGCGCCGGTGGTAGCGGGCGCGCCGCCCGGGATCTTCGCTGCCGGGCCGACCGTCGGCGCCGCTGGCGTCGCTGCAGCCATGGACTCCTTCACCTTGGCCCACGTGTCGCGCAGCTCGCGCAGCAGGTAGGCGGCCTGGTCATAATCACCTTTGCGCGCCAGCTCCGCGCAGTACTGATACAGGCGGAAGAGGCCCATCGCGATACTGGCATCGTAGCTGAAGTCGAGCGCATTGCGCAGGACGGTGATGGCTTCGGTGGTGCGCGCCAGGTCGCGCTGGGCGCACCCGATGAGCGCGGCGTCATAGGCCATCAGCACCAGATCGAGCGGGCTGGCGCTGGCAACCTGGTTGAGGCGGTAGGTCTGGGCGGCGGTGTGCAGGCTGGCCATGGTCTCTTACCTCACGTGTGTGTCGGTGGCTGCGAGCGTCCCCCATGCCCCCGTCGTTGACGGGGGGCATGGGGGCGGTGACTCCCCCGCCCGGAGAGGGAAGGGGAGTCACTCACGTCCCGCATTCGCGTTAGCGGAACAGCCCCAGGATCGCCTGCGGCGACGTGTTGGCCTGCGCCAGCATCGTGATCGCCGTCTGCTGCAGGATGCTCATCTTGGTGGCTTCCAGCTGCTCGAAGGCCATGTCGGCGTTCATGATCCGGTTGTAGGAGGCCTCGACGTTGACCTGCGCCACCGAGACCGCCTCCTCCTTGAAGGTGAGGCGCGCCATCAGCGAGCCCAGGTCGGCCATGCTGCTGTTGACGATGTCCAACGCGCTGTTGACCCGGGTCATATACTGACCTGCCTTGGTCGCGGTCGAGACGTCCACCACCCAGCTGCCCGCCTTGTGGTAGTCGAACGAAATCGTATGACCGGTCGTTACACTGCCGATTGCCGCCACGGTCACATTCACGCCACGTCCCGTGTTATACGCCGCACCGGCACTCACATAGGCGTAGCTGTTGGTGGTGCCGCCCGCTGACCCATCCGTGTCAATCTGCATCGCCTGGCCAGAAGCGTCCTTGAGAGCGAGCTTGACCTTACCTCCAGCGACGTACTCGAAGGTCATCCGTTCGCCGGCTTGCAGGTCGCCGGGATCGCCGCTGAACGTCAGCTTGACGCCAATCGTGTCGGTTTCGTTGCTCGCCAGCAGGTTGCCGTTTGCGGAGATGTCAACGTTGGTAGCCTGCGCGACGATGTTGCCATCGTTGTCGCGCACCGTATAGCTGATGTCATCAACGTCAGCGACGGCATCAATCGTGATGGTGTACCAGCCTGAGGCGAGCCCGGCGGTCGGGCTGTCCAGCGCACTGACCGCGGTGACGCCGGTCAGCAGCGAGCCATCCACATTCACCTTGCCCTGGGTGGCCGAAGCCGCCTTGTCCAGAACCTCGAAGCTGTAGGAACCCGTCGGCATGGCGCTGAGGCCCGAGAACACGGACTGGGCGCTCACACCGGTCAGGCTGGTGCTGGCCACGGCGTTGGCAACCCCGGCGGTGTCGTAGCTGGTAGCGACATTCAACACCGAGGCGGTGTGCTGCTGCGACAGCTGCCAGGTGGTGTACTCGCCCTCGTCGGCGCCGGTCTGGAAGCGCTTGTTGACCGTGCCGTCAAGCAATTTGACGCCGTTCCACTTGGTCTCGTTGACGACGTTATCAATCTGCTCGGCAAACGACTCGAGCTGGCTCTGGATGGCGGCACGCTCCGAAGCGCCCAGCGTGTCGCTGGCGGCCTGCTCGGCCTTGCTGCGCATCTGCACCAGGATGTCGGTGATCTTGCCCAGCCCGGCCTCGGCGACCGAGAGCATGTTCTTGGCGTCGCCGATGTTGTCCAGAGCCACCTTCAGGCCTTCCGACCGCGCCAGCATCTTGGTCGCGATGGTCAGGCCGGCCGGATCGTCGGCGGCGCTGTTGATGCGCTTGCCGGTGGACAGACGCTGCTGATGGATGCCCAGCTTGTTGTTGATGGTGCGCAGAGACGCCAGGGCGTTCAGTGCGCCGATGTTCGTTGCGATGCGGGTGAAATCTGCCTGTGCCATTTTAACACCTCCGTGCGTTTCTAGCTTGGGTTTCCCTACCCTTGCTCAGGCATTTGGTTTGATAGATTGGTGTTGTGCTCTGATGAGCGCGCGACTGTCTGTTACGGCTGCCCTGGCTCCGGCGCGGGCGACAGTGCCCTTCCCCGTCCGGGGGCGCGGCTGGTCGTCTCGTGTATCGTTCGCTAGGCTCCCTCCTGTCGGTGTTTCAGTCGGGCTACCCGGTGTAGCCGCCTTTCTACTTGTAGTATCGGCGGCGCGGCTGAGGACTTTAGCTCGTTTGAGGGAAATTGGGGGTAGTACTATAGTCCTATTGACCGCGCCCACACCTGTCATTCTGAACGCAGCGAAGACCCCCCCCGACGCCAGAGACCCGTGGCTGGAGCGGCTGTGACGGAGGAAATGAGATTCTTCACTGCGCTCGTCTGACGCTGGGGGGTCGCTCGTTATTGAAGCGCGGTGGGGGGTGCCGGTTGTCCCGCCTGAGCACGATGCTCCGTTCAGAATGACAGGCCATGGGGAGTCGGAGACCCTTCGCTGCGCTCAGGGTGACTTACGTCAGCTACTGCGGCACGGCCACACGCAGCGCCAGATCCACGCTGCCCGGTGCGCCGCCGGCCTTGTTGTCGCGCAGGGCCAGGTCGAGGCGCACCACCCCCAGCTCGGTCTGCAGGGGGATCACCAGGCGGCCGATGTCGAGGGTCGAGATGCGCGACCCCTTGCCGATGATGAGGGTCGGCACCGAGATGTTGGCGTTGTAACCATGCTCGGCCAGCTTGGTGGTTGCCTTGCCGGTGATGACATTGCCCAGCTCGCCGATGCCGCTCTGGGCCAGCTCATCGAAGGCGGTCACCTGCTGACCCAGCATGCGCGACAGGATGCCCTTGGCGGTGTCCTGACTCATGCCGTAGAAGGCCATCCCCCACACCTCACCGATCACACTCACGAGGACGGTCACGTGGTCGGTTTCGTAGACGTCGCGTTCCAATGTCAGCGGGCCGCGCGATACCGTGACGCCGGCCTCCGATGCCAGCACCTCACCGGCAGCCAGGAGGAAGGGGTTCACCAGTTCGGCGCGTATCATAGGTTCACCTCCGCGGCCGCCACGTGCGGCAGGTCACCGGGGAACATCCCCTCCGGCGTGTCATCAACGGCAAGGTGGATGTGAATGTTGCCCATATCGGTCTCCATCGGCACCACCAGCCGCTGGAAATCGAGCGTGGACACCAGCGTGCCCTTGCCCAGAATGAGCACCGGCGGTGAGATGCGCACCTCGATGCCCTCCTCGGCCAGCAGGCTGCTGGCGCGTCCGGTGATTACGTTACCGATCTCGGCCACGCCGCTCTGGGCCAGCGAATCGAACTCTTCGAACGGCTGGCCCATGATATTCGAGACAATGCGCAGAACCGTGTTTTCGCTCATGCTGTACAGGACCACACCGCGTGCCTGGCCCACCACGCTGATGAGGACGGTGACGTCGTCCGAGGTACAGGCCGAGCTGTGCAACGACAGCGCGCCCCGGCGCGCCTCCAGATTGGCCTCGGTCTTGAACACTTCAAACGCAGCCTGGACAAAAGGGTTCACATACTTGACATTCATAGTCGCTCCGTTCCGTTGCGTCGGCGATAGAAGGTGATACCGGCGGTCTCATAACCCAGCTCGGAGGCGCGTGAGATGATCTCAGTGCCTCCCACAAAGAGGATGCCACCGGGTCGCAGCGCTTCGCACAGCCGCCGGTACAGCTCCTGTTTGACCTCGGTGGTGAAGTAGATGACCACGTTGCGGCACACGATGAGATCGAAACCGGTCTCGAAGCGGTCCGCCAGCAGGTTCTGCTCGCGGAACGTGACCTGGCGACGCAGCCA
>Ga0101944_10007512_pt1 | contig 10864 bp, 8 predicted proteins | sample DewCreD2012metaG_FD_75245 | JGI IMG/M metagenome (GOLD analysis project Ga0101944, IMG submission 75245) | Hot spring sediment bacterial and archeal communities from British Columbia, Canada, to study Microbial Dark Matter (Phase II) - Dewar... ...
CTCCATCTGGGCCTGAACAAGAAAGAGGCGCGGGCGCGGGCTGTCGAGCTGCTCGATCAGGTGGGCATCCCCAGCGCGGCTAGTCGGGTGGACGACTATCCGCACCAGTTCAGCGGCGGTATGCGGCAGCGGGTCATGATCGCCATCGGCGTGGCCTGCGAGCCCAAGATGGTCATCGCCGACGAGCCGACCACGGCGCTCGACTGTACGACCCAGGCCCAGCTCCTGGAGCTGATGCTGGCCACGATCGACCGCTGCCGGGGCGCGCTGGTGCTCGTGACCCACAACCTGGGCGTCGTCGCTCGGTATGCGCAGCGGCTTTACATCATGTACGCGGGCAAGATCGTGGAAGAAGGGCGTTGCCGTGACATCTTCTATCACCCGACCCACCCCTACACCATGGGCCTGCTGAACAGTGTCCCGCGCCTGGACGAGGGTAAGGGCAAACGCCTTGTGCCCATCTGGGGCACACCGCCCAATCTTATCGATCTCCCACCACGCTGCGCCTTCTACCCGCGGTGCCCGGAGCGCACGGAGCGTTGCCGGACGGAGCCGTGGCCAGAGCTCAAACCGGTGGGGGGAGAAGAGGGCCACTTGGTCCGCTGCTACATGCGCGAAGGAGGGAGCGGGGCATGAGCGAGACCCGCATGGCCGAGAATCCGCCCTCCACCAACGATGTCATCCTCCAGGTGGAGAAGTTGCAGATGTACTTCCCCATCACCCGCGGCCTGCTCAAGCGCAAGGTGGGCGAGGTGAAAGCGGTGGATGGGGTGACCTTCTCCATCCGCAGGGGAGAGACCCTGGGGTTGGTGGGGGAGAGCGGCTGCGGCAAGACGACGGTGGGACGGTGCATCTCCCGTATCTATAGGCCGACCGGAGGTCGCATCTGGTTCGATCATCGGGAGATATCTACTCTGCCGGAGAAAGAGTTCCGTCCTCTGCGGCGCAACATCGCCGTCATCTTCCAAGACCCCTACGGCTCGCTCGACCCACGGCAGACAGCGGGGAGCATCGTGGGCGAGCCGCTCCAGATACACAAGATGGTGGCGAGCAAGGCGGAATATCAGGAGCGGGTGGCCGCTCTGTTCGCCAAGGTCGGTCTCGATCCCGGACTGATGTCGCGCTATCCGCACGAGTTCAGTGGCGGCCAGCGGCAGCGCATCGGTATCGCCCGGGCTTTGGCTGGTGACCCCAGCCTCATCATCTGCGACGAACCCGTCTCGGCTCTGGACGTGTCCATCCAGGCGCAGATCATCAACCTGCTGATGGACCTCAAAGAGGGCTCCTCCGGCCTCACCTACATCTTCATCGCCCACGACCTGTCGGTGGTCAAGCACATCAGTGACCGTATCGCGGTGATGTACCTGGGTCGTATAGTGGAGATAACCACTCCCGCCGAGCTTTACTCTCGTCCCATCCACCCTTATACCCGAGCGCTGCTCTCGGCGGTGTGTGTACCCGACCCCGACATCGAAGCCGGGCGGGAACGCATCGTGCTCGAGGGTGAGGTGCCCAGTCCGGTCAACCCACCGTCGGGCTGTACTTTTCATGCCCGGTGCCCGGAGGCGACCGCTGCCTGCCGCACCACCGTGCCGGAGCTCAAGCTGGTGGCGGAAGACCACGAGGTGGCCTGCCTCGGGGCGCAGGGTGGGTAGAGAGAGTCGCGGCGTGGTCGGGCGCATCGGCCAAGGGGAGCGCGAAAGGAGAGCGACCACATGGCGAAGAGGCAATACGCACATCTGGTGAAACCGGTGCTTATCCAGGACGGGCCCCCCGGACTCTACCCGAGCCCGAGGGTGTTCATGGAGGGCAAAGACCTGGAAGGCTTCAACGCCAACTTCTCCTACGGTTTCTTCACGGGCCCCGCTTCTTTCCACCCGGTTGAAGGAGCCGTGGTGCACCCCTACGACGAAGTCCTTGTCTTCGCCGGCATCGACACCAGCGACATTTTGAGATTGGGAGGCGAATGCTCCATCGAGCTGGGGGAAGAGCGTGAGCTCTACACCATCACCGAGCCGACCGTGGTGGTGGTACCCAAGGGTCTGCCGCACGGCCCGGCCAAGGTGCTGCGTGCCGATCTGCCCATCGCGCACTATCACATCGGCCTGGACGCCGAATACCGGGCGGAGTCGGTCCCGGTGGCGGCGTCTAACAGCCGGGGGGACAAGTATCGGCATTTGGTCAAGAGACTGGTGACCACCATCCATCCTGCGGAAGAGGGCTCGGGGATGGGCTACGAGTCGGTCGTGGATGAGCGAGGCGTGATGCGCCCGGCCGAGCGGGGCGTGGGGCCCGGCAACGGTGACCAGATCGTGTGGCTGTTCGGACCCGACCTGGAAAACATCAATCTCAACTTCACTTGGGGCCACTACAGCCGGTGCGGCAAGTGGCACCGTGGTGGGGAGATCCATACTCACCCCGAAGAAGAGATCTTGGTGTTCGTCGGCTTCAACCCCGACGACCTCACGGACCTGGGCTGCGAGATCGAGCTGGGGATGGGTCCCAGCGCTGAGCGGCACGTCTTCAACAAGTCGACGGTGGCCATCTGTCCCAAGGGCTTCCCCCACCTGCCGGTCATCACCCGCTGGTGTGACAAGCCTTACGGATTCTTCGTGGCCTGCCTGAGCGGGGAGCACGCCTCGCCCTGGGTCGAGGTCGAAGAGGAATAGGCAAGGGGGACCCCGTGCATCGCCGAGGCCTGCATAGCGCAGAGGGAGGGACAGCATCGCAGTGAAGTATCGCCGGGCAGCTATCCTCGACTGGGAGGTGTCGGTGCTTGCGGTAGGAGTGCCGCCGGCGGCCACCGACCGGAGCTTCGTCGGGCTTCTGCGGGAGGCGGTCGACGCTGGGGTCAACCTGGTAGACCTCGGCTGGTTTCCAGGCATGGCCGAACACGGGCCCTGGACCGACCTGGTGCGGGAAGCGCTGGCTGACGGTTACCGGGAACGGGTGCGTGTGGCGGTGAACGTGCCGCCGACACTGGCGGTGTCACGCGCGGAGTGTTCGGCGTTCCTGGGCCAGCTGGCTGCTGCACTCGACCTAGGCCGCTTCGACCTGTGCATAGTGGGTGGAGTGGACCGAGTGGTCTGGGGTCGCCTGAGGGAGGCCGGCTTCTCCTCTTGGGCGGGGTCGCTGGTGGAGGAAGGGCTCGCGAGCGCTCTCGGTTTCTACCTGTGCGATGACCTGCAAGTCCTCAGACAGGTGCTGGCCGCTTTCGACGGCTGGGCGGTGTGCAAGACGCGTTACGGCTTCTTCGACCACTTGCGCAGTCGTCCCGGGTCGACCGGGGTGCGCTTCGCGGCGGAGCAAGGACTGCTGGTAGTGGTGGCCGAGCCGACGCGGGGGGCTCTGGCCTGGCTTGAAGGGGCCAAGACCGCCGCTGTGGTACCGCAGGCCTTGCTTGAAGCACTGGGCGTGGACGCTGGTAGGGGAGACCTGGGCGCCTGGGCCTTGCGGTGGGCCTGGGATGACCCCGCCGTGTCGACCGTGGTGGTGGACTTGTTGCCCGGCTCGGATTGGAAGGGCTACCTAGGGCTGGCCGACACGACAACGCCGCGCAGCCTCAGCATCAAGGAGCTGACGAGCCTCAACCACCTGCGCGACTATCTCACGTCCGCCCGCCCGGCCGCTTGTCCGGCCTGTCACACCTGTATGCCTTGCCCGGAGGGCATCGATATTCCCCGGGTGCTCGACCTGGCGAACGACGTGGCGGTCTACGGCGCGGTGGAGAACTCGCGAGCCTCCTACCTGATGGAAGGCCACCGGGCAACGGAGTGCACCGCTTGCGGCGAGTGCGAGGCGGATTGCCCGCGGGGGATACCTATCATCGAGCGCTTGACTCAGGCCGCCGGGTTGCTTGACGGTACGCGGTGAATGAGAAGGAGGATGGTGTGAGCAGACTCGAAGACTCACCGCTTCGCAAGTACTTCCGAGTCGGCGAGGAGATCAAGATCCCCTCTCACCCACACGAGCACGAGGTGCCGAGCCCGGCCATCTTCCTCACAGGCCGGGACGTACCCGCGGCGCCCGGGTTTCGCTTGGCGACCTTCGCCATCACCGCCCCGTTCGAGATGGTGCATGAGACCCACACTCATGATTTCGACCAATACCTCGCCTTTTTCGGCGGCGACATGCGGAATATGCTGGATCTGGGGGGTGAGGTCGAGTTCGCCATGGGCGAGGAGGGAGAGGACCTGGCGACCTTCGTCTTCACAGTGCCCTTCACGGTCTACATCCCGGCCGGCATGCGACATTGCCCGCTCCGCTACACCCGGGTCGACGACCCGGCTAGACCCATCATCCACCAGGACCTCGTCTTCACGGGCGAGTACATCCGAAAGCCGGCCTCATGAGCGAGGCGTCACGGCATACCACAGGAAGTGAGGCGACGTCGGAAGGGGGTGCGTATCACAGGGTCATGTAGGGGGAAAGCTCCGGATTCTGCTGTGTGCGAAGCAAGCGAGAGAACGAAACGTAGGGCAAAGCAACGACTGTCCGGGAACGGGGGTACCAGAGTGATGAGAAGAACCACAAGAACGGCGATATGGAGTGTCGGGCTCCTCGCCCTGGTCTTGATGGTGGCCATGCTGCTCGTGGCCTGTGGCGAGGAGACGACCACCACCACCGCGGCGCCGGGGAGCACCACCACGGCGGGGCCGACCAGCACTACCACGCCTGCTTCAAGCGAGACGACGGCGCCCTCCGGCCAGCCGGTGACGGGCGGCGTCTTGCGGCTGATCCACAACGCCACCCCACAGGTCGTGGGCTTCTGGCCCAAGATGGGTCCGGTCGACGAGGGTGGCGTATTCCCGGGCGTGGAGAGGATCATGCGCTTCGCGCCTGGCCGTAAGCTGGAGCCTGACCTGGCCGAGAGCGTGGTGGAGGACCCGGATGCTCTCACCATCACGGTCAAGCTGCACCAGGGCATCAAGTTCCATGACGGCAGCGAGCTGACCGCCGAAGTGGCCAAGTGGAACTACGACATAGGTGCGGCCGGCGGCAAACTCCAGTTCGCCGACGCCATCAAAGAGTTCGAGATCGTCGACAACTACACCTACGTCCTGCATCTGAACTACTGGCACAACCAGCTGCTCCAGTCGCTGGGCTGGGTGCCCATGTACTCCAAGGAAGCCTTCGAGAAGAACGGCGGCGAGGAGTGGGCGCTCAACAACCTGGTGGGCACCGGTCCCTTCATGCTCAAGGACTTCAAGCGTGACCAGTCGCTCACCTGGGTCAAGAACCCCAACTACTGGCGCGAAGGCCAGCCCTATCTGGACGGCATCGAAGTCACCATCATCCCCGACGCCACCACGGCCTCGGCCATGATGGAAGCCGGTCAGGCCGACATCTGGCAGTCGGCCGACGCCCAGGCTCGCGACGAGATGATCAAGAAGGGCTTCAAGGTGCAGACCGGTTGGGCCGGCTTCCAGTTCCACCTCATGCCCAACACCGCAGATCCGAATTCGCCGTTCGCCAAACAGGAAGTACGTGAGGCGGTCGAGTACGCGCTCGACAAACCCGCTATCTGCCAGGCTATCGGTTACGGCTTCTACTTCCCGCTGTATGCCGTGGCACCGGAAGGCGAGTGGGGTGGCGACGCTATCGTCGTCAAGCGGGAGTACAACCCCGAGAAGGCCAAGCAGCTCCTGGCTCAGGCCGGCTATCCCAACGGGTTGCCCATCGACATCCTGGCCGTGGCGGAAGCTGGTGGCCGTAACACCGGTGCCGAGGCTATCAAGGGCTACCTGGACGCCGCTGGGTTCGTCACCAACATCGACATCGCCGACCCGGGACGCTTCTACGGCTCGGTCTTCGGTATGGGTTGGAAGGACCTGGCCTTCATGTTCAGCGGCAACGACTACAACTACCTGATGTCGTGCAACGCTTGGTGGGGCCCGCAGCCCAAGACCAACCTGGCCAGCTTCGCCCGGCCTGAGGAGTTCAAAGCCCTCTTCGAGCCGGCCAACATGGCTCGGACCGAGGAAGAGCAGAAGGCGGCTACCGCCAAGATCGTCGCCTACATGAATGAGCATGCGCTCATGATCCCGGTGTTCCATTATCCGGCGGGCATCGTGGTCGCCGACTACGTGCACACCGAGTACCCGATGGAGGGTGGCTTCGTTCACTGGTCCTGGAACACCACCTGGATGGACGCTCACTAGTGAGCGAGCGGTCTCGGTAGCGAGCGCACAGCAGAAGAACAAGGAGGCGGTCCGCCCTCAGGCAGTGGCCTGAGGGCGGACCGCCCCACAATAGGACAGTCTCGTAGGGAAGGACAGCGCAGCATGGGATCTCGTTATGAGCACGTGTTCGCCCCCTTGCGAATCAGGGGAGTCGACTTCAAGAACCGCTTGGAGCTGGCCCCGCCCTCGCCCAACTTGGCTGACCGGGAAGGCAAGGTGACGACGGAGTTCGTCGACTTCTTCCGTACCTTCGCCCGCGGTGGGGTGGCGGTCATCCACGTAGGTAACTCCGTGGTCGACAAGCGAGAAGCCTGCGACGAAGAGCGCCAGCTCGATCTAGGCAGCGACGACTGCATCCTTCCCCTTACCCGTTTCGCGGAGATGTGCCATGGCTTCGGCGCCTTGGCTTCCCTTGAGATCAACCACAACGGCAAGGACTCCCATTTCGACAAGACGGGGCACCCCGCTTACAGTTGCTCCTCTTTCATCTCCACCATGGAGAGGTATCGCGCCCAGTTGGCTGGGCGGGAGCCCATCCCCACCATCGAGATGGACCACGCCAAGATCAAGGAGACGGTCGAGAAATACGCCCTGGCCGCTTACCGCTGCAAGCGGGCCGGCTTCAAGATGAGCATGATCCACGGTGGCCACGGCAACCTCATCTCGCAGTTCGCGAGCCGACTGTACAACAAGCGGACCGACGAGTACGGCGGGTTACTCGAGAACCGGGCCCGCTTCGCCATCGAGGTGCTCGATCGAGTCCGGGCTCTGTGCGGGGACGACTTCGTCATCGAGTACCGCATCTCCGCCGACGAGATCCACCCCGAAGGCATGCACTTCGAGGAGACGCTCCAGTTCATCGAGCTCATCAAAGACAAGGTCGACATCTTGCACGTCTCCGCCGGGCTGCATGGCGAGTTCCAGTACATGCGTAACTGGTGGCAGAACTACCTCATGGACCGCGAATACAACGTCCACTATGCCGCCGCCATCAAGAAGACCTTCCCGGAGCTGGTGGTCTGTACGGTGGGCTCCATAATGAACATCGCGCGAGCCGAGGAGATCATCGCCTCGGGCAAGGCCGACATGGTGGCCATGTGCCGGCCACTGCTGGCTGACCCCGAGATGCCGCGTAAGTTCGCGCTGGGGAAAGAAGACGACCATCGGCCGTGCCTACGTTGCCAATACTGCGGCTTCCGACTGATAGTACCCGCCGTCATCAATTGCGCGGTGAACCCGTACCTGGGCAGCGAGACCGAGTTCCCCGAAGGGAAGGTCCCCAAAGCAGAGACCAAGAAGCGAGTGGCGGTGGTGGGCGGCGGGCCGGCCGGTCTGCAGGCGTTGCTCACGCTGTGCGAACGCGGGCATGACGTCACGCTCTACGAGAAGAGCGACCGCCTGGGGGGCCATCTGGTACCCGGCTCGGCTCTCCCCTTCAAACGGGACGTGCGGGATTACCTGGATTACCTCGTGCGTCAGGCCCACAAAGCACCCGCCCGTATCCTCCTGAACACCGAGGCTACCGCCGGGTTGCTGGAGACCGAGAAGTACGACGCGCTCATCATCGCGGTGGGCTCGGAGCCGGTGTTTCCGGAGGTGCCAGGTATCGACAAGCCGCACGTGCATTGGGCGCCCGAGGCCGACACCGGCCAGGTAGCCGTGGGGGAGAAGACGGTCATAGTGGGTGCCGGTTCAGTGGGCATCGAGACCGCCATCGGGCTGCGGCAGAGGGGCAAGGAGGTGACCGTCGTGGAGATGGCGCCTGACCTGAGCCACCTGACACGCTCTTCGGGAGCTGTGGCCGGCGAGCTTCTGCGTCTGGTGGAGGAGTTGGCCATCCCGGTACACCTGAATCGGCGCCTGGAGGAGGTCACCGACTCTACGGTCATCTGCAGCGACCCCGCCAGCGGCGAGAAGGTGGAGTACCCAGCGGACACCGTTCTTCTGGCGGTGGGGCTGAAATCGCGCCACAAGATGGCCGATGCTCTTCGTCGAGCGGCGCCCGAGACAGAGGTTCACGTGGTCGGTGACGCCCGCGAGGTGGGAAGCATCGCGACCGCCGTGATGTCGGCCTTCCGGGCCGCTGCGTATATCTAGCGCGGACCGTAGGTCACGTCGCGGGCCGAGTCGCCGGTCGGGCCGCCGGTCGAATCGTCGGCCAGAGAGGTTGCCCCCCAAGAGTCACCGATGCGATTCGCGACGCCTGCTGCATCTCAGCGCAAGCCTAGTCGCTGGGGATCGAGCGGCACGATGCCCTGCTCTGGCTTGAAGGTGAGCGATTCCAGCTCTTCCGCTACCTGGGCGACACGGGTCTTCTGTGCCCGGCTGAGCGGTAGGTCCGAGGAAGGCTCCTGGCCGGCGAAGACAGGCAGCACGCGGTAGCGCGTGGGGTAGCGGCTGGCGTCGCGTTGCACGTAGACGGGTAGGTAGCTCACGCCCGAAACCTGGGCACGAAAGCCGGTCTTCTCCAGGTGCAAGTAGACCACCAGACCGCTGTCGGAGTAGCGCCAGGGCTGGTTGGAGAGGAAGTTGCCCAACGAGTAGATGACGTAGCCACCGGACGACCCGGCAACCGGCGTGTCCACGCGGACGATGGGCTGAACTACGTGGGGGTGGTGGCCGATGATGACGTCCACGCCCCGCGAGAGCAACCCCTCGCACTCCTGGGCGCCCTGTCCGAGGGCCACCTGGGTAGCGCTTGGCCATCTCTGGTACTCCTCGCCCCAGTGCACGAGCGCAACGACGATATCGGCGCCCCACAGCCGAGCCAGTGCGGCGTCGGCGGCCACCTGGTCGGGGTCGAGCCGGTTGACGGCGTAGGCGGCGTGGGGGGCAGGTGGGCGGTGACCATTGAGGGCTTCCGTGTAGGCGAGGAACGCCACCCGGATGCCGCGGGTATCCACGATGAGGGGCGTCTGCCGTTCGGCGAGGGTGCGGTTGGTGCCGGTATGAGCCAGTCCGAGCTGGTCTAAGCGCTCTAGAGTGGCGGTCAGGCCCGGCCAGCCGCGGTCCAAGCAGTGGTTGTTGGCAGTGGAGCACATGTCGACGCCAGCCAGGCGCAGGGCAAGGGCCAACTCCAAGGGGGCGTTGAACAGGGGATAGCCGGTGAACCGGGCGGCGGGTCCGGCGAGTGGGGTCTCCAGGTTGGCGACCGCATAGTCGGCGGCAGCTAGGTAGGGGGCGACGTGTTGGAAGATGGGCGCAAAGTCATACCGACCGGACCGGGGGTCGCGGGCGGAATCGAGCAGACGTTGGTGCGGGATGACGTCGCCCACGACGGCCACTACGGCGGTGGTGTGAGGCGCTGGGTCATCGGAAGGGAGAGGATTCTGGGCGATGGCCACTTGTGGCCGGAGAGCGAAGGCCAGGAGGAAGATGCCGATCGTGAATGCAGCGAGCAATTTGGCGAAAGCTCTTGCCACGCCTCGTGCTGGCATGCCGCTGGCGTACCTCCCTCTCACTAGAAGTCCTCGGCACCGTCCTCACTGTATCACCGGGCCTTGACGGGTTCGCTGGCCTGTGAGACAAAGAGCCTTTAGAACAAGAGGCCGAAGCCGGCGGGCCCGGCGAGTAGCTTTTCGATAAGGAGATGGTATGGCCGCCACGGCGGACGAACCGGTCGAGACGCGTCAAGACTTCATCCGCGAGATAGTCCAGCAGGACCTGGCCTCCGGTCGCGTGAAGAGTGTGGTCACTCGTTTCCCCCCCGAGCCTAACGGTTACCTCCACATCGGCCACGCCAAGTCCATCTGCCTCAATTTCGGCATCGCCCGTGAGTTCGGTGGCCGCTGCAATCTGCGCATGGACGACACTAACCCCACCAAGGAGGACGTGGAGTACGTCGATTCCATCGTGGAAGATGTCATGTGGCTCATCGAGGGTTGGGCCGACCACTGCCTGGCCTTCAAGCCCCAGGGTGCGGTCCCCAAGCGGCAAGTCATCGACGGACGGGACGATTTCTTCATCGCTCCGGTGATGATGAACACGGCTCAGCGGCAGTCCTTAGAGCCTTTTTACGCTTCTGACTACTTTGAAGCCCTTTACGAGTTCGCCCTGCAGCTCATCCGCAAAGGTAAGGCCTATGTCTGCGACCACACCGCGGAAGAGGTGGACGCGATGCGGGGGGCGCCTGACCGACCAGGGCAGGCGAGCCTCTATCGCGACCGCCCGGTCGAGGTGAACCTGGACCTCTTCCAGCGTATGCGGGCGGGAGAGTTCCCGGACGGCGCCCGCACGCTGATCAGCAAGGACGTCGCCGGCGAGCGCTGGGCGATCACGCTGAACCGCGACGACGGCACCTGCGCCGCCTGTGGACGCTGCTTGTACGGCGTTACGCATGCGCGCTGCCCCGAATGCGGCCCGGGGTTCACGCCGTGGGAGGTGGGCATGACGTTCGACGATCTGCACGCGTCCGCTCCGCGTGAATGCACGGAGACGGCGAATGCCGTAGTCGCCCTGCCGAAAGCGGGTGAGAGCGATACGCCGCGCGACCGGCCGTTACTCACCCTCCCATAGCGGAAGTTGTAATCCGCGCGACGAGCCAGCGGAACGCGGGAGAACGCCTCGGTCCACGCCCTCGCATCCGCCGTCGAACGCAACGACGGCGGTCGGACCGGCCGCAACTGGGAGCGCCTGTTCAGGTAGCAGGCGCTCGCGATTCAGCCCGAGGCGGATCGCGGTCG
>Ga0101944_10007516_pt1 | contig 10863 bp, 8 predicted proteins | sample DewCreD2012metaG_FD_75245 | JGI IMG/M metagenome (GOLD analysis project Ga0101944, IMG submission 75245) | Hot spring sediment bacterial and archeal communities from British Columbia, Canada, to study Microbial Dark Matter (Phase II) - Dewar... ...
GGGCACCATCCCCGAGGGCGAGTACGGCGCCGGAACGGTGATGCTGTGGGACAGTGGATGGTGGGAGCCCGACGAGGCGTGGATGCGAGAAAGCAGGGGTGGCCGAAGCGGCGAGATCCTTACACCCGAGCAAGCCTTGGCCAAGGGCGACCTAAAGTTCGTGCTGCACGGTCAGAAGCTGCGCGGCGTTGGGCCCTGGTACAGATGAAGGGCCGTGGCGACAAGAACTGGTTGCTCATCAAACATCGCGACGAATGGGCGCGCCCGGGCTCGGACGTCACCAAAGAAGCGCCTGACTCGGTGGCCACCGGCCGCAGTCTGGAACAGATAGCGGCCGGCGCCCCGGTCCCGCCTGCCTCAGCCGCCAGCCACTCCTCCTCCGCTACCCGCGTGTTCCGCTTGGGCGAGAAGGAGGTCCACCTCACCCACCTCGACCGGCTCTACTACCCGCAGGCCGGCATCACCAAGGGCCAACTTCTTGACTACTACCTACAGGTGTCGCCCTATCTTCTCCCCCACCTGCGCGGGCGGCCCCTGACCCTCGAGCGCTGGCCGGAAGGGGTAAAGGACGGCTCGTTCTTCCAGAAAGACGCCTCTTCGTACTTTCCCGCCTGGCTGCGGACCTACCCTGTGGAGCGCAAGGACCACCAGAAGATCATCCACTACCCACTAGTGGATGACGCCGCGGACCTGCTCTACTTGGTCAACCAGGGTACCCTCACCTTCCACACCCAGATGTCGCGGATAGACGACCCGGAGCATCCGGACCTCATGGTTCTCGACATCGACCCGCCCGAGACTCCCGAGGCGGCCCGGCCCGAGACAGGCCCGCCCGAGGGAGCCCGGCCCCAGGCAGCCCCGCCCCAGACAGGTGCCGCCGTCCCGGGTGCGCCCTCTCTCACTCCCTTCCAGCAGGCGGCCGAAGTCGCTTTCCTGCTGCGCGACCACCTGCGCGCGGCCGGCTATGACCCGGTGGTCAAGACTTCGGGCAAGCGAGGAGTGCACCTCGCCTTTCCCTTGGCCGGAGACCTAGACTACTCACAGGCCCGCGCAGAGCTGGCCGCCCTGTTCGCGCAGCTCGCCAAGCGGCATCCCCGGCTGCTGACCACCCATATCCGCAAGAAGAGGCGGGAGGGCCGCGTGTACCTCGATGCGTTACGCATGTCTCCCGGAGCGACCATCGTGCCGCCCTACGTAGCGCGCCCCACCCCGGAGGCCACGGTCTCCATGCCGGTCACCTGGGAGGAGCTCGCGACCCTAGTGGACGGCCGCGCCTTCACCATACTGACCGCTCCCGAGCGGCTCGAAACGACGGGAGACCCATGGGCCACGCTCGTCGAACGGGGCGGCGAGCTGGGGGACAGTCGCTCATCAGGCAGCTTCAGCAAGCGGGCCGCGGACCGGTCGGGTAGCGCGCTGTCGAGGCGGCAGACTGGCCAGGCGGGACAAGTGAAGGAGGAACCGTGATCATCCTTGTCTCAGGGGCCACCGGATTCGTCGGCGGAGCCATCACCCGTCACCTGCTACAAGCCGGGCACCAGGTCCGCGCCCTCACCCGCTCCACGGGCAAAGCGCTGAAGTTGTATGCCTCGCACGAAATAGGGCGCCGCGCCTTGGCCGAGAACCGGCTCACCTTCACTACGGGGGACGTGACTAGACTTGACACGCTGGTGGAAGCCGTCCGGGGGGTGCAGGTGGTCATCCAGGCCGCGCAATTCAATGGCGCTCCGGTGGAGAACCCCGCGAAAGGTCTCACCTACATGGCCGTCGACCGGGACGGCACTGTCAACTCCCTCGGCGCCGTGGCGCGAGTGTACGGCCAGCCGACCGCGGGACCGTCGCTCGCCCGTTACCCCGAGGAGGCACCCCGTTTCCTCTACATGAGCGGTATCTCCGTGTCTCCCGACAGTCCCTACACCTGGGACCGCGCCAAGTGGCAGGCCGAGGAGGCCATCCGCGGCAGCGGGCTTCAGTGGACCATCGTACGATCCTGCTGGGCCTACGGGCCGAACGACGCAGCCCTAAACCGCCTCCTTCACTACTCTGACTACTTGCCCTTCGTGCCGGTGTTCGGAGACGGCGAGGAGCCGCTCACCCCGGTCTTTGTGGAAGACATCGGGCGGCTGTTCGCCTTGCTGGTGGCTGAGCCGGAGAAGGCGGCCGACACCACCTTCCGCTTGGGCGGGCCCGACCTGGTGACGCTGAACGAGTTCCTGCGATTAGCCCTCGAAGCTATGGGGAGGCGACGCCCTATCCTCCACATCCCCAAGCCCCTCGGCAAGCTCCAGGGAGCGCTGATGCAGTACCTGCCGGGGAGACCGCTGACCCCGGACGCCGTCGACTTCGTGGCCCAGCCGGGCGCGGTTAGCGACGCCGACCGGGCATTCCTGGCGGAGCGGTTTCCGAAATTCCGGACAACACCGGTGCGGGAGGGGCTGGGGAGCTACTTGGGGACCGGGCGGTGAGATGCCAAACCGGCTCCAGCGGTTCGGCCAGTAGATGGGTGGAAAGGTTGGGGGGCGCTACCGCGGTCGCTGGACCAGCTGCCCAGCCGGCGGCCGCTCCCGGGGCGGGCCGCCGGCCTTCCGAGGTCTCACACCCAGGTGCACTAAGCCTCAAGCTCCGGGGGGACGCGAGTCTCCCTGCGTCCCCCCGGATCCTGCGTCCCCCAGACACCCTTTCCCGCCGTATCGTTCACCTACCGCACGATGATGGAGCCGTCTGTCACAGCCTGCTCTACCGTCTTCTGGCCGTTCCAGTTGCTGGAATACCAGAGGCCGCCCGTCTTAGCTGACTTCTGCACCGTGACTGCCAACTTGTCACCGCCGCTGCTGTCGGTCATAGCCAACTGGACAATGGCACCGCCGTCCAGACTGACCGTAGCAACGAGTTCCATCGCTTCGTTGAAGAAGAGCTCCTTGACTGTGGCTTTAGCACTGAAGGTCGCCGTCCCGGTGGCCGCACTCGCGCTCAGGCTGGCAATCGCGTTGGTGTCCACCTGGTAATAGTGCAGCTTGCTGTCGAGTGTCCCATCGGGCTTGTACCAGCTGGTGATCCGGATGCTCACTTTGCCCTGCGGGTTCGTACCACTCTTCGTGTAGACGACGTTGAAGTTGGCGACGCTGGAACCCCGGATGGCACCAGCCGAAGTGGTGTCCTCTAACCTAGCGCCGACTCCGAAGATTTGCCCGTTCTTGGCCCGCGCCACCGCAAATGAAGCCACGTCGCTCCCGGTGTATGCTCCGCCGATGACAATTCTTACGTACCAAGTGGCGTTGAGCTCGGTGCTCTTCAGATTGAACTGGGCAATACCGCCGGCGGTGCCCACGCTCCCGTCCTGAAGGTCCACTAATCCCACCGGCAGGTCTTGAGCATTGCCCACCTTCGTCCAGGGACCGGTGCTGGTCGGCCCTGTGTAGAAAGAGATCTTCCCGGCCCGGACATCACCGGGGTAGTCATCGTCTGCGTCTTTGAAGGTCGCAACCAAGGTCACGGTAGCCCCATCGCTGGTAGGCGTGGCGGTCCAGTACACGTCTTCGCCAGTCCAGAAGCTCTCGCCGATACGCTCGGCGTCTTCTGGCAAGACCCCAAGCTTGACAGGTGGCTGTCCGCTGTTGTCCGAATCCGACCAGTTCGGGTCACTGCTGGTGAAGGCGGCCTCAACGTCCCATGGACCACCCGGTAAGTTCCAGATCTGAGTGACCAGAGTGGCCATCGCTTGACCCGTGCCGGTTGGTTGCACGGATGCTGGCCCATACGAGAGGCCGTTAATCGTGAAAGTCACGCTCCCACCTACCTTGAACTCGCCAGACGTCTCGGGCGTCACCACTGCCCAGAGGGTCACGACGTCACTGTATTGGACCCACAGTGCGCTCCGGTAGGCCTTAACGTTTGTTTGGACTTGCTTGACCGTCAGGGTCCCCCCGACGTACGTGATTGGTCCGTAGTTGCTCGTCTCGGTCAGCCCGCCGCTGATGCTGATGGGATACGTGCCCACAGGACTTGCTGCCGTAGCGGTAGTGCTGAGTGCGAAACCAAGGTCCAGCGATTCCAAGGTGTCTGAGAATTGCAGCGGGCCAGCGGAGGCCGTCAACTCAGGCACGGGAGCTCCGAACACCTTGGTCTTGTTATCCGCCGTGACGGTGAGCGGCCGCTTCTCGATGGTGAGGTTGGCCCCCACGTAGGTGAGGTTGTAGTTATTGCCGTCGTTGCCGTCAGCGATGGCGAGCGTGCCCTTAGTGATGGCGTAGCTGCCCACGTTCTCCCCCGGGTCGCGGCTAAGAGCGCCGGTGAAGGAGTCGCCAGACTTCAGGGACCCGCTCGTCACCTGGTAGGTGAGGGCGGGGTCGTCGTCGCCGTAGGTCTTGGTCTTGGCGTCGGCGGTCACGGTGAGCGGCCGCTTCTCGATGGTGAGGTTGGCCCCCACGTAGGTAACCGCATAATACGCAGGAAAAGTAAGGGTCCCGCGCTGAATCTGGTAGGTGCCTACGTTCTCCCCTGCCACGCGAGTAAGACTACCAGTCCAGCCGTCTCCGGGCAGAAGTGACCCTGAGGTGATTTGGAAGGTGAACGCGGGGTCGGCGTCGCCATAGACCTTGCTCTTGGGGTGGGCCGTGACGGTGATGGGGATCGTGGTTCGAATGCCGAAGTCGTTGCCTGCAGAACTCCGGCCGCCACCAGAATCGGTCAGAGTGACGGCCCAGCCCCGGTTGTAGGCACCGGCGTCCACGCCGGGATTCACCTCGGCGGCCGGCGCGGTCTGCGCCCAGCCGGACTGCTTGACCAATACGACTATGTACTTTCCGGGCCAAGTGCGGCTGATCGCGAAACTCCCGGCCTGGTTGCCGCCACCACTTGTGGTGCCGGAAGCGAAGGTCGTCTCACCGGGATCCAACACGCCGTTCGCGTTGTCGTCGGTGTAGATCCTGACCGTCAGACCGTTGATGCCAGGCTCGCCAGGACCATCCTTCGCCCCGTTGCCATTCAAATCGTTGTAGACTAGACCCCCAATCAAGCCCGGTGCATCATCCGTGAACGTCGTCGTCGCCACCCGCCCCGTCTGGTTACCGGTGGCCACCACGTCGTAGTCAGAGATGAAGTAGTAAGCGATCCACAGCTCGACGGTGATGGTGCCGTCCTCCTGCACCTCGGCATCCGTCTCGTAGAACCAGGTCTGGCCCAGCGTGTCGTTCACCACCACATGTACCGAGGTGTCGCCCTGCCAGTTCTCGCCGGTGAGGATGACCTTGGAGCCCGGCGGGTAGTCGGGCTGGTCGGAGACTATGGTCGGCGCCGGTGGTGGCGCAGGTTCCGAAGTAGTGACGGGGTCGGATGTCGGTTCGGGATTCGGCGCGAGCGTCGACTCCGTACTCGACGAGGTGCTCGAAGTCGCCGCCCCTCCCTCATCCGACAGCGCCATCGTGGCCGGAGCTGTCAGCAAGAGCATGAGGACGAGAACCCCTATGAAAAGCAGGGGAAAGTGTTTCGGACCGCGCAACAACTTGGATTTCATTTGTGGCCTCCCGAAGACCGGACCCGTGACCCTCTTGACGTCACCTGGATATCATCCGAGCAGGTGTATTCCTTCGCCCCACGTACCCCCGGGCCCCTAGACGCAAACAGGCGGCCGGCCGCCAGTATCCCCGGCAGCCCGGCCGCCCATGTCGGTGGTCTTGTGTCGACCAAACGGGCCCGTCGGCTTTGCGTCCCCGCCTCGCGACGGGTTTGCCTTTATCGTGGAACGCGGTCCGGTCCCTTGCTTCGGCCCGACCTACGCCCGATTTTAGCGCGCGCTAGGTACTTGGACACTAGACCAAAGTCTAGTTTTTGTCAACGAATGAGATTTTTCTGTGAGCGCAGCAACACGACATCAGAGGAAAAGCGTGAGAGGCCTGTGGTGAGGGGCCAGCGGCGAAGCGCCTGCGGCAAGAGCACCGACGGGTGACGTCTCTTCCCGCCGAGTCAAGCCCCCACATACTTCGCGTAGAGGGCCCGAGCCAACTTCTGATCACGGGTACCTCGCACGATAGTGCGGCCGTCGTAGAACACCACGAGTTCTTGCTCGCCGACCGGGAAGCGAAGCATGTGCTCGCTCCCCTCGACCGGCCCCAGCACGCTCAGTCGCTGGCGCAGCTCGGCGAGGGGCATGGGGCCAGCCGCCAGATTCCAGATCTGCACGGCGTTCTGTCCGCAGAGGCTGGTCACCCGCGTACGCGGGGCGCCCTCGAGGAACTCGTACTTGCCGGCGCAGGCCGGACAGTCGGCCCAGGTGAAGCTGCTGAGCGGCAGGGACTCGAACGAACGCCGCCACAGGTCGAGCACCACCAGCTCCCGGCTGACCGGCGCTCTCTCGGGATCGGCGATGAGGATCTTCAGGGCCTCCGCCGCCTCTAAAGAACCGACCACCCAGGGGGCAGCGTTAACCACCCCAGCGGTGTCGCAGGTCAAAGTCAGGCCCGTGGGCGGCGCGCTCACCAAGCACCGGAAGCACGGCCGTTCGCCCGGCAGGAAGGTGGCGGTCATGCCCGTGGAGCCGATGGCCCCGCCGTAGACCCAGGGTATGCGTCGCTTAAGAGCGACATCGTTGATGAGAAACCGGGTCTCGAAGTTGTCGAGCCCGTCGACGATGACATCCGCCCCCTCCACCAGCCTCTCGGCGTTGGGCGGGCTGAAGTCGGCTACCACGCCTTCCACCTCGACGGCCGAGTTGGCTTCGCGGAGGTGCCGCTCGGCGGCTTCAGCTTTCGGAAGGTTGTCCTCGATGTCTCGCTCGGTGAAGAGCACTTGCCGTTGGAGGTTGTGATACTCGATGAAGTCGCGGTCGATGATGCGGACGCGGCCCACGCCAGCCCGGACTAAAGCGGCGGCGATGACCGTGCCCAGCGCTCCGCAGCCGACGAGCACAGCCGTCCCTTGACTCAGGCGCTGCTGACCCTCCAGGCCGATGCCGGGGAAGATGGTCTGCCGCGAATAGCGATCGAGTTCTTCCACCTGCCTCCGTCCCTCGTCCGGCTTACCCGAAGCCGGGCGTCACAAGCCTCAGCCTCCTCCACCTCCACCGGTCCCGCCACCTCTGCCGCGGCGGCTGAGAGCGAAGGCGATCACCAACACAATGACCACCAGAATGATTATCTCGTAACTTGAATCCACATCAGTCCACGTCAGTCTTCAGCGAACAACGCGGTCGACAGATATCTTTCCCCAGCGTCCGGCAGGATAACCACCACGGTCTTCCCTGCGAATTCTGGCAGCTTGGCTAGCCGGACCGCCGCCGCTGCCGCCGCCCCACTCGAGATCCCACACAAGATGCCTTCTTCCCGAGCCAAGCGGCGCGCCATCTCGATGGCCTCGTCGTTCTCCACAGCCTCAACGCGGTCGACCAAGGAGAGGTCCAGGTTGGCCGGGATGAAGCCTGCCCCGATACCTTGGATCTTATGTGGCCCCGGCTTGACCGCCTGCCCAGTGAGCGTCTGCGTTATAACCGGGCTAGCCGCCGGTTCCACTGCTACCGAGTAGAGCGGCTGGCCCTTGATCTTCTCGAAGTATCGCGAGACCCCAGTGAGAGTGCCACCAGTCCCCACTCCAGCGACGAACACGTCCACTTGGCCGCCTGTATCCGCCCAGATCTCGGGGCCCGTGGTCTTCTCGTGGATGGCCGGGTTCGCCGGGTTGTCGAACTGCTGCGGCATGAAGTACCGGTCGGGGTCGCTCGCCACCAGCTCCTCGGCCGCCCGGATGGCGCCCCTCATGCCCTCGGCCCCCGGGGTCAAGAGGAGATTCGCCCCCAAGAAAGCCAGCACCCGGCGCCGCTCAAGGCTCATGGTGTCGGGCATGGTCAAGGTGAGCTTGTAGCCTCGGGCCGCGCACACGAAGGCCAGAGCTATCCCCGTGTTGCCGCTCGTCGGCTCGACGATCTCGGTGTAGGGCTTGATGATGCCCCTCTCCTCGGCGTCCCAGATCATGGAGGCGCCGATACGGCACTTGACCGAGTAAGACGGGTTGCGGCCTTCGATCTTCCCAATGAGCTTCACCCCGTTGCGCGCCGCCTCACTGCCGCCGACCCGGTTCAGCCGCACCAGCGGCGTACGGCCGATGGACAAGGAGTTGTCATCAAATACTGAAGTCACGTTGTTCTCCTTCGGTCGCGGCCTCCTGGGAAGCGGCTAGCGCCTGATCCAGGTCGGCAAGGATGTCGTCGAGGTCCTCCAGCCCCACCGAAATACGCACCAGGTCAGGCGTCACCCCTGCCCGCAGCTGCTCCTCCGGAGTGAGCTGCTGGTGAGTGGTGCTGGCCGGGTGGATGACTAGCGTCTTGGCGTCGAGCACGTTGGCGAGGTGGGAAGCCAGTTTCACCGAGTTCACGAACTTCTTACCCGCCTCCAGACCGCCCTTGACCCCAAAACTGAGTATCGCTCCAGGGCCCAGCGGTAGGTACTTCTTGGCCCGTTCATAGTCCGGGTGGCCGGGCAGCCCGGCATAGTCCACCCAACTCACGGCCGGGTGCGCTTCCAGGAACTTGGCCACGGCTAGCGCGTTCTCCGCGTGCTTGCGGGCTCGCAGAGGGAGGGTTTCCAACCCCTGAATGAAGAGCCAGGCGTTGAACGGCGAGAGGGCCGCCCCCAGGTCGCGGAGCAGCCCGGTCCTTATCTTGAGCACGTAGGCGAGACCGGGCGCCACCGCCTTGTCGTGATAGCCGAAGGCGTCCCAGAAGTTGACCCCGTGATAAGCGGCATCGGGCTCGGTTATCTCCGGGAACTTGCCAGCCGCCTTCCAGTCGAAGGTCCCCTTGTCGACCACCGCACCGCCGATGGACGTCCCGTGTCCACCTATCATCTTGGTGAGCGAGTAGACCACGATGTCGGCTCCATGCTCCATGGGATCGAAGAGAGGCGGCGGAGTGACCGTGTTGTCCACGATGAAGGGGATGTGGTGGCGGTGGGCGATCTCAGCGATGGCTTCGAAATCGTCCACGTTACCCTTGGGGTTGCCGATGGATTCGGTGTAAAGCAGGCGGGTGTTCTCGTCGATGGCTCGCTCGAAGTTGGCGGGGTCGCTCGAGTCGACGAAGCGAGCTTCGATCCCGAAACGCTTGAGAGGGAACGAGAACTGGGTGTAGGTGCCCCCGTATAGTTTGTCGCCCGTGACGAAGTTCTGCCCTGCCGAGGTGATGGCGGCGATGGAGTAGAAGATGGCCGCCTGCCCGGAGGCCACCGCCACTGCTCCCGCAGCGCCGTGCAAGGCGGCCAGCCGCTTCTCCAGCACCTCGGTGGTGGGATTCATAAGCCGCGTGTAGATGTTGCCGAATTGCCGTAGGGCGAAGAGGTCGGCGGCGTGGTCACTGTCGCGAAAGACGTAGCTGGTGGTCTGGTAGATGGGGACGGCGCGGGACAAGGTCTCCGGGTCGGGCGTGTGCCCGGCGTGGAGAGCTATGGTGTCGATCTTCCGTTCGTTCATGTTTGTGAACCTCTCGCAGATAGGTCTGGAATGATCCCCCGAACGGGGTCGCCCCCCGGTGACCCGGCGGGGCCAGCGGACGCTCCGGCGTAGCGGAGCCCCCGCATTCGACCGGACCATCTTCGATAGAACCATCTAGATGACATAGTCGAGCACCTCAGCGACGGCATTGGCCCGCTCTTGGTCGACGAGCTCCTGGAAAGTCGTGCCGTCGTACACCTCCATCATGGCTTGGTGAGCCCGCTCCCACATGGGGAGCAGCACACAACCCGGGCGGAGCGGGCAACCCTGGCCGCCTCCGGCCAGCATGTCGGCGCAGTCGACGGCTTCCATGGGACCCTGGACCAAGCGAATGACGTCCCCCACCGTGACTTCGTAGGGTGACCGGCTGAGCAGGTAGCCGCCTTCCTTTCCGCGCACAGACTCAACTATGCCGCCCTGGCGGAGCTGCCCCAAGATGTTCTCCAAGAAGCGGACGGGGAGATGTTGGGCTTCCGCGATCCGCGCCGCGGTGAGCGGGCCCAAGCCGTGGTACTTGGCCAGCTCGAGCACCGCTCGCACCGCGTATTGTGACTTCTGAGAGAGGACCATAACGCGCTCCCGGTCACGCCCTGAGCGCCCAGCGCCGCCCTGGGTCTAAAGCCGACTAATTATATCGGGATAATAGACTGACCGGGGCGGCCTGTCAAGAGGCGCACGGCGCCGCCCCGGCGCCGGCCTATTTGCGCCGCAGAAACTCGTCCTGTAAGCGTCGGGCGGCCTTCTTTTCTTCCGCGCTCAGCCGGTTCTCATCCACCCGCAGCACCAAGGTCAGGTGCCCATCCACCGGACAGCGTTGGACCCGCCCCCAGCCTAGATGGAGCATCCGAAAAGAAAAACGCGGCATCCACAGCGTCTCGAAGAGGTGGCCCCGGCGGCAGCGCACGATGGCGTTGCTCTGCTCGAGATAGCGGCGTCGGCGCGCCACGAACACGCCTGCGGCAAAAGCCGCCAGAGCTGCGACCACCACTATGAAGAAAGGTATAGCCTGCGACATACGGCCAGTATATCCGTGTGGGGCGCGTGGGGCTCATCTTGGGACCGGGACGCCCAGAGCCGGGGGCGAGAGACTCGATGCCTGGCTTCAGCGCCCTCTAGGAGACCCAGACCTGGCGGCAGCTCTTCCCGCTCCACCCAACCGATCAAGAAGGCTCGGTAGCTCCCCCAGACCGGCGAGCACGTAATCGGGCAGGTATGCCGCTTGCGCCGGGCCCAGGCTGGCGGCCCGCACCTTTTCCAGTTCGTCCCTGCTGGTCACGCCCGACAGCACCAAAGCCGTGACCATTCCCGCAGCGCGGCCCATCTCTATGTCGGTCGTGAGGCGGTCGCCGATGAAGAGAGTCCGCGCGGGGGCCACCCCACTCACCTCAG
>Ga0101944_10007517_pt1 | contig 10860 bp, 9 predicted proteins | sample DewCreD2012metaG_FD_75245 | JGI IMG/M metagenome (GOLD analysis project Ga0101944, IMG submission 75245) | Hot spring sediment bacterial and archeal communities from British Columbia, Canada, to study Microbial Dark Matter (Phase II) - Dewar... ...
TTAAACTTTTACGGCTAACCAATCCTTTTCATATACAAGCGCTGGTTGGTAGCTTTCTGGCGGAGGGAGAGGGATTCGAACCCCCGGTGGGTTTCCCCACACCTGTTTTCAAGACAGGCGCCATAGTCCACTCGGCCATCCCTCCCGGCCCCGGTAGGGGGCATTATATCATAACTTTGAGAGAGCTTACCAATTCCTTCCAGAATTGGTCAATCCGCGAGAAGATACGCCAGGATCCAGCGCGTGGTGGCTTCAAGGGCTTCGGTGTGGGTGCGTTCGTAATTGTGTGAGGCATCGACCCCCGGCCCGATCAATGCCACGGCCACATCGCCCCCGGCCCGCCAGAAGGCTTCGCCGTCAGAGCCGTAGTAGGGGTAAATATCCACCTTATACGTGATTCCTTCCCGATCGGCCAGGTCGCGCAGACGGGAGCTTAACCCATGATGATAGGGGCCGCCCGAGTCCTTGACGCAGAGGGAGGCGTGAAATTCATCTGAGGTTTGGCCTTCACCAACGGCGGCCATGTCTACCGATAGCAACTCGGTTAACCCCGCCGGAAAGCCAGACGCCGCCCCGTGCCCTACTTCCTCATAGTTACTGATCAAGGCAATGGTGGTTTGAGCTGGTTGCAGGTCAGCATCTTTCAAGGCTTTAAATGCCGCCGCAATGCAGGCGACACAGGCTTTATCATCCAGGTGGCGTGAACGTACGAAACCAGTGGTCACTTCTACACGGGGGTCAAAGGCCACAAAGTCGCCCACCTCAATGCCAAGGGCGCGTGTTTCTTCAGCCGAGGTGGTGCGTTCGTCAATGCGCACTTCCATGGCCTCATCATCCCGTTTGGTCTCATTGACCTGACCGCCATGAACATGCCCTGAGGCTTTGGCCAGGAGGAGAGAACCGCGCAAGGTGCGACCCTGGCGGGTAAAAATGGTCACCCCTTCCCCCTCAACCGTGTTCCAGGCAAAACCGCCAATTTTGGTCAATTTGAGCCGACCATTGCTCTTAATTTCCTTGACCATGGCGCCAAGGGTATCAACATGGGCGGTAAGACCACGGGGAGAGTCGTCCTTTTGCCCGGGCCAGGTTGCCGCCAGCGCTCCTTTCCGGGTGCGCTTCTGCTGCACGGGGAAGGGAGCAAAGGTCTGCTCACAGAGCTGGATGGCTTGCTCTGTATAGCCGGTTGGGCTGGGTGTGTTGAGCAGGCGGGTCAAAAAATCGATCAAAAAGGGAGTATCGATGGGGGGAAGAGACATATACACTCCATTGGAATACGAAGACCACTCTATTCTTCCCAGCCTTCGAAGGCCGCAATGGCGCTGCGCCAGTGGGCCGGGACGGGAATGCTTTGATGGGTATGATAATCGTAGGCTACCATGACCGTCTCGGCCGTGGCCAGGGCCTGACCGGTTTGCTCATCGCAAATTTGGTATTCGAACGTCAGGCTTTTGTTACCGATGCGCGAAGTGCGCATCTCAAGGTAGATCTTCTGAAATAGGAGAATCGGCGCCAGGTAAGACACGTGAACATCGGCGACGATCAGGCCAAGGTTGTTGAAATCCTGGCCATCCCACAGGCCAAGGTGCACCAGATAAGCCATGCGTCCCTGTTCCAGGAACGAAAGATAGCGGGCGTTGTTAACATGCCACTGCGGGTCGAGATCACCGTAACGTACTTCAAGGGGAATGCGAAAATGGAATCCAGCCATGCGATGAATTATACATCAGCTCTTTTCACCCCGGGCGGAGCGCATTTGTGGGCGTAGTAAATTAAGGTTGCTGCGCATCGTCATTGCAAGGGGTGATAACTGTCACTTGTCGGACGAATTGGATTTAAATAAACTAATTAAAACGTGGAGAATTCCTATCTGTATTTCCGAAAAGAGGTTACCAGAGTATGCAAATTACGCGGCAGGCCGATTATGCGTTACGCGCCATGATTTACCTGGCCCGGTTAGAGCCCTCTCAACGTGCCGCTACCAGCCAGATTGCCGACGAACAGCGCATTCCCCCGAGTTTTCTGGCGAAAATTATCTCCCAATTATCGATCGCCGGATTAATCCACACATCTCGCGGGGCGCGCGGGGGGGTTTCGCTGGCCCGCCCTCCGGAGGACATTTCGGTTCTTGAGGTAGTAGAAGCGATTGATGGCCCAATTGCCTTGAACGAGTGCACAACGGCGGCTGGTTCCTGCCAGTTTGGCGAAGATTGCCCGATGAAGCCCATCTGGTGCGACACCCAGCAGGAATTGATCGAAAAGTTACGCAACACCACCTTCGCCGATGTACTGGTGGGTAACCACCATTCCAATAACTGAATCCCTCCGCAGAGAAAGTCCACAATGCGCGGAACGCCCGTTGCTCGGAGTTGGGTGGTATGGATGCACAACGGCATCATCGCTATTGATTGGGGGGGTGGGGTGTTTGTAGATATCCTCTCCAATCAATTCTTTGAGGCCAGCGAAGCTGAAGTCAGCCACCGGGCACCGGATGCAGACCTGGACTGGTTACGCAGTATCGGGCGGGTGGAGGATTACGACGTAAACAACGTCTATTTTATTCAATTGCCTGAACCCAGGCGGCTTTGATTTTCTCAAAAGGAGAACAGCAGAACCCGGCTCCTGAAAGCCGGTTCTGCTTTTTATTGACCAGGCAGGAGGATTTTGGATGAAGGCGTGGGTGAATTTTCTCAGGCGATATCGATTGTGGCTGCTTTTGATCACGCTGGGGTTTATCATTGCAACCATCGCGATTGCCCCGCTGGAGAAGACCCTCGGCGCGCGTGTGCGGCTGGTTTATCTTCACGGAGCCTGGGTGTGGACGGGCAAAGTGGCCTTTGGGCTGGCCGGTCTGGCGGGGTTGGGAGCATTTCTCTTTGCAGACCGCCGTTCTTTCTGGTCGGGGTGGTCTCTGGCTTTCGGGCGCACCGGGTTGATCTTCTGGCTGACTTATCTGCCGCTTTCGCTGGTTGTTCAGCAGCTGAACTGGGGAGGAATTTACTGGGATGAACCGCGCTGGCGCGTGCCGCTGGCATTTGGGGTGGCAGGGGTCCTTTTGCAGGCCGCCCTGACACTTTTCAACCGCCCCCTGTGGACGGCGATGGCCAATCTGGTTTTTGGGGTGGCCCTCTGGGCCGGATTGGCGCAGTTGCAAAACGTGTTGCACCCGGATTCTCCCATTTTCGGTTCCGGCTCGCAACGCATTGAAGCCTTCTTTCTTGTTCTGTTGTTCCTGACCATTCTCCTGATGATTCAACTTGCCCTCTGGCTCAATACCCGTGCCAGATACGCATAAAAAAACAGACGGGCTACCCCGTTGAAGGATAGCCCGTTTTAGTTGAGATGGAATGCTTAAGGCAGGTTGTTGTTTTCGGCGAAGGTGGTGCCGAGGATGACCTCAAGGTCAACCTGAGCATTGGGGTCGAACCGGTTGAGAACCCGGGTGTTTTCCACTTTAAGGAGATCTGCAAGGAAGCGTATGGTGTAGGGTTTCCCGGAGTAGTCGATAATGGTGCTGGTGGTATAGACCTGATCGGCGTTGGCCTCTCCTACCACGTTGATGCCCTTCTCGCGGAGGTAGTTCGCGGTGCGGCTGGCAAGCCCTTCGGTGGTAGTGCCGTTTTTAATCACCACCCGCGCCTGCTCCTGCTTAACCAGCTCGTTGAGGTCGCTGCTCACGGCCGCGGGGCCAGCCGCCGGACCTGAGGCAAAAATCTCATCTCGTAACAGGCGAATCTGGTCTGTGACGGGGATTTCAATGGCCTGTCCATCGGGAGACTGGCTGAAGGTCACATACTGAGGTGGGCCAATCACCCCGCGCTTGATGTTTTCAGCGCCGATGTCCTGCGCAAGGATGGCCAGCTGGACGATTTGCTGGAGGGTCAAATTAGTGCGCACTCCCTTTTGCACCTCATTGTAAAGGCGGGGAGCTTTGGCAATGAGAGTTGGGAGCATATTGAACTGAAGCACACGGTCGCGGATCGAAAGGAGCACTTCTTGCTGACGCTGGGCGCGGTCGAAGTCGCCGCCTTCGGTGTAGCGGTTACGCGCGTAGGCCAGGGCTGTTGCCCCATCGACCACGTAAACGCCGGGGTCGAGGTAAAACGTGTTATTCGGCCCGATGGGGTCGATCTTAATGCGTTCCTTGGGGCGGATTTTCACCCCGCCAATTTCATCAATGATGCGCACGAAGGCGTCGAAATCAACCAGGGCGTAAAATTGCACGGGTACGCCCAGGAATTGTTCGACGGTGTCCATGGCCAGGCCGGGGCCGCCTTCGGGAAGCTTGTTAGCTTCGCCGAGGAAGTAAGCGGTGTTGATTTTCGCGTAATCGAACCCGGGAATGTACACCCACAAATCGCGGGGGATCGAAAGCATTCCGGCGGTCTTGCTGACGGGGTCGATCGAGAGCAGCATCATGCTATCGGTGCGCGCGGCGCTTGAAGTGTCGCATTCCTGGAAGCCGGCTTCGGTCTCGCAGTCGCGGTAATCCAGTCCCATCAGCAGGATGGATACGCGGGTCTTGCCATCCCAGGGCTGGGGAGCGGGGACGCTATCCGAAGGCTGAAAGGCCTGATTGGCGCTGCCTTCGGGGATGACAATCGTTCCGTTGTTGGAGGTATTCCCCGGGGCGGTTATGGCAGGTTTGCCATCCAGGCCGGTCATCGACCAGGAGGCAAAGAAACTGCGCGCCCAGAAGAAGGCCACCACAGCCGTGGTAATGGCCAGAATGGCGAACGCAATGATCAGGATCAGGGTGATACGGTCGATATTCCGGTGACGTTGCCGGACGAATTGGGGGGTTGCACGGTCCATAAGACGGGGTTAATCTCCTCTTCCTGTGCACGACGGGTCTTTACCGTGCATGGGTGCAAGAACGATTCCAAACAGACCCGGTGCCGGAAATTCGTTTCTCCTCAGTTGATCTGCGGTGGAGGAACGGGCAATGATTCTAGCGGCGTCGAAACCCATTTGTCTCCTTCGTCAATCAGCATGACGGGGATGTCTTCCACAATGGGGTATTTGCGGTCACAATCCTGACAGACCAACCAGCTTTCCCGGTGAAGGGTGAGTAAACCCTCTTTGCCGGGTTCACGCACACACACAGGGCAGCGCAGGATTTCAAGTAATTCAGGGTTGATCATGCGTCCTCCAGGGCGAGAATCTGCGGTTATTGTACCACAAGAGAAAAGCCTGACGCGAGAACCGGCACGGCATGCATGGGCTTAAGGCTACAGGCAGAGACCGAAACTCACCGCTGAATGAAACTCAAATATAGAACATGGTCGAGCGCATTCACAACCGACAACTGTACCCGGATCTGGGCGGGAGAACTAACCACAGGTGGGTCGACCAGCGAGGTGACGGTGACCGTAACCGTGGTGGAATAGACCCCCGGTCCTGACGGAATGGAGGCCGGCGTGATCACAAAGGTTGAAGAAGGGGTTATGCCGTCTGAGGGACTGACGCTCAACCAGGAGTCGGCTGCTGAGGCCGTCCAGGAAAGGGAAACGCTGTTGCTTGTGTTCAGGGGTTGCAGCGTGTATGAAGGAGGGATTAAACGGCCAGCGGCTTGATCGTAAATGAAGAGCAGGGAGTCGGGCAAGTTCCCCAGGGTATATTGACTGGTGGTCAGTTCGATGGTGTCGCTGGCGCTGCGTACGGTGGTGCCCTTGCGTACCTCTACTGAGACGGTGCGGGTGCCTTTAAGCCACTGAAGAGTCCAGTTGGGGGTGTTTGAGAAGGGTTGCCAGGGCCCCCAGGTCAGATCATCATTTCGAAGGCGCATTTCTGTCCAGGTGCTGTCCTCACGGTAAATGTACAGGCTGACCTGAGGGGTATCTGTGGTGGCGGCTTCGCGGTTGATCACCAGAGGATAAAAACCGCTTCTCGAACCAAAATCCTGCACCCAGTAATGCCTGTAACCTGAAGAGCCGGAATAATAGCCCACACCAATTTCACGGTAGTTGCTGTTGAGGATATTGGCTTTGTGCCCTGAAGAGTTCATCCAGCCAGTCATGACCTCGCCCGGGGTTGTATACCCGGCGGCAATGTTTTCTCCCCTCCAGCCGGTGGTGGGGTAATAATTACTCAGACGTTGCCAGGTATCACAGACGAACACCGAACCATCATAAGTATCGTGGGAAAAATAGCCGTCATCGTGCATGTCCCTGGCATGGTAGCGCGCGGCGTAATCCAGGTCGGGGTTTCGTCTGAGCGGAGGCAGGCCGGCTTTAGCGCGCTCCTGGTTGACTAGTTCGACCACCTGCTGCTCGTAGGCGGCGTTTTGGGCAGTCACATTCACCCGCGTGCAGCCGGTGAAGAGGGGGAAGGTGTCTTTACCCGAAAGAGTTGAGGGAGGCGTCGAGGTGGGGTCTCCGAGGATGCTTTCTCCATCTTCAGCTTTCTGGGGTGAGCCCGCCGAGGCAACCACTCCACGCGCCGGTTCCCCCGGTGAGGCGGTTGAGTAATCAAGGCTCATTCCGGCCGGTTGAATCTCCCCGGATGCCGGGAGCGATTCTGGGGCGATCAGGTGGATGGTGTCGCTCACCTGGCGTACACTGCGGCCGCGGCGAACTTCGGCAGTAACGCGATGCTCGCCCGGCTGGGAGTTTAAAACCCAGCTCAGGGTTGGGGTGAAGGGAACCCATGCGCTCCAGGGGTCATCATCGTTGCGCAGGCGCATTTCATCCCAGCTTTCATTCTCCCGGTAAAGGTACAGGTTCACCTGAGGGGAGGCTGTACTGGGGGTATCGCCGTTGATTACCAGAGGGTATACACCTCCGCGTGTGCCGAAATCCTGCACCCAGTAACTGTGATGGGCATTGGGCCCGGTAAAGAAACCAATGCCAATTTCGCGAAACGCCGGGTTGAGGATGTTGGCGCGGTGACCCGAAGAACCCATCCAGGCCTGCATGGCTTCCTCGGGGGTGTCGAATCCACCGGCCACATTTTCTCCCTCGGCCCTGCCAGGATAATACAGCCCGATGCGTTCACTCCAGGAGCAGGCGTATACCAGCCTTCCCTGGATGCGGTCGTAGGTATCGTGATAAAAGTAACGGTCGTCGTGAACGTCTCGGGCATGAGCCCGGGCGGAGCGGTCGAGATCGGCGTTGCGCTTGAGCGGCGGCAGGTGGTTTTCTGCCCGAATCTGATTGACAAGCTCGAGCATTCGTTCTTCGAAGGCTGCATTCTGCACACTCACTTCGCTGATGGCACACTTCGAGCTGGCTGCCGGTTGTACTCTGGCCTCAGAAGCCAGCGATGGGCTTCCAAATGCGTTGTGGATCATCGATGAGGCGGAACGCCCCTCCGCTGAGGATGGTGACAACGCCAGGCTAAGGATGATCGGTAACCATAATACCAATCCCCGGCGTTGGATGGATGCAAAAAAGTGCATCATGCACCTCGGCTTTGTTTGAGATTTACCCGGAGCCTGTATCAGGTTATTGGAGGAGCGAAAATGAGGTTTAGAACAGGCTGGTTGGGGCTATTTCTTAAAAGTAAGTAGTCTTCAGCCCTAAAAAGTTCTGCCTGTAAGTGGTTTTCTGGTTGATCCGGCCATCGCGCGAGCCGTATCGCTGGATCATTCACCGGCGCTCTTCGGGTGGGGGGAGTTCAGTGCCGGGGCCATATTCATAAACATTCGCCCAGGCTTCGTAGTGGGTGAAAAAGGTGTCTTTGAAGTAAACCGCTCCGTTTTTATATACCGTTCGGTCCACGGTGACATCCGCGCCCTCGGCGGCCCAGTCCACCTGACGGATTTCTCCTTTGGCCAGGTCGGGGTTTTCGCGATAGACCGGGTCAGGAGGAGGTACCCTGTTCACCGGGCCGGTGGTGTTCCACTCAACGGTACGCCCGTCCCTGGTGGAGTAAAATTTCCAGGTGATGGAGGTATCCGAGACGTAGGTCTCCATAAGCAGCCAGTAGGGCGTGTCGTTGGTAAATTTAAAATCCACCAGGGGCACAAAGACGGTGGCATCCAGGCCGGCCAGACGGTCACTGTGGCCACTGGCAGTTTGCTCATAGTAGCCCACCCGATAGGCGTGGGCGTAGCGCTCGACGACGGGAAAGCCTGCGAAGAACACATTGCGGAACAGGGTTGTGCTCACCTGGCAGACTCCTCCGCCTACCCCCTTGATGGTTTGCCCGCCAATAATGATGAGAGCTTCGGCAAAGCCATTATCGAGGGTGATGTCGCCGAGGGCCTGAGCCATGGAGAAAGTCTCGCCAGGGGCTACCAGCAGCCCGTGAAAACGGGCGGCCGCCGCGCGGATGTTCTGCTTGCGTTCACTGCTGGATCCCCTGAAATAAGTAGTGGTGGCCTGTACCAGTTCGGTGATGCCAAGCTGTTCGCCGGTCATCTTATCGGTGACGGGAGGATCGGTGTAAATGATTTCCAGCGCGATGGCATGTTCGCCCTGGCGAAGTTTTTCCTGGATGAGATGCAGGCTTTTTTCTACGTCTAGCTGGCGACCGGTGACCGAAGGCTGAATGACCTCGAGCTGGTGGGTGTCGTCATTGAAGATAAAGCGTGCATTCTGCGGGTATCGTTGGAGTTTGGGAGCCAGATCAGCCAGATAGGCAATCATCAAATCCTGTCGTAAGCCCACCTGGTAGCGGGGGCCATCAGGGGTATCTACGCGTTGAATGGTGAGCATCTGGGCAAGTTGTTCCGGTTGGATCGTCCAGGGGCCAGCGCTGTTGGCCTCAGAGCCGGGGAGGGAGAGCACCAGAGGCTCACTGAGGATGCGCCGGGCCAGGTCGGCCTCGGCGGAGGCGTCAAGAATCACCGGGGCGGCCTCGTGAATATACAGGTCGAGGATGCCGTCGCGCAGACTCTCCAGTTGCAGGGTAATGAGCACCAGGCTGGCGGAGATATCCAGCGAGCGCCCTGTTTGCCCGGGGGTGACGACCACCTGTGTTCCGTTGAGAGAGAGTGTGGCATCTACGGCGGGTTTGTCAATTTCTCGCGCGATGTTGCTCAAAAAGCGGTAGGCCACGCGTTGATCCAGAACAAGCACGGGAGGAAGTTGAATGCCACTGGTGATTGCCTCGACCTGCGCTTTGATCCGCCCGGGAAGCGGTCCGCTGCGTCCAACGCGAAAGGCGGCCTGGGCGGAGGCATCGGGGTCAAGAGAGAGGCCGAGTTCGCCCGGGGTGGCCACCCAGACGCGTTCGCCATCCCGGAGAATGATTTTGCCACTGTGCGGATAGTCGATACGCTCAGCCAGCCGGGCTGCGGCGGCGCGCGGAGAGAGCCCGCCCACGTCCACACCGGCCACGCTTATCCCTGGCAAGACTCGCCCGGCGTACCACAGCCGGGTTACGAGGAATGCTCCGGCCAGAGTGAGACCAAAGATGAAGAAACCCGCCAGAATGGCGAGGAGGATTTGTTCGAACAGGTTCACATTACCGCGCAGGGGAGGGCGGCGGGCGGGATAAAAAACGGTACCCATAGGCCTCATTATAACCGAAACGATCAGGTGTCCTTTTTCGGGGTTCAGTTTGTTGGATGCATAAGACGTACCAGGTAGCGATTGGGTTCCTTTGCAGAAAAATTTTCTCCGCGGTGAGAGGGCCAGTGAACAGGGAGTATTGGTGAGATTCTAAAATTCGTCCGGGAATTTTCAAAAATGGTCTCGATTCACCCTTGACAGGGCAGGTAAGACAGGTATAATTCAGCCCGCTGTACAAAACAAAGCGCGTTTGCGAAAGCGAACGGATGACAAGTGAAGATGGCGTCGAAGATGACTGCCGGTGTCGCAACAGAGATGTGAGGGCATCGGAATTTTTATCGCCATTTTCAGGCCAGACGCACCTTAACAATTGAAGAGTGGTAAGGAAGGGAGCGAGGGTCCTGGATGAAGAAGGAAGGAAGCCCACTTGAGAGAGTGGGTAAAACGCGATAATGCGGAGAGTTTGATCCTGGCTCAGGATGAACGCTGGCGGCGTGCCTAATACATGCAAGTCGGACGGAGTTATCAGAGATGATAGCTCAGTGGCGAACGGGTGAGTAACGCGTTGGTGACCTGCCCCGAAGAGCGGGATAACAGATCGAAAGGTCTGCTAATACCGCATGATCTCTCACGGGTTAGAGGGGTGAGAGGAAAGGCCGAAAGGCGCTTTGGGAGGGGCCTGCGTCCCATCAGCTAGTTGGCGGGGTAAGAGCCCACCAAGGCGATGACGGGTAGGGGGCCTGAGAGGGTGACCCCCCACAATGGAACTGAAACACGGTCCATACACCTACGGGTGGCAGCAGTAGGGAATATTGGGGAATGGGCGAAAGCCTGACCCAGCAACGCCGCGTGCGCGAAGAAGGCCTTCGGGTTGTAAAGCGCTTTTCTCAGGGATGAGGAAGGACAGTACCTGAGGAATAAGTCTCGGCTAACTACGTGCCAGCAGCCGCGGTAACACGTAGGAGACGAGCGTTATCCGGATTTACTGGGTGTAAAGCGCGTGTAGGCGGCGAGGTAAGTTGGATGTGAAAGCTCCTGGCTTAACTGGGAGAGGTCGTTCAAGACTGCCTGGCTAGAGTGCAGCAGAGGGGAGTGGAATTCCGAGTGTAGCGGTAAAATGCATAGATATTCGGAAGAACACCAGTGGCGAAGGCGGCTCTCTGGGCTGCAACTGACGCTCAGACGCGAAAGCTAGGGGAGCGAACGGGATTAGAGACCCCGGTAGTCCTAGCCGTAAACGATGTGAACTAGGCGTAGGCGGGTTGAAATCCGACTGTGCCGGAGCGAACGCGATAAGTTCACCACCTGGGGACTACGGCCGCAAGGTTAAAACTCAAAGGAATTGACGGGGGCCCGCACAAGCAGCGGAGCGTGTGGTTTAATTCGATGCTACACGAAGAACCTT
>Ga0101944_10007518_pt1 | contig 10860 bp, 7 predicted proteins | sample DewCreD2012metaG_FD_75245 | JGI IMG/M metagenome (GOLD analysis project Ga0101944, IMG submission 75245) | Hot spring sediment bacterial and archeal communities from British Columbia, Canada, to study Microbial Dark Matter (Phase II) - Dewar... ...
GGCATCCGCATTTACGGCGAGCAACGGGGTTGCGCGGCGGCGGATTTCGACGGCGACGGGCGGTTGGACCTGGCGGTGAGCCAGAACGCGGCGGCCACGGTGCTGCTGCAAAACACCGCGGCGCGGCCGGGTCTGCGGGTGCGGCTGGCGGGGCCGCCGGACAATCCGCACGGGGTGGGCGCGGCGGTGCGCCTCCAGGCGGGAGGGGTCTGGGGGCCGGTGCGCGAGGTGCAGGCCGGCGCGGGCTATTGGTCGGTCAACAGTCCGGTGTTGGTGCTGGGCGCGCCGGCGGCGCCGGAGCGGGTGCGGGTGCGCTGGCCGGGTGGCGGGACGCAGGAAGTGGCAGTGCCGGCGGGCGCGCGGGAGATCCAAGTGGACTTCAACGGCAACCTTCAGGTGCGGCGTTGAGGCGCGGCTCAGGTTTGGTGCAGTTGCGCCCGGTAGGCGGTGGGCGACATGCCGGTGATTTTCTTGAAGACCCGGTTGAAATGGGTCAGGGACTGGAAGCCGACAGCGAAGGCGATTTCGCTGATGCGCAGGTTGGGGTTGAGGGCGAGGTTTTTGGCTTTCTCGATGCGCACGCGGGAAACGTACTCGGTGAAGTTGATGCCGGTGGAGCGTTTGAAGACCTTGCAGAAGTAAAAGATGCTGGCGTTGACGGCGCGGGCCACCTGGCTCAGCGAAAGGTCTTCGGCTTGGTGTTCCTCGATGTAGGCCTTGGCCTTGGTGACCATGGGCGGCTCGGGGTGTTCTTGGCGCACGAGCAACTGGTTGCTGACCACCGCCAGGTGCTGGGCGAAGACCGAAAGCATCCGCACGATGGCCTCGTGCTCGGTGGGCGAGAGCACCCGGGTGCGGAAGTAGGCCTGTTCCAGCTCGCGGGTCGAAACGTCCGGGGCCAGGCCCTTGAGCTTTTTGGCCAGACGCGCGAATTGCGAAGGCGAGGGTTTGCGGCGGAAGGCCTGGCCGGTTTGGAGGTAGCCCACCAGCTTTTCGCCCAGCCGCACCGGCACGGCGGTCTCGGTCAGGCCCGAAGGGCAGGTCACCGTTTGCGGGGCCTCGGTGGCGGTCTCGGAGAGGCGTTGCTGGGTTTGGAGGCAGGCGGCGCAGGTGCTGCTCTTGCGCGCCATGAGGGCGCAGTAGGCGTTTTCGTTGCGTTTGCCGTGGTAAGGCAGTTGCCAGGATTCGACCGGGCGCAGGGTCAGCGGCAGGCCGGTCAGGTCGTTGAAGGCCCGGCAGTATTCCTGGTAGAGCTTCGAGGCTTCCAGCGCTTCGATCACGCTGTTGCGATTGTTGTTGTTCATACGCCCACAACCCAGCGCACCCGGGACCGGTGTCGGCAGACCGCCAACTGGAGCGAGACCCCGGCTCGTGGCCGGCCGCGGCCACCGCGCGCGTCTTGACCGGCCACAGCCAAACAATGGTTGCCCCGTGGCGCGGCGCAAGCGCAGAAGGTGAAACGGTTGCGGTGAAGGCCGGGTGCGGTCTATTCCGGGCGCGGTCCTAGAACACCTCGGCGCGCAGGCCGGTGCCCTTGTGCACGGCCTGGGCGATGCGGGAGAGGGTGCGCAACGGCAGATGCCCGCACTCGGGATGCATGGTGGGGCGCATGGCCGAATGAACCTGCACCAGGGCAATCTGCGCCCCGGCGTCGCGCAATTCGCGCAGGCGTGCCACGTAAGCCTCGATTTCCGCCTCGGCAGGCTCCTCGCCGCAGAATTTCGGGAACAGGCTCTGAATGACAATCGGCCGCTGGCGCCCCGTGGCCAGGATGTTGGCCAGCACCTGCTCGAAGGGCACCTGTGGGCGGTCAATGCGCTCGTAGTACTCGCGTGTGCCGGCGTCGAGTTTGAGCCAGATTTCGTCCTGCGGAGTCAGCGCGCGAATCCCTTCCTGCACCTCGGGCCGGTCCAGCCCCGTGGCGTTGGAGACCAGCACGATCTTGAAGAACGGGCCCTCGCCCAGGGCGCGCAGGTGCAACACGGCCTGCACGGCTTCACTGAAGTTCGGACACAACGTGGGCTCGCCGTCGCCGCTCAGGGTGACGTGCCGCAGTTGGAGCAGTTCGGCCGGCAGGTTTTGAAAACCCGGCACGGAGCGCAGCCGGTCCTCCCACGCCCGGCGCAGGGTGTCCCGGAGTTCTCGGATCATCACTGGCACGTCCAGCACGGTTTCCCGCAGGGGGGCCCGACGATTGACCTCGCAGTACACGCAATCGAAGTTGCACCGCTTGTCCGGGTTCATGTTCACGCCCACCGACAGGCCGCGCGCGCGGGGGGACACCACCACGTACACGAAACGGTTGTCGAGGAAGTTGCGGGCGTAGCCGAAGGCGGTTTCCCAACCGCGGGTCGGGCCGCCCTTGGGCTCGGCGACCGCGGAGGGAACTCCGGCAGGCGCGGTTGCCCGCGGCCGAGTCGCCGGGACATGGCCCGCCGGGGCGGTTGCGTGGCTGTGGACCATCGGCTTCACAACGTCCAGCGCAGATTCAAGCGCGTTCCGGCAAGCCGCTTCCCGCATTTTGGGAAAAAGTTGACATTCTTTGTCGCCCGGTGGCTGGCGAGCGGGCGAATTCATGCCGGGGTAATGAGGCCGCGCACCAAGTGCAGTCACGGTGCGCGTGGGAAGCGCCGGACATTGGAGCGAATCGTGGGCTCGAAATTGACGGGCGGAAAGAGCGACGTTAAAAATTCCGATGTGCCGCGGGTGCGGCCGGATCAGTCCGGCTCAACCAATAACGCGGACAACAACCGCGAAAGGCGGTGATCAACCCACTGCCTTTTGAAACCAAAGCCGACGCAGCAATCCCCTATAACTCACAACGCACAACTCCCATGAAACTCCCGCGATCTCCTCACGCCTCCTCACTCACCCTGACCGGCCTGGGGATTGGCAGCCTGGTCCTGCCCGCTGGTGCGCAGGACGCTGCCACTTCCAAGAGCACTTGGAAAACCACCGCCAGCGTCGGTGCGGCATTGACCCGCGGCAACAGTGACACGGTCACCGCCACCGCCACGTTGAACTCCGAGCGCAAGTGGGCCCAAAACGAATTGCTTTTCGGCGCCTCGGCCACCTACGGCGAGACCGACGACACCACCACCGCGGCCAACGCGGCCGGGTTCCTCCAGTACAACCGCCTCTTTACCGAGCGCCTGTACGGGTTCACGCGCGTGGACGCGCTCCACGACGACGTGGCCGACATTGCCTACCGCCTCACCTTCAGCGCCGGCGCCGGTTACTACCTGGTCAAAAACGACAAGATCACCCTCAGCATCGAAGCCGGCCTGGGCTACGTGCTGGAGAAGTACCACCACCAGGACCAGCGCGACTACGCCACGATCCGCTTCGGCGAGAAGTTCACCTGGCAGATTTCCAAGACCGCCCGGCTCTGGCAGAGCCTGGACTACGCCCCGAAGATTGACGACTGGGCCGATTACCTCCTGACCGCCGAAATCGGCATCGCCACCAAGATCACCGAGTCCCTGGACCTGCGCGTGGTGGCCACCGACAACTACCGCAGCGAACCGGCCCCGGGCCGCACGGAAAACGACTTCAAGCTCGTGGCCGGGGTCGGCTACACGTTCTAATCCCCGACCCCATTGCCTTGGCAAGCTCACCGGGAACGCTGCGCGTTCCCGGTTTTTTGTACCCGGCAGCGCAAGCCGCGGCGTCTCAGCCGGCCCGGACGTAGAGTTTGCCCGGCAACTGCCGCACCAGGTGCTTCATCTCCAGGCTCAGTAGGGCCACGGACACGGCCGAGGCGGGCAGCCCGCTGCGGCGGATGACCTCGTCCACGGCCGTTTCCTCCGTGCCGATCAATTCCAGGACGCGCTGCTCGGATTCGGAGAGGCTCAACGCGGGCAACGTGCCGGTCTCCGCCGGGCCGGGCGGGCGGTTGGAAGTGGGGAACAGGTACTCGAACTCGCTCAGCACGTCCTCGGCGCCTTCGCAGAGTTTGGCGCCCTTTTTGATGAGGTCGTGGCAGCCCTTGCTCTGGGGCGAATCAATGCGCCCGGGCACGGCGAAGACCTGCCGGCCGAGGTCCACCGCCATGCCCGCGGTGATGAGCGCGCCGCTGTGCAGGTCGGCCTCGACCACCACCGTGCCGAGGGTCATGCCGGCCACGATGCGGTTGCGGATGGGGAAGGTCTGCTTGTCCGCGGGCCGGTTGAACGGGAACTGCGTGACCAGTGCGCCGTGGACCGCGATGCGCTCGAAGAGTTCGGCGTTCTCCGGCGGGAACACCAGATTGATGCCGGTGCCGAGTACGGCCACGGTGCGGCCCTTCGCCGCCAGCGCGCCCTGATGGGCCGCGGTGTCAATGCCCCGCGCCCCGCCGCTGACCACCGTGACGCCGCAGTACGCCAGTTGATAAGCCAGGCGGCGGGCGCACTCCTGGCCGTAGCGCGTGGTGCGGCGGGAGCCGACCACGGCCACGGCGTTTTTGTCCCGCGGCAGGAGCGCGCCCTTGACGTACAGCACGATCGGCGGGTCGTAAATTTGCCGCAACAACTCGGGGTATTCCTCGTCCGCCTGAATGACCACCCGGCAGCCGAACTCCCGAATGCGCCGGAGTTCGGCCGCCAGGTCCACCGTCTTTTCCCACCCGGCAATGGCCTCGGCGGTTTCCTCGCCGATGCCGCGCACGCGCAAAAGCTCCGCCCGCGAGGCGCGCAGCACGGCCGGGGCGTCGCCGAAGTGATCGAGCAGTTGGCGGAGGCGGACCGGGCCGACATGGTCCACCATGTTCAAGGCAATGAGCGCCTCGCGGGCTTCCATGCCGGTGGGGATAGCCCAGGGCGCGCCGGCGGACAAGGCGCTTTGTCGCGGCACCCCGCCACGGCCCAGCGGCGCAAAAATGTCGCACCCGGCCCGGCAGAACGTTCCACTTTGCCCCAGCGATTTGTTCGAGCGCCAAGGCCGGCGGTCGGCGAGGGCGTGGACACGGCCGCGAGCCGCCAAAAAAAGCCGGGGGATTGCCCCGGCCCTGATGGGATTTGCTGCGGCGCGTCGCTCGCGCTCAACGCCGGATTAGGCGGAAGTACCGGGCCTGGTCGGTGGGCGCGATGAGCACCACGAACTGGTCGCCCTCGGTCGTGACCGTGGCGTTGCTGTCCACCCAGCCGCCGGGCAGGGCGGTGGTGGTTTGCAACACGAAGCCGGTGGCGCTGGCGGGCCAGCTCAGGCGCACGTTGCCGTTGGCCAGGCGCCCGATGCCCAGACGGACCTCGACCGCGCCGCCTTCCACGGTCAACTCGGCCGGATCGCTGCCGATCACGCCCAGGCCGTCCGAAACCAGCACCGTGTAGGTGCCCGCTTCGTCCGGAGTCACCCCGGTCAAGGTGAGGCGGGCGCTATTGGCGCCGGTGATGCGGCCGCCGTTGCGTAGCGCGTTGTCGCCGCGCCGCCATTGATAAGAGAGGTTCGCACCGGTGGCGACCACTTCGAAGGTGACCGTCGCGCCAGCGTTCACCGTCTGGCTATCCGGTTGGTCAGTGATGACCGGCGGGGTGCGCGTGCCGGGGACGATGTGCACGTCGTCAAAGAGCAGCGAGACGTCGCTGTCGGGCGGTTCCGCGCCGGAGATTTCGATGCGCAGGACGCCCTCGCTGCCCGCGGCGGTGAAGGGCAGGTACAACGCGGGATAGGGATTGAGTCCGCCCACCGGACTGACCACCTGCTCGAAAAGCACCTCGTCGGCGAACGAGACGCGGGCCACGGGCGTGCCGCCGCAGCAGTTGCGGGCGTTGATGCCCAGGACCAGCGTGTACCGCGCGCCCGGGGTCAGACCGGTGATGGTTTGCGCCATGCCAGTGCCGCCGGCCTGCACGAAGCCGGCGCGGTCCTGGTCCGGCACCCAGCCGTTGTCGGTGAAGGGGCCTTCGCCGTTGACGTTGATGCCATAGCCGCCGGGCCCTGCGGTCCAGCCGGCCAGGCGGAAGGGGTTCAGGTAGCCCACGCCCGGGGGCGAGCCGCTGGCCTCGAAGCTGGGATTTTGGAGGACGATTTCCTCGGCGGCGCGCGGCACGATGTTTACCGCGTCGAGCACCACCGAGGCGTCGCCGCTGACGACCTCGTGCACGAACTCGAGCCGGCCGCTGCTGCTCGTCGGAGTGAAGGGCACGTGGGCGAAGTAGTATTCGGTTTCCCCCAGGTCGCCCACCGGAGTGAGGTTGAGGAACTCCGCCAGTTGGGTGCCGGCGAAGCGCACGCGCAGGTGGTGGGTGCGCTCGCCGCAACAGGCGCGGGCATTGTAGCGGAACTGGAGCCAGTAGCGGCGGCCCGGCTCCAGGTCATTGATTTCCTGAGCCAGGGTGCCGTTGCCCTGGATGAAGGCCACCTGCTGGCGGTCGGGCACCAGGCCGTTGTCGCCAAACGGACCGGCCGGGGTACTGGCAATGTCCGCGGCGTTGAGGCCGGTCTGACCCGTGCCCTGCCAGGCCAAGATGGGGCCGTAGCCGGGGAAGCCCGGCGCGGTGTTGGCCTCGAAGGACGGGTTTTTCACCAGCGATGAGGACACGTTGATGAGCGGCGTCAGTTGCACGGGCACGCCGCCGTTTTCGAGCACGTTGATGACCACGGTGCCGCGCCGCAAGGTGCGCACGGTGAACTCGCGCGTGGTGGCGCCGCCCGGCGCGAAGGTGAGGCTGAGCGTGTTGTCCGCGGCGGCGCCCTCGAGGCGCGCGACGTTGGGATTCGAGCTGGCCAGGCGAATGGTGACCGGGCCGTCGTCCAGCGCGGCGGCCGGAATGGTGAGGGTGTGCGGGAGCAACTGGTCGGGGCCGGTCTCGCTGGCCAAGGGCGCAAAGGTCATGGGCGGCAAGGGCGGCTTGACCGTGCCCAGCAGCCGCACGTTGTCCAGCAGGAGCGTGTCCGAGCCGGCCCTGGTTTGGGCCAGGACCAGCTCCGCCGACGTGGCGGCGGCCTTGAATTTCTTGCTCACCAGCCGGTAGGCGCCGGGGGCGACCGCTTCGTCGGTGACGACGGTGTTGCCGACGCGGATTTGGAGCTGGGGCGCGGTGCCGGCGCGGGCGTTGACGTGGACCTGGATTTCGTAGTCGTTGCCCACGATCAGGCCCTCGATGGTCTGGGCGAGCGCGCCTTCGCCCTGGATGAAGGCCACCAGCTCCTGGTCGGGAACGGTGCCGGTGTTGGCGTAGCCGGCCGAGCCGTCGTCCACACCCACGATGCCGGTCCGGGTCCAGCCGGCGAGGTTCTCCAGGATGCCCACGCCCGGGATTTTGCCGCTGGCCTCGAAGCTGGGGTTGCGCAGGACCACGTCGTTGGGGCCGCGCTGGACAATGGTCACCGCGTCCAGCAACAGCGTGCGGTCGCCGTTGACCGTGTGGCTGAAGGTCAGCGTTCCGGTGTCGCTGGCGGGCGTGAACGCGGCGCTGTGGAAGTAGTACGGGCCGTCCGAGGGCCGGATGGTGGGGATGTCGGCGATGACCGTGGCGTCGAACTTGACCTTCAGCGCCTGCGAGGCCCCGCCGCCGCGGCGGCCGTCGTAGAAGAATTGCACCCAATAGGTCGCTCCGGGGGTCAGGCCGTAGATGGTCTGGGTGACATCGCCGTTGCCCTGTTTGAAGCCCACCCGGACGCGGTCCGGCACCGGCGTGCCGGCGTTGTGGAAGGGGCCCCCGGGGTCCAGCGAGAGGTCATTCACGCCGCTGGCGCCGGGCCATTCATCCACCGGTCCGTAATGCGGCCAGGTTTCGTTCCAGTTGCTCTCGAAACTGGGGTTGCGCACGAAGGCCTGCCCGAACGCGGGCAGGCTGGCGCACAGGAAGCCGGCAGCCACGGCGGCCACCAGCGAGTTGGGTTTTGGATTCATGGGGTTTACGGGTGTTGGGTGTTTTTCGGTTTGGGTTTTGTTCGGTTGTTTGGAGTGCAAAAGACTGAACTGACCGGGCCGCTGGCCGGGCCGGGCGGTTCGGCTCAGCGCTTGAAGTCAAGGATGATGTCGTTGGTCTGGCGTCGGTTGAAGGAACCCACGTGGCCGTCGAAGTAAACCACATTGGCCTTGCCGTCCGGGTGTTTTTGGGCGTGCCGGTAGCCCACGTCGTAATAGCCCTCGCCGGTGCGGCCCAGCGTGATGACGGCCGGGTGGTTCAATTCGAACGAGACATCCACCGTGCCCAGCGTCTGCGCCGGGGCGGGCACGGAGGTGAGCTTGGCCGTTTTGGGGCTGGTGACCGCGGGAGGGTAGCCGGTCAGCGTGTACTGGCTCATGGCGTAGCTGATCTTCCACGGGTTCGCGAAGCCGGGGAAATTCTTGTAGGCCCGCCAGTGGTTTTCCTGCATCCGGGTGGGGCAGCGGAAGACGTTTTTGGCAAAGTCGCTCGTGGCGGTGTTGGTGCCCGACTCGAATTTGAGTTTGGCCACGTACGGGATGAGCAGGGTCTGGAAGTTGTTCGAGTCCGCGCTGTCGTGCGGCGCGTAGTACCACCAAGCGAAGGGCAACTGGTCCTGGTGGTCGTCGGCGTACATGAACGTGGCCAGGCCGATTTGCTTGAGGTTGTTTCGGCACACCGTGGCCTGGCCCTGGGCCTTGGCCCGGGAAAGCGCCGGCAGGAGCATCCCGGCCAGGATGGCGATGATGGCAATCACCACCAGCAGTTCGATGAGGGTGAAGGCCCGGACGGGGTTCCGGCCTCCGGCTCGGAACGCGGCCGTCGCGCCGGTTTCCGTGGCTGGGGGTGAAGCCGGGGAAGCGCAGAGGCGACGCAACGGGATTAAGTGCATACTGAATATTATTTTCGCGCTCGACGAGCATCAAGCACCGAGCCCTCATTCGCGTGCGGTCGAATCCCGTTCCCGACTGCTTTTCCCCGCAGTCGCTTGATTTTGCATCAATTCTTTACCCGGTTCAGCCGGCTATCAGTGAATCGCAATGAGCCGGCGGTCCGATTCAGTGAAGTCGAGTCCCGGTGCGTGCTTCCCGGCCGACCGGGCCCCGGCCATTGGCGGACACGTCGCGGCCCGTACCCGATGAAGGCACCATTCAATTTCTGGGTGCCGATGGCCTTGCTGGCCTGGGCCGGGGTTCTATGGCTGGACCCCGCGCCCTTTGTCAGCCCGGTGCCGCCCCGGGTGGCCGCCCCGGCTTGGGCGACGGACCCGACCCCGGTCCGGCAGCTGAAGCTGCAGCCGGAATATCGGGTGGCCGGTTACGCCTACCAGTGCATGGATTGCCACCGGATCATCCCCTCGCCGGCCGAGACGTTCCGCAAGCTGACCCAGCACACCGAAATCCGGCTCAACCACGGCATCAACACGCGCTGCTTCAACTGTCATCACCCGCGCAACCGCAACGCGTTTGTGGACGACTTCGGCGCCGAAATCCCGTGGAACCAGCCGCAACTGCTCTGCGCCAAGTGCCACGGGCCGGTGTACCGCGACTGGCAGGCCGGTTCGCACGGCCGTATCAACGGGTATTGGGATTCCGCGCGCGGGCCGCAGACCAAGCTGCGGTGCATCGTGTGCCACGACCCCCATCACCCGCCGTTTCAGCCGCTCCCGCCCCGCCACCAAGGACCGCCCCGCGCTGCCGGCGCAGCCGGTTACGCACGACGTCGGGATACGCATCAGTTGGAACAACCGGCCCGAGATTTCCGTGCGTCCGGAGATCAGCGACAAAAAGCTGAGCCTGCCCGGCGCCGAGGTGAACTGGCAGACCCGCCGCAACAACATGAAGGCCGTGTGCGTCAACTGCCATGAGCAGCAGTGGGTGGACAATTTCTACGTCCAGTACGACAGCCTCATTGACCTCTATCACCAGAAATTCGCCGAGCCCGGCCTCGAGCTCTACAAGCTGGCCAAGCCGCTCATGAACCCGGTGCAGTTCGCCAACAAACTCGACTGGACCTGGTACGAGCTCTGGCACCACGAAGGGCGCCGCGCCCGGCACGGCGCCTCAATGATGGGTCCCGATTACACCCACTGGCACGGCACCTACGAAATCGCCAAGCACTTCTACACGAAGATGGTGCCCGAGCTCGAGGAGTTGGTGCAAAAGGGCCGAACTTCCGGCGACCCGGCGAAGGTCGCTGCCGCCGAGGCCCTGGCCAAAAAGCTCGCCGAGGTCCTCAACCACGCCAACCACACCTGGTATCTGAACAAGATGGACCCGGCGGAGAAAGCCGAACGCGAGCACCGCCAGCAGGAATTTCAGAAGCGTTACGCCAAGTAACCGGGGTTCCGCTGTGCAACGGCCCGCCCGGAGATACACCCCGGGCGGGCCAAACATTTGATCGGAGGCGGGCGGCCCGGGATGCGCCCGTTGCCGCGCCGGTGGGGCTACGGCCGGCGTTTGTCCCAGCCCTGGGCCTTGATCAGGGCCTCGACCGCGACCTTGGGCGTGTAGTCGTTCGGCACGATCTTGTGGCGTGCCAGATACCGGAACACGTCGTTCAAATGCCGCACCTCATCGCGTTTGCCCGCGAGTTGATCGGTCGGCAGGGCCCGGAGCCGGGCCAGGTAGGCCTCGGCAAGCCCGGTGGCGCGCTGGCGGGCGGCGGCATCGTCCGCATACACCAGTGACTCAAACCACCGCAACATCTCGGGCAGCGGGTTGGCGTCGTTTTTCAGCGTGGCGGCGTCGGCGCGGATGCTGGCGGCGATTTCCGCGCGCTTGGCCCGCGCGGCCTCGGTGTCCAGCCAGCCATCCGTGCCGCCTTCGGCCGGGCGTGGCGGCAGCGGGCGATACCAGATGTTGCGGAAGCGGGTGGGGTTGCCGTGGTCTTGCAGGGCCAGCGGGCCTTTCTCGGGAAACGGGCCGGGCTTGGAGCGGCCCATGTGCCCGCCCGGGCCCTCGAGCGGGGTGTGGTCCTGGACCAGTACGCCGTTGAGAAACACGGG
>Ga0101944_10007522_pt1 | contig 10857 bp, 5 predicted proteins | sample DewCreD2012metaG_FD_75245 | JGI IMG/M metagenome (GOLD analysis project Ga0101944, IMG submission 75245) | Hot spring sediment bacterial and archeal communities from British Columbia, Canada, to study Microbial Dark Matter (Phase II) - Dewar... ...
TGGCCAGCAGGACGTTGCCGCTGATGGTGACCAGCAAAGCCGAGCGGTAAAGATGGTTTTCGACCGGTTTCGGTGTGTAATCGCGTACCCAGCGCATAAATACTCCCATATTAAAAAGACCTCAAAGATGCAGTGGCCCCTGCCGGTTAACCCGGCTTGCACCTTTGAGGCTGTTGACCGTTTTTGTAGAAGGCTGCGTGCTCCGCCAGCAGCAATTAGTTTACCATAAAATAGCCCGGATCAGGAATGGCTTGCAATGAACATGTAAACTATATTTTTTTACTGTTTCAATAACTCCGTGGTAAACACCTTTTCCACGTCAATTGAATCAATAATCCCTGCCTGCACCAGCATATCGGCCAGTGCCGACCACTGTTCTGCGGTTTGCCAGCCGTAGCCGTGCTGATCGGTTAAGGGGCTCTTGGCGTCGCGCAGTTCGCTTTCCAGCATGTAGCGCATGTGCTGGGGGTCGGCCTGCGGGCCGGTGTATTTCAGCACAATCTCTATCGCCTCATCCGGGTTCTGTTCGGCGTAACGGATGCCCTCCAGTGCGGCTTTGAGGAAGCAGCGCAGCGCTTCGGGCTGTTCCTGCAGAATGCTCTCGGTGGTCACATAGGTCAGGCCGAGGGTCGGCACGCCGTAGTCGGCTGCGTCCCAGAGCGTCAATTCGTAGCCCCACGAGCGAATCAGGTACGGCTCGTTGGACTTGAACACCGGATAGACATCCACTTTACCCTCGGTGAGGATGCGCGGATCGAAGCCGACATTGACCAGCGAGATTTTCTGCGCATCGGCACCGGCGGCTTTGAGCAAGGCAAAGAGATCGGGCGGCGGCGTGCCTTTGTAGCCCACCGTGCGGCCTTCCCAGTCTTTGGGCGTTTGCAGGCCGGAGGAAGCCAGGGCTGCGTAGGCCTGCTGGCCGCGCTGGCCGATGAGCGCAATCGAAACCAGCGGCAGGCCGGGGTCGGCGCGGCGCTGTAGGACGGTGGCGGCGTCCATCGTGGTCACCTGCACCGTTCCCGCCACCAGCAGCTGGACGTGTTCGCCCTTGCCGGGCGAATGTTCGATGGTGACGTCCAGCCCGTTCTGCTCGAAGAAGCCTTTTTCTTTGGCGACATAGGCGCCGACGAAGGGCAGGTTGGCTTGCGGCTTGTAGCCCGCCATGAAGGTTATGGGGGTGAGCGCCGCCGCGGTCGGGGCAGCGGCGGGAGCGCCCCCTGAAGAAGACTGGCAGGCGCTCAACAAAAACGAGAGAAGCAGGAATAGCGATACAAACTTTCGCATGGTGTGATGAAACTCCTTGATGGATTGAAAATTGAATAACCGCGTCGGCGGATTATTCTCGAACGGTAAGACTGCCCAGCACATTCCAGCCGTGTTCTGCGTCCCAGATGTTTTCATTGGTGAACTGAATTGCATAGCGCGGGTCTTCGTGCAGAGACACGGAGGGGTCGGGCAGCCAGAGGGCAAGGGCATATTCGCCGGGAGGAAGGCTTGCACCGAGCGAAGCGAATGTGTCGGCGGGCAGGGAAAGGGATGCGCTCAAATCGTGTTTGCCCGGCTCCCAGCGGCGCGGGTCAACAGGTAGGACAACCGTAAACAGTTGTCCTACAACCAGATACACCGGGCGAGGAAGCATGGGGGCGGCAAAGCCGGTGTTTTGCAGGCGAATTTGCATGGGGAAGGTCTCGCCGGGATGGATTTCTGTCGGGAAGGAGGCTTCCAGCAGGGTGAGGCGGTAGCCAAGCCGATTGCGAATCTCGGCGTAACAGCCCTGGTCTTTCCAGCCCTGAATCACGTCGGGATGCCAGGCTTCGTTGAGCGCCGTCCAGTGCAGGCGTTCCATTTCGGCCAGGGCGGTTGGGCAGTCGGAGCGGGGCGGGTTGGGGGCGCAGGTCTCGCCGCTGAGCGGCGTAAAGCGCGACATTTGGGCAATGTAGGTTTTCCACTCTTCGATTTTGAGTGAGCCGTCGTAATCGTAATAGGTGCCTTCGTCGTCTTCGCTGGCGAGGAAGCAGTCGTTGTGATGGCCGGTGCGCGCCTGGTCGGTTGGAGTAAATGCCTGCTCTTCGGTCAGCGGCTGCGGATACCAGCGGGTGAAGTCGGCGGGTTGGCGGAAGAGGATGAAGCGGTCTTGCGGAAAATGACGGTACAGCGCATCGCGGATGGCGGCTTTGGCTTCGGGACTGTCCAATCCGCTGGCGGAGGTGTGCCACTCGCCCCAGGCGCCAATGAAACCGGCCTCAAGCCAGGCTATCACGTCTTTGTTGGCTTCGAGGACGGGGGCAAGTTGTTCGATATGCCGCAAAACCTGCTCCAGCGAGGCGTCGGGCGCGGGGGCGGGGTAGGTTTCGCCATCGTTGTAGGAGAAGCGGACAATTGTCTTCAGCCCAGCCTGACGCGCCGCGATGAAGAAATCTTCGAGTTCGGCGAGATATTCGTCAGTCAGGTCGCGGTCGCGGTAGTCATCGAGGCGGGCGTTGAGATAGAGCAGGTGGTTGCCCGTTTCGGCGGGACGCCAGGTCAGGTCTGTTTCGCCGAGTTCCACTCCTTCGTAAAAGCCGCGTTCGGGGTTGGGAATGTCGGCGGCGGAGGGGGTGAAGGTGATGTGTTGGAGAGGAATATCGGCGGACGGTGGCGTCTCCGTCCGCGCGATAGGGCTTGGGGGAACGGTGACAGGCGCGGGCAGGCAGGAGGCGGCCAACAGGGAAATCAGGAGCAGGGTGAAAAGGGTTCGGGACATGGCTTGGTCTCGTTGGGTGAGAAACAATCGGCAGTTTTATGGTTTTGCCTCCAACGCTGCCAGACGGGTTTGATACAGGTAGCGCGGCGATTGGGCGTAGAGCGTCTGATACAAAGCTTGGGCTTGCCGGCGGTCACTTTCGGCAGCGGTCAACCGCCAGCGCTCGAAGAGCAGGTCGGCGCGTTCAATATCGTTGCGAGCAGAAGCAAGCAATTCGTCCAATAGTAGCAGGTCGCGCTGTAGTTTTGCTGTCAGCAGACGGCTTTGACGGGTAAAGGCATCGTCATTTATCTCGGCGTTCAATGCATCCGCTTCCGCCTGGATGCGCCGGGCTTCCTCCAACATGCCTTGTTCCAGACTGTTTTCCGCCTGCGCCAGGAGCGTGTGCGCCAACTCGCCTCGAAGAACGTATTTTTGAGCAGTTTGGGCGGCGGCTTGCAGCATCTGGGTCGCTTCGACGAAATTGCGCTGATACATGTGTAGCACGCTCCAGTTGAAGAGACCTTCCCAAATGTTGTAGCCGTCGCCGAGTTCACGCGCCAGGACAAGTTTTTCGCGATAACACTCAGCCGCTTCCTCAAAGCGGCCCAGTTCGGCCAGCACGATTCCTCGGTCGCCCACGGCATAGCACATGCCTTGCTTGTCGCCAATCTGCTGAACAATCTCCAACATGCGGCGGTTGGCCTGCTCGGCGGCAGTGTAGTTGTGCTGCAGCAGATGAATATCGCCAATGTAAAACCATAAGCGGCTCATCAAGCGCAGGTCATTTTGGGTTTCTGCCTGATGCAAATAGTTTTCGAATTCAGACAATAGTGTGCCTTCTTGCAGCAGATATTCCCTCAAGCGGAAGAGCGCCGTAACGATGGCAGGCAGGTCGCTAGTTTCCCTGGCAAGCGTCAGCATTTGGCTATGAATCTGGCGGGCGCGTTCCCGCTCTCCGCGTACGTTATAAAAAAAACCCAGGTTACTTAGCGCCTGTACTTGTTCGGCGTGGCTGCTACTTTGCAAAGCCAGCATTTGGGCTTGTTCTGCCAGGGGCAAAGCCTGGTCCACATTGCCATGCGCCAGCAGCAAATATGCCAGCGCGTTGGCGGCTTTTGCCTGCCAAAGCGGCGCGTTGAGCGCCTCGGCGCGTTCCAACATTCGTTCAAAAGTTTGTCTGGCGGCCTCCCAATCGCCATACATGCGCTGTGCTTTGCCTTTGTTTTCCCATGCGCTCAGCTCGTCGTCCGCCGCAAGCGAATATTGCAACAGCCGCTCATACAACGCGGCGGCTTCATGGTTTCGATATAAATCCAGCGACATTTGGGCGGCCAGGCCAAGGTAGTGAGTGGCTTTATGCGGCAAACGGGCTTTCTCGTAATGTTCGGCCAGGTCGGTGTAATACGGTTTCAGGTCGGCCTGGAAAAGTTCCTCGATGGATTCGGCGGCCAGTTTGTGCAAAGCGCGCAATCGCTTTTTGAGTTGCATGCCATACACCGCCTCCCGAATGAGCGCGTGTTTGAAGAGGTAGCGTAGTTCAGAAACCGCCTGCCAAATGGCTTGCTCCTCCCCTGCTTTTAAGTAATCATGCAGCGCATCCACCGGCAAGGAACTGACCTTGCGCAACATAGAAGAAAAAATGCTGGTGGTAAATTCCTGCCCAAGCACTGAAGCGGTTTTGACAATTTCTTTTAGCTCGGCGGTCAGACGGTCGATGCGCGCAACCAGGATGGCATTGATGGTAGAGGGGATTTCCATTTCCGCCTGTCCGCTGAGCAGGCGCACATCGAGGTTGTTTTGCTCGTCCAGGAGTTGATTTTCGCTCAGGTACAGGCAAATTTGCTCGATAAAAAAAGGGTTGCCCTCGCTACGCCGATACAGGAACTCCAGCGTGGGACGCGGCAGAGGCATGGATGGACGCTGTAAAGTAAATGCTGCCAGTTTTCCGGCTTCGGGTTTGGAAAGCGGCGTCAGGGTCAAGCGCTGTCTGGGTGTTTCTTCGTCCAGAGAAAGTTGGAAAAGACTGCCGTCATCCCGGTAGCGGCAGGCGGCAAGCAGCAGGAAGGGACTGTTTTCCACGTTGCGTGTCAGTTGGCGGAAAAATTCACGCGAGTCGAGGTCTATCCAGTGAGCATCTTCCAAATGCAAGATGAGCGGCTGCCGGGCGCTTTCGGCCTTAATCAGGGTTTTGAGAGCATCCAGGGTGTTCTCGTGGCGCGCCTGGGCGTCGAGCTTTTTCAGCGGCGCTTCTTCACCTTCCAGTTGCAGCAAGGCGGCGAGAAAAGGGCGTCCGCGTTTCAGGTCGCGCTTCAGGTCGGGTTGGCGGGTTTGCTGAAAAAGTTGGTTGAAGCGGGTCTCGAAACGTTGTCTTTTTTCCGAGGGGCCGCCCGCTTCGTTTTGCCCGAAGTATTCCCGCAAAAAATAGACCAGCGGATTGAGACTTTTGCGCAGCACCTCGTCACAGGGCAGGAAAAACCATTGGTATTGAGACGTTTCCTGCCGGAACGCCTGCAAGAGATAACTCTTGCCCAACCCGGCTTCGCCATCCACATATAGCACGCCGCCAAACCGCCCGCTGCGAAGAGGCTCGAGGGCGGCGCGTAAAAAATGCAACTCACGCTCCCGTCCTATCAGCGGGAGGGAACGCTGCGATGACCGCAGGGAGCGCGGCTGCCTGACGGGCGCGTCTGCCGCGAGCAAGGCATAGGTTGGGACGGGCTGGATGCGCCCTTTGTAGACAAAATCACCCAAATAGGAAAAGGCGTATCCCGGCGTTTTCAAGAATTCGGCGCCGGTCAAAATCTGTCCCCACTCGGCGCGCACCATAAAGCGGGCCGCCTGATTGACGGCGCTGCCCAACCCGGAAAAAGATTGCTGCAGCGTTGCGCCGTAAAAACCGGCATAGACGACGCCGCGCGTCAGCCCAGCCTTTATCTTGGCGGGGGCGGGAACCTGCCGCCAGAGTTCGGTGATGAATTCCAGGGCGCGTTCTTCTTTGTTTTCATACGCTATCGGCGCACCAAAAAACAGCAGCGCGGTGTTGCCCTTGTCGCCAAAATCCAGCCACGGATGGCTGCCGCCGTAACGCCGCTGCAACGCCAACAGGGTGTTCACAAAAGAGGGAAAATCTGGCAGGCTGTCAAAAGAGAGAAATACCGAAATCACCTCACGAAACTCACCTTCGGGAAAGTCATATTCGCGTTCACCGCTGAACAGGCGCATTTCCCGCTCGGAAAAGAAAGGCGGCTCGCTGTTCATCGCGGGCGTTTCCAGGCCGGAAAGGAGGGCAAGGGGCGCGAAATTACCCTGCGCCCGGTCGGGCGGATATTCCACAGGGAGGCGAGAAAAGAACGTTCGCTCGGCCCACAGTTCACCGGCTTCGGCGTAATGCTCGGCTTCGGCGCAGGCATTGATGGCTTCCCCGCGAAAATAAAACAGGCGGGAAGTGTCGTCTCCCAAAATACCCCATTCCGCATTGCCAAAGCCCAGCCCCGCTTTGGCGGAAAAAGGGAACTGCCCCAGCGGAGAATCATAGACGCCGCGCTCCCGAAAGAATTGGATAATCTCTTGCGCGGCCAGCAAAGCGCGTTGCGCCGCCCCGCTGGGGTCGGCTTCAGCCGGAAAGACTGCCGTAAACGCATCCCCGGCATATGTGGCAACAAAACCGCCGCGGGCGTAAATGCTGCGCGCGCTTGGCTCGAAAATGTAACCGAGAATCTCCGAAAGCGTCTCGATGCCCTCTTTGCCATGTTGCATGAGGACATCGGTCATGCGCGTAAAGCCGGAGATATCTACAAACACGCTGGCAACCGGCATTTGCCCGGAAAAACGGCCCTGCTGATATTGCCGCTGAATAAAAACAGGGAGGAGATTTCTCATACCGGATGTCTTTCTCTGTGTTTCGTGCAAAAACGGCTTAAAAGGCTTATCCCGAATTCGGGTTATTATATATTTCGATGATTGGAAGAGAGGAGAAAAAGCGCGCGCATTCAAGAATTTGTTGGCAGCCCGTCCCTATACCTCACTCCCAGGAGTTGCATCATACCGGTTGCGCGGCGCAATCATCCTTTCCAGCGCAGGGATTTTTTCTCCAGCCAGACGATGAATCCATACGCGCCCATGCCTGAAAGGGACAAGACAAAAATGGCGGCAAACATGGGCGGCAGGTTGAGGTTGCTGTATGCCAGCCACATCACGCGCCCCAAACCGCTGGAGGCGCCCGTCCATTCGGCGATGACCGCACCCACCAGCGCCAGCGGCGCGGCGACACGCAGCGCGGCAAACAGATAGGGCAAAGCCAGCCAAGCGCGCAGGTGAATGAGAGTTTGCCAGCGGGTGGCGCGGAGGACGCGCATCAGGTCGAGCATCTCCCGCTCGGCACTTTGCAGTCCCACCAGCACGTTGACCAACGTGGGGAAGAACGTGAGCAAAGCGGTGATGATGACTTTGGGCAGAACGCCAAACCCCAGCCAGATGGTCAGCAGGGGCGCGACGGCCGCCAGCGGCGTGGACTTGACCAGGATGGCGAGCGTCATCACGCCGCGCTCCAACTGCGGCTTCAAACTGACCAGCGCGGCGACGAGAACGCCGACCAGCGTGCCGATGGTCAAGCCCGCCAGCGCTTCGCCGAGCGTGACGGCCAAGGCTTGGAGAAAGTACAGCGGCTGGGCGAGCAAAGTCTGCGCCACCCGGCTGGGTGCGGGCAAAATGTAAACGGGAATTTCCCGCCACCGCACGGCAAGTTCCCACACCCCCAAAGCGCCCGCCACCATCAGAACTGCCCAAAAGACTCCGCCCCTATTCTGCATTCTAACTTCGTCATTTTGCATTCCCATCATTCATCATTCTGCCTTCTCAAACAATCCTCTGCCAGCCTTTCAGCGCCGAGGGCGTAATGACAAACGAACACTCCACCCGCGGCGCGAGCGAAGCGGCAAGATTTTACCCCAGATAACTGCGGCTTAGGCGCGTGAGCAAACGGTTCAGGCGCGGGTGGGTCGGCAGCGTCGAATTCGGGGCGGGCAATCCCTCTGGCGGAGACGCGGCGCAGCGGCAGAAACGGCTCGTCCACCGTCAGCGAAACCTACGGGTTGGAAAGCAGATATTCCCCCCAGCGCGAGCCTTTCCACGCCAGCACGTGAAAGGCTTCCCCGTCCCACTCGTGCCAGACAGGGACGACATGCGGCGCGCCGTCGGGGCGCACGCACGCCAGCCGCGCCGCCCAGGGCGCTTTGAGCAAAGCGTTGAGTTGCGCGTCTGAACGCCAGAGCGAGTAACCGGGCGCGCGCAGCCGTTCGGTGGAAGCGCGGTTCAACTCGGCAAAGGCGGCGTCCAGCGTCACGTCCATTCCTCTCGCTATTTGAAGTGTGAGTTATATCGCCGACACCTTCCCGAAGTTCACTTTGTCCGCCGCAACACAACAAAGCCGATCAACGCCGCCACGATCGCACCCGCCAACAACACGATCGGCAGCGCGCCCGCCGACGAGTCCGTGACTGCCGGGGGTGTAGGCGACACGCCGGGCTGAGCGGCGGGTGGAACAGTCGTCGCCGGAATCACAGCGGTGGGTGCAGCGGTTGGGGCCGAGGTAGCCGTGGATGTCACAGTCGGCTTAAGCGTCGCCGTCGCGGTGGGCGGCACGGAGTGCCCGGCCCTGACGACGAACACCGCCGTGGTGCGCGGCGGCGCCGTGAAGGTGCCGGTTGCCGAATTAAAGTTAGCCTGATGCAGCACCGGGTCGCCGGACACGGCCTGCACCGGATGCAGTTGAAACGCTGCGCCTACATACTGTGGATCGCTCAACTCAATTCGGCCAGGCGACGCATTGAAAATCACCAGAATTTGATCGTAGGCGTCGTCGAGGCGATCGGGACCGGTGTTAGTCAGCTGCATGATGATCAGGCCCGGAATCTGATCCGCGCCGGTGTTCAAGAAATCGAGGCGCTGTCGAACCTCGGCGGCGGTCGTCAGTCTGAACAAGCGCGAGCTTTGGCGTATCTTGAGCATTTCCTCAAAATGCAAGAGAGCACCCAATATGTCGGCCTTTGTCGGCTTCAAAACGGGGTTGGCCAGCAGCGGCTGGATGATCGGCCAGTTGGCGACGTTGTCGCCCGCGGGCGGCAGCCCGACGGCCCAGTTGTTGGTTTGATACGTGAAATCGAGCCGATTGAACCAGTCGCCGGAGTTGTAGCTGTTCCGATCGAGCGACTTGGAGCGCAGCAGTTCATCGCCCGCGTGAAAGAAGGGGATGCCCTGGCCCAACATGACTAGATCAAGCGCAAGATTGTTCAGGCGAATCCGATCGGCCAGTGACGCCGCAGCGGGCGCCTTGGCCTGCACCGCGTCGAAGATCGTCTCGTTGTCGTGCGCCGACACGTAGTTGATGTTCTCTTGCGGATCGAGCGTGTAGGCGGCAGGCCGGCCGTTGTATTTGATGTTTTCGGCAGGCACGGTATTGCCCTGCGCGTTAAGCAAGGAAAAATCGCGCAGATTGCCGGCCAACCCCACGCGTATCCAGTCCATATATTCCAGCAAGCGCGCTTCCCGCTCTTCGGGCAGACGCTCCTCATAGGCGTTGGGCGCATCCAGCAGAGCGGTGGCGAAGCCCTGTTCGGGCAGCGGTGCAAACGGGCCGCCGCCGCGCGCGCCGTCGCGCAGCCGATCGTTGAACACGCCGATGCCGGTGCCGCCGATGTTGAGCTGCGAGGCATTGATGCCGCGCGCGTTCTGGGCTACCTCGCCGAAGTCCCAGCCTTCGCCGTAGAGGTAGATCGACTTGCCGTCCACGCCGTCCTTCTCGATAGTCAAGGCGTCCAGGGCGGCGCGCACGTTCACCATGTTCTCCAGCGTGTGATGGCCCATCAGATCGAAGCGGAAGCCGTCCACTTTGTAGTCCTTCGCCCACGTGATGAGCGAATCGATCATCAGTTTCTCCATCATCTTGTGCTCGGTGGCGGTGTTCTGGCAGCAGGTGCTGGTCTCGATCTGCCCTTCGGCGCTGAGGCGGTGATAATAGCCGGGCACGATCTTGTCCAGCACCGATTTGGCGCTCTGGCCGCTGGCATTGGTGTGGTTGTATACCACATCCATCACCACGCGCAGGCCGATTTGATTCAGCGCCTGCACCATCCGGCGAAACTCGACGATGCGCGTGGAGCCGTTTGGATCGGTAGCATAGCTGCCTTCCGGCACGGTGTAGTGAAACGGATCGTAGCCCCAGTTGAAGCCGTCTTTGTCGCGCAGCGGCTCGAGCAGCGCTTGCTGCCGATCGGAATCGCCGCGATAGGACGCCAGTCTGGCATAGTCGGGTTCCTGCCGCTTTGTCCTGTCTTCCTCGATCGTGGCGATGTCGAAGACGGGCAGCAGATGCACGTGTGTCAGGCCCGCGTCGGCCAGACGCGCCAGATGTTTCATCCCGGTCGAAGTAATTACCGTGAACGCCGTGAACGTGCCGCGCGCGGCTTGGGGCACGCTTTCGTCAAAGATGCTGAAGTCGCGCACGTGCAGTTCGTAGATCACGGCGTCTTCGGGCGCGGCTAAGACCGGTTTCGTCAGCTGCGTCCAATCGGGCGGTTGCAGGGCCGCGTCGTTCAGATCGACGATCTGACTGCGCGTGCTGTTCGTTGATAAACTGAACGAATAGGGATCGGTGACAAGATTCTTTTCGATTTGGCCGGTCGACGGCACATAGACTTCGACTTCGTACAGGTAGAACTGACCCTGCCAATCGGCCTCGCCCTCGATCGACCACACACCCGATCGCGGATCGAGTTCCAGCGGGCGCACGCTGTCGGCGGTCGTGGTCGCATCGGCGTAGAGGTGCACGCGGACCGATCGGGCGGTGGGCGCCCATAGGCGCAAGGTGGGTCGATCGTTGTTCCACGTCACGCCCAGCGGTCCGTCGTAGGCGAAGCGCGCGTCCAGCACGCCCCAGATTTGCACGCCGCTGGCGTCCACCAGCTTGCCAGCCTGATCGTGCGCGGTCACGGCGATCTGCCCCTTGACGATGTCGGGGATTTTGTCCAGATCGGCGGCGTTGAGTTTGAAGGCCGAGAAGCCTGCCAGATAAGGATTTTTCTTCAGAACGTCCGCGCCCGGCCCGGCGGCGACGAAGGTCATGGAGATGGCCTGCC
>Ga0101944_10007523_pt1 | contig 10857 bp, 7 predicted proteins | sample DewCreD2012metaG_FD_75245 | JGI IMG/M metagenome (GOLD analysis project Ga0101944, IMG submission 75245) | Hot spring sediment bacterial and archeal communities from British Columbia, Canada, to study Microbial Dark Matter (Phase II) - Dewar... ...
TTAACAATCAGACATTTATTATGTTAATAAGGGTCGACTAATTCGTTAAGAAGATAGCGTGCCTCTGCATATTTGTCGATGATGAACAATACATACCTGATGTCTACGCTGATGCATTTTTGAAGTTGGGGATGGTAATGAATATCTACTGTCATGGATTCCCAGTTGCCATCAAAGGCAATGCCTGTAAGTTCTCCTTCAGCATTGAGCACAGGACTTCCGGAATTACCTCCTGTAATGTCATTGTCGGAAATAAAACATACGGTAAGCACGGAATCTTTGCTGTAAGGATAGAAGTCTTTTTGGCGGTACAGATCCTTTAGTTTACCGGGCACATAAAATTCTTCTGTCAGCGGATTTTCTTTTTCCATGACCCCTGTTAAAGTGGTGACATAATCGTATTTTACGCCATCGGCCGGGCGGTATCCCCCCGTCTTGCCGTAAGAAAGCCTCATGGTGAAATTGGCGTCCGGATAATATTTTTTACCCGGTTCCATTTCCTGGCGGCCACGGATGTATTTACGTTTTTCTCCGGAGATGATGAGGTTAATCATGTTGTTTTCTCTTTGCATGCTTGTATACTTTTCATGAGTTGCCATGGCCACCTGGAAAATTTTGTCTTTTTTAAGGATTTTCAGTGAAGGGTTTTCGAGAAAAGTCATCAGGCGTTGGGAATCGCAGAACATGGATTGTTTATAGATTTCGTTTACAAATTTGTCAGGGTTGGCATGATACTTTTTTTCGATGAAGGAACAATAAGAAGGGCGAAAGGGATCTTTCATCCGGGTCATCATGGCAGAGAACATGGCTTTGGCCACCCGCATATCCACATGGCGGTTGTAATTTTTAAAAAATTGACCAGCTGATTTTTTAAGGTATTGTATTTCTCCGTTCACATTTTCAGGGTCAGGATTTTTTTTGGATAGTTCCTCATAAAGGTCATTGAAACTGAGGGCAAAGCTGATGGACTCAATGGACCGGAAGACTGCTTCGGAAAGGAACATCAGGGCAGAATAAAGTTCTTTGCGTGAGCTGAAGGCCCTGTCGAGGGTTGGCAGTACGTTGCCATATTTTGCTTTTCGTGCTGAATCGGCGTTGTACCAGCGGGCAAATTGTTGTTCTTCCTGTTGTTTTTTTTCTATCAGCTGTTGTTGGCGTATGCCTTTCATCTGGCCAATGGAATATTTCCAGTAGTTGGACGAACGGGCATATTTGGAAGCATATTGAATCCGGATTTTTTCGTCTTTCTGCATTTCTTCCATCAGGATGGATTGTCTGAGTCCTCTTACATTGATACGGATGGGATGAACCACTTCGGCCAGTTCCTTGATGGCATACGAAGTAGCGTAGCGGTCGGTTGTGCCGGGATATCCGATGACCATGGTGAAATCACCTTCCCTGATGCCTTTCATGGAAATAGGGAAAAAATGGCGTGGTTTGAGTGGAACATTTTCCGGGCTGTATTCTGCAGGTTTTCCATCGGGGGAACAGTATACCCTGAAAATACTGAAATCACCTGTGTGGCGGGGCCACATCCAGTTGTCAGTTTCTCCTCCGAATTTTCCTATGCTCTGAGGAGGAGCACCCACCAGCCTGATGTCTTTGTAAGTTTCGTATACAAAAAGAAAGTAAGCATTGCCTTCGTCCATGGCTTTTACTTCGGCATTGTAAAAAGTGCTGTCAGTGGCTGCGCGGATGATTTCATCAATGGCAGCAGCCACATGAGCCCTTCTTTCGCTTTCTTTCATGGTGTCATTTACATGGGAAAGAACCCGTGGAGATACATCTTCTATACGCACCAGAAAAGAAACAAACATGCCCGGATTGGGTAATTCATCCTTGCGGGAAGCAGCCCAGAAACCTTCTTTAAGATAATCGTGTTCCACTGTGCTGTGCGATTGAATGGCATCCATCCCGCAATGATGGTTGGTGAACAATAACCCTTCGGGAGAAACCATTTCGCCGGTGCAATAACCGTTGAAGATCACCACGGCATCTTTCACACTGGAATGATTTACACTGTATATCTGTTCGGGGGTAAGCCGCAGCCCCATTTTTTTCATGTCATTATAAATAAGATCTTTGGTGAGCGATATCAGCCACATTCCCTCATCGGCCATGAGGTTCCATGAATACAGCCACAATACCAGAAAGAACAAATGCTTCTTTGTCATAACTATTTTATTTGCAATGATATATGTATTTAATGCTTCCTCTTTTCCTGAAAACGGAAAAGTAATAAATCCTTTTAGTTTCTTAAAATTATTTTTCGGCAGGATTCTCAGCAATGCGCTTAAAAGGTTGTTTGTCCTGTTTTTATGAGTTTCCTACATAGATTGAAATATTCTAATAATCAACAACTTATATATTTTTTAAAAATGTTTTCCCCTTGATTGTCTTATTGTTCCGGTGGTTTTGCAGAAAAATTATTACATTTACCCTTAACATTAAACCCCATTCTTTATGGCAATATCGAAAGAACAGCTTAATGAGGCATTCCGTATCTATAAGGAGAAACATGGAGGTACAAGGCAGGATTATTTTGCTCCTTTGTTTCTGGCGGAGAAATTTTCAGTGCCCCTCGAAAGTGTATTGTCAAAATGCGCCTTTAGGAAGCATGACCTGGGGATAGACGCGTATTTTATTGACAGAGAAACGAAGATCTTATATCTCTATGTATTCAGATGGACCGATAACCGTGATGCATTCAAAGAGGCTTACCAGAATCTTATTGATCGGGGCATAGAGGCAATTTTCGGGCCCGGCGCCACAGGGGCTGAGTCGATGATTCCGAAGTTAAAACGTGAACTGGCAGAATGCCGCAACAGTATTAAAAAGGTAATCATCAGTTTTGTTTTTAACGGCGATCCCCAGAAGGCAGAGTCGAGCAGGGTTCTTGAAAATTTCCGGGAAGAACTGGAAACCAAAAAATATTATATCGATTCTTTTTTTGACCGGCATGACATTACCCTTGTCATTCAGTATATATCCAATACTGCCCGTAAATACAACCAGGTAGCCACCACAAGGAAAACTTTTTCGTACCGCATTCCTTTTTATGCCCAGACAGAAAAACAAACCGCCGGCGGGGAAAAAATGTATATCGGATTTATTCATCTGTGGGATGTATATCAGATGTTTATTGAAATGAAGCACCGTCTTTTTGAGAAAAACATCCGGGCAGGCCTGTCGGACGATCTTCCCCCTAACATGGCCATTAAGAAATCGCTTCGCGACATTGCTTTTAACGGAAAAAATCCGGAGTATTTTACTTTTCATCACAATGGAATCACTCTGTATGCAGAAAATATTGAACTTGACGATCATTCCATTTCCATTGTTGAACCCCGTATTCTGAACGGGGCACAAACCATTACCACCTTTGCCAGGTTTGTGGAAGAAAATCAGCAACAAAGTGGTTTTTCGCAAAATGCCATTGAAAAAATTCAGGTGATAGGGAAACTCATTACCCGCTGCAGTGCTGATTTTGTTACTCAGATTACCATTTCCAACAACAAACAGAATCATGTGTATCCATGGAATTTACGGGCCAATGACAGGATACAGCTTGAATTTGATGATAAATTCCGTAAGGCAGGTATTTATTATGAACGTCAGGAAAATGCATTCAGCAATCTGACTTCAGCCGAATACGAGGAAATGGGGATCTCGCAAGAAAAGGACATAAAAATTAAAAAACTGGCTCAGACTTTTCTGGCCATTCAGGGCGAAATAGACAAAATCCCCGACATGACCAGGGTATTTGAAAATGATGTGTTGTATGAACGGACCTTCCGTACTTCTTACCTCGAAGCCGATACGCGGAAAATCATTCTCTGTTATAAAATTCAGTTTCGTACCGGTTCAATGATCAGGGAAATTATCAGCAAAGGGGAAAATAAATACTACAGCATCAGGAGCGCCCGGAACTTAATGTGGGCACTGGCCATTCAGGCTGTCCTGAATGATGAAAAACAGGAGGAATTGCTGGAGACTTATGGAGGCAGCCTTTCCATCGAAACCAATTTTAATGAATATCTTAAAGAAATAGCTTCCCGGCGGATACGGTTTATCCTTTCGGAAATTCTTGACATGCCTGAATACAAACCGCTGGTGGAACAGGAAAAGCTGGGTTTTCTGAAAACACGGAACACATTTCTGAAAGCCATGCAGATAGCCCGTAAATTGTACGGATGGGAAAATAAAACCATCGTGGGATGAGGACAAGGAGTATTTGGATCATAAAAATATATGCAAATGAAACCCACAATGTGGTACAGTATGTTGAACACAAAGGCGGGTGAATAACTTAAGCCGAATAAGGAATGTTCCGGACTTGAGGCATGTGGGTTTCTTCCGGCCTTTGAAAAAAAATTACAGGAATGAAAAAAAATTGGATTACGGCCATGGTGTTTGTTGTGTTACTTCCCATGGGCATGGCTGGACAGCAGCGTACAAAAACAACACAGTCTTCCCGTCCTTCTTCCGTGCAAACAACCAGCGGGAGAAGCGATAGTTCAACACAGAAAGTTTCTTCGCCGGCTAATAAAAGCACTTCCAACAGTGCCGCCGTGTCACCGAAGGCCAGCGGTGCCAAGGACAGCAAAGCCGATGCTCAGCTCACCCCCAGGGAAAGAGCCCGGCAACACCGGCAGGCAAAACAAACACAGACAAAAAAGTAAGCTTGTAACATACCGGCAGTACAAACAGCGAAGTTTTTTAAATTATACCATTTTATGAGAACAACTTGGTTTGTTTACGTGATGCTTTTCTTTGTTTGTCCTCTCCATGGACAAAAAATATGGTTTCAGGATGAGTTTGACGACAACCGCAACGGATGGGACATTATCCAGGAAGAATTTCTTAAAACAGGCATCCGCAACGGAACCTATGTGATTGACAAAATGAGTGTGGACAGGTTTCAGATGCTTAAAAAGATATATCTTGATCCTGTTAAGGATTTTACTCTTTCCTGTCAGATGATGATTCAGGCCCAGAGTGATAAAAATGAATATGGACTGGCCTGGGGAGTAAAGGACATGGAAACAGGAAATCTTTTTACCATTACCGCCGGCGGAAGTATTTTTGTAAAAAGAATGGAAGGAGGAAAAGTTTCTTTTCTTTATAAAGAAGAACTTTCACGGCTTGTCCGGCCCAATAAAAAAACAAATGTCTTTTGTATTTCAAAGAAGGGAGATAAGATCAGTTTTGCCTTGAATGATTCGGTTATTTATACAGGCAAACCAGCTGATTTCCCTGTTCAGAGACCTAACATAGGTTTTGAACTCACAGGCTATTCAAAGCTCAGTGTTCTTTCTGTTGAGCTCAGGCAGGAAAATGTGATCAAAGAGGTAGAAAATATGCCTTCGGGCTTGCACAAACGGAACCTGGGCCCTAACATTAACAGCAAATACAACGAGGCCGTTCCTGTGATCAGTGCCGACGGAAAAACGCTGTACTGGGCAGTAAAAGGCGATCCAAAAAACATAACAGCCGATTATTACGACATCTGGTATTCCACACAGGTCAATGATTCTGTGTGGAACAGGCGGAAAAACATCGGAAAACCATTGAATAACAGCAATCACAACTGGGTGATTGCAGTGAGTCCCGACAACAACATGCTTATCGTTGCCAACCGTTATAACAAGGACGGAAGCTATAAACCCGAAATAGGAATTTCACGGTCGTTCCGTTCCACCACAGGCTGGACGGTTCCTGTGCCGGTGATTATTAACGGGTTTGACAATCTTTCAAAGTTTGCCAATTATTTCCTCTCTCCCGATGGCAAGGTAATGGTGATGGCCATTGAAACACCCGAGAGTGAAGGGGATCTTGATTTATATGTCTCTTTTCTTCAGCCCGACAACACCTGGTCAGTTCCCCGTCACCTGCAGGGTGTGAATTCTTTCGGAAGGGAATGTGCTCCTTTTATTGCTGCCGATGGAACGACACTTTATTTCTCTACCAACGGGCGACCGGGATACGGCGACAATGACATTTTTGTTACTACCCGCCAGGACGATACCTGGCTCAACTGGACGGAACCTTTAAACCTGGGGAAAGAAATCAACACCCCCTCGTTCGATGCTGATTACAACATGCCTGCTTCGGGTGCTTATGCCCTGATGACTTCCAAAGACAATTCGCTGGGGGGCACCGATATTTTCCGCATCGATCTTCCCCGACAGGTTAAGCCCAAACCGGTGATCCTTATTAAAGGAAAGGTATTGAATGAAGCCACCGGCCAACCTCTGGCTGCCAGCATCAGCTATTACGATTTACTCACCGACAAAGAAGCAGGCATTGCCATCTCTTCGCCTGTGGATGGCAGCTACAACATTGTATTGCCTCCCGGAACAGATTACAGCATGATGGCTCGTAAAGAAGGCTTTATTTCATGGAGCGAACATATCTATGCCATTGAAATAGAAGAATACACTGAAATGAACATCGACCTTCACCTGATTCCCATGGAAATCGGAATCACCGTGCAACTGAAAAATATCTTTTTTGAAACAGGAAAAGGAGTGATTAAGGAAGAATCTTCAGAAGAACTCAATAAGCTGCTCAAGCTGTTAATTGAAAATCCTTCCCTTGAAATAGAAATAGCGGGGCATACCGATAATGTCGGATCGGAAGAATTTAACCTGCAACTGTCGCGCGAACGTGCCGAGGCCATTAAAAAATTTCTTGAACTGGGAGGTGTGGATCCTCACCGGCTCAGGGCTGTGGGGTACGGAAGCAAAAAACCAGTGGCCCCTAACACAACCGAAGAAGGACGCGCAAAAAACAGACGGGTGGAATTTGTCATTGTGAAAAAATAGTCGGCTGGAGAACATGAGGAAAGTAATCGCCGTTTCTACGACCCGCCGTGAAGGGTTGTACGACATCACAGAAAAGGTGAGGGAAATTGTACAGGAAAGCAATATCCGTGACGGCCTGGTGAATGTGTATGTGCAGGGAGCTACGGCCGCCGTGATGATTCAGGAAAACTGGGATGAGTCGGTGCAGGAAGATGTGATTCATCTTTTGCGTAAACTTATTCCGCGCGGTCAATGGCTTCATGATCGACAGGATGGCAACGGAGATGCTCATCTGAAAGCCGGCTTGATAGGTCCTTCACAAACAATCCCTGTCATTGACGGGCATCTTGGACTTTCTACCTGGCAGAATATTTTTCTCTGTGAATTCGACGGTCCCCGCGATAAAAGAAATATTGTGGTTACGGTAATTCCTCTCCCGGCCTGAAAAATAAAACCGGCCGGCTTTTGTGCCGGCCGGTTGCATGGCTAAAAACTTATTTCCTGATTTGTATAAGCGAAGTTGTTGTTTGTCCGTTCAGCATGATTCTTACTACATAGGTTCCTTCGGGGAGACACAAGGTTTCTATCTTTTGCAACAAAGAAGAAATACATACATTCAATCGTACAGTGCCGCTGAGGTCAAGGATTTCTATGGTTGCTCCTGCGGCGTTTTCTATCCATATCTGTTCTCCGGCAGGATTGGGATATATTTCAATGTTGTTTTGTTTTATTGCCAGTGCCGTGGTTTTTGCTGTCAGCGAAATAGTGAGGGTGGTGTCATCAGCGATGTTCACCGATTTGGCCACGTCGTTATAACCGGTCATTCTGATCATATAGGTGTAATTGCCGGGACGTAATTCAGAGAAAGAAGTTTTTCCCTGACTGTCGGTGGTTTTATTTACTCCGTTGAAATATACAGTAACTCCCTGCAAGGGATTGGTTCCGTCGGTGATGACAAAAGAAACCATGCAATCGGGCAGAAGAGTAATCGACAGGGTGGTGTCTTTGGAAGCGGAGATACTTCCTGTTACTTGTTTATATCCTTTCTTGAATACTTGATAGGCAATGTTTCCGGCCTTTACGGGGAATACAGTATTTCCACTGGCATCGGTTAGTTGTTTATCTCCGCCGTAAGTAACTTCCGCATCTTTAAGTGCAGTGCTTCCATCTTTTACCGAAAAGGTAATGCTTGCTCCGGCCAGCGTGGTTGCATTGACTCCTGTACTTTTTGCCGATTCATTTTTCTTGTAATCCACGGCAGTAACTTTAAATACATAGGCCGTATTGGGTTGCAGGCCGGTTACCGTGCATGACAGTTTCCCGGTAGAGGCAACCAGGACATCGTTGGCGTAGATGTTATATACATTTACTCCCGTGTTGTCGGTGGCGGCATTCCAGGAAAGATCTACTGAAGAGGATTTGATATTGGATACAGTCAGACCTGTAGGAGCCGAAGGAGCCGAAGCATCAGTTTTGGTCACTTTCATGTAGGCGTCAAAAAACCGTTGAGCCATAAATTTCTGGCCTTTGGCGTTGGGATGTACCCAGTCGAAAGTCATGGTCCCCGAGGCATTCGGATCATTGATAAACCCGGTAGCCATATCCACACAATAAACAATGGAATTGCTGGTGGTGGTTTCCTGGGCTATGCGTGGCATTTCCTTGCTGATTTTTTTCCAGTCGGTCATTAGGCGGGCCAGCAATACGGTGATGTTGGGATTTCTTGCCCGCAAGGCGGCAATAATGTTTTTGATGTTGTTTTCCGAAGCCAGTACATCATCTGCTGTGGCTTCGGCATCGTTGGTCCCGATATGAATGAGAGCCACATCGGGCATATATCCGGTAAGGCGCGTGGCAAAAGAAGGACAGTTAAGGCCGTCACCGTTCCATCCTCCGTTCAGAAATTGTGAAGAGGTGATGCCGTAATAAGCTTCATGGTTGTTGACAAAAGTATGCCCTGTGTAACGCGATGTACTCACGACGGTATTTGCCCATTGGTCAAAATACTTGGTATGGTATCCCACCATGGTGGCGTTGATTCCTGCCGAGTCAACCTTTTCCCAGAACCAGAAACGGTAACTCATTTCCCGTAACGAATCACCAATGGAAGTACCGTGGGATATTCCACTTGAATACTTTCCGTGAGAAATAGAATTTCCGATGCATACAAAACGTACCTGACTGTAACCAATGGTTATTCCCATCAGCAGCAGAGACAATACAGCAAAAAGTAATTTTTTCATACAGTTAAAATTTTTAGTAGTTTATTAATTAATTTTTATTTTGTGAGAATAATTTTCCGTACAATCTCTCCGGTTCCGGTGCGGCTTTTTATAAAATAAATTCCTTCAGGCAGGTGACTTATCTCGAGGACCGTGGTTTCATCTGTGCAGTGCATTTTCATAAGAAGTTCACCTGTGGAGGTATAGAGTTCAAGGATTGATCCACGGGTACCTGAAACCACAAGGAAAGAAGAAGCAGGCACAGGATACACCGCTATTTCATCAGATTCATCATTCAGATCGATGGATTTGAGTTGAACCACGAAAAGCGTATCACTCTGAATGTTTTGGTAAGTACTTTTGATTTCAAAAAAGCCTGTTTTCTGTACGTTGTATGTTTTAGGTCCTGCAGCCACATCGTTAAATACAGCATTTCCTGCGGTATCGGTATACTGGTTTATTGAATTAAAAGTGACCTTGGCACCTTCCACAGGTTTTTCGTTGTACAGCACTTTGAAACGTACCGTGTAGCCGCTGGTAAGGAAGGCCTGTGTGGAACTCGTTTTTTCGGTTTTGGTGCGGTAATCGACAGTGGTTACCCGGATGTTGTAAGAAGAAAGAACTTTTAATCCCTGAATGGTAAAAAATGTGTCTTTGATGAGGAAGGCATTCATCCTGACATTATTTACATACACATTATACCCTGAAAACACATCGGGGGAATTCAATCCTTTTTTCCATGAGATACTGATGGACGAACTGGTTTTTCCGGTTTGCTTCACGTTGGCAGGGGCAATGGTGGTGGTAGCCACATCACAGGTCATCAGGGCATTGAAAAACCTGCGGGCAATGTATTTTTCTCCTGTGGAATCGGGAATCACTGAGTCGAGCGACATGGTTCCTTTGTCCCATCCTGAGGCCAGATCGACGGCCTTCACCGGTGACGCCAGAGTATTTCGCTGTGTGGCAAGATTCAGAATGCTGTCATTGATGGCTCCTCCTGCAATGACCTGTGCCAGAAAAATGGTGATGTAAGGATTTTTATTACGCAAAAGTGTGATGATGGTATCGATGTTGCTGACGGTAGTTTCATCCACGGTGTCGTTGTCTGAACCGCCGATGTGGATGAAGGCAATGTCGGCGGTGTCTTTCATCTCTTTTTTCAGTGCTTTCACAACGGAATCTGAGCTGGCCCCCCATCTTGCTTCATGAGCACTGTCGAACACATGACCAGTGTAAGGCGATTTGGGATAAGGAGCAGCGGAATCCCCCTGTTTGTAAAGCTTCTTTTGCGATCCCACCATGTCGAAGGAAAGGGTGTTTAACGAATCGAGCAAAACCCAGAAAGGATAGCGCCAGCTTTTCAGCACAGGGTAACTGAAACGATTTAAATAAGCGGTATCGGCAGTACCATGGGTTACCGAGTTTCCGATGCAGATAATTTTTACCTGTGAAGTTCCTGTAAATGCATACAGAAACATCAAAACAGCAAGTACAATTTTATTTCTCATATTGCAGGGTTTTTAACAAGGTAATGGTGTTCAGTATACTGAAACAATGGTGAAAGATACGAAAAAAATCTTTAATTTCCTTTGCAGAGGGGAAGGCATAAAAACAGGATGGATGGGATTCAAATACTTAGCATCTGCAGATGGCGGGTGTTTAAATTTGCAGTGGGATACTAATGGATTTTTTAATTTCTTTGCCTGAAGAAACATTTTTATGATTCGGGAGGAAGTCTTAAGAGAGGCCGGCATTCATGAAGGGAAGCTACTCAATGCCTTGATTTTTGATCTGGGAAATGTGCTTATTGACATTCATCTGGACCG
>Ga0101944_10007525_pt1 | contig 10855 bp, 8 predicted proteins | sample DewCreD2012metaG_FD_75245 | JGI IMG/M metagenome (GOLD analysis project Ga0101944, IMG submission 75245) | Hot spring sediment bacterial and archeal communities from British Columbia, Canada, to study Microbial Dark Matter (Phase II) - Dewar... ...
CATCCCAGACATCCTGGCGGAACCCGAGGCGGAGCACTATCACGGGCAGATCCGCGTGGGCGACATTTTCGACCAGCGGCGGTTTCTGTCGGCTCCGGTCGAGGACGCCTCGGGCGACCGCACGCGGCCGAATTTGAAGATCCAGGACGGCTGCAACAACCGGTGTTCGTTTTGCGTGATTCCGTACGTGCGAGGCAGGAGCCGGAGCGCGCCGGCGGATGAAGTGGTTGCTCAGGTGCGGCAATTGGCCGCCAAGTACCGCGAAGTGGTCCTGACGGGCGTGAACTTGGGCCGCTGGGGCAGGGAAGACGGAGGCAAACTGCGGCTGGCGGACCTGCTGCGGAGAATTCTGGATGAGACGCCGGTGGAGCGCATCCGGCTCAGCTCGGTGGAGCCGATGGATTGGAGCGACGAGTTGCTGGCACTGGTGGCCGAGTCGCCACGGGTGGCCAAACATGTGCATGCGCCGCTGCAATCCGGTTCGGACGCCGTTTTGCGGCGCATGCACAGGAAGTATCGCCCGCGGCATTACTCAGATCGAATTCAGAAGGCGCGCCGCCTGATGCCGGAAGCCGCCATCGGCGCCGACGTGATGGTGGGATTCCCGGGCGAAACGGACGCTGAGTTCGAGGAAACGCGCCGGTTCGTAGCCGAGCATCCCTTCACCTACCTGCACGTGTTCACCTATTCGGCGCGCCCTGGAACGCCAGCCGCGGAGCGCCCGGACCAAGTGCCGGCGCCCGTGCGGAAAGAGCGCAATCGTGTTCTGAGGGAGCTGGCGGCGGCCAAAAATCTCGCCTTCCGGTCCATGCTCCTGGGCAAGCAGCTTTCGGTGGTGACCCTGGAACAGGAACGGACCGCGCTCAGCAGCAACTATCTCAAGGTGCGGCTAACCGCGGCCAGGCCGGCGAATCTGTTGCTGGATGTAGCCATCGGCGCCGTAACGCCGGATGGGTTGGAGGAACGCCACCCGCTCCGAGTTTTGTAGGCGCCGGGCGGTGGTGGTAGCCGCGCGGGTTTGTCCGGGCTACAATGCCTGGGAATGAACCGGCGCGATTTTCTGCTCAGCGCGGCGGCCGCCGCGACCCCGAGATTGTCGTTTCTTCGAGACCGGGCTTCCGTTCTCGCCTGGTTCCGGGAGGCCAAATTCGGCCTTTTTATCCATTACGGGCTGTACTCGCTGGAGGGCCGAGGCGAGTGGCTGCAATACGTCGAAAAGATACCCATTGCCGAATACGCCAAACTGGCTTCGCGGTTTACGGCGGACAAGTTCGATGCCGGCAAAATCTGCGATTTGGCGCTGGAAGCGGGGATGAGATATGTGAATCTGGTGACCAAGCACTGCGACAGTTTTTGCCTCTGGGACACACGGGAGACGGAATTTAATACGATGAATACGCCGGCCCGGCGCGATCTGGTGGCGGAGATGGCGGAGGCTTGCCGCAAGCGCGGTCTGGGGCTGTTTCTGTTTTACGAGCATGGCTTCGACTGGCGGCACCCGCACGGTCCGGCGCCGTGGGATTGGAAAGCCCGCTCGGTGCGGCCGGCTTACGACCCGCCGGATCCGTTCTATGCTCCGCGCGAGCGCTATGACTTCAACAACTATTTGCGTTATGTTTCCAACCAGATCACGGAATTGCTCACCCAATACGGTCCGGTGGCGGGCGTATGGCTGGACGGGGCGGGAATCCCGCATTCGGGAGATAAGTCGAAGTTTCGCCTGCCGGAGTTGTACGCGCTGATCCGCAAGCTTCAGCCGCAGGCGCTGATCTCTTACAAATGGGGCGTCAACGGGGATGAGGATTTTCTTGCGCCCGAGGAGACGCAGCTTGCCAAAATCCGGAAGGAAGGCAATACGAAACCTGTCGAGATCTGCGCCACGCTCCAGAAGCGCTGGTGGGGCTACTGCGAAAAATGCGAACGGCGGAACGCGGATGAAGTCATGGCCAAACTTCGGGAAGCGGCCCAGTGGAAGGCCAATCTGTTGCTGAATACGGGTCCGGTGGGCGACGGGTCCATCCATCCCGATGAAATTGCCGTCTTGCGCGAGGTCGGGCGCCGCCTGCGGCGGGAGGGTTTCCCGAAAGCTTAGCGGTCGTTGCCGAGGTGCAGCCCTTTGTGTATGGCGTAAAGCGCCAGTTCCAGGCGGTCGGATACGCCGAGCTTGTCGAAGATGTTGTGCAGGTGGTTCTTGACCGTCTGTTCGCTGATGAACATCTTCTCCGCCATTTCTTTGTTCTTATAACCCTGCGCCACCAACATCACGATTTCGCGTTCGCGGGCGCTAAGGGGCGACCGCTCGCGTCCTTTCGCAGCGCCGGGACCGGAGGCGGGCATCTCCGACGGGCTGGCGGCAAACTGGCGCATCACCGCGGCGGTGGTGTGGGAGTCCAGCCAGATTTCACCCGCGTGGACCTTCCGGATGCTCTTGACGATGAGTTCGGGCGAAGTCTGCTTCAGGACAATGCCTGAGCAGCCGAGCTTCATGGCGTTTACGAACTCGTTCTTGTCCTCGGACGCGGTCAGGATGATGACCCGGGTGCGCAGGTTCAGTTGTTGCAGACTGCGCATGACCGCCAACCCGTCCATGTTTGGCATGCGCAAGTCGAGCAGCAGAACATCCGGCTCGCATTCCTGGACCATTTGAAGGATTTCACGCCCGTCGCCCGCCTCGGCAACCACTTCGATGTCATCCTCCAGGCTCAACAGCTTACGGATACCGTCGCGGACGATGGGATGGTCGTCGGCGATGGCAACCCGGATTTTCGGTTTCCCCTGAGGCTCATCCGCCGGGCTAGGATTCGATGTGCCGCCAGCCTCTGAAAACCCGTTGATCATGACCGCCACCTCTTAATCTCGCCTCGATTCTGGAACGGCGTTAGTACCGGACTACTTACTCACCCTATGGAACATCTCGCCACTCACCCTAGTACTTTCGGCTGATTGTCCCGGAAAGATTAGTACCCCCGTAATATTACCGTCTCAAGGTTGCTCTTCCTCCGCCGGCGCCAGCGCAAGCGCCAGAGTCTGTTCACTCCGCGGTGGCACGGGTGTGACGACAATCCCAGCGGCGTCCGCCGCCACCAGGCGCGGCTCTGCCGCCGCCGCCCTGATTCTATATTTAGCAAATGGTTGCAGGCCCGCCCAAAAAACCGTCTTCTCCCGGTGCTCGCCGGCGGAAATGGTCACTCCCCGCTGGTGAGCGGGGAATAGAATCAACACATCGCCAAAGTCCAGGGCGCCGGCTTGCGCCGGGTCTACAGTCTTGAGCTTACCCGATTCGTAAAGCCAAATCCGGCCGCTTTCGATCGAGAGCCACCGGGCGTCGTCTTCCCAACTGGAGCGGACGAGCAGCCTCCCGCCTTTGGGATCGTGCAGGTAGAGCGGCATGTGGTACACGCTCAAACCGGGCTGGTAGGGATTCGCCCAGAGGAACTCGTAGGGAGCCCCAAAAGGACCCCGCATCATGAAGCGGTCGCGGATCAGCCACCCTTGGAGAAACTGGCTCTCCAAGGCGTTCGTGTCAAAAGCCACCATCGCCAACTCCGCCGCCCGCGAGAGCGCGGCTTGGGTAAGGTCAGGCTCGCCCCCGGCGCTCAACGCCGGCACCCGGAACTCGTTCTCTCCGGCGTCGAACGGCGCCGGAGAGTGGCTCAAAAGATGATAGGCAGGCACGTCCTTGAAGTACGATTTGGCGCTTTCCCTGAGGTCCACGTTGAGGTTATCGCGCAAAGCATGCAATGCTTCATAGAGGGCGTAAAAATCCGGGCGCGGGAAGCGCAGCCGCCCCGATTCTAAAGCCGGAGCGGCTTCCGAGAACCACCACCGGTTGATGATTTCGTCCAGGCGTTGTTCTGGGATGCGCTCGACGTGACCTGACAAGGCGATCGCGGCGAGGGCGGCGTCTCGCAGTGCCGGGAGGCTGTCCGCCGGCGCCGGGCGCTCCAAGGCGGCGCGTATCTTGGCGACGAGAGCGGATCGCTCTTCGGGTTTTAGCACCGGCTGGCACCAATCGAAAACCAACGCCAGTTGGCGGAGGTCCTTCGCCTCCTCAGAAAGCGCCCAAGCGACTGCGGAGCGGCCCTTTTCTTCGTCGCCAGCTACCTGAAAATAAAGAGCTTGTGAAAATCCAGGCTCTGGCAGGCGAACTCCGCCGGTAACCAGAGCCGAAAACTGCTGCCAGCGCATCGAGTCACGCTCTTTTTCCCTCTTTAAGAGCCGGAGCCGGCGCTGGGTCAGCAAGATCCGGGGATGGTCGGCATCCACACGGAGGTCTTCTACCGGGTTGCCGGTCAGCCACGGCGCGGCCAGCAATCCGGCAAAAACGGCGGCGAGCATCTGCTTTGATTGTGTCACACTGACACACCGGCCGCATCCGCTCATCCCGAGCCGTACGGGGATCGTGGCGGCACGCATTAAGTAATTCAGTAACTTAGAAGCTGGTTGCGGTGGGCCCGTGATTGCTGTGAGACAATCGAATTGGTTGGAAGAACCTTTTGATACCTGACCCTCTGGGGCAACAGGCAGAAGGGGGACGCGGGCGGGCTGAAACGCAGCGTGCTTGCGGGAGCCGGTGTAAGACATTTCGAACCGCTCGATCCTCCAGTTGCAGGTTGCAACAGAGGGCTTTTTTTATCTTCCCGTCCAGGATTGGCGCTAGCCAAAGGTATCACCGGTCTGCCAGCGCTCCCGGCGCGCCCGGTCCGGACGCCCGTCTGAGACCCCAGCCCACGGCGGCCATGCCCAGCACCAGAACCGCGGCGGCGATGGCGAAGGCGGGGAGGAAACTGTCAGTCCAGTCGTGAATCCATCCGCCCATGGGTGGTCCGGTCAACCCGGAGAAACCATAGGCCAGAAATACCAGCGGGTACACGCTTCCCACGCGCTCGTGCCCGAACCTGGCGGCCACCTCGGCGGCGTAGAGCACGAAGCAGGCGCCGAAGCAGAAACCGGACGACGCCGCCAGCCAGACGAAGGCTCCCGGGGAGTCCGCCACCGCCAGAGCGGCAATCGACCCCAGCAGAGCCAATAGAGAGATGGGAAGAATGACCCACCCGGTTCGGTCATACAGCCATCCCCAGCCGATGCGCCCCGCCGCATTGCCCAAAGCGAAAACCTGAATGCTGCGAATCACGTCATCGGCGGGCAACCTGGCAGCCAAGCCGATGGGTCCCAGATTCCCGATCACGAGCAATCCTCCAAAGGTTCCCGCAAACATGCCGGCGGCGAGCGAAAGCAAGTTGCGATTCCTGAGGAGGCTCCGCAAGGGCATGAGCCTTTGCGCCTCCCTCCGGATCGGTTCGGGGAATCGGAGAGCCATCGCCCCGGCGAGAGTGGCCATACCGTAAACCAGTCCGATCCAGCGGAAGATTTCCAGCACCGGGACGCCCTGGGCGAGCAGGCGTCCGGCGATGCCCGACAACAAGGTGGCGCCGCCCCCGAAGCCCGCCACCGCAACGCCGGTAACCAGCCCCTTGTGCCGGGGGAACCACCGGACGCAGGTCGCCAGAGGGCAAACATAGCCGAAGCCGGTGCCCGCCCCGGCCAGCACTCCGAGGCTGATCAGCAATAGCGGAAATAAGCCCCCGGACGCCGACGCCAGAAGATAGCCTGCGCCGAACAGCACAGCGCCGGTCATGGCCACCGGGCGGGGTCCGTGAACTTCCACTAGCCTGCCGGCGTAAATCATGGCGGCGGTGAACACGGCGATGGCCAGACCGAACACAAAGCCGGCTTGACCGCCGCTGAGACCATAGCCGCTTTTCAGCGCCGGCACGAAGGTGCTCCAGGCATAGAGGGCGCCCAGGCAGGTTTGAAGGAGGACAGAGGCTCCCAGCACCACCCAGCGCATCAGAAGGGCTCTCCTCCGCCGGTAGCGGGCGTCCGTGCCGCGAAGATCCATTCGGCCGCCTCTCTGATGCCGGAGACTACGGTCTGGCCCTGGGGCAGTTCATGGAGGTGCTTTATTCCGTGTCCGGTGGTGAGATAGACGCCGCGGGCGCCGGCATTGGTGGCGAGGTGGACGTCGTGCGGGTGATCGCCGACGACAAAAGAGCGGGAGAGATCCACGCCGAAGTCCCGCGCCGCCTGGTGAAGAAAATACGGCTTGGGCTTGATGCAGGGGCAATTGTCGGCGCGCCGGTGCGGGCACACATAGATGGCGGACAGTTCTATGCCATGGGCGGCGAGCAGCGATCTCAGCGCGCTATTGACGCGCCCCGCATCCTCCAGGCTGATGACGCCTTCGGCCACTCCGGACTGGTTTGTCACGATGAACAGCAGAAAGTCCCGCTGAAGCAGACCGAGAGCGGGAATGGTGTCCGGATACACAACCATCTGATCCGGGCTGGCCAAGTGGCCGCGGTCCTCGATCAGCGTGCCGTCACGGTCAAGAAAGACCGCTGCCCGCAAGCCAGATCGGGGCGGTGTCTGAACGAGATCCGGCCGCATGGGCGCTAAAACGCCAGCGTGCCGGAGCGGGGCTCTTCGGCGGGATTGGGCAGGTACAGGGTCTTGCAACGCTCGCAGCGGTAGATCTCGGCGTCTTCGCCATACAGTTGCTTCACGTCTTCGCCGAAGAAGTACCAGCGTTTCAGATGACCGGCGCAAAGCTTGCCCTTCTCATCCTTCTCGTTGCAGGCGCGCTGCTTGAGGATGCGGCGCTTGACTTTGACGCCGCCCGGCAGGGTCGTCACCAAGTTGGGGTCTTCAGTGGTCAGGTTAGCTTCCGGCATCGCTTCCGTCTCTCAGGACAATCCCATACGTTCCAATTTGCGATACAAAGTCTTGCGCTCGATGCCCAGGATCTTGGCGGCGCGGCTCTTGTTGCCTCCGGTGGTGGCCAGCACGCGGCGGATCTGTTCCTTCTCGGTCTCTTCGAGCGTTTCGCCGGCTTGTTCGCGGGGCTCCATGGCTTCGATGCCTTCGCGAACCGCCTGTTCGTCGATTCTGCCGCCCGGCGCCAGAATGGAGAGCCGCTCGATCAAATGCTGGAGCTGCCGGACGTTGCCCGGCCAAGTGTAAGTCTCGAGCGCCTTCAAGCCGCTTTCCGTAAGGCGGGCGTTCTGGCGGTAGCGGTCGTTATATTTCCTCAAGAAATAGTGCGCCAGCAAGGGCACGTCGCCCCGGCGCTCGCACAAGGGCGGCAAAACGATGCGCACCACGTTGAGGCGGAACCACAGATCTTCGCGGAACTTGCCCTCGTCCACCATCTTCTGAAGATCGCGGTTGGTGGCGGCAATGACGCGGACGTCCACCTGCCGTGGCTTGGATGCGCCTAACGGGCGCACCTCGCGTTCCTGAAGGAACCGCAGCAGCTTGAGCTGAAAGTTCAGCTCGATGTCTCCGATCTCATCCAAGAAAACCGTGCCGTGGTTGGCGGCTTCGAAAACGCCCATGCGGTCGCGGTCGGCTCCGGTGTAAGCTCCGCGCAGCGCTCCGAACAACTCGCTCTCCAGCAGGGAAGGGGCGATCGAAGCGCAATCGACGGGGACAAACGGCTGCGCCGCGCGCGGGCTGTTTCCGTGAATCATTCGCGCCACCATCTCCTTGCCCGTCCCGGTTTCGCCCTCGATGAGCACGGTGGCGTCGGTGGGCGCGACTCGGGAAATGACCTTGTAGATCTCGACCATGCTCGGACTGCTGCCGATCATCTCGCTTTCCGGCAGGTCCTCGATGCCGGTGTCCTCGTCTTCCCGGGTTGCGGACAGCGCCGCCTCGGCGCGCTGGACGGTCTCGATGATGCGGTCGAAGTCGAATGGCTTGGCGAGATAATCGAACGCCCCGCCCCGGGTAGCCGCCATCACCGTCTCCATCGTGCCGCGGGCGGTCATGAGAATGACGGCGCAGTTCGGGTCCCGGCGTTTGGCTGCTTCGAGAACGTCGAGACCGGTCCGCTCATCGACATAGATGTCCGAAATGACGATCGGATAGGACTGCTCGTTGAGCCGTTCCAAGGCCTCCCGCGTGGAGCCCACGGCGTCGACGGAATAACCCACGGCCTCCAGGCCTGTCACAATGGTCAAGCGCACCGCGGGATCGTCTTCTACAATGAGGAGTCGCTGCAAGTCCCTATTCTACCTTGACGGCTGAAGCGTCCGGCGCCGGAACCACAAGCGTAAAACAAGATCCTTCCCCCGGCCGGCTCGTCACCTCCACGCGCCCGCCATGATGGGTGACAATCTGCTCCACCAGCGACAGACCGATGCCCGTTCCCACCTCTCCGGAGGCTTCGGCGCGCTTGGTGCGGTAAAACTTTTTGAAGATGTTCCTCAGCTCCTTCTCGTCCATGCCGATGCCTTGGTCCCGCACGGCGATGTGCACGCCTCCGCCGTCCTGCCAGGCGTTCACCTTCACCGTAGTTCCGGCAGGCGAATACTTCACCGCGTTGTTCAGCAGGTTGTAAAGGGCGTACTCCATCAGTTCGCGGTCTCCGTGCAGCAGGGCGTCCTCGGCGCGCTCGATTTCGATGCGCATCTGCTTGCGTTCGGCCAGCGGAACCGCCCGCGCGACGCAGGTGTCGACCAATTCTCGCGTCGAGAAGTCGGATCTCTTCAGCTCGAGCTGGCCCTCCGTCAGCCGCTCCACATCGAGGAAAGTCTGAATCATCTTCGCCAGGCGCTTCGACTCGGAGTGGATCATCTCGATCAGTTGCTTGCGTTTGTCCTCGGTGAGCGGAAACCGGGTCATGAGTTCGCTCGACCCTTGGATGGCGGTCAGCGGGGTGCGCATTTCGTGCGTGACGAAGTGTATGGCCTGTTGATAGCGAGACTTCTCCATTTGGGTGCGGCGCAGCAGCCGGCGCACGACGAAGTGCTGGTAGGACGCCGCCACCGCCATCGAGAGCCACGCCGTGGCGGCAGGGGCGAAATAGGGAAACAGGATGTTGGCGCGAAACAGCCAGTAAGGAAACAGGTGAACCAGCATCAGGATCGCCACCGCCACAGAGTAGGCCGGCCAGCCGGGAAGATAGCGGAAAATCAGCCCGGCGCCGGCTGCCAGCCCGGCGGAAAACAGCAGCACCCAAACTTCAGAAGCGGAAGTCAAAAACTCTCCTCTCGCCAGGGTCTCGAAGGCTTGGGCGTGAATCTCGACGCCGGGCATGGATTGCCCGAACGAGTAGGGCGTCATCAGCCGGTCCTGCACCGCGGTGGGAGAAGTAACGCCGACAAAGACCACCTTGCCCGATGCGAGCTGGGCCAGTTCGGGCTTCTCTTTCAGTTCCTGGATGCTGAGTGCCGGGATTTGGGACTTGCCGTCCTTGGGTTGCAGATAGCGAACGCGCAGGGGGCGGATCGGGTCGCGGCCGGTGGGAATGACCTTTCCCGCCACTTCGAGCTCATGCGGTGATTCAAGAATATGGCTGGCGCCCCGGCTCAGGCGGAAAGCTTCCAGCGCCAGCGCCCAGCGGCGCTCGCCGCCGCTGACCTTTTGCAGCGGAATCTGCCGGGTGATGGAGTCGTAAGGGTCGGGGTCCGCGTGGACGTGCCCGACGGCGGCGGCGGTCTTGCGAAATCTCGGCAGTGGGTCTTGCCAGCCGCCGCCGACGATGTCGCAGGGCAAAATCAGGTTGGGCAGCTTCCGGAAGACGGCGTACAAGCGGCTGTCGACCTTTTCCTCGTCGGCTTCCGCCAGAGTGATGTCCACCACCACCACCCTTGGACCGCCGACGGCGATCAGTTCCAGTCCGGTCGCCAGCGTGTCCCTCAACCGCCGCATGCCGCCGGTCGATTGGATGGTCCGGTCGTCGAACACCAGCAAGAGGCTGTGGATGCGCAGGGCTTCCGGCGGGCGAAGGCGGAACAGAAAATCGTGCGCGCTGTTACTGAGCTGGATTCCGAGCGGAGTCCAACTCGCCAGCGCTGCGATGATCCAGCAAACGAGCAGCGATAGCGCATAGCCGGCGGTGACTTTGTCGGGCCGCTTCATTGGAAGCCGGAATCCGCTCTACAGTTTAACGTGGTTGGCGAAGAGAGTGTTCCGGTCTTAGCCCTGCGGTTTTTGCGACAATAAAGTATTCCCTCCGAGAGGGGTGAAGCATATGAGAACCGAGTGGCTGAAGCGCCGTGAGAACGATTCTGTCCGAACGCAGCTCCACTATGCGCGTAAGGGCGTTACCACCGAGGAAATGATCTATGTCGCCAAGCGGGAGAAGTTGGAGCCGGAATTCGTCCGCTCTGAAGTCGCCCGCGGGCGCATGGTGATCCCCGCCAACGTCCATCATCCGAACCTCGAACCGATGGGTATTGGGATCGCCGCGACCTGCAAAATCAACGCGAACATCGGGAATTCCGCCACCGCTTCAAACATTGATGAAGAATTGGCGAAACTCGAGTACGCCATACGCTACGGCGCGGATACGGTGATGGACCTCTCCACGGGCGGCGACATCCCGGCAATCCGGCAAGCGATCATTGGAAAGTCCCCCGTGCCGGTAGGTACGGTGCCGATCTACGAGGCGCTCGCGCGGGTGCGGCGCGTCGAGGACCTGACGCCGCAGTTGGTCCTGGAGGTGATCCACGAGCAGGCGGAGCAGGGCGTGGACTATATGACCATCCACGCCGGCGTTCTGGTGGAGTACATCCCGCTGACGACTCGGCGGGTCACCGGCATCGTCTCCCGCGGCGGTTCGATCCTGGCCGAATGGATGGTCCGGAACCACAGGCAGAATTTCCTGTACACCCACTTCACCGATATCTGCAAGATCTTCCGCAAATACGACGTGACATTCTCGCTCGGGGACGGCTTGCGTCCCGGTTCGCTCGCCGACGCAAGCGACGAGGCTCAGTTCGCCGAACTGAAGACTTTGGGCGAACTCACCAAAGTCGCCTGGGAGTACGACTGCCAAGTCATGATT
>Ga0101944_10007526_pt1 | contig 10855 bp, 7 predicted proteins | sample DewCreD2012metaG_FD_75245 | JGI IMG/M metagenome (GOLD analysis project Ga0101944, IMG submission 75245) | Hot spring sediment bacterial and archeal communities from British Columbia, Canada, to study Microbial Dark Matter (Phase II) - Dewar... ...
ATGCCCCCCAGGAATTGATTGCTCACGTTGTTGAAGTACAGCGGCGACGCCTGGCCCGGATAGGCGTTCGTGATCCAAGCTGGCCCGTTGACCGTAATGGCCGGCGCCCAGGTGCGCTCCGCCCACCATGCAGGCTGATAGTTGAAGGTGTAGGTGGCTAGTCTTGTTCCGTAGTTCCAAACGTAGAAGCGTACGGCGGACGACTGCAGCACCTGGGTGACGGTCTGATCGGAATCCAGCCAGATGTTGGTGCTATACCAGGCGCCCACGCCCTGGAGATTGGCGATATCGTTGGGCCCGGGCGCGACGCCTCCACTCCAGTTTGCGCCATCGCTCCAGTTGGTTGAGACCACATTCTGCCACGTTCGCGTGGTTTGCGCCGTGGCGGACAGGACAGAGACCAACAAGAAAACAACGCAGAAGAAAACAAGAAACCTATTCATGGCACCCCCCTCTTTGATCTTCTCCTACCAGAGTGCCATTTTCCACGCCACGGTGTCAACTTTTTTTTGGATTTTTTGGGACGGCCGGAGGCGGCGGGATCACCGGATGGACATGGTGCCCGGCGGCGGACTCGGTGTAGCTGCCTTCACCTTGAGAGGGTCGCACTCTGCGCGACCGTTTGTTTTTTGCCCTCCTCAGCAGAATCTGTGGGTGAGTGCCGGTTCAGGTAGATTGCCAAGCGTAGGATACAAGGCCGTTTCCAGCACGGGGAAGACCCGGAAGCCGTAGGATCGTCTGGTGACCACACGGGCTTTGTTGTTCAGGCCCTCGACGGCGGCAGACGAAAACGCCTTCTTCCAGGCGAACCAGTTCAGGATCAGGGGCTCATGGTCGCGGAGCGTCTGAGCGACTTTGCGCATGGGGCCAGTCGGCTGCGCAAGGTCCGGCTGATCCAGGCATCGAGGAACGCCTGGGTCCAGCGAGGGTGATGGTAGCTCCAGAAATGCGCAAAGGCTTCTTTCAGGGTCCACGCCCGAGCCTCCGCAGCTTGGAATGGATCACGGCGTCGAGCCGTTCACGCGCCTTGCCGCACACGCGGGTGCGGGGCCGCAGCAGAAGCCATCGGGTCTTCTTCAGCCGCTTTCCCCTAAGCCCGCCCCTGAGGGCGGCACGCTCGCCCCGCCGCACCTGGTCCACGGCTTTGTTCAGCAGCACCGAGCGATAGACGGCCTCCCAACTCACGTCGAAAGCCTCCGCCGTCTCTTTCCAACTCAACCGCCGCGCTCACCGCGCCAGAAAGACCATCATCGCCCGCGTCCACGGGAGCTTGCCTTCGTTCCACGGCATGGCCTCCACGTGCACCCCGTGCACGGCGCAATCCACTCGCCGCGGCGCATAGAACAGGCGCGTCACCATGCGCCACAGCCCCACATGCCGCCACTCCCGTCGCTCCAGGTGGTCGCAGGTCGGCGCCGGCCGCTCACAGATCGAGCACAGACCCCGCCGTTGTGCCTGCGCTTGGATTTCCACCCACAGCTCCGGTTCCCCCGGCCCGTCGACCACTCGCACGTCCGCATAGCAGAACCCAGGAATCGGTTGCGTTCGGTTCAACAAGGTCCTAACCTTCGCTTGCATGGCTGGCCTCCGGGGGTTGACCACCCGATGCCTATACGCACCGGGAACCCTGTGTGCCAGCCATGTCTTTTCCCACCTTCGAAGCCTCTTCGTGGCCGTCCGCGGCCACCAGAGCCGCGACTAATACCACCGTTCGCCCCACACACCCTGCCGCGGCGTGCTCCCCCACACCTGCGCTGCGCTATCTTGGCCTTGTGTCACCCACAGATTGTGCGGAGGAGTCCATCTGATGTCTTGTGGTGGTTTGACCCCCCACGGACCTCCTCACTCGAGCAGTGTGACCGCCAGCACAAGCACGCTGGCATTCTTCTCCGGGTCGCTGGTCAGGCGCAGGGACTGGATCACTTTCTCGGGATGTGGGTTCGGCCACTCCACCACGTAGAGGTAGCGCGGCGTACCGTCCGGACTCGGCAGCGCAACGGGCTTCACCCGCTCGTTTTCGAACTGCGGGTGGGCGCCGTGCCAGTCCTGAACATTCGACTCCCTGCTGAGCTTCACCGACGCTGGGCCGGCGTCGCTTGCCGATCCATACACGATGACCGGCAGGCATGCGGTGGCGCCGTCAAAGTACAGCAGGGAATATTCCGCCACCTTCTCGTGGACGCTTACCCAGCCACTGCCATGGAGCAGGTACACCGCCCGCGCCTTGCGTCCCACCGGTACCGTGACCTCCGCGGGCACCGGTACGCCGGCGGTGCGGTTCACCCTGGCCGAACGCAGGGCCACGGCCCGGTCAGTGACCTCGAATGGCACTCCCCCAAAAATGTGGCGGCCCGGCAGGAGTTGCGTCAACGGCGCGCCGATCCACCCCTCATCGCCGGTCAGCGGCCGGTTGAGTGCCGTGCCCAGCGCCAGCGGCTTGAAGTCCTCCGGTTTGGCCGAGCGGGCCAACGGGAAAAGCCCTGTGACCCCCGCCGAGCCCTGGCGCAGCTTCCGCTGCTGCTCGTAGTGGCGTCGGACATCGAGCATCATGTGCCCGAGACGCTGCTCCAGTTCAGCGCTGGTCACTCGCGGCCATTTCCCCCGGCACCTTGCCGGGCTGTCGGCGCGCAACCTGAAGTCCCGTTGCTCCGGCGCTACCAAGCACGGGGCGGCAAAAAGCGCGTCCAGATCCTGCCCGGTGACGAGCTGCCATTCGTCGAGGCTCAGCCCCGCGCACGGCTCGCGTTGGAAGCCCAATTCGCCGATCTGGAAGGCGGCGTCGGGACGGGGATGCCACCACAGATTGCCACTGCTGGACAACGTCACCAGGAAGTGCTCCCAGAGGGGCATCGAGACCAGGGGTTCGCAGGCCACGAGCCGCCAATACTGCGCCGCCGTGCGCTCGGGGCGCAGAGCGGCGTTGGTGCCCACCACGATGTTGTTTCGCCACGCCCAGTGTTCGCAGCGCGTGAGGAGCTCCTTGCCGAATGCGAAGTCCTTGCTCACCCGGTTGACCGGCCCCTGCACGAGAATCTGGACCCCGTTGCCGTAGAGCACGCAGTCGGTCAGAACGCCGTTGGCGGTCGTGTCAATGACCACGCCAACCCGGCTTCCGGCCACGACGCAGTTGCTGACGACCACCGGTCCTTGGTTGTGTTCAAACGTGACGCCGCCGAGTCCCCCGTAAATGACACAGTCCTCCAGCACGACATCGGCATTGTCGCTGTCGAACCACAGCGCCCCGGTGAGGTTGTCCTCCGCCCGGAAGCGGCGGAAGGTCAGTCCGCGGTTGAACATCACCTTGATACCGTGCACGCTGCAAGCGTAGTAGTGGCCCCAGTCGCCGCGCCAGTTGTTGCGCGAGGCCTCGACGTCCTGGGCCAGCAGATTGCGGCAGCGGCCGATGAAGTTGCCCTCGCCGTTCTCGTTGCCCTTGAGGCGGCGCAGGACGACGTCCGTGCTCCCCCAGATCAAAAATCCGTGCCAGTTGTTCCAGCGCACCGTGCAATCCTCGACCAGCACGCCGAGGGTCCGCTTGATCGCAAACGGCTGCGTGAATTGATAACTGGCGGCGTGCTGTGTCACGAGGCCGCGCACGATGACATTACGCAGCCCGTCAATCTCTAACAACCGACTGCGCCGCGCAACCTCGGGCCGCAGCCTCTGTGGGTCTTCTTGCCGTGGCGGGCACAGGTACAGCTTCCCTTCCGGTTCCGCAACATGGAACGTCCCGGGACGCAGTTCGGCCCTGTCCAACACCTGCCGCACGGGCCGGCCATCAATCCACACCATTTCGCGGCGGCGACAGATTTCCGGAAAGACGACACCCATATACCCGTAGGGATCCGGGGCAACGCCCCACTTGTTCGTCCACTCATGGCTCCAGGTCCTGCCGTCCGGCTCGCGCGTCCAGCCATCGGCCCACACGTCCGCGCCCTCCAGGATGACTGTGCCCGGCTGCCGCGCCTCGATCACCAGCGGCGCCTCGCTCTTGTCCAGCGAGCCGGGGGGTGTGTTGTCTTTATAGTCAGGAATCTCGATCAAGACCTCCTCCCGGTACACACCCGGCGCGATGAGAATCTTCGTGCCGATGTTCTGCGCCTTGTTCGACATGGCCACGGTCACAGCCGCGCCAATGGTCTTGAACGGCGCCCCCTCGGTACCGGGATTGGTGTCCGCGGCCCGCGGATGCGCCACGCCCACGTGCAGGACCACCGTGACCTGATGCTCCGGGATCGCGAACGGCGTGAATTCCGCCCGACTGGCCTGTCTTGTCACCCCCATCACCACGCACACCACCAGCCCAGCAACCATTCGACGGCAAGACCGTCCGTGTCGCATCGTCATGGTCTCCCCCCACCTTCTTGCATGCCCCTTGCGGCGAAGCGTCATCGCATTCCTTGAACCGCTCCCTCCGGCACGGCACTCTACCTGCGCCGACACCGTCCGGCAACCGCCAAACGGCGCAGGTTGCAGGAGCCTAAAGGCCGGCCCACCCCGGCGCAGTGCCCCCGGCTAAGCAATGGTACCCTTTCAGGGTGATCTGGTCCTTGTGGAGGGCCACCCATGAGAAGTGAAGTCAAGACAGAATCCCCCCTTCCCGAAAAGGAGGGGGAATCGAACCTCTTGCCTTCACAGGACGGCCGCGGATCGCGCGGCTGGCTTTGACGCCGTTTGTGCGTTGACATCGTTCTTCCTTCGTTGCTTCCTGGGACGCGCCGTTGGCGGCGGTTGCCCGGATCGTCATGACGGTGCGCATCGGTCAGGATCATTGCCAGGCACCCATATGAGCCTGAGTCCGAGGACCCGGCTATCGTCATCTGGGGTGTCAACGCCGGGGAGCTAGTCACGCTCGGAGCCTGACGGTGCAACGCGCCGCCGGCTACTCCCTCCGTGGAGCTTCTCCCGGCAACCCGGATCCGACGCCACCTGCGAGCGCACCCCGCAGGGAAGAACGATGAGGTTGCCCTCAACGCTCGACGGCATCAGCCGGGCTCAAAAATCGTTCTGGCCGGTACGGCTCTCCTTTCTTCCAGATTGCCCACATCGTGGCGATAATCTTGCGCTGCGTGTTCAAACGTGCATGTGTCTTGTCGTGTGTTCGCTCAAGCGACGCACGGTAGAACTGCTTGACCTCGTTCGAGCTGCGCCGATGGACGGCGCCGTTCCACGCCCAATAGCTCATCGCTTTCAGTTCAGGATTGCCATGCTTGTCCAGCCGTCGGAAACCCAGTGGCTTGCCATCGCTGGAGCGATCGGCAACCGCCAGGCGGCAATACCGCCACAACGTCTGTTTGTCCGGGAAGCGATCAGGCGTCTGAATGAAGGCATCGAAGACATGGGAGCCCACCGGACCAACGCCGGGGATCTTGGCAAACTCCGCGATCTCCGGATAGCGGCGCCCACAGGCCACGCTCTGTCGTGGCCGGAAACCGCCGGACGCGACAGAGCGCGTTGCCCAACCGCACTTTATCACACCAAGGCCGTCCGCTTCTCATAAGACCACGCTCTGTCGTGGCCGCAAACAGCGGACGCGACGGGGGCGCGTCCCTCCAACCAACGATCAATTTTATGGTCCGCCCCTCCCACGTCGTAATGTAGGGATCGAGCTTGCTCGATCCGCCAGCGGCCTGACGCAAGGTAAGCGGCCTGACGCAAGGTCAGCGGCCTGACGCAAGGTCAGCGGCCTGACACAAGGTCAGGCCCTACAGGAGGCGGCTGTTATCTTTCTTATGGTCTGACCCCGGAGGCGGATTTATGGTATGAGGCACGGAGCGGCTCCATCTGTGCCGAATACGGGGGTCATGTTCACGAAGACCCGGCTAATACTGATGCTTTGTCTGGCGAGCGCCGCTGGCAACACCCGCGGAGGCGACTGGCCGATGTGGCGCTACGACGCCGCGCGTAGCGCCGCCTCACCCCATCCGCTCCCGACCAACCTGACGCTGCTCTGGTCCCGGAAGCTGCCGCCGGTTCAACCCGCCTGGCCGCTGGAGCCGGAGCAGCGGCTGAACTTCGACGCCTCCTATGAGCCGGTGGTGCTGGGGAAGCTCCTGTTCCTGGCTTCGCCCAACGACGGGAGCGTGACGGCTTACGAGACGGAGACGGGTGCGGAGCGCTGGAAGTTTTTCACGCAGGGGCCGGTGCGGTGCGCGCCGGCGTGCTGGAGCAACCGGGTGTATGTGGGGTCGGATGACGGCTGGTTGTATTGTCTGGAGGCGGAGACGGGGCGGGAGGTGTGGAAGGTGCGGGGTGCGCCGGTGGAGCGGCCGGAGCGGTGGCAGATTGGGAATGGGCATTTGGTGTCGTTTTGGCCGGTGCGCGGCGGTCCGGTGGTGGCGGAGGGGGTGGTGTATTTTGCGGCGGGGATTTGGCCGATTTTCGGGGTGTTTGTGCACGCGGTGGACGCCCAAACCGGCCGGGTGAAGTGGAGCAACGACAAGCTGCACTATCTGACGAACGTACGCTGCGAGCACACCGATCTTTGGGAGACCGGACTGTCACCGCAAGGCTACCTGGCGCTTAGTGGCCGCCGTCTTGTTGTGGCGTGTGGTCGGGCAATGCCGGCAGGACTGGATGCCGACACGGGCGAACTCATCAACTACGACCGCGGCTGGCGGCGGGGCGACAGTCGCGTGGCGGTGCACGGGGAGTACATCTTCGTCGGACGGAGTGGCCTCCTGCGGCTGCAGGACTTCTACGAGTTTGGGTCGCGCTTCCCCATGGCCGCAGCGCTGCAGGAGTACAAACTGATCAGGGGCTGCGACGCGTATTCGGCATTCGACGGCGGCATTGCCTACGGGCAGGAGCAGGGTCAGCTCCATGCGCACGATGTCACCCGCGTCAACGTGTACGAGCGCGAGTGTCCGATTTGGGATACCAAGGTCAGGGCTTTGACTTTTGAACCCGCGCTTGTTTGGCAACAGCGGTTGGCGGAAACCGGGACGCCGCGCGGTGTCGTCATCAAGGCCGGGGGGAGCCTGATTACGGGTGTGGGCAGAAAAATCGTGGCGGTGGACGCGGCGCGCACGCCGCCGTGCGTGGTTTGGGAGACCCAACTGGTGGAAACGCCGGCCAGCCTGATCGCCGGCGACGGCAAGTTGTTTGTGGCCACGGTGCCGGGAGGGCTTTATTGCTTTGGCAGCGGGGTCACACCGGTGTCTGCCGCGGCCACGTCCGGCGAGACGGCGGGTCCGGTACAGAGCGGCGGAACCGAGGGGGACGCCGGGGCGCGGCAGGCAGCGGAGATCGTGGCCGTTTCGGGGGTGAGCACGGGCTACTGCCTGGTGCTCGGCCTGACGGATGGAGCGTTGGTGCAAGGCCTGATTCGACAGACGGCGTTACGGGTGATCGCGGTGGATGGAGATGCGGCGAAGATAGACGCTTTGCGCCGAAATCTTGCCGCGCGGGGCCTGCTGGGCTTGCGCGTGGAGCTTTTTGTGGGGCCACCCGCCGGCTTCCTGTGTCCACCGTATCTCGCGAGCCTGATGGTGTCGGAATGCCCGGCGGAGGCAGGTCTCCTGGACGCGGATGTCCCGGCGCGACTGTTCGAGGTGTTGCGCCCGTATGGCGGAGCGCTGGTCCTGCAGTTGCCGGCAGACCATCGCGAGGTTTTTGTCCGAGAGTGGCGGAAGACCGGCCAGACCAATGCGGTTGTTCGGCAGCAGGGGGAATGGTCCCTGCTGGTGCGGGAAGGGCCGCTGGCCGGCGCGGCAGCGTGGAGCCACGTGGGGGCGGATGCGGCCAATACATTTTGCTCGCGGGATGAGCGGGTGCGGGGGCCGCTGGGTTTTCTGTGGTACGGTGACATTGTCGGACATCCCGGCGCTGGCTCTGCTTTCGAGGTGGCCGGGGGCCGGGTCTTCACGCTGCGCCAGCATTCGCGCAGCGCCGGGCTTTTTGCCTACGACGCTTATACGGGCCTGCCGCTCTGGCAGGCGAGCATTTCCAACGCCACGCGCCGGGCGGACATGGCGGCGATGGACGACGGGCTGTACGTGGCGCTCAGCGGCGGCCGCGGCGTGGTATGTGACCCTGCGAACGGCGCGGTCCAGCGGACCTTCGCGTTCGGCACCAATGGTGCTGCGGTGACCAAGGGCATTCGCGTGGACGGCGAGCTGATTCTCGTAGCGGCCACCGATGTGGATAACAGCGCCTTGCAGGATCTGTGGGCGGACAGTTTCTGGGATTTTACCACCCTGATCTGTGTCGAACGCCAAACGGGGCGGGAACGCTGGCGGCGGACAGCCCGGGGCAGATTCAATACCCGCGCGCTGGCGGTGGGTGCCGGCATGGTGTTTTGCGCGGAGTCGCTGCCGGTCGCGGAGCTGCCCAAGGCGGTGGGGACGAACGCGGTCCCCCGAGAGGTGGAATCCACGGTGCTGGCGCTGGAGGGAATGAGCGGCGCCGTGAAGTGGCAGCGCACCTTCCGTTACGACAGCACGCGGCGGTGGACACCGGAGGAATTGAGCCGGGGGGGCGCCGGAAGTCACGTGATCCGCGCGGGTTATGCCGACGATTGGCTGGCTTACGCGCCGGAGGCCCGGGTGGTGGTGTGCGGGCGTTTTCTGCAGGGTAACGGCATGGAGGCGGCGACAGGGTGTGTGCTATGGGAAGGCGGGGAGGTGCGCGGCGCGGCCCCGCTCATTGTGCGCGGCCGGAGTCTGGTGACGTCCAATGGCGACATCCACGATGTGGTCACCGGCGCGCGGACCGGTCAGTATCCGGAATTTGTCCACCGCAGCGGCTGCAACTATGCGCTGGGTTCGGCGCACTTGTTCCTGCAACGCGACAGCAGCGCCTTCTACTACGATTTCACGCTGGGGGAGGGGCGCCACCTGCGCAACATCCGCTCGGGTTGCTTCAACAACTTGATTGCCGCGGACGGTCTCCTGAATGTACCGTCCACTGCCGGCTGTAGGTGCAACTTTGCGGTGGAGACCTCTTATGCGCTGGTGCACATGCCGGAAGTGGCGGAGTGGTCGGGAGCCCGCCCGCTGGTGTTGAATCCACGGCCGATGAGAGCAAAGCAGCCCTAGCCCGACCTATTCACGAATCGTGAATAAGCCCGGCCGGCGGTCATCCCGCGGGTGGGGGCCGCGTGAAGTACGCAGTGGAGGACGGTGCGAAGATGAATACCGACGCAGCACGGACGGGACGGGTGACGTATCTTGACGACGAGATTCGCATGCTGTTTCGGAACCTGGCGGTGCCCGACCGCACGCGGAATCTCAACGTCGAGCAGTGGGTGCGGTACTGCAAGCGCATGGGGGCCACGACGGTCTTTTTGGACATCAAGACCGGCTTTGCCAACTGGGATACGCAACTGATCCCGAGAGACCCGGTACTGGGCGACCGCGACCTCGGGGCCGAACTGGCGCGCGCGGCCCGCAAGCACGGCCTGAAGTACTGTTTCTACCTGCACCCCTTCAGTGTGGACAGCATCGCCCCGGGCCATGACGACTGGCAACAGCGCATGGCCAACGGCGACCTGGAGGCCAAGGGGTGGTTCTGCAACACCGTGTTCTGTTTCAACTCCGGTTACCGCGAACTGTTGCGGACCATGCTGGTGGAAATTACGGAGAGATACCGTCCGCACGGTTATTTCTTCGACGGCTTCTCCGCCTGGTTCACCGCCTGTTACTGCGCGGGTTGCCGGGCAAAATACCGGCAGGAAACCGGTCGCGAGCTGCCCGCGACGCCGGACTGGACATCACCGGAGTGGTACGACTATCTGGAATGGCGCTACCGGGAACAGGCGGAGGCCGCGCGGTTTCTGCACGAAGTGGTGCACGGCGTGGACCCGCAGGTGGCGATTGTCTGGAACGCCGGCAGCGTGTGGCGGGGCTGGTACGCAGCGCAAAGTCCGGCCAAAGCGCAATGGCTGGACTTCGCCTGCGTGGAGCTGCCGGTCGGCACCCTGCGCAGCGATTTGACCCGCTTGCCGGCGTTCACCTACGCTGACTACATCGCCTGGGGCATTGGTGTCACCCGGGCCTTCCAGAACGGGCGGCGGGCGAATTTCTACCACTATTTCCAGCCCGACAGTCGTCTCGCCGAGGCGGTCGGTTCGACCAATGTCGTGGTGGCGGCCGGCGCCCAGGTTTGCATTCAGGAACAGTGCAACCACGTACGCAAGGTGTTGAGCCGCGTGCGCCGCGTCGAGCCCTACGTGCTGGGCGCCGTGTCCGCGGCCGACGTGGCCCTGCATTTCAGTGAGCGGGCGCACAACCTGTACTACCATCCGAACGACATGGCCGCCGACATCCCCTTCTACCACGAGACCGGCGGCGTGTTCAAAGGGCTGCTGAGTTTGCACATGCCGACCGAAATTGTGACCGACGACTGGCTTGAAACCGGGGACTTGAGCGCGTTTCGGGTGCTCGTGCTGCCGAACAGTGTGCATCTGTCCTCCCGCGCGGTGGAGCGCCTGCACGCTTACCTCGCCGCGGGCGGTGCCATTCTGGCCAGCATGGAGACCGGCTTGCGGGACCGTCACAGCCGGCGCACGGGCGAGGAACTGCTGTGGCCGGGTTCCGACCTGCGGTTTCGGGCGGAAATTGAAACTGTGGCGCGGCGGCCGCGCACCTGGGAGGTGGCGCTGCCGGAGGAAGATGCGCCCGCGAATCCGGATCAGTTCCTGCGGTTTGACAGTCGGCAAAGCCTGAAGCGATGGATTGGGGAGGACATCACTCTCGGCCCCCGGCCGGATGGCGTGGAGACCTGGGAGGGCATGCAACTGGCCGGCATTCCCAGTTGCCAACTGCCCACCCGGGCGGTTGAGATCGCGGCGGGCAGCGGCTGGGAGGTGCTCTTCCACCTGCGTTTCCGCCGCTCCAAGCAGGTCGGCTGGGAA
>Ga0101944_10007527_pt1 | contig 10854 bp, 7 predicted proteins | sample DewCreD2012metaG_FD_75245 | JGI IMG/M metagenome (GOLD analysis project Ga0101944, IMG submission 75245) | Hot spring sediment bacterial and archeal communities from British Columbia, Canada, to study Microbial Dark Matter (Phase II) - Dewar... ...
AGATCGTTAAATATGGAAATGAAAAATTGGAGGATACAGAGATCATTCACGGAACAATGGAGCAATATTGCGCCCTTGTCCGTTCAGAAATAGATAAATTAAATAAACACAAGGGAGAACTTCATTGGGGGAGATATAATCTAATACTTTATGGTGTTTATTCGTCAAGGACATATCTCAAGCAAGCTAATGCCAAGACTCAAACCTTGCTTGAAAAATATGCAGAGCCTTATGCTGCATTTGCTTGGGCTGTCTTTGGTGATGATTATCCTATGCCATTTTTTGATCGTGCATGGCGTTTGCTTCTACAAAACCATTTCCACGATACGATTTGCGCCTGTTCTCAGGATAAAGTCTATCATGATGCTATGCTGAGATATGCTCATAGTCAGCAGATTGCGGAGAAATTGCTTGAGCGCAGTTTCAAAGTCATCACAAGAGATATTAATACTGAATCGCCAAATATTCAGAATTCCACAGCATTGATTGTATTTAATCCATTAAGCCATAGCCGTTCAGAAGTTGCAACTAAGAAGATATATGAACCTGTTGAAGCTGATGGACGGTTGCAAAGCTATATTATTAAAGATGTTGATGGGAACATAATTCCATCTCAGATACGCAATCAAAGAATCAGAGAAGGCTTTCAGCCATTTTTCTGGGAAAAACACCTACCTTATGGCAAACGCATAAGAGAGTTTGATATATCTTTTATGGCGGATTCTGTTCCTGCTAATGGCTATAAGACATATTATCTTTGCCCTGAATCTACAAAAAAGACATCAACAGATTTAATGATTGGCGATGCTTGGATGGAAAACTCGTTCTTTATAGTAAAGATAAATTCAAATGGAACGATTGACTTGATGGATAAGGAATCAGGCAAGGTTTATAATGGATTGCATTATTTTGAGGACGAGGAAAGCGCATGTGGCGAATATAATCATTATACGACTGCAAATCCCCAGATTATAAATACGCTTAGCAATAGTGCAAGAGTCTCAATCGTTGAAAATGGTCCCGTAAGTGGAACATTTAAGATCGACCTCGATATGATGTTACCAGAAGGTCTAAGAGATGATCTTCAAACCAGAAGCGATAAACTTGTTTTATGTCCGATAACAACTTATGTTACTCTTAATGCAGGAAGCCGTGCTGTTAATTTCAGGACAGTAGTGCAAAACAACGCAAAAGATCATAGATTAAGGGTCAGATTTCCTACTGGTATAAGTTCGGAATATGTTCATGCAGAAGGTCAATTTGATGTTATAGAGAGAAAGATTCAGCTTCCTGATGCTGAAGGTTGGGTTGAAAAGCCCTTGCCAGATAACGCAAATCAAACATTTGTGAATGTTACAGACTTAATAAATGGATTTACATTGATTAACAAAGGCTTGGTTGAGTATTCGGCAGAAGAAAGCGAGTATGGTGTTATATTATCTTTGACATTATTAAGGGCAGTTGGATGGATCGGCAGAGAGTATTTTGTTACTGCAACATACAAAATCCCAACTCCCGATGCACAATGTCTTGGAGAGCATCAATTTGAATATTCAGTTTATACACATGAAAAAACTTGGGAAGATGCAAAGGCATGGCAAATCGCCCATAGCTTTAATGCACCTTTTGAGGTTGTTGAAACTTCTATACATGCTGGAAAACTACCAAATACGTTCAGCTTGTTTACTATTAAACCAGATGAGCTTGTTGTCTCTGCTATAAAGAAGGCAGAAAAAGACGATGCCTTGATTATTCGGCTTTATAATGTTTCGGATAGACAGGTTACGGGTAATTTAACAGCATTTACATCATTGAAGGGTGTTTGGAAGGTCAATTTACTTGAAGAAACATTGGAAGAAATTGCATATTCAGAAGATAGCTTTAGTTTTAATGTCAGAGGATATGAGATATTAACATTAAAACTTAAATTGGATAAACCTTTATAAATTTAAAGGGATTTATAGAACGCTGATTAATCGGATTTGGCAGATTAGCGCGGATAAAAAATCTTAAAATGTGATGCGTGAAATGTAAAAAGAAAAGTATGATAAAGCAAAACTCATCACGCTTCACGCATCACGAATAAATCCGTTTCATCCGCTTTCCATTCCTAAAAAAACAATACAATCTTGAACATCTAATCTCTAATCCCTTATGATCCTTTGTGTTTTATTGTCTTTGTGTTTCATTCTTTATCAAACTCACATGAATAAAGTTTTATTTTGGGAAAGAAGGTGTCATTCATGGCAACAAGATGGGGAGTAATAGGAGCAAGCGGGGTTGCAAACAGAAGGGCTATGCCCGCAATCAATTTAGCGGAAGGCAATGAATTACAAGCCCTTATGGTTCGTGATCTGGACAGAGCGAAAAAACTAGCTGATGAACACCATGCAAAATCATATTATAACTCAATAGAAGCCATTCTATCCGATCCAGATGTTGATGCTGTATATATTGCAACACCAGTTTACTTACATTGCGAGCATGTAATTCAATCCGCAGAGCATGGTAAACATATCCTATGTGAGAAACCGATGGCTATGAGTATTGAGGAATGTAAACGCATGATTGATGCCTGTAAAGCAAATAATGTTCAACTACAAATATGCTTTCTGCTTCGTTTTCACCCCTGTTTTCAAGAAGTAAAAAACATAATTTCAAATGGAGAAATAGGCGAAATTGTTGAGACAAGAGTTTCTCTTCTAAAAGCCTATGAGATAGAAGAAGGAAAATGGCGTAGAGAACCAACCCAATCTGGCGGGGGCGTGCTTATGGATATGGGAGCGCATGGCATAGACCTAATTAGCTATATTTTGGGTGATACATCTGAGATAGCAATGATGGCTGGCTTTCATATCAAGAATTGGGAAATTGAGGAAACAGCAACAGTTTTAATGAAAATGAAAAACGGGTCAAATGCAGTAATTGATGTAAGTTTTGTTGTTCCTCACAGCGAAACCACTATTGAGGTTTATGGCACAAAAGGCACAATTATTGCCTATAACGGTCAAGGTTATCAGGAATATTATCTCAAAATTTGTATAGATAATAATATAAGAGAAGAACATAAACCATCTGAGAATTTATATAAAAATCTCTTTGTGCATTACAACAGATGCCTAGAAGGCGAAGATGAACCTATTGCATACGGTTTTGCAGGACTCAATAATATCAATCTTATAAATTCTGCTTATAAGTCTTTAGCTACCAAAAACTTCATAGCTATTTAATTTCTACGATTCAATACATTGATTGTTTAAATATAAATCATTATTTCTTATAGCTAAGATACTAAATTCCAAAAAACTTCCAAGTTTGAAAAAAGCAAGACCCTTCATTACCTTCATGGTAAGATGTATCTGTCATTTGAGCGAAGCTAAAGATCTTCTTAATTCAAAAGTGTAAATCTTTTATGGAAATACTAATACTATAAACAAGGAGGTATCATTAATGCTCATAGCTTCAATTACCTTACAAAATTTGATCATAGCTTGTGTTTTTTCGGCTAATACCAATGTGTCTATTAACGGAACAAAATTTCTTATAAATGGAGATTTGACGTATAATGAACTTATGCCTGAGGCTCATGGCAGATTAATGAATGTTCGTATGGTAAATTCTGTTTTTGATGACGAGAATCCACAAACACGACCATCAGGCTTTGATCCAGATAGAAATACTGATAATTTCATAAATTCAATGGCTCAATATAAATCCAAAGGCATATTGGCTTTCACAATTAACCTTCAAGGTGGTTTTCCGGGATATGAAAATGCAATTAACTCTGCTTTCAATCCCGATGGTAGCCTTAAAGAGAAATATATGAAGCGTGTCAGTCGTGTTATAGAATCGGCTGATAAACAAGGCATGGTAATAATCATGGGGTTGTTTTATCAACGTCAGGATCAGGTTCTTTCAGATGAAAATGCTGTCCGCAATGGAACGAAAAATGCTGTTTTATGGGTTCAGAATAAAGGCTATAAGAATGTCATGATAGAAATAGCAAACGAATATCCACATGGAGGTTTTGATCACGATATTATAAGGACAGCGGAAGGGGAAGCTGAACTTATAAAGCTGGCAAAACAAACTACCCCTGAACTGCTTGTATCAACCAGCGGAATTGGTGACGGGCTTTTCCATCCGATATTATGTGAAGTTGCAGATTTTATCCTTATTCATGGCAATGGATGTGAACCAGAAGAATACGAAAGCAAAGTTGGTAATCTCAAGAAATACGGAAAACCGATTGTCTTTAATGAAGATTGGTGTTTTTCTGATGACTCAAGAAGAAAAGCGGATGCTGTTCAGAAAGCCACTTCTGCATATAAAGCAGGTGCATCTTGGGGCATTATGAATGAGGAACGTAACCAGCATTATCCGTTTATATTTGAGATAGGCTCTCCCGATGAAGAAGGAAATTCAAGGGAGGACTTTATTGCATACGAGACAATAGCTAGTCTGCTTGGTATAAAAAAGGAAAATCAATGAATATAGAAAATTATAAAAACAATAAAATAAATATGCAAAAGATTTTTTTGAATACTATTTGTATATTTTTGGTATTGATTTTTTCACTGCAATTAGCTGATAATGCAAAGGCTTTTAATAATATAAACTTTTTATCCTATATAGATTTATATGGTGAAAGCAGGTTTTTGGCAAATTCAGAATCAACAAATCAAACAGACCATAATGATTATAATATTATGAGTCATCAAAACAAGGCAATGAATGTCCTTCTTGGATGGAGTATAGCATCTATTGCAGTTGGAACACCTTTAGCTTTTCAAAAATCTATTGTCCTTAGAGATATTGGCATACAAAGTATAGCATGGGGGGCAATTGACGGTGCAATAGCTATTTTTGGCAAGAATTCTGCTAATAATAAAATAGAAAAAGGGTATTCAGCAGAAAAAGAAAAGAAAAGTTTTCATAGAATATTGTTGGTAAATACTTTGCTAGATATTGTATATATTGGTGTTGGAACTGCTCTTGTGGCTTCGGGCAAGCAAAAACTCAAAGGTCATGGTTACGGAGTGATTGTGCAAGGGGCATTTCTTTTTATATTTGACGGGATCAATCTTTTATTAATCCCTTGAATCATATATTAACAGGGAGATAAATTCTATGAGTATGGATCGTGAAATTATAAGAAATCTGGCTAGTCGCTGGATTGAGATTGCAACACAACCGATAATGGAAGAACGCAAGCGTCAATGGACTGCGCTTAAAGACCTGAAAGCAGAAAGACCTATGCTTTTATTTGAGACATGGACATTAGAGAACTATGTTGCGGAAAATGAGCTAAAATGCGAGGATCAATCCTTTCGCAGTATAGAAAGAAACATGCGTTGGGTTATACGCCATGCAGAAGAAGTTGGCGATGATATTGTCCTTGAGCCATATTGGCGGATAGGCTGGCATGTTAGCGGAACAGGATACGGTGTTGATATTCGATCACATCATGCGACAGATATTACAGGTGGAAGCACTGGATATGCCTTTGAAAATCCAATAAAGACTCCTGATGATATTGAAAAACTAAAGCCAAGAAGCTGGACTGTTAATAGAGAAGCAACTCTCAAATGGAAGGAACGCCTTGAGGATACATTTGGTGATATAATTCCGATAATACTACATGGAACAACAGGGCTTCATGCAGGATTGACAGGCGATCTTTTTAGATTGATGGGCAATGATAGGCTGATGGTATGGGTTTATGACGAACCAGAGGCTATCCATAGGGTAATGACTTATTTGAGAGATGACAGAATAAATTATTTGAGCTTTCTGGAAAAAGAAGGCTTGCTTGGGCTTAATAATAACTCAACGCTTGTTGGGTCTGGCAGTCCGGGATATACTACCGCTCTTCCACAAGCTGATTATAATGGCAAAGCAAGGCTAAAAGACCTTTGGATGTGGATGGAGTCACAAGAAACGACAGCTATATCTCCTGCAATGTTTAATGAGTTCTTTTTGCCATATATGGCTGATGTTTCTCGTCCATTGGGGCTTATATATTATGGCTGTTGTGAGCCTGTCCATGATCGCTGGGATATGATTATATCAAAAATACCACATGTTCGCGCTGTCTCAATATCTCCTTGGTGCGACATGAATGATATTGCACAAAAATTGGGAAAAAGCTGTGTATTCTCTCGTAAACCAATACCTGCGCCTATAAGCGGAGCTAATTTCGATATTGATGGCTTAAAGAAAGATATAGACGAAACTGTGACCTCTGCAAAAGACTGCAACCTTGAGATAATCTACCGTGACGTTTATCGCATTAATAATGACAGATCAAGACTAAAAACTTGGTCGGATTTGGTTCGTGCAAGGCTCGGTCTATAATTTCTATGATTGAAACAAAAATAATAACAGAAACAAGCCAAGTAGAAAATATTTTGTCTGAATTGGATCAAATGCCCATAATTGCGGTTGATACAGAAACAAGCGGGCTTGATCCATATACTAGCAATATCCTACTTTTCCAAATAGGCGATCTTGATAAACAGTTTATCATAGACTGCCGAAAAGCAAGTATTGAACCTTTGCGCAAGATTCTTGAAAGCGATAAGCCTAAGGTGCTTCAAAATGCCAAGTTTGATTATAAGATGATCAAACATGCCTTCAAGATTGAAATGGAAAACATGGTTGATACTATGCTAATTGAGCAAGTGCTAACAAGTGGAATGTCTAATAAAAAATATGGGCTGGATAGCCTTGTTGAGACATATCTCGGCTTTAGACCAGACAAAGAGGAAAGGCAATCATTTATCAATCATGGTGGGGATTTTAGTGAAAATCAGCTAGAATATGCAAAAAATGATCTTTTGTATGTCTTACAGGTCTTGAATAAACAAATAAAATCCCTGATTGATGCGGAATTGCAGGAAACCGCAAAGCTAGAGTGCCTTGCGGTAAATGCTTTTGGTGATATTGAATATAATGGCATGTTATTGGATAAAGAAAAATGGTCTGAAATACTCGATGACGAAATAAGGAAAAAAAACGAAACAAAAGAGAAATTAGACAGCATATTTAGACCACATTCTGATCTTGATCTTTTCGGATCAATTAATATTAACTATGACAGCGAAGAACAGCTAAAAGAGGCTTTGTTAAACATAGGAATTAAAGTTAGTGACACTGGCAAATCAACTCTTTCAAAAATCGATCATGAAGTAGGACAGACGATAATTGATTATAGAGAACATCAAAAGGTCGTTTCTTCCTATGGTCAAGGGTTTTTAGAGCATATTCATCCAATAACAGGAAGGATACATCCGTCTTTTCGTCAGTTGGGGGCATCCAGTGGAAGAACATCCTGCGCCGATCCAAATCTTCAGAATATCAAGGCAGATTCAAGGTTTCGAAGTTGTTTTGTTGCACCTGTGGGGCGGAAATTGGTTGTCGCAGATTATAGCGGTTGTGAACTCAGGATTATTGCTGAACTCAGCGAAGACCCTGTTTTTTTGGAAACATTCATAAGCGGAGGCGATCTTCATTCGATAGTTGCATCTGCAATATTCAAAAAGAATGTAAGCAAGGACGAAAATCCCGAACTACGCCAAAGGGCAAAGGCGATAAACTTTGGGCTTGCCTATGGTATGGGGGCTTCTGGCTTGGCAGGAAATCTGGGAATCTCTGAAGATGAAGCCAATGAATTGCTCAATCAATATTTCAATAATTATCCAAGCGTAAAGAAATATCTTGATGAATCTGCTAATGAAGCGTTAGAAAAAGGTTATTCCCTTACTATTGGAAAGCGCAGAAGGTATTATGAAATTAAAAATAAGAATGATCAAAAAGAGATAAACTCTATATTGCGTCAGGCAAAAAATGCACCAATACAAGGGACAAATGCGGATATGACAAAACTGGCGTTGATATGGATACGTAATAACCTAAAAGAAAGAAAACTGGATGCGAAACTAATAAATACAGTCCATGATGAAATTGTTACGGAATGTGATGAAAGCATTGCCGAAGAAGTAACCGAAGTTATCAGAGATTGTATGATAAAGGCAGGGGAATATTATCTCAAAAAAGTGCCAACAGAGGTTGAATGTGAAATATCGGGTTGCTGGCAAAAATAAACAATTAACGGGAGGTAACCGCAATGGAATTAAAATTAGGCGCAACAACACGCCCATGGGATAAATGGTCATTTGATCAGGCATGTCAATCAATATCTAATGCAGGATATGAGGAAGTTTCTGTTTACTTTAATGAAGGACGTGCTGCGGTAACATCTGCTAGTTCTGATGAGGAAATCGCTAAAGCAGTTGAGATAGTCAAGAAAAATGAAATTAATGCAACTATGCTTATAAGTAGTCCAAGACTGGATTTGGGTGTTGAGGAAGCAATCGAAGATTATAGGAAATTGATTGATGCCAATTCAAAACTTGGCTGTAAATGGCTAATGAACGGTGGAACAGAGAATAAGGACTTGTATAGCAAATATTTTGATATTATGCGGGAATGCGCCCCTTATGCAGAGGAAAAAGGAATGGAAATCCTGCTTAAGCCTCATGGTGGACTAGGTTTGACGGGTCGTGACCTTGCTCATGCCATTGAAATTGTAAGTAGTAACGCCTTCCGAATCTGCTATGACCCCGGAAATATCATATATTATACAAAAGGCGAACTTAGACCAGAAAATGATGTTGAAGATGTGGCGGATTTTGTGACATTTTGTATTATCAAAGATTGTATAATAAAAGATGATGGGAATCCTGATGTTTGGATTTTACCCGGAGAAGGATTGGTTGACTTTTCGGTTGTGCTTGGAAAGCTTATAAAAGCTGGTTTCTCAGGACCGCTTCATGTTGAATGTCTTGGGGGGACAGAACTTGACGACATTAACGAAAGGGCATGGAAAACTAGGGAGTGGCTTGAAAAAGTAATAGAAAATTTATAACCTGCCAATAAAATCTACAATATATCCTTATCGTGGGAATATTCATATCTAATTTCAATGTTTTTAGTAGTAATTATTCATTGGAAATCATGACTCTAACTATGCAAAAAAACAGGAGGTATTTAATGCGTTTTTACCGATTTTTAAGGCAAATAAAAAATATATCGTCAATATCAGTGCTTTTATTTGGAATCATATTAATATCTTATCAGACTTTGATGGCAGATGATTGGACTCAGTGGCGAGGTGCTAATCGTGATGGCATATCAAAAGAAACTGGTTGGTCAACAGGTGAGCCAAAACAGCTATGGAAAGTTTCGGTTGGCATGGGTTACTCATCAATGGCAGTAGTCAAAGATCGTGTTTACACGCTTGGAAATATAGATAAAGAAGATACTATATATTGCCTTAATGCAAATGATGGATCTGTAATATGGAAGTATACATACCCTTGTATTGCAGAAGGTGCTGGCTATCCGGGTCCTGCATCGACTCCAGCGGTAGATGGTGATTATGTATATACTCTGAGCAGAGAAGGACATCTCTTTTGTTTAGGTGCAAACGATGGAAAAGTCATGTGGTCCAAGCATGTAGAAGCAGATTTTGGCGTAAAAGCCCCTGATTGGCAGTTTTCATCTTCTCCTTTGATAATGGATGATAAACTTGTTTTGGCAGTTGGCAAAACTATAGCATTTGATAAGAAAAGCGGAAACCCGATTTGGGAGACAAAAGACTATCATGGCGGTTATTCGTCAGCTATAGCCTTTAAGCATGGTAATAAAAATCTATTAGCAATTTTTAATACATTAGGGCTTGTAATAAATGATGCTAAAACAGGTCAAGAGTTAGCTAATGCAGAATGGAAAACGGATTATAGTGTTAATGCAGTAACACCGATTGTTTATGGCGACAATATATTTATTTCTTCTGGATATAACACTGGTGGGGCATTATACCAATTTGATGGTAAAAAACTTACGCAAGTATGGAAAAACAAAAATATGAGAAACCATTTCAATAGTAGTGTTTTATGGAATGGCTATTTATATGGTATTGATGAAAATCAGCTTAGATGTCTTGATTTCAATACAGGTGCGGTAAAATGGACAGAAAGATGGACAGGAAAAGGCTCTCTTATGCTTGCTGATGGAAAGCTTATTGTCTTAGGTGAAAAAGGCGATCTCGCTATTGCAGAGGCAATTCCTGATAGATATAAAGAAATTGTGAAGGCAAAAGTTCTCGATGGGCTTTGCTGGACTGTCCCAGTTCTTTCAAATGGAAAAATTTTCTGTCGAAGCCATGAAGGCGATCTTGTTTGTCTTGATGTAAAAGCGAAATAAATGAAAATGGGACATGATTTTTCATGTCCCAGACATAAAATTAAATCACTGTTCCATCGTGGATTACTGCATTTTTATGAACCACAACAATACCATCTCTGATAGTGTAATCATCTGAATTTAGCTCTCTAATACCTTGTTCATTAATTATCACTACGTTGCAACCTATTCTTGCATTTTTATCAATTATTGCGTTTTTTATTATGCAATTTTTTCCTACGCCGATATATGGTTCAGGGTCACATCGATCTTTTAATTTGTCATAGTAATCCGCCCCCATAATTATAGAACTCTCAATCTCAGAATCCTCATTAATTATGCTTCTGACTCCAATGATTGAATTACTTATTGAGCATTTAGTCATTATAGAACCTTCGCATAATATCGAAGATCGAACCGAACAGCTATTTATCTTTGAGCCGGGAAGAAAACGAGGATGTGTATATATAGGTGCATTCTCATTATAAAAGTCAAATGGCGGAACAACCTTTGTTAGTTCAAGGTTTGTTTCGTAAAATGACCTTATCGTTCCAACATCCTTCCAATAGCCATCAAAATAATGTGCATAAACATTTCTATCATTTA
>Ga0101944_10007528_pt1 | contig 10854 bp, 13 predicted proteins | sample DewCreD2012metaG_FD_75245 | JGI IMG/M metagenome (GOLD analysis project Ga0101944, IMG submission 75245) | Hot spring sediment bacterial and archeal communities from British Columbia, Canada, to study Microbial Dark Matter (Phase II) - Dewar... ...
TCACGGGGGTGGCCCTCGGTTGTGAAGAAGATCGGCGGCGTCTCGCCGTTCCGGATCGCCTCCCGGATGCTCAGGGCGTCCAGTCCGTTGATGGCTTCGTCATACCAATTGCCCGGAGGCAGATGGGAAAGCCCCGCCAGCCGGATCGTCAAGGCCGCAACGAAAAGCAAAACACATCCCGCCGGCGCCGCCCAGCGCGGAGGGGCCGGCGTATCCGCGCCGGTCCGTGCCAGTCCGAGTCGTTCTGTGTGTCCCGTTTGCATGCCGCCCGCAGTCATATCGCCGGGGCCTGACACCGCGCAACCCCCAACCCGCGCAACGGCGTTTTGGCGCCGCGCGCGGCGGGTTTGGTATGGCGCGGATGTGGCGTTGACGCGGGCGGCCCGGCCACGAAATCATGCCCACGCATCGAGATCACTTCACAGGGAGTCGCCCCATGTCCGCCATGATCATCGACGGCAAGGCCGTCGCCGCCAAAGTTCAGGAAGAAGTCCGCGCCGAGGCCGCCGCGCTCATTGCGAAGACCGGCGTCACGCCGCATCTGTCGGTCATCCTCGTCGGCGACAATCCCGCTTCGCAGGTTTACGTCCGCAACAAGGAGCGGACCTCGAAGGAGCTGGGCATGTCGGGCGAGGTGATCCGGCTGCCGGCCTCCGCGACGCAGGCCGAGGTCGCGGCCGTCATTGACCGGCTTAATGCCGACCCGAAAGTCCACGGCATTCTGCTGCAACTGCCCGTTCCCGGAGGTCTCGATGAAAACGCCTTGATTCAGCGCATGGCGCCCGACAAGGACGTGGACTGCCTGCATCCGATGAACGCAGGGCGGTTGACGCTGGATTTGCCCGGACCGTTGCCATGCACGCCCGCCGGATGCGTCCGGCTGCTGATGGAATACGGAATTGAGACGAAGGGGAAGAAGGCGGTCGTCGTTGGCCGCAGCAACATCGTCGGCAAGCCAATGGCGCTGCTGCTGGCGCGCAAGGGAGCGGGGGGCGATTGCACGGTGACGATCGCCCATTCGCGCACGGCCGACCTGCCGGCCGTGGTGCGCGAGGCCGATATTGTGATCGCGGCGATCGGCCGCGCGGAGTTCATCCAGGGCGACTGGATCAAGCCCGGCGCGGCGGTCATCGACGTCGGCATCAACCGCATCGCCGACGCCACCAAGAAAAGCGGCCATCGCCTGGTCGGCGACGTCGCCTTCGAATCCGCAGCCGCCGTGGCCGGGGCGATCACGCCGGTTCCCGGCGGCGTCGGCCCGATGACGATCGCGATGCTGATGCGCAACACGCTCGATCAATACAAGCGCGCGGGAGGAATCTAAAGAGCGGTTTCCGCTTGAGCCAACCATCCCTTCGGGCGCAGCATCCGGGCGTTGTGAAGGGAGCGCAAGACCATGTTTGAAAGAATCGTTTGCAAGCCGGGTGTGCTGGGTGGGAAGCCTTGCATTAAAGGAACACGGCTGAGCGTGGAGTTCATTCTCGAACTCATCGCCAGCGGCGCCACAGCGCGTGATATAACAAACGCGTATCCTTTTGTCTCTGAGGAGGACATAGAGCAGTCGGTCCGATACGCAGCTCACTTTCTGGAAAACGAGGTCCTTGTCAGCGCCGAGGTGGCGTCGTGACGCTTCGCGATTTCTCGCTTCTGGCGGATGAGAACATTCATCCCGACGTGTCAAAGTTTCTCTGCGACGAAGGTTTTGATGTCTGGCAAGTCCGTGAGCGAGGACCGCGCGGCGCGGATGACTCCGAATTAATTGCGCTGTCTTTGGAACAGCGGCGCGTTGTCCTGACGCATGATCGTGACTTCGGAAAACTGGTGGTGGCTGGGTTCCAGCCGTTTGTTGGGATTCTGTATCTTCGCCCGGGCCATCACGCGCCCGAGTTCACCATCACAAGCCTTCGTGCCGTGTGGGATGCGGACTTGGATTTGTCGCCCCCGTTCATTCTTGTGGCTCAGCGAACCGATGAGATGATCGTGATCCGGCGGAGAGCCTATCCGAAAACCCCGGCGGAGTGAAACGTCACGGCCAACGGAACGCCCGCCCCATCGGTCAATAGCGACCGCTTGGTCCCCGACTTGCCTCGGTCCGTCGGGTTGGGGCCAACCGCCTCGCCGCCAAAGGGGCTTTGGTCATGACGCCATCGAGCGATTGCCATTGCCACTCAATGCCCTTGCACACAGCGTACTCCGCCAGTCCGGCCTTCCAGAGTTTCTCAAACACGCCGACGCGGACCCACTGTTGGAAGTAGCTATGGGCCGTGCTGCCCGAGCCCAGCGAACGCGGCAACGACTTCCATTGCGAGCCGGTTCGCAGGATGTAGAAAATCGCTTTCATCGTGCGCCGGTAGTCAACGTGCGAGCGGCCACCGGCAGTGCCTTTGCCCTTGGGCTTGGGGGCGGGCAGCAACGGCGCGACCCGCTCCCACATCTCTTTGGGCATCAACCATTTTGGATCGGGTTGTCCTTCCTCAGGACGAATTGTTCGCGGCATGGGCGTCACCTCAACAGGAGCAAAGCGCCCGACAACGAACGGAACGTTTACCTCCTATTCATGGCCAATTCAAGGGTTTTCGGATAGGCCCTAAGCCGAATTCCCCTTGTGCTCAGAGCCTCTTGAGTCGCAACATCACCTCGTTGCGAGAGTGAAGCAGCCTGTGTCCTTCGATCGCGTTTTCATCTCAGGCGATACTTCACTGGAGAATCAGGAGAGAGGCATGACGACTTTGCGAGCAAGATACGAAGAGGGCCGGGTTCTGTTCCTGGACCCCCCACCTGATCATGACAGCCCGCGCCTGCTGGTAACCTTCTTGGATGAGCCTTCAGAATCACTGGCTAGTGCGAATGATTTCGTAGCCCGATGGGCCGGAGCCTTTAAAGGCCTCCATGTTGGCGATCTCAAGGATGAGCGCATCCGCCGCATCGAGGCCAAACACAAATGAAGGTTCTGCTGGACACGAATGTGATTCTTGATTTTGCTCTGGAGAGAGCCCCCTTTTTCGAGCACGCTGTCAGAATTATTGAAGAAGCGAACCGCGCGGATATACGTCTTTTCATTACGGCGTCGGCCGTGACGGATGTTTACTATATGCTGTCCAAAGGTGGGCGTAATGAGCAGGCGCGCGACTTCCTCTGGCAACTGACTTGCCTTATGGATGTCTGCCCCGTTGACAGGGAGACTATCGTGAAAGCGCTTGCGTCGGACTTTGCAGACTTGGAGGACGCCGTACAATGTTTCGCCGCAGAGGCTTTCGGCGCAGAGATCATCGTCACGCGAAACAAGGCAGATTTTGCGACGGCCAGTCTCAAAGCGCTGACCCCCGGCGAGTTCTGTGACCGGTATCTGCCACGGGACGCTTCAATCGCCAAAATGGACCGACAGGCGGAACCTCCAACCCTGAAAAACTGTTGATCCCGGATGCATCCGAACTGGACGGAACGCGGACGTGAGCGAGAAACGCATCGAACATATCGTCAACCTCTCGAACGACGAAATGATCACCGTCTGCGGGCGCGATGAGGCCTCGCTGCGCGCGCTCGAAGAGCAGTTCACGGTCCGGATCGTCGCGCGGGGCAATCAGATCAAGATCATCGGCCCGCCCAAGGACGCTCTCGAAGCCTCGCGCGTCATCGACCTGTGGCTGTCGCGCGCCCGGGGCGGCGCCGGCGACGGCAAGATTCCCCCCCACCAGATTCAATACGCCATCCATGCCGTGAAACAAAACGAAGACGCGGACCTCAAGCAGGCTGCCGGCGACTTCATCAGGGTCCCCTGGAAGGGCCGCCGCATCGCCGCCATGACGACCGGCCAGAAGCGCTATCTCGACGCGATGCGCTCGCACGACATCGTCTTCGGCATTGGCCCCGCCGGCACGGGCAAGACCTACCTGGCCATGGCGATGGCCGTTTCGAGCCTGACCAACGGCGCAGTGTCGCGTATCATCCTGACGCGCCCGGTCGTCGAGGCCGGCGAGAGCCTGGGCTTCCTGCCCGGCGACATCGCCCAGAAGGTCGATCCGTATCTGCGGCCCCTGTATGACGCGCTGTATGAGATGCTCGGCGCCGAAAAATGCCAGGAGTTTCTCAACAGCGGCGTCATCGAGGTTGCCCCGCTGGCCTACATGCGCGGCCGCACGCTCAACAACGCCTTCATCATCCTCGACGAGGCGCAGAACACCACCACCGAGCAGATGAAGATGTTCCTGACGCGGCTGGGGTTTGATTCGAAGGTCGTCATCACGGGCGACGTCACGCAGATCGACCTGCCGAAGCATCGCGAGTCGGGCCTGGTGCAGGTGTCGCGCATCCTGAACGACATTCCGATGATCTCGTTCATTCATCTCGACGAGAACGACGTGGTGCGCCACTCGCTGGTCCAGGCCATCATCCGCGCCTACGACCGCGCCGCCGCCGAGAAGGCGGCCGCCGCCAAAGCCGGCGCCGATCGCGCGCGGTCCTGATCCCTGTCATCCTTCGACCGGTTTTTTGTTTATCGGCGGGGCGGCGCGACGGTGCGCCCGGCGACGAAGCGCGTGGCCAGCGCCACTTCGAGCGAGGGGCGCCGGACCCCTTCGATCATGTCGATCAGCAGCGCGATGGCCTCGCGGCATATGTCGGCGATCGGGGTGACGATGGTGGCCAGCTCGAATCCCCCCTCCATGTCCGGCCCTTCGTGGCAGATAATCGACACGTCCCCGGGCACGCGCAGTCCGGCGCGATGCGCGGCCGCCAGCGCCTGATACCCCTGCCGGATGCCGCCGGCAATCAATGCGGTCGGCGGTTGGGGAGAGTGAAACAGGGCGTCGAACCACTTGACGTGCCCGCCGTGCGGCTCGGGTTCGGTCATTTGCGTGATCCGCAGCGGGGATTGGGGGCGCAGGCGTTCGAGGGCCTGACGGCGCAGGGCGACGGCCGGACTGTCAAAGGCATACAATGGAAAGTGAACTTCCCGGTGCCCGAGCCGAGCGAGGTGTTCCAGCGCCTGCCGCAGGCCGGGCGTCTCATCAACCCAGACGCGGCCGGCGCCGGGCTTGGCGATCGAGGAAAACAATCCCGCAACGGGAAAGTTGCGCTCGACGAGGCCATCAATAAACTCGTGCTGCCGCGTGCCCCAATAGAACAGGCCGTCGATGCGCCCGTCGAGAAACCGCGAAGCGTCGCCAGGGGATTCTTCACCCTCGGCGCGCCGGTGCAACAGCAGGTCGTATCCGCGCGCGGCCGCCTCGGTCTGAAGGCCAAACAGCAACTGCGAGATGAACTGGCCGGCCGTGACGGGCGGGAAGACCATGAACAGGCCGATGATGTGGGTGCGGCCGCTGTGCATGGCGCGGATCAGGGCGTTGGGCGTGTAGTGCAGCTGGCGCGCGGCCTCGCGGATTTTCTGGCGCGTCGATTCGGGAATGCGCGCGTTCTTGTTGTTGAGCGCGTTGGAGACGGCGGTGGTCGAAAAGCCCGCCAGGCGGGCAACGTCGCGAATGGTGGCGCGTGTGCGGGACATCAAAGGCTCTTTGTGCCGGACAGGATGCGGGGGCTATCCTATCGGACCGGCCGCAAATCCGGCAACGGGCTTTTTTGACAAACCGGCCGGCACGCCCTCACTGATTCGGGGACGGTCACGAATGACACTGACTTTAGCCCTAAACCCAATACTGCTATCCCCGAATTGCAAACAGCGCGTCATGGGGCCCCAGCGTGACATGTTCTCCCAGCGCTTCGCCGCTGTTGACGTCCGGATACTGGCGCCGGCTGCCTTTGATGCGTCGAAACGAACTGCCCGGCGCCAGCGCGGCCAGATCGAACTTATAGGGACTCATGGCCGGGTTGGCCAGCGCCAGACCGTTTTCAAAGACGCGGCAACAGGCGTCGGGCGCTGCGAACAACCGCAGTTCCTCGATCCAGACGGCTTCGCCCCCTTCAAACTCGAAGTCCAGGTCCAGCGCGCCCGGAGGCAGGTCATTGAAGTAAAAAACGTTGAGGAAATCAGCCTCGGCGTGGAAATAGCCGTGGCGCCGGGCGTTGACGTCCCATCGGTTTCGGTTGGCCAGGAGCCGCTGGCCCTCGCGCGTGGGGGTGACGAAGAACAGCCGGTCTGCCTCGGGCGGGCAGTCCCGGCGCGCCTGCCCGCGCAGGCGAATGGCCACAACCAGATCGCGTCCTGCGGGTTGCGCGTCGCGCAGGCGCATACGCGTGACGATCTCTCCGTTTTCGGTGTCAGGCGAGGCGTCTTCGCCGGCGATGCCGCTTTGGACGGCGTCATCGGCGCCGCGCAAGACAAGGGCGCCGGCCTCAAGGGTGGCGCGGGCGTTGTGCAGTTCGCAACGCTCGACAAGCGGCGGCGACGGGGGCGCGCCGCAACCCTCGATAAGATCTGGCGTTTCGAAGGCCAGACGCCTGACCGGCCCCAGCGGCTTTCCGAGCCATCCCGGCCTGTCCACGTCGCGCCCGCCGACCATCTCGTCCCATATCTCGGGCGTCTGGCCGGCGGGCGCCGACGGCAGCGTGCCGACGCAGATTCCCGAGCCGGCCATGACCGCCGAGGCCATCCCCAGGCGCCACGCCCCTTCGGTCGGAGCCGGGCGCCGTCGGCTCATCAGAAGGTAGCTGAAGGCCGGCCGCCGCGCGCGATGGTTCCAGTAGAGATGCGTGTTAAGCATGTGGCCCCAATGCGCGTGACCCTCGCTGTCCAAGTGCAAGCCCTCGCTTTTGACCGGGAAATCGATGGCAATGGACTGCCGGGCATGAAGCCAATTCCTTCTTTCAGGCGTTTGCTGAGTCTGCCAACACTCACTCAACCCCCGCGAAATCGCTTGGGGCGACGTCCAGATTCGTTGCAGTGTTGAACCATTCATGACTGTCCCCGAATTGCCGATTTGGGATTAAAGACTTGAAGTCCAGCCGCACGTGAGGGCAGCATCCGCTGACTGAGACGAAAAAACAATGGGAGGGGGGTCTTGTGCCCAAGATTCTCGTAATCGACGACGACGAGCAGCTTCGCGACACGATCAGCCTGCTGCTTGAAAGCGAAGGGTTCCGCCCCCTATTGGCGGCCGACGGCAAGCGCGGCTATGAAGACGCCTTACGCTATAAGCCGGACTTGATTCTGGTGGACTTGCGGATGCCCGGCATGAACGGAGTGGACGTCTGCAAGCAGCTTCGCGCCGCAGGGGTGAAAACGCCGCTCATCGTGCTGAGCGCCGTGGGCGACGAAATCGACAAGGTGCTGCTGCTGGAAACGGGCGCCGACGATTATGTGGTAAAGCCCTTTGGAACCCGGGAGCTTCTGGCTCGCGTCCGCGCCGTGCTCCGGCGCAGCTCCCCAGCCGCCGCGAAGGTGCTGACGTTCGCCGACGTAGCCGTGGACCTCGAAAGGCGCGTGGTGACCAAAAGCGCAGGCGAGGTGAAGCTCACCCGTGCGGAGTTCAATCTTTTGACGTTCTTTCTTCAGAACCCCGACCGGGCGCTGACGCGCGACATGATTCTGAATTCGGTATGGGGCTATGAGTCGTTTCCTAACACCCGGACGGTGGATGCTCATGTGGTCAGGCTGCGGCAGAAGTTGGAGCCCGAACCCACCCGGCCGCGGCACTTTCTGACCGTACACGGAGTGGGTTATCGCTTCCTCCCGTGAACCTCATTCTCATTGTCGAGGATTCTGAGGCGTGCGCCTCCACGCTGGAGATCGCTCTGTCCGCGATCCCCGGTTGCCGCGTTATCTCGGCGTCTTCCGTGGAAGAAGCGCGCCGCCAAATGGAACGGCAGAAATTCTGCGCGGTGGTCACGGACATCCACCTGCCCGGCGCAGACGGCTTTGAGTTCGTCGCATTCATCCGCAGCCAGCCGCGGCTGGTTTCTCTGCCAGTGGTGGTGATCAGCGGAGATCCGGCGCCGGACACAGCCCGCCTGGCGCTTGAGCGTGGCGCCGACGCCTACTTCGCCAAACCGTATTCGCCCGCCGCAGTGCGGGCCAAGCTCGAGGAACTCTTACATGCGTCTTAGCCTGCTCTGCTTCCTCGGTTTCGCGGTCCCGGTCCTGCCCGGCCAGGACGCGGCCACCAACCTGCAATCCATCGCCGGCCGCCTGGACCGGCTGGAGCGCGAAAACGACGCCTTGCGGGCGGAAATCGCGGCCCTGCGCGAGGAGTTGAGCCGCCTGAGCGCGGCTGAGCGGCAGCCGCCGCCTTCGGAACGGCTGGACGTGTACGAGAGCCGGCTTTCCGAACTCGCTCAGACTCGCGTGCAGACGGCTTCCCGGTTTCCCATTCAAATCACCGGCATGGCGCTGTTCAACGCCTTCTGGAACGGCCGGTATGGAGGCGATCCGCAGTTTCCGACCACCGCCCAGCCCGTAGCGGGACGCGCCAACGCAGGCGGAACTTTCCGCCAAAGCGTGTTGGGATTCCGGTTCCACGGGCCTGAAATCGCTCGCGGCGGCAAAGTGAGCGGCACGCTCTATGCCGACTTCTTCGCCGGCACGGGGAACTCTCTGAATCAGCTTATGAGAGTTCGGGTGGCCTCGATTCAAGTGGACTGGAAGAACTACACCGTGGCAGCCGGGCAGGAGAAGCCGCTGATCGCGCCGCGCGAGCCCACGTCGCTGGCGCAGGTGGGCGTGTCGCCGCTCACTGGGGCGGGGAATCTCTGGCGTTGGCTGCCCCAGGCGCGCATCGAGCGGCGCGTGAGCTTCACCAAGTCTTCGGGGCTGCACGCCGCCGCAGCCATCCTCCAAACCAGCGAAACCGCCACCGTGGTTGCCGACGAGTACGCGGCTACGGTGGCCCCCGCCCGGCCGGGGCTCGAGGGACGCATCGAATACTGGCGCTATTCTCCCCCGGGCAGACGAATCGAGATCGCCCCGGGTTTTCACACGTCCACAACTTTCGCCGCCGGCGGCCGCGCTCCTTCCCGCATTTACTCTCTCGACTGGCTGCTTCAGCCCGCCAAGCGGCTCGATTTCACCGGCGCTGTCTTCGAGGGCAAGAACGTGACTGTACTCGGGGCTCTGCGGCAGGGGTTCTTGATCGTCAACGGGCGCCCCCGCAGCGTGAGGTCGCGGGGAGGCTGGGGTCAACTCGCTTACCGTCTGAATCCGCGGCTCTCGTTTCACGGTTTTGCGGGACAACAGGACGACCGCAACTCAGACTTGCTGCCGGGGCGAATCGGGAAGAACCTCGCATGGGGAGCGAATTCCGTTTACAGGCTCGCTCCTAACGTCCTGGTGAGCTTCGAAGGCGCCACGATCCGGACGAATTACCTCGGGGCCGGTTTGCGGACGGTAAACCACTATGACCTGGCTTTGGCTTACCAGTTTTAGCCTGGCGCTGGCGGCGGCGGCGCAAGCCGCCACCATTTCCGGCGGCGTGGTGCTCGAAAATTCGCGCGAGGCCAGCGTCCGCCGCCAAAAGGACTATTCCGGCGTGGTGATCTCCCTCACCCGGCTCGGCAGTCCTGCCCCCGAGCGCCCTCCCCGGCAGACCGCCGCCCGGATGGACCAGCGCAACAAGACCTTCATCCCGCACATCCTGGCGGTGGAAGTCGGCGCGACGGTCGAGTTCCCCAATAACGACCCCATCTTTCACAACGCTTTCTCCAACTACGACGGGCAGCTTTTCGATCTCGGACTCTACCCCCCGGGGACCACCCGCAAGGTGACCTTTCACCGCCCTGGGGTGGTCCGGGTGTTCTGCAACATTCACGCTTCGATGAGCGCCGTCATCGTTGTTCTCACCACGCCTTGGTTCACCGTTACGCCGGCGTCGGGGCAGTTCGCTATCCACGGGGTTCCGCCCGGCGAATACAGCTTGCGGGTGTTCCACGAACGCGCCACTTCAGCCACTCTTCAAGCTCTCGAACGCCGCGTCGTCGTGGGTTCCGGCGACGTCTCGGTGGGCGTGATCCGCGTCTCCGAAGCCGGGTATCTCGTGGTCCCGCACACGAACAAGTACGGCAAGCCTTACGATCCCCACGGCGATGATCTTCCTCTGTATCCAGCCGCCCGGAAGTGAACGCCATGCCCGCCCGTCCCTCATCCGTTTCATTGCAGTGGAAGATCCTGGTCTCCACCTCCCTGGCGCTGACGGTCCTGTTCGCCGCCACCGGGTGGATGGTGCAAGAACGCGCCGAACGGATCGCCATGCGAAGCCTGGACGAAGAAGCACGCGCCGGCTTTCAAGCCTACGAATCTCTTTGGAAGGCGCGAGCCGAGATGCTCGCCACACTCAGTAGCTTGCTCAGCAGGATGCCGGACGTCCGAGCCGCGTTTTACACCCGCGACCGGGCCACCATACGCGACACCGCCGGGGAGGTGTGGAGCCGGATCGCTCGGGAGGGCGCCATCTTTTTGGTGACTGATCCACGGGGCGCCGTGATCGCTTCCCTCGGGGCCCCGCAGCAACGCACCCCCGTGACGCTTCCGGCTGTGGGCATCGCCGCCTCCCAGTTTCCGCGGCAGGCGGCCGGCTTCCTCGAACTGGACGGCGAACTGTTCCAAGTGACGCTGACGCCGGTGTACGTCGAAACCACGCGGGAGCCTGCTCTGCTCAACGTGCTGCTCGCAGGATACAGGGTGGACGACGAATTGGCCCGCCGCTTGCTCGCCGAAACCGGCGGCAGCGAGTTCGTCTTCACGGTAGGCAACCGCGTGGTCGCATCGAGCTTGCGGGGCGACGCGCTGTACGGCTCCAGCCATATGCCGCAGGTGACGCATCCGCTGCTGGACCTTGGGGGCAAGCCCATCGGCGAACTGCGCATCAGCCGCTCGCTCGACGCCGCACGGGGCCACCTGGCCACTTTGCGGCGCGACATTCTCCTCATTTGGGCAGCCGCCATGCTCGCCGGCTTGACGCTCACCTGGCT
>Ga0101944_10007529_pt1 | contig 10853 bp, 7 predicted proteins | sample DewCreD2012metaG_FD_75245 | JGI IMG/M metagenome (GOLD analysis project Ga0101944, IMG submission 75245) | Hot spring sediment bacterial and archeal communities from British Columbia, Canada, to study Microbial Dark Matter (Phase II) - Dewar... ...
CGCCCACTCCAGCACGGCCCGGGCGTTGCTCGAAGTGCAGACGATGCCGCCGTGGCGGCCGCAAAACGCTTTCAAGCTGGCGGCGGAATTGATGTACGTCACCGGCGTCAGGTCGCTGGTGTCGATCACTTCGCCAAGCTGCCGCCAGGCTTCTTCGACCTGGTCGATGGCCGCCATGTCGGCCATCGAGCAGCCGGCCGCCATGTCGGGCAGGATCACGGTCACCCGCTCCCCCTGCCGCTCGGCCAGCTTTTCGGGGCGGTTGGCCAGAATGTCCGCCGTTTCGGCCATGAAGTGCACGCCGCAAAACACGATGTAGCGGCACTCGCGACTGGCGGCCGCCATCTGGCTGAGCTGGTAGCTGTCCCCTCTCAGGTCGCTGTGGGCGATCACTTCGTCCTGCTGATAATGATGCCCCAGGATGAGCAGCTTCGGCCCGAGCTGGCGCCGGACGACCTCGATCCGGGCGGAAAGCTCCTCGTTGCCGAGCGATTTGTACGGCCGCAGCTCGTAGCGAGCGGGGGCCAGCGGTGAGGGGGCCAGCAGCATAGTCCGGGCAACCTGCACAAGCGGAAACAGCACCACGACGCCTCTGCGTCGGGGAATTATATCACGCTGGCGGCCGACGCACGGGCCAAACGTGCTCCGCCGCCCACCTGATAGCCCCTCGCCCGGCGGAAAGCCCGCTCTCGCCGCCACGCTGTGCCTGTGGTGGCTTTCTGGCACCAACCCGGTGCCGACACCGCCGCAGGGCCAAGTGGCGTACTAGAGCAGCCGATTTCGACGGGGTAAGATGTCGCTACCGCGGCCGGGCGCAGCGCCGGCCGCAAGGCCGAAAAGCCAACGTTCCTCGTAAACGAGATGCGACGATGGTCAAGACCGCCAGCACGATGCGACAGCTCGGCACGCCCGCTCCCGACTTCCGTCTGCGGAATGTCGATGGACGCGAGGTCGGCCTGCACGATTTCGACGACAAACCGGCTTTGCTCGTGATGTTCATCTGCAACCATTGCCCGTTCGTCAAGCACGTGGCGGACGAGCTGACCCGATTGGCACGCGACTACATGCCGCGCGGGGTGGCCATCGTAGCGATCAACAGCAACGACGCGACGGCCTATCCGGACGATTCCCCCGAGCAGATGATCCACGAAGTCGAGCGCCGCGGCTATCCGTTCCCCTACCTGTACGACGAAACCCAGGAAGTGGCCAAGGCGTATGGTGCGGCCTGCACGCCCGACTTCTTCCTGTTCGATAAAGACCGCCGGCTGTACTACCGCGGTCAGCTCGACGCCAGTCGGCCCGGCAACAACATCCCGGTCAGCGGCAGCGACCTGCGGGCGGCGCTCGACGCGCTGTTGGCCGGCAAGCCGCCACCTGAAAAGCAGGTCCCCAGCATTGGCTGCAACATCAAATGGCGGCCGGGCAATGAGCCGGACTACTTCAACCCTGCGGGGGTGCCGTAAGCGAGGTTCTCCCTGATCGGACGGACGAACCGGGTGGCCGCGATGGTGCTGGGCAACGATCCATGAGGAGGGTGTCGATGGCGACGAACGAGGGTGGCTGTTGGTGCGGGCTGCTCCTTGCGGTGTGCGTCGCGTTCGTGGGGGTGCTGGGTACGAGCGCCTGCGGCATGGCGGCCAAGGGGGCGGAGCCGGTCGAGCGGCCGAATATCGTGTTCATTCTGGCCGACGACCTGGGCTGGACCGACACCGGCGCCTACGGCAGCCGCTACTACGAAACGCCGCACATCGACCGGCTCGCGGCGGAAGGGATGAAGTTCACGCAGTATCATAGCTGCCAGAACTGCCAGCCTACCCGGGCCGCGCTGATGACCGGTCAGTACGCCCCCCGAACCGGGGTGTACACCGTCGGCAGCATCGACCGGTTCAACTGGCGCAGCCGCCCGCTAAGGCCGGTGGATAACGTCGAGCAACTATATTTGGACAAAGTAACCATCGCCCAGGTGCTCCGGCAGGCCGGCTATGTCACGGGGATGTTCGGCAAGTGGCACCTGGGCAATGGCCCGGGGTACCACCCGTCCGACCGCGGCTTCGACGAGGCGATCGTCAGCCAGGGAGCCCATTTCAACTTCACCACGAACCCGAAGGTGGATTATCCGAGCGGTCGGTACCTGGCCGACTTCCTTACCGATCGGGCGGTCGACTTCATCCGCCGCCACAAAGACCGGCCGTTTTTCCTGTATCTGCCGCACTTCGTGGTCCACTCTCCGCATCACGCCAAGCCGGAGCTGATCGCCCGCTTCCAGAACAAGCCTCCTGAGGGCGGGCACCACAATCCGACGTATGCGGCGATGATCGCCAGCCTGGATGAAAGCGTGGGCCGGATCCTGGCCCTGCTCGACGAGCTGAAACTGACCGACAAAACAGTGGTCCTGTTTTCCAGCGACAACGGGGGCGTGGGGGGATACGTTCGCGAGGGGATCAAGCAGGGGGGCGATATTACCGACAACGCGCCGCTCCGCAGCGGCAAAGGCAGCCTGTACGAGGGCGGCGTACGCGACCCGCTGATCGTGCGCTGGCCGGGCCGGATCGCTCCTGGCAGCGTGTGCGACGAACCGACGATCCATGTGGACCTGTTCCCGACCTTGGTGGAGCTGGCCGGCGCTCGTCCACCCGAGGGGCAGGTGCTCGATGGCGAAAGCCTGGTACCGCTCTTCACCGGTCGGGCCACGCGGCTGGCGCGCGAAGCGATCTATCAGCACTTTCCTGGCTATTTGGGAGCAGGGGCGGGAAGCTGGCGGACGACGCCGGTGAGTACGATCCAGGCCGGCGACTGGAAACTGATGGAGTTCCTCGAAGACCGGCATCTGGAGCTGTACAACCTCCGGACCGACCCTGGCGAAACGCAGAATCTGGCCGCCCAGTTGCCGGAGAAAGCCCAGGAATTGCTGGGCAAGCTCCGCGCCTGGCGAACGGCCGTCGGGGCGAAGATGCCCACGCCCCACATGCCAGAAGTCAACGAGCCACCTGCCAAGAAGGGGAAGGGCAAAGGCAAGAAAAAGGCGGCGGCCCAGGGCGACTAGCGCGCTTTGTCTAAAAAATGGTCGTCCATGCCCCGGGGTGCCCGCCTTCAAGAGCATGCCGCGATCCGCGGTCTCGCGTCGGCCCCGCGCCTGGGCCGCAGGGGCGCTTGCAGGCGGCCGCCCCGCCGGCTATCGTAGGGCGACTGTTGTTTCAACGAGTGTCGCGGCGGTCGGACCGCCCGCGACCTCGTAAGGTCCCGTCCTCATTGGCCTGGCCCGGTTCGAACGGTCCTGCTTTCGTAGCCCACCATGAAGCCCGAAGTCGTCTCGCCTGAGGAATTGCAAGCTCGTGTTCGTGCCGCCAAGGAGCAGCTCGATCAGCACACGGTGGAAGTGGTGCAGCATCATTTCCACGAGTCGACCGGCTGTCCCTTCTGGCTGGAAAAGAAGCGGGAACTGAAGTTCGACCCGCTGAAAGAAATCCGCTGCTTCGACGACCTGAAGAAGTTTCCCCTGTTCGAGGATGAGTGGCTGCGCGGCGGGCCGGTGCGGCGGTGGGTGCCCAAGGCCTATGCCGATCGGCCGATCTACGTGTTCGAAACGGGCGGGACGACCGGCATCCCTAAAAGCCGCGTTGTGATCGAGGATCATTGGATCGACTACGAGAACTTCAGCCATACCCTGCCGGACGAGTATTTTCCCAAAGGATCCAACTGGCTGATGCTCGGGCCGAGCGGGCCGCGGCGGCTGCGGCTGGCGGTCGAGCATCTGGCCCAGTATCGCGGCGGCATCTGCTTCTGCATCGACCTGGACCCCCGCTGGGTCATCAAACTGATCAAAAAAGGCTGGATGGAGCATCTGGAAGCGTACAAGCAGCACTGCATCGACCAGGCGCTGACGATCCTGTCGGCCGGACACGACATCAAATGCGCCTTCGCGACGCCGAAACTCCTAGAGGCACTTTGCCAGACGCTGGAAAAGCAGGGCAAAACGTTCAGGGACACGGGCATCACCGGCATTTTCAGCGGCGGGACGGAATTCACCCCGCAGTGGACACGCTTTTGCATCGAGGAATATTTCGGCGGGCCGCCGGAAGTCAGCGGCATCTACATGACGCCCACCTACGGCAACACGCTGATGGGGCTGGCCTGCAGCAAGCCGGTCACGGCCGAGGAAGGCTACAAGATCACCTACTACGCCCCCCAGCCGCGAGCCGTGGTGGAAATCGTCGATTTCGACGACCCCAACAGCCTCGTGCCGTATGGCCAGTCCGGCCGCGTCAAACTCACGACGCTCACCAAGGAGCTGTTCATCCCGGGCTTCCTCGAACGGGACGAAGGCGAGCGCGAGCCTCCCTATGCCCGCTATCCCTGGGATGGCGTCAGCGGCGTGCGGCCGTGGCGGGGGATCGCCGCGCAGACCACCGTGGGCGTGTACTAGCGCCGGCCGCAAGTCCAGTGCCTGGCAAACCGATCGCCAGATCCCGCGGCACCCCTTGGTTGGCCGGCCGGCAACGAAAAACCGCCGCCGTGCCGCACCACCGATCGTCTAGGGAGTCGCGGGAGCGGGGCGTGGCCCCTGCCCCACAGGGTACAGCTCCCAGCGGCGGAAGAAGACTTCGGCCAGTTCCGATTGAAGCTGGATCCGCCCGCTGTCCGGGCGGACCTCCAGCGCCTCGTTGACCTGGGTGCCGTTGACGAACACCTGCACCTTCGGCCCGTCGCAGATCACGTCCATCCGTGTCCACTCCGTCTGGGCGCGGTCCAGGTCGCTTTGTCCGCGGAACCCCAGTCGGTCGGCCCAATCCGGATCGCGCCCAAACCAGTTGATCCGCCGGCGGTTGGACAAGTCGAATGTCTCCCGCCGGCCGCCTCGCTGCCAGATCACCTCGCCATCGCGATCGCGACCCGTTTCACACGTGACCGAGATCGGCACCGGCTTGCCATCCCGGTCGTTCCCGCTCACTAGGATGAAATCCCCCAGCCCCCCCTCGATGATCTGCACTTCGAGGGAAGGCATCCAAATGCCGTTGTAGCCGCCATCGGCGCCCCGGCTGTGAATGAGCAGCCCCGTGTCCCTGGCCCGGTCGGCCCGGTTGCCGTACGTCTTCTCTCCCCAGCGAAACTCCAGCACCAGGTGATAATCGCGATACTCCTTGCGGGTAATGATCGAGCCGAGCCCCTCCCCGGTAATGTGCAAAAGACCGTCCGTGACGCGGAACACGCGCCGCGGGTCTTCGTACTTGGTGTCTTGAAGGTAGGTATAGCAGTCGCCCAGCGTCTGGCCATCGAACAAAGCGATGCGATGAGCGGGGCGGATCGGCTCGTCGCCTGGCACGGCATTGCCTGCTAAGAACATGCCGAGGACGCCGACATGGATAGCCAGGCAGCTTGTCCGCTTCACGGCACATCGATCATTGCTCATCGTGCACGACCCTCCTTCCTCAGTTGAAGGACTCGTCAGGAAACGCTCGCGGCTGCTGTGGGACCGCTGCGCGGATCAGGACCTTGGGGAGCACCACACCCGCCGTTTGCGCTTCTTTGCATCGCGTAGTTTGCCATGTTGGAACGCCCATGGGTAGCCGCTGCGGGCCGCGTGGCACACGTCAGCCGGTCGCCTGGGCATGTCTAGCACTTGTGCGGGAAAAGGATGGTCATGAACGCAAAGTCTTGCGGGAGCGAGAGATTCGCGTCGTGCCGCTGCCAGCACTTGCGCGCTCAGAGCAGGATGGCTCGGTAACCGCCGCTGCCGAGTCTATTCCCCTGCCTGGTAAGCCCAAAAAGCTGTGAAATTCCCGTAAGATTCGACGGTTGCCAGCGAACCAGGTATCATGAGGAAACGTCTGAGGAGGGGAGATTGGGACGCTGGGGCGGCGCCTGGTTGTCTTGGGCTGACGGCTGCCGCGACTTGCACGTTCCCAGACGCTGCGGCGGCTGGTGCGGTCCGCGACAGGGGACATGGTCTGTGCGGGACGTGGGTGACCACTCCTCAGGTCCACTGGCCGGGAGATGCGGGATTGTCCACGAACATCCTCAAACCGCTCAGTCCGACCGATGCCACGCTGGATGCGGGCCAGGCCGAGGTGTCGGCCGGCTGCGATCATGAAGTCTGCCGCGTGCATCTGGTCGAGGGGAGCGGCGGCAGCCCGACTGGCGAGACGGAGGCCTTGCTCCGCGCTCGGCTACGCAGTGCGGCACTGCTGATGTTCGCGGGCTTTGCCGCGTTTCTGGTCTGGCACACCTTGCAGATCGAGTTTGAGGCCTGGTCGGCCGCCACGTTGTACCTGTCCCACTGGGTGGCGACTTTGATCCTGGGATCGATCGCCTGGTCGCTGTGCACCCGCTGCCCGATGACCGTGCGGCAGCTTAGGGCGGTGGAACTGATCACCTTCGGCGTCCCCGTGGTGCATTTCCTTTTGCACCAGCACAGCCGGACGATCTTCTGGGCGCATGAATACGGCGTGCTGTCGGCGGCTGTGGGCTACTGGCTCCTCATGATCTTCACCTATGCCCTGTTCATTCCCAATAGCTGGCAGCGGGCCGCGGTGGTGATTGGCATCATGGCCTGCGCTCCCGTGGTGGGCCTGCTGGCCACCGCGCTGGTGGACGGCGAGGTGCGGGGGTTGCTGCTGGGCGATGGGCGGTTTGTGATCGAGCTGTGCCTGATGCTGGGGCTGGCAGTGACCAGCGCGGTGTTCGGTGTCCGGACGATCAATTCCCTCCGGGAGGAGGCTTTGCGTGCCCGCCAGCTCGGACAATATCGCCTCAAGCGGCTGCTCGGCAGCGGCGGCATGGGGGATGTGTACCTCGCCGAGCATCTGCTCATGAAACGTCCCTGCGCGATCAAGGTGATCCGGCCCGAGAAGGCAGGCGATCCCAAGGTGCTGGCACGGTTCGAGCGCGAAGTGCAGGCGACCGCCAAGCTCTCGCACTGGAACAGCATCGACATCTTCGATTACGGCCGGGCCGACGACGGAACGTTCTACTATGTCATGGAATTCCTTCCCGGGATGAACCTCTCGGAGCTGGTCCGCCGCTATGGGCCGCTGCCTCCGGGACGCGCGATCTGGCTGATGCGCCAAGCCTGCGACGCTCTGCAGGAGGCCCACGATCTGGGGTTGATCCACCGTGACCTGAAACCCGCCAACCTGTTCGCCGCCATCCGTGGCGGGTTGTTCGATGTCACCAAGGTGCTCGATTTCGGTTTGGCCAAGCCGATAGCTTCGATCGACGCACCCCAGCTCACTCAGGAAGGAACCATCACCGGCTCTCCTCTGTTCATGTCGCCGGAGCAAGCCGTCGGAGATCGCGAGCCGGACGTACGCAGCGACATCTATGCACTGGGAGCCGTGCTTTACTTCCTGCTCACGGGCCGGCCGCCCTTCGAGGATGAAAAACCGATGAGGGTGCTTCTGGCCCATGCGCACCTCCCACCTGTCCCCCCCTCCCAGCTCAATCCGCAGGTGCCCGATGACCTCGAGCAGGTCGTCCTCCGCTGCCTGCGGAAAAATCCGCTAGAACGCTATCAATCCACCGCGGAGCTCGCAGCCGCCCTCGAAGCGTGCCGCGACGCTGCTAATTGGTCCCGCGAGCACGCCCGCCAGTGGTGGATGGAACGCAAGGTGGCCGTAGCTGCCCCGCTGGCGTGCGATGAGGCGATCCCCGTGGGCTGAGCCGTGCGGCACGTGCGCTAAGCTCTGTACGCGTTCCAAGGCCGCGCTTGGCTTGCAGACCACGGCCAGCCCTTTAAGGGAGCGGACCATTTTCCAAAAAACAGTATGCGACTTTCTTGACGCCACACAGCGGGCAATTCGCCCGTTGCTCTTTCCGCAAACTGCCAGACCTGATAAATGTCCGCCGTTTAGGCCGGAACCTGGCGAAAGCAAAGGACGCAGGGTTTCGGCAACCCAGACGGCCAATCTCTCGGTTGTCGATGGTTTTTTGCTTTTTTTGACGGTGACGGCCGCCTATGGGGCGTCTGGTGCCACTTCTGTCTGTTTTGGGATTCGGCCTGGTCGGCTGCCGCGCTCAACCGTACGTAAATGCCCATCTGGAAACGCTTAACGCCGAGTATCGGCAACTCGAAGACTACGTATATGCGCTGGAAGAAGAAAACGCCCGTTTGAACGCGGAACTGCAAGCCCTTCGCACGCAGCGCACCGCCCCAGATGGCGATTCTCGCCCCTCGCGCGGGCTCTTCCGGTCGCGATCCGGTAACCCTCCTTCCAGAGGGTCTCCCGGTTCCGGGGCGTCGGGCAGTGACAACCCCGACGGCCTGGAGCCGCCGCACATCGAGATTCCAACCACCCCCGCGGCCACTCCTCCGTCGTCAGAAGAGGCCCCCCCACGTTTACCGAATCTCCCCACGGGTTCGCTCCAAGGCAGTGCACGCGTCGGAAGTCATGATCTGTCCACAAGTTCGGATAGCGGTCGGGAAATGGCCATCCGTGTCGAGCATCGGGATCAAGAGCCTCCGGTCGATACGCCGCCCCATACCGTCGTCTTTCCCCCAGCGCTAGCAGCCCCAGCCGATCACCGCCAGCGGGCGGCAAGCAGTCCGGCACCTGCTCAAGAACGTTCCTCAGCCGTAGCGGACTCCATACTGGCAGTCGCACGCGCGCCGGCCGCCCGTCCGCCGGCTCGTCTGACGTTAGACCCACAGCATTGCCGCGGTGCCGATTGGAATGGCCAGCCCGGCGATGATGGGCTGCAACTTGTTGTACACGCCCTGACGCGGGAAGGCGAGGAAGCGGTGCTTGCCGGCAAGCTGGCCATCGTCGTGCTGGACCCGTCGCGACAGGGGGAGGCAGCGCGGCTGGCCCGGTGGGACTTCGACGCCGCAGCCACCGCCCAGCTTGTCGCGGCTTCGCCACCGTCAATCCACGGGGTGAAGCTAGAACTTCCCTGGCCAGGGGATCCCCCGGCGTCGAACCGATTGGCAGTGTTTGTCCGGCTGGAAACAGATGATGGCCGGCGACTCGAAACCCATCGCGATGTGTTTATTATTCCCCCAGGACAAGTGACCAGCGGTTGGACACCGCGAGCGAAGCGATACGAGGCCTCCGCTGGGACGCGGAAGGACGCTCTCGCAGCCGCCAGCCATCGGCAAGAAGGTGAAAACGCTATATCTGATAGAGGGGATGGCGAGATTGCGATTGGCCGCAATGCGAGTATCCCGCCGGACCCTCCCGTGTGGTCGCCTGTTCGCTGACAGCAAGTTCCGCCGGCTGAAGGTAGATTTCGCGGGCTGATCGTCGGGTTGGGACGCCGACGCAGAGTTTGCTGCCGGCGAGGCAACCCTATCGCTCGGCCGTGAGGGTGTAATTGAGGACCCGCGAGCCGCCGATCTCCTCTGCCCGTAGCCAGAGCTTCTGGCCCAGCAGCTCTTCTCCTTGCGGAAGGGCAAAGACGATGCTGGTGCGATCGTGAGCGGGAAGGAAGACCTGGCGCGTTTCCCGGCGGCGGCCCGGCGCGAACAGTACACACTGGAAACTCAACGGGCGCGGGGAAAGGTTGGCCAGGTGTTGTTCGACAAGCAGCACGCCGTCCTTGAGGTGGCTGGCTGCCTCGACGCGCACGTCGTCGAGCCCCACGTACAAAGCGCGGTGGACGCTGAAGCGGTGTCCAGCGACCTCGAAGTCGAGACGCACAGGTTGCGGCCCGCTGTTGGCATCCGGTGCCAGCGTCACGACCAGCGGCAAGCGCAGCGTTTCGCCTTCGGCGATTTTGAACGGCACGGGGCGTGATTCCATGCCCAGACTGCGAGGAGCATCGATCCGCAACTGGCCGTTTACCGCCTGCGGGAAGGTGTTCACCAGCCGCAAGAACACGAGTTGCTCGCGGCCCGTCACGCTGGTCAGCCGCGGGTTCTCGAAGGCGGCCACGGCTTGCCAGCGGGCGGCGGCTTCGCTCAGCCCGGTCACGAAGGTGGGCAGCGGCCCGATCTCGATCGCCTGCTGAGTGCGGCCGTCACGCTGTGTAAGAGCAAGTGTGCGCCCGCAACCCCACACATCGATCTGCTCCGTCTCGTCCCCGAAAAAGACGTATTCGGTGATCGGCTGGTCGCTCCACACGGCCAGCACCGCCCGGCCGTCCCGCGCAAAGACGTGGCCGACCGTACCACCGGGAAGTTGCAACACCCCAAGATACTCGCTACCGCCGACCAGCATGGCCGTCGTCCGCCAGGGCAGGAACAGTTCGCCTGGCGAGCCATCGACGTGCATCAGCCCCACCTCGTCGTCGAACGGCTTGGGCACGACGATGCCCGCCGCACCATGGATCTTCGCCGCCAGCATCCGCAACACCAGGTCCCGGACGCGGGTGAGGTGTGCGTAGGCGCCGCGCGGCAATGGGGAGAGGAGCATCCACGACTGCGGGCCGTCGGAGGTGGCCAGACGCGACCGCAGCCGCACGCTGCGCGGCTGGCTGCTGGCTGGCAAGGCCGCACCGTTGCCTGGCCAGACGCTCCCGTGGCTGGCAGTCCAGCTCCCCGGCTGGGCCAGATACGTCGCGATTTCCTCGGCGGACAGCGGCGGCTCCGCCGTAAAGCACAGGAACGTCCAGGGAGGGCTGCCTGTCGCCGCGGGCGGCGGGACGTGGAGCCAGTGCCAGTTGATGCCGACGTGGATTTGCTGTCCGTACTGCTCCAGATGCCGTTTGATTTCCGCCACCTTGCTCTCGACCTGCGGATAGCCGACGAAACTGAGGTCCTGGTCGTCGCCCAACTGCCACCAGCGGACCTTCAGCGATAGGCGGGTCATGATCGGCCCCACGGCAGGCTGCCACAGTTCCGGCTCGGCAAACACGCTCGCTGCGGGCAGGAGACACGGCTCCCGGAAATGGATGCGGAGGGAAGGAGGAGGCTAGTGCAA
>Ga0101944_10007530_pt1 | contig 10853 bp, 10 predicted proteins | sample DewCreD2012metaG_FD_75245 | JGI IMG/M metagenome (GOLD analysis project Ga0101944, IMG submission 75245) | Hot spring sediment bacterial and archeal communities from British Columbia, Canada, to study Microbial Dark Matter (Phase II) - Dewar... ...
CTGGAAAGCCTTGACACCCTCCCTGGCGTCCCGGGTGGTGCACAGACGAGTGAACAGCTCGTTCATGTGATCGAAGCTCTTGTAGTAATCAAGGTCGGCCACCTCGTAGAGGCCCCGCTTGGCGATCTGAACCGCGATGGGGCTCTTGGCGGCCAGGAGCGCAGCCCATTCGCGCGCTTCCTTCTCAAGCTCGGGCGCCGGAACGACCCGGTTCACCAGTCCCTTGCTGAGGGCATCCTGGGCACCAATCAGGTCGCCGTAAAGGAGCATTTCCATGGCCACTTTCCGCCCAACGGAGCGCATGACCGGGACCACCGGCCCGACGCAGTTGAGTCCCACGTTGATGGCCGTCAGACCCAACCGGGCGTTGTCGGCCACTATCGCCAGATCGGCGGCGGCCACCAGGCCGGCCCCATTGGCCGCGGCCACTCCCTGCACCTGGGCGATGACCGGTTTGTGCATCCGGCTGATGGTGATGAGAGGGTTTTCCATCCTCTGTATCCAGGCCCGGTATTCCATGGCCGTCTTGCCCTCCAGCTCGCCCACGTCGATTCCCGCACAGAAATTCTTGCCCGCTCCTTTCAGCAGGATGACACGCACCTTCGGGTCCGCGTCCAGTGTCAGCAGCGCCTGATCCAGCTCCAGGGCCAGAGGAGTGCTGAAGGTATTGAGCTGTTGGGGTCGATTGAGGGTTATGGAAGCCACAAGATCCTCACCGATTTCAACGATGATGTTTTCATATTGCATGAACAAATCCTCCTCGGGGATCGTTGGATAGCATCCCCCAGCCAGTCAAAGCCGGGAGCATGCGTGGGCGAGGTCCCCTCCGCCCACGGCATTCAACTGTTTTCAGGCCAGGGGCTTGGGCGACGGCATGGCCCGGCTGTCCCTGTTCCTTCCTCTCTATGAGGTTCCCCCACCGTCCTTTTTCTTCAGATTCAGCGTCTGCCTGACGAGGTCCTTGTCCCGCTCAAAATCAACGACCCGCTGAAGCATGATCTTCTGAGCCATGACGGGTCCCGCTCCATGCCAGGTCGCCACGCCGTGTTGTCCGGCCGTCCAGTGCTGGATCAGTTTGTGGACCTTCAGGATATTTTCCGTGGGCTCATCCGACCCGAAGCTGTAGAATTCAGTGACATAGTCCTTGATTTCCGGATTGTTCAGCTCCTTGAGGGAGGGCATGGTCACCACCAGGCCACCTCCGATATCGCCCGCCAGGGCCATAACCCGCCAAAAGGCATTGCAGATATTGAGCTTCGCCACATTACCCATGATTTCGTCAGGCAGGTACACGCCCGAGCCTGGAGGATCCTCCGTGCCCTTCATGGCCGCCGCCATGCCGCATGCCCTCCCGGTTTCCCGGAGAACAACCATTTCGGTCAACTGGTCATTCACGTGGCTCACCTTTTCGAGTCCCTTGTATTCCTGGATGAGCTTGCATGCACCGATGATCTGATTCATGAATCCCACTTTGCAAGTGCCGCCGCAGGTCATCCGGTGGGTCTTGGCGAACCGGGCCACGAACTTACCCGAGTATGCGGTTTCTCCACAGTGGAAGACCCGATCCCAGGGAACGAACACGTTGTTGAAGACCACCATCGAGGTTTCCCTCTGGCCGAATCTCGGGTTCCCCAGCTCTTCCAGGGTGTCCGCCGAGTCCCTTTCCGCGGAATAGGGTGAATACTGGCAGATATAGATGATTCCCTCGGCGTCCGTGGGAGTGGCGAAAGCGAGAGCATAGTCCTCTTCACCCGGGGCATGCGAGGACTGAGGCAGCACCACGAGCTCGTGGCTGGCGAACGCTCCACTGATGTTGATCTTGGCCCCCCGCACCACGATCCCGTCCTTGTTCTTCTCCACCACCTTCAATGACAAATAGGGGTCGGGCCAATCGATGGTCTTCTGATTGCGCTTGCCACGCGGTTCGGTCAAAGCCCCGGCGACGGAGAGATCCTTGCGCTGGACCATTTTGAGGTATTCCAGAAACCTGGGGTGGTATTCGGTGCCCAGCTTCCGGTCCATCTCCCAGCACGTGCTGGCCAGGGAATGAAAAGCGTCGTAGCCGACACATCGGTAGATACAGGTCCCGAGCATTTCCGCCGTGAAGGTCCCGGCCTCCGCCTTCTTCACGAGGTCGTCGGTGCTGGCGCTCACATGGGTGTAGCGGTTCACCACGTCATCGACGAGAGGGGAATGGCATGACATGATGTGCTTGTAGCGTGGATCCAGCGCCCATTCGTAGCTGGCCTTGTTCGCCTCGACCACCGTACGGGTGTTCCGGTTCTCAAGAATGCTGTCCACCTTTTTTCCGTTCATGTAGACCTGAGGTCTGAGGGACTTCAGGCTCTCCTCGAATTGTTCCGGGGTCATTAAAGCCATGGCGTTCTCCTTTCAAGTCTTGGAACCGTCCTCGGTGGACCATGTTGCGGCTGGTCCACCACTTCCCCTTGTGGCAAAAAGGCCTTTCGAGCTTCGATCCTTCACCGATCCGGCGACAGCCGGTTCAGGTAGTCGAGCAGCGCGTTGATGGTGCGGTCCAGTTTCTCGGATGACTTGTCCACGCCGTAGATGACGGTCGCTCCGAGGAGACCGGCAAAGATCATTTCGGTGACGGCCTGGGTGTCCGTTCCGGCCTTGAGCTCGCCAGACTCCTTGCCCCGCTCGAGAAGTCCGTTGATCATGGATTTGAGCCCCTCGAAGCCCTTGTTGACCTCGTGAGCCAGGTCCGGCATCTGGTCATCGAGCTCGACCGAGAGGGTGACGAAAATGCACCCTCCAGGAAGGCACTGGGTATCCCGCAGGTAGATGTCCTTGAAGTTGGCGAGCAGTTTTTTCACTTTTTCAATGGGGTTGGGGATGGCCTCGAGTCCGGCCAGGTTGTTTTCACGCCAGATTCTTCGAGCCTCGTCCAGAACGGCGTGGAAAAGCTCCTCCTTGCTCCTGAAGTGGTTGTAAAAGCCGCCCTTGGAGGCTCCGGCGGCACTGATGATGTCCTGGATGGAAGTGCTCAGGTAGCCTTTGAGCGAGAAGAGCCTGAGGGCTTCGAGGATGATGGTCTGTTTCAGGTCCATGGTCTGACGTCCTCTTCAAAAGACCGACCGGTCGGTCTTTTGAAGACCATTACCAGATCATTTTTTCACGGTCAAACCTTTTTCGGAGAAAAAGAACAGAACTGGACCTTCGGACCCGACACAGACTTGGCGATAACCGCCTCAAAAATGCGACGCGCCCCCAGACAAGGCCCGGTCGGCAATCATCCCAGCGCCGAAACGCCTCCTATGCATTTCGGTGCTGAATCGACGCAGCGTCATGACAACTGGCTCCCGACTTCACCATACGAAGGCTCGATCGTCCATTGAAGCCGGTTAAGCTCGAATGGCTCAATGCCCTCGGCCTCCTCAAACCCGACATCCTGCTGCAGCCGGTGACCGAAGCCAGCGATCCTCTTGACTATGGATGCAGCGTGCTTGCGGCGGCCGTGGAAAGGGTGTCACGGCAAAACCGTCACACTCACGTCGATGAGCGCCCACAGTTGATAACGGCCACCTTCGTGGGGCCGCGCCCTCCGCCATGCAGGGACAATTCCCTGCGCCAAGATGGAAAAAGATGAAGACTGGCGGGGTCTGCTGGAACGGCGGCCCCGGTCCTACCTGCTCACTCGTCTTCCTGCTGATGGTCAGGTTTCTTCTTGGAATCGCCAAAGAGATCCATGAAAGAGGGGAAAGGTGAGAACGAGGTCAGGTCTTTCTGAGCCAGAGTGGACAAGTCAGCACCGAGATCGAGCCACCTTCTGAATTGCTCGTCAACGGCTGTCTTGTAGTTCAGATAGCTTTTAATGGTCAGTTCCAGATATTTTTCGAAAAACTCGCTGAGGACCTTCTCTCCATGCTCGATGATCAGGTGGAGCAGGGATACAGGCAGGAGGGAGTTCCTGTTCTTGGCTTCCTCCACGATGATCTGAGTGAGAATGAACGCCGTGACATCTTCTTCCGTCTTGGCGTCGACGACTTCGACCTGCCGACCCTCTTTGATCATGTCGGAAACCTGACCGAGGGTGATGTATGCGCTCTTCTCGGTATCGTACAACCGCCGGTTGGCGTATTTCTTCAGCAGCACCTTTTGAGCCATTTTTGATCCTCGTCCTCGGGAAACGAAACTACCGTAAGAGGCCGGATACTCTTCCAGCGCTTCCGGGTTTTGTGCCCTGCACAAGAGCTTTGCGGCCCAGTTTGGCAGTCAGCCAAGGCGCTCAGACCGCTAGGTTTCAAGAATTCTATAGCAGCTGTATGCCACAGACATCCTGGACAATCCAGACCGGGTTCGTCGACGAAAGTCATTCAGAGCATCATTATGTTGCAGTGCAACAAATTTCTCTTGACAACCGGCTCCGGCAGTTTAGAATCGATCCATAGTCGGCTGCAGGGGCACGGCTTCCCTTCCGCCCTCGCAACGTTATCTTACACCAAACAGGAGGTTTTTCCATGGAACCATTGAAACTGGCCAAGCAGATGATCGATTTCAACAAGACTACTTTCGACAACACTTTCAGCTCCATGGTTCTTCTTCAGGAACAGACGGAGAAGATGGTGAACGCTTTCCTGGAACAGGCCGCCTGGCTTCCGGAGGATGGAAAGAAGATCCTTAGTGAGTGGGTGGCCGCCTACAAGAAGGGACGCGAGGAATTCAAGAAGGCTGTCGACGAAAGCTACAAGAAAGTGGAAGACTATTTTGCCGAGGTCACCAAGTCTACCAAGTGACGGGTGCCCGCGGTTATGATGGATCGCACGGTGCCCTGCAGGGTGGGCCGAAACCTTTCCGGAGAAGCGCAAGGAATGAGCGTCAACGAACAAGCATCATCTGCTGGGCAATCAGGCAGTGAACAGATCTGCAATGCATTTGCATCAGGGGAGAGAATCTCAATGGATCAGAACAAACTGCTCAAACAAATGCTCGATTTCAACAAGACGGCTTTTGACAATGTTTTCGGCTCCATGACCAGGATCCAGGAACAGGCTGAGAAGGCCACGACTACCTGCCTCGATCAGGCCGCCTGGATGCCTCAGGCTGGAAAAACGGCCATCAATGAATGGATGAAAACCTGCAGGCAAGTCCGCGAGAGCTTCAAGAACAGCATGGATGACGGCTTCAAGAAGGTTGAATCCTATTGTACCCACACTCCAAAGAGCGATTGATCCCTTCGCTCAATCGTGGAATTCATTCAGGGGTATTTGATGGAAACGCATCCCGGAGCTGACATGGAACTCTGGCGTTTTCTGCTCCAATCCATGGCGAATCTGCATCGATGGAGCTTCAAGAGGGTCGAGGCCTCCCTGCACGAGGCCGAGGCCCTGCAAATCTACTGGAACGGGATTCTCCGTTCTCTTGCCGAGTTCATGACTCCCTCTCTCGGCGCCATGAATTCCTTTTACGGGATGGAGCGTGAGAAAGTGGTGACGGCAAAGCCCCACGACACGTTCCAGGACTACCTGGAGCTCCTCCAGTTCAACGTGGAGATTGGAGTCAAGGGGCTCAATGGCAGTCTCGCCGCTATTCTGGACTATCACCGTCGCCAGAGTGGAGACGCATTTCAGGCCAATCTGGCGACACTTCTGGGGGGCGGAGGAGAAGATATCGCTGCTCACGCGGCCCGCCGGAAGAGGCTTTTCGACCTGGTGGTCAACACCTATCCCCAGGCCATCAGGGACATCAAGTCAGAGTACGGCTTTCACTTCGACAACGGCGGCTATCGGAAGATCGGCGAAACGGAGCGGTTCGAGTTTTACCAGGTTCTCCCTTTGGATCCTCAAATCGAGGTCCGAGAGAACGGCAAACCGGTCGTCGTCATCCCGCCGTATGTTCTGGGACCGCATATTCTGGCCTTTCTCCCCGGGGAGAACAAGAGCTACGTGCATTGTTTTGCCAACCGGGGCATTCCCACCTACATCCGGATCGTGAAGGACATCGACACGACTCCCGCGGTCCAGGTCATGACGTGCGAGGACGACGCACTGGACACCCGCGCCCTCTGCGAGCAGGTCATGGCCAGACATGGAAGGCCGGTCACGTTGAACGGGTTCTGCCAGGGAGGGTACATTGCCGTGTTGGATCTCCTGTCGGGGGAGCTGGACGGTCTGGTGGACGCTCTGATCACGTGCGTGTCGCCCATGGACGGTTCACGCAGCAAGTCCCTGGTCGAGTACATCGAGCACCTGCCACCCCGATTCCGTGAGCTGGGCTACTCGGTGAAGAGGCTCCCCAATGGCAATCGAGTCGTGGACGGAAAGGTGATGAGCTGGGTCTACAAGCTCAAGAGTATGGACCTGGAGGCTCCCATCGTTGCCTTCTACCGGGATGTCATGATGCTGGAGCGATCCGTGGACAAGCCGGCGCCCATCAGCAAAACGGCCGCAGCCATCAATCACTGGATGATCTATGACCGTACGGATCTTCCCCTGGGGATCACCCAGATGAGCTTCGATTCGTACACGAAGCCTGTGGATCCGGACGGAAACCTTCCCGTGAAGCTTTTCGGGCGTCGGCTCAATTTCAAACGTCTGAAGGAGAAGGGGATCCAGTGGCTGATCTGCATCGCCGACAGAGATGACCTCATCGATGCACCCGCTGCCCTGGCCCCGCTGGACTACATCGAGGCTGAAGTCACGGTCTTCCCCAAAGGACATGGCGCCATCGCCACGTCCTGGTCGCTGCCCACATCCGAGTGCGCCCTGGACACCTATTTCTGCCCGGCGAACAAGAAGTTCGGCGACAAGTGCCGAGGACCCGTCAGCTACCATCTCGACCTGGATGCAGCCGAAGCTCTTGCCAACAAAGCAGATTAGGGCAGCACGGCTCACCCCTCCATCCCCTTCATCCCCTCAGAGAGAGGATGAAGGGGATGGTCTGCCAACCCGGGAGTCACCCTCGCACCTAGGGAAAAGGCATGCCGAGCCTGCTCCCGATCAAGGAGAACGATCTGATGGACACACATTTCCTGGAACTATGGGGCAACCTTCTTCTCGGTGCCGCAAGGAGTCAAAAGCAGTTTGAAGAAATGGTCTCATGGGCCCAGCAGGGCTTTAAGGGGTTTGAGGAAATGACAACCCTCTTCATGAAGACTTACGGATTGGACAACTGCGCCAAAACCGGCACTGACTGTATGACGGCATGGAAAAAGGCCGAAGAGGATTTCAGGCAGTCGTTCAAGGATCACATGAACCTGTTGGGCTTCGTGCCGAAAAACGAGCATCTGGAACTGGTGAAGAAGCACGAGGAGCTCAAAGAAAGGCTCGCTTCGCAGGAGGAGACGATCAAGCATCTGCGCATGCTGCTTTCGGAATCCAAGCTGAAGGATCAGGGGGAGCTGACCAAACAGTTCGATGATCTCATCAAGAAACAGAATGAGCAGTTCCAGAACCTGATGGATCAATTTTCCAAAGCGTTCAAGAAGACTGCCTCCGGAAAGGAAGCCAAACAAGCATGAACCTGGCGGGGGACATTTTGTTCCCTCGATGTCTTCCGTACAGGAATGTGCCGATGAGGTGAGCCATGAAGCCTGACGATCAGGAGAAGGCTGGTGAGGGCCCCACGATGCTCGACTGGATGAAATCGGCCATGGAGCTCTGGCGCGCAGCAGCGGGCATGTGGCCCGGCATGTCGAGCCCCGACCAGGATTCCGAGTTCCGGGCACAACCGCGAGACGATTTCAAGACCCGCTCCCGGGAGGCGTGGCAGCAGCCTTTGCGGATTTTTGAGATGCTGTTGTCGAGCCTCAGTGATGCTGAGACCTTCGGCTCCTTCATCAAGGGGACCGGTGCTTTTCCTGACATCATGATGAGAATGTTTCGCAGCGGCTGCGACGGCTATTCCCAACTGTATCAGCAATGGCTGAGGAGACTCGGCAAGGCCGGGGAACCGGGTGAACCTTACCGTTTTGAGAATCTGGACGAGGACCTGTTCCGGGGGTGGATGGATATCTATCAGAAGGACATACAGCCGCTTCTCAACGCTCCCCAGCTCGGACTGAACCGATTCTATCAGGAAAGACTACTCCAGACCCTGGACAAGTATAACCTGCACCAGGCGGCCTTGGCCGACCTCATGCGCCTCCTCCTTCTGCCCATGGAGAAATCCCTTCGGGTCATGGAAAGAGAAATCGAGCGGCTGAGCGCGGAGGGGAAGCTGTCAGAAAATTTCAGAGATTACTACCAAATGTGGGTCAAGGTGCTCGAAGGCCACTACATGACCTTGTTCAAGTCGCCGGAATACCTCGAATCCCTGGCGCGCACGCTTGCCACCCTGGGAGACTACAAGATGGCCCAGCACAATATGCTCGTAGACGCCCTCCAGCTGCTTCCCATCCCGACGAATAAGGACATGGATGAATTGTACAAGGAGATCTACCTGCTCAAGAAACAGGTGAAGCGTTTGAGCAGCAAAGTCGAAACACCTTAGGTCGCTTCTGATGACCTGAAAAGGGGGTGTCTTATGAGTCCCTCCCGCATTCCTGTCGACCTGATCATGTCCAAGCTCGCGGAAGGCGTCGAAAGATCGCAGGATCGCCTTCTCAAGTCCAGGGATGTATTGACCGGCCCGCTCGATACAGATATCGCGACGACGCCTTACGAGGTTGTCTATGAGGAGGACCGGGTCAAGCTGAAGCACTACCAGCCCACGGGCAGCGTGCGGCTCAAGACGCCGCTGCTCATGGTCTATGCGCTCATCAACCGGGAAACCATGCTCGACCTCCAGCCGGGAAGGAGCGTCGTGCAGAATTTGCTCAAGGAGGGCGTCGACCTCTACATGGTGGACTGGGGCTATCCTACCCGCAAAGACAGGTATGTGACCATCGATGACCATGTGAACGGCTACATGGAGAACATGGTCGACTTCATCCGGAAGCGCCATAGCCTGGAAAAGATCAACCTCATGGGCATCTGCATGGGCGGCAGCTTCTGTGTCATGTATTCCGCCCTGCATCCCGGCAAGGTCAAGAACCTCATCACCACCGTCACTCCGACCAACTTCGACACAGACAAGGGACTCCTCCACATCTGGATGAAGCAGATCGATGTGGATCGCCTGGTGGATGCCTACGGCAATCTGCCCGGCGACTTCCTGAACATGGGGTTCCTGCTGCTCAATCCGGCCCGGTTGATGATCGACAAGTACTTGGGTTTCTTTGAGAATATGGACGACCGGGCGTTCGTGGAGAATTTTGTCCGCATGGAGAAGTGGATCTTCGACAGCCCGGACATCCCCGGAGAGACCTTCAGGCAGTTCATCAAGGATTGTTATCAAGGCAATCTGCTCATCCGGAGCAAGTTGGAGCTGGGAGGTCGCCGTGTCGATCTGCAGCAGGTTTCGATGCCGGTCCTGAACATCTATGGTCGCTACGATCATCTCGTACCCCCCGAGGCGTGCGAGCTTCTCACGAGCCGGGTCGGGACGCGGGACGTCCAGGACATCTGCCTCGAGACCGGCCACATCGGCATTTATGTGAGCTCAAAATGTCAGAAGGAGCTGACTCCGAGGATCGTCCAGTGGCTGAAGGACAGGGATGAAATCCAGGCCGAGGAGCCCGGCGGCGAATCTCCAGCACGCCCGAGAACCAGGCGAGCGCGGACCCCAGGGAGAGAGATCAAGTCTGCACCCTCTGCCGGCAAGAAGAGCAAATGATGCGTGCAGGCCTGCATGGAGTGTGAAACCATGAGTCATGAAAAGGATTACTTCAAAGCTATTTGCAGGGTGAGCAGGGCCTTTGCCAAGACCCTGAACCGGGACGAACTGCTGAACCTCATCGTCGAGACAGCCATTGCTGTCATGAAGGTGAAAGCCGCACGACTTTTCCTGTACGACGAGGAAGAGGTTGAATTTCTGCAGGTCGCCCAGAAAGGCCTCTCTGAGAACTACATCCGCCATGGACTCACCCAGCCCCACAAGGTCGTACCCATCTTGCGGAGGGACGGCCATCTTTTTTCCCATGACTGCACGTCAGACCCCAGATTGAACGCGCACGACGTCAAGAAGGCCGAAGGCATCGCATCCGTCCTGGTTGTCCCGGTCATGGCGAGGGATAAGCTCATCGGAGGGCTTTCACTATTTACCGCAAGCCCCAGGCACTTCAGTCCGGAAGAGATCGATTTTGCGACAGCCATGGCCGAGCAGGGCGGAATGGCCATCGAGCACGCCCGCCTGTTCGAGAAGATCAAAAAGAACACCAGCCTTATTCTGGATCTTGCCGTCAATATCAACTCCAGCCTCGATATGAAACAGATCCTGCATATCCTGACGGCCGAAATTGCTGAAGCCCTGAAAGTAAAGGCCTCTTCCATCCTCCTCGTCGACGAGGAGAAGCGCACTCTGGAATTTGTGGCGAGCTACGGGCTGAGTGAGACCTATCTCAACCGGGGTCCCCTGTCTTTGGAGAAGAGCGTCGATGAAACCCTTGCAGGCAGCCCGGTGGTGATTCCCGATGTGCAAACGGATCCACGCGTGCGGCACAAGAAGGAAAAGGAAAGGGAAGGCATCGTCTCGATCCTTTCGGTCCCCATCAAGACGAAAGAGAAGGTCATTGGGGTGATGCGGCTTTACAGCGGCACTCCCAGAGAATTCAGCGAAGAGGACATCCTGCTGGTGACCGCCCTGGCTTATCTGGGAGGGCTGGCCATTCAGAACGCGTCTCTTTACCTGACGCTGGAAACGGACATGAAGGATCTCAAGGCTGACATATGGAGCCATCGGTCCTGGTTTTGACCGAGACCCCAGGCCCCCGGCCCATGTGGAGAGAGTCTCCGGGCCCCGGTGTCTTCGTTTCGTCAGGGTACTCAAGCACGGGCTCTTCAGGGGGAGTGTCA
>Ga0101944_10007531_pt1 | contig 10851 bp, 7 predicted proteins | sample DewCreD2012metaG_FD_75245 | JGI IMG/M metagenome (GOLD analysis project Ga0101944, IMG submission 75245) | Hot spring sediment bacterial and archeal communities from British Columbia, Canada, to study Microbial Dark Matter (Phase II) - Dewar... ...
CCATGCGCTCGGGACCGTACATTCTTGAACCGCCGCCTCGGGCATCTTCCGTGGCTGCCCGTGCGTGTGGCGCTGCCCGCCCTCCGGTCGATGCCGCACGCGTCACGCTGCCGCGGACCTAGGATGACGCCGCGACGCGGGTCCCTGGCTGGGGGTTGCCGACTTCCACGATCCTGAAGGTGCAGGATGTCCGATTACCCCAAAATCGCCCAGCTCAAGACGGTCGCAGGCCTGAAGGCCCGCCTGGCGGAGCTGGGTCTGCACCTACCGGTGGACGACACGATCCTCACCGCCGCGGAGGGCTCCCCGCTGGCTCAGCCGATCCAGATCGGGCCGCTGCGCGTCGGCAATCGCTGGTGCATCCATCCGATGGAGGGCTGGGATGCCCACGCCGATGGCTCGCCCACCGAGTTGACCCTGCGGCGGTGGCAACACTTCGGCATCAGCGGCGCGAAGCTGATCTGGGGAGGTGAAGCGGCAGCCGTCCGCCCCGACGGGCGGGCCAATCCGCACCAGACGCTGGCCACGCCGGCCAACCGCCGCGGGTTGGCGGCCCTGCTCGACGCGTGCCGCTCGGCCCACGACGCGGCGTTCGGAACCACAGACGATCTGGCGATCGGCCTGCAGCTTACGCATTCCGGCCGGTTCAGCCGGCCCTATAGCCACCAGCTCGAGCCCAAAATCGCCTACCATCATCCCCTCTTGGATGCCAAATTCGGCATCGCCCCCGACGATGACTCGGTGGTCTGGACCGATGCGGAACTGGAGAGGCTGATCGACGATTTTCTTGCGGCTGCCCAGGTAGCCCGCGAAGTCGGATTCCAATTCGTGGATGTGAAGGCGTGTCACGGATATTTGTTGCACGAGTTTCTTAGCGCCCACAGCCGACCGGGGCCCTACGGCGGCGATCTGGACGGCCGCTGTCGGCTGCTGCGAACGATCATCCGCCGAATCCGCCAGACGTGCCCCGATCTTCCGGTCGTGGTCCGACTGAGTGCGTTCGATACGGTGCCGTACCAATCGGGTCGGCAAGTGGGCCGGCCGATGGCGTTCGACCATTTGCTACCTTACAAATGGGGATTCGGGGTGAAGCCGGAAGATCCTTTGCAGTACGACCTTACGGAAACCATCACCCTGATCAAGCAGCTTGCGGCGGACGGCGTGGTCGCGGTGAATCTCAGTTGCGGCAGCCCGTATTACAACCCGCACATCCAGCGGCCGGCCATATTTCCGCCTAGCGACGGGTATTTGCCGCCGGAGGATCCGTTGGTCGGTGTGGCGCGTCAGATTCATGCGGCCCGGGCATGCAAGGAGGCCGTGCCTGAGCTGCCGATGGTCGGCACGGGCTATACCTACTTACAAGACTTTCTGCCGCAGGTGGCGCAGGCGGTAGTGCGGGCCGGCTGGATCGACCTAGTCGGGCTGGGGCGGATGGTCCTTTCGTACCCGGAGTTGCCGGCCGACTGCCTAAGGCGGGGTACGCTGCAGCGAAAGCGGCTTTGCCGGACGTTCAGCGACTGCACGACCGGCCCGCGGAACGGGCTGCCAAGCGGCTGTTACCCCTTGGACGAGTTCTACAAGCAGCGGCCGGAGGCGGCGGAACTGAAGCGGATCAAGGCGGCGCTAGGGGAGCAGGCAGCGGATTGAGTGGAGAGCGCTTTGGCATGGCCTCCGCGCGGAGAACCATCAAAAATCCGCAGTTCGGCAAGATCGCCTACTTGGGGGCGCTATCCGGACGGGGACACTCAAGGACGCGCCGATGAAAGTCTTGCTGATGGTGACGTGTCTGGGCGATGTGATCCGTCCGTCGGCGGCCCAGGCAACCGTCACCTTGCTGCGTCGGCTGGGGCACACGGTCGAGTTCCGCGAAACGCAGACGTGTTGTGGTCAGCCGCTGATGAACAGCGGATTTCTCGACCTGGCTCGCGAGCAAGCCCGCTACACGATCGAGGTGTTTGCCGGAGATGAGCCGGTTGTGGTGCCTAGCGGCTCCTGCGCGGCGATGGTCCGCGAGTACCCGCACCTGTTGCGGGACGACCCAGCCTGGCATGCCCGAGCGGAACAATTGGCGCAGCGGACCAGTGAGCTGTGCGATTTTCTGGTCCACCGGCTGGGCGTCGTGGATTGTGGGGCACGCTACCGCGGTAAGCTGGCATTCCACTTAGCCTGCCACCTGCGGATGTTGCCGGGAGCGGCCGAGGCGGCCCGGACGTTGCTGGCACACATCTCGGGCGCTACGTGCGTACCTCTTTCAGGGGAAGAGACGTGCTGCGGCTTCGGCGGCTCCTTCGCCGTCCGTTACCCCCAGATTTCGGGGAAGATGGTCGAGGATAAAGTCCAGGCCATTTTGGCCAGCGGTGCCGATTGTGTGGTATCCACGGACACGGGCTGCCTGATGAATATTGCCGGCCGGCTGCATCGGGCTGGGCACCGGGTGGACGTGCGGCATATCGCCGAAATTCTAGTCCAGAGGTGAGGTTTGTTGTCGGCCGATCGCAGGACGGTCGGCAGCCGGCACCATCGTTACCAGCCTCACGCCCGGCCGTCGGGGAGCAGTCTGTCGGTCGTCACGCTGGGCGAAGTGGTACAATCCACCAGGGCCTTTGCCACCTGAGCTTTGGAGGCGTGATCGAGGGCGGCGGCCCGTGCGACGAACTGGCCTGTCGAGAGGTGTTCCCATGCCTGCGGTTTCGCGTCGTCTAGACGATCCTGGGGTGCTGCACCCGATTCGCCGGGCGATGATCCGCGGACTGGCGGTAGTGCTACCCCCGCTGCTGACGGTGCTCGTGTTCCTGTGGGCCTGGAACATGATCGACCTGTACATCCTTTCTCCGTGCGAGCATCTGGCGGCCCGGGTGATCGTGTGGTCGATCAAAGATGTCAAGTCGGGGATTCCGGAAGGCGCTGCCGTGTACCGCAACGGCGGCACGGTGACGTCCTTCGATTACAAGGGGAAGCGGTATGTGCCGGTGGATCGCGGGGGGCGGTGGATTCCCGACACGGTCAAAGCGATCGTGGATGCCAACCCGCCCGACGATGCTCCGGCTCCGGCCACCGCCAATGCCTATTACGACCACTACGTCCACGTGCAATACCTCCGCCGCGAGCGGACGCTGCCGCTGTTTCTGGCGGTGTTCATCCTGATCTTGTACTTGACGGGCAAGTTGATGGCGGCCCGGATCGGGCTGTTCATCTGGCAGATCGGCGAAGGGGTCGTGCACAAGATGCCGATCGTCCGCAACGTCTATTCGGCGGCCAAACAGATCACGGACTCGATCTTCGGCGAACAACAGGTGCCGTTCACGCGGGTGGTGGCAGTCGAGTGGCCTCGCAAGGGAGTGTGGACGCTGGCATTCGTCACCGGCGAGGGTTTCAAGGATATCCGCACGGCGGCCGGCGAAGACGTGGTGAGCCTGCTTGTGCCGACGTCGCCGATGCCGGCCACGGGGTTCACATCTACGGTGCCCGTTCGCGACACGATCGCGCTGGATATCACGGTCGATCAGGCAGTGCAGTTCATCGTGAGCTGCGGCGTGGTCATTCCGCCGCACCAGCAATGGTCGCAGGCCGAAGCCTCGGCCGAGATCAGCCGGCAGGTGCGCCAGCAGCTTGCCGAAGAGCTGCCGCCGCTGCGAAGCGGCATTTAGCGCTGTATCAGGCCGACGACGCGCCAGACTCAGGCCACGGGTGGCAGGCTCCTTGGGCTTGGCTTCGGTGGCCACTGTCGAGGGGTGTTGCGGCCGTCCGGGGACGCGAACGGCCGCCGGCGCAAGCCGTCACCGCCTGTCCAGCCGCCGAACGGTTTGTGGTACAACCTGAAGAAGCTGTTCGTCTCCTCCTCGCCTGGCCCGACCCTACTGTCATGTCGTTCGAAGATCGGCTGCGTCGCGCGATCGAGCGCGGCCAGCAGCGTGCCGCCGCCGCGGCCCAGCAACAGCGTGCCCAAGCGCTCACCGAAGAGGAGTATCGCCGCCTGCACTCCCAGTTGCGGCTGAGCCTTTCCGAACATATCGAGAAGTGCCTGCGGCAGCTCGCCCAGCAGTTTCCCGGCTTTCAATACGAAACGATGTATGGCGAGCGAGGCTGGGGCGGGGCGTGCTTTCGGGATGACCTGGTCTTCCGCCGCGGCGGGCGTTCGACCGACTACAGCCGACTGGAGATCACGGTCCGCCCCTATTCACAACTCCACGTGCTGGAATTGACAGCCAAGGGGACGATCCGCAACCGCGAGGTGTTCGACCGGCACTATTTCGAGGAACTGGCCACCGCCAACGAAGCCAAATTCCGTGACCTGATCGACGCCTGGGTGCTCGAGTACGCGGAGCTGTATGCCGCCCGCACGGCATAGCGCCAGCCCCGTGCGGCCTGTGCCCAGCGTCACCCCGTCCGTTGCCGTCGACCGCAGTCATCGCCATGCCGCTGCCGATCCATGTCCTACCGCTGGCCGAACGCTGGGACTGTCACCAGTGCGGCGTCTGCTGTCGGGGCAGCCTGGTGCCCCTGTCGGAAGAAGACCTCGCTCGGCTGAAAGAACAAGGCTGGCAACAGCACCCCGATTTCCGCGGACAGCCGATCGCGGTGCGCCAGTCCCTCCTGGGGCATGCGTGGCGGCTGGCGCACCGCGAGGACGGAAGCTGCGTGTTCCTGCTGCCGGACGGCCTGTGCCGTATCCACAAGGAGCTGGGCTTCCACGCCAAGCCGCTGGTCTGCCGGATGTTCCCCTTGCAGGTGATCCCCCGCGATCGTGCGGCAGTGCTGACGCTGCGGCGGGCATGCCCCTCGGCGGCAGCCGACCGGGGACGTCCTTTAGAGGAGCAGCTCGACTTCGCCCGCACGCTGGCCCGGGAGCGAAAACTGGCCCAGGCCCCTCCCACCCCGCCTCCGCTCAAGCGGGGCGAGCGGCCGAGCTGGCCCCGGGCAAGACGGGTGCTGGAGTGTTTTGAAAGCTTGCTCACCGACCCGCGCTACCCGCCGATCCGCCGACTGGTCCACGCCCTGACCGTCTGCCGACTGCTCGATCAGGCCAAGACCCACCGCCTGGACGACGCGGCCTTGGGGCAGCTCCTATCGTTACTGGCTCATGCCGCGCCGGAGGAATCGGCCGAGTGGTTCACGCACCGCCAGCCTCCCGCGACAGTGGCCCGCCTGCTGTTTCGTCAGACCGCCGCGGAATGGGTGCGTCTGTATCCCGGCATGCCCATCACGCCGAGCTGGTCGCAGCGCTGGCAACTGGTGCGGGCTGCCTGGCGGTTCGTCTGGGGGCGGGGCACGCTGCCGCGCCTGTTGCCTGATTTGCCGACCGCTCGCTTCGAGCAGCTCGAACAGCCGCTGGGGGTGCTCCCTCCGGAAATCTACGCCCCGCTCAATCGCTTCCTGGAGACGAGCGCAGTCTCCTGGAGTTACGCGCTGGCCAATCGGGCTGGCTGGTCGATCCTCGAAAGTGTGCGGATGTTGGCGCTCAGTTACCCGGTAGGTTTGTGGCTTCTGCGCTGGATCGCAGCAAACCGCAGTCCAGAGCTGATCGACTTACCGCCCATCATTACGACTTTGGATCGGGCTCAAGGTTATGCCCCGCTGGCCGGACGCAAGCAGCGGTGGCGGTTGGGCGTGCTCGCTCACGGAGGGCAGCTTGAGCGGCTGGTCGTCTGGTACGGCCGCTAAGGAATCTGGAATCTTCTGAATCTGAACCAAGGGCGCATGAGACTGGGCCAACGATGCGGATCTGAACCGCGTGTCGGCTCGAGTCTCGATCCGTCTGCCGAGAATGGAGAAACTGGGAGGTGTGAGGAATCTACGAAGGATGGAAAACCTGAAAAGCCGCTGCCGGACGTACAGCAAGTATTGATGGGGGGTGTCAAAAGCGACGAATCTTAGTTTGGGGGTGTTGCCGGACATTCCGACGGCAGCAAGTCGCATCGAGGAAGCTGCGGTCATGGAAGTACGCCGAATTCGGATGCTCGGGCTGGTGGCGGCGGCGGCACTGCTGGGAGTCGGCGGTCGTCCGCTGACCGCCCAGATCACTCAGCCGGTCTGGCAGCCGCCCATGAGCTTGTACGGCCGGCCGGTCTCGTCACCGTACTACGACTTTCCGACGTGGTCGCGGTACAGCAACTGTCGGCCGTCCCCTCTGGCGTGGGGTTTTGAGGCCTGCCCCGACCACGGGGCCGGGGACGGCAGCGAGCACGGATATCCTACGGTGAATTGTCCGGGCGATTTTGTCGCCCACCGCCCAAGCGGTTGGTACGGGTCGGCGGAGTTCGCACCGACCACCATCGACTTTCAGAACACGCAGGACATCGCAGCGCTGGGCACTGCCGGACCGATCGTGCTGAGCACGTCGGACCTGCGGCCGGGGTTCGATGCGGGAGGCCGGTTCACCATCGGTCGGCGGATCTTTGGGTGCTACCGGCTGGAAGGAACATACTGGGGCTTCTTCCAGTGGAAGGACTACGCCGCGGTGCAAGATAGTTCGGGTCCGGGCGGCAGCGGCACCCTCTCAACGTTGCTGTCGGGCGGTTTTGGCAATGCCGCCGTGGCGGGCCTGGACAACAACAGCTTCGTCTCGATCCAGCAGCGGACGAAGATGAACAATGGGGAACTGAACCTGCTGTACTGGATCGACATGCCGCCGGGGCCGTTTGATGTATCGCTCCTGGTGGGCGGCCGCTACCTGGAACTGAAAGACCAGTTCAATCTCGTGGCGATCAACGCGCTGCGGGAAAACCGCTTGCAGGTGAACACGCTCAACCCGCTGTGGGGCATTCAGGTGGGGCTGGCGGGAGACTGGCTCGTGGCTCCGCGGATGTGGGTCAATTTCACGATCAAGGGAGGCATCGCCCACAACGAAGCGAGCCTGACCACGACCTACACCCGTATCGACAGCGGCAGCACCACGACGATCCTCACAGCCGACCAGAACCGCACCACCTTCTTCGGCGATCTGTCGCTGACGGCCAACTTCCAGGTCACGCCGTGGCTGGTGGCGAAAATCGGCTACCAGGCGCTGTTCCTGGATGGGCTGGCCGTCGCGCCGGACCAGATTCCGACTAATGAAAACCTGCTCATCAGCGGCCCGGCGCAGATCGACGCCCGCAGCAACGCGGCGATCCATGGTCCGGTGATCGGACTGATGACCAACTGGTAAGGCGACCGGAGGGGCCCGCGTCGTCGCAGCCGTCGGCTCACGGCAGGCTGCGGCCGCCCGAGGTGCTCCTCCGTACGGCTCCGCCACCTCCCCGCGATCGATGGCGGCTTCCGGCCGATGGGCGGTCGCCCGCTTAGCGACTGCCGGCGGGGCGCTACCTGCCGGCCCATTGTCATCTTGGCCTCTGCGGCCCTATGTTGAACGTCATGACGCCGCACGAGCTGATGCAACGGATCGACCGCCAGCTCGCCCACGTGTGGATGGTCCGCACGTTCCTCAAACACAGCGAGGAGGCGCAGGAGGATGACGAGCTGGCGGAGGTGCACCGGGTCTTGTACGACTACATGCTGGCGCTGGGCGGGCCGCTGCGCCAGAACGACGCGGATGCCTACTTGCGTCTGGCCCGCAAAAAGTTCAGCAAGCTCAAGGCGATCACGCAGACGCTGGTGGAGCTGCAACCGCAGATCAGCCAGCATACGAATTTCGTGATGGCTGCCGCCTCGCTCAGCACGGCCGTCGAGGAGATCGAGCGGCTGTTGGCCTTGCCGGCCGATGTCCCGTTGGACGCCGATGGAAGTTCCTAGCGGTCGTCGGTGGCTTCCTGGAGGATGCGGTCGTAGGTCTGGCGGGCCAGATCGTAGGCCGCCTGGGCGGCGGGGCGCTCCCACGGACGGATCTGCCGCACCTTTTGGTTCCAGCAGACATCGACCGCCTCGCGGCACCACTGGGCGCTTCTGCGGCTGGCCCGGATCGGCTTGCCGTCCAGCTCCACGAAGACGGGGTTGGTATGCGAACTAGGGAAGATCCGCACGGCGATCCAGCTCGACTGGGTCGGTTTGTAGTCGAAGGAGAGGGTGTGCGGCGTGCCATCCGCCTCGATCTCCCGGCGGGCGACGGCGTGCCCGTTGACGATCAGTTCCACCGGCACGCGGCGCGTGTTGCCGATCCGTGCCCGCTCGACATGCCAGTACGGCTTTTCGTCCAGGCGCAGGTCGCGGATCAGCCGGCCATTCCACCACTGGGGCTCGGGCTGCAAGTAGGCGGCAGCGGTGACCTGGATCGTCAGCGGCTGGCCGGATCGTGCGGCCAGCACGCTCGCCCGGCCGTCCGCGCCGGGCCGGCCAACCCCCAACCCTTCGACGGTGAAGTCGATCAGGTGCGACAGGCCATCGCTGACATACGACCGCCCGTCGCGGATCCCCTCCACGAACGCGTCATAGTCGATCGGAGTCTGGCCGCCCGCCGAAGGAAGCTGGACATAGACGCGCCCCATCCCGACCCGCTCGCCGTAGATGCACGGGAAATCGGTCTCGCCGCTGATCCGCGTGGTCATGCCGCAGTTGAGCGTGTGATACCAGATATTGAGCTCCCACACGGCCGGCGTATCGACGGTCGAGATGAAGTCGCACGCGCCGTGCACCGTGTCGACGATGAACTCGTTGGCCCCGATCCCGTCGAAGGGCGGCATGGCGTAGTCGGGCAGCTTGTCGGCCGCCCGCGTCTGCATCCCCATCGGAGGCTGCCGGCCGACCAGCGGCACGCGCTGGCCTCCCGGGCCGTAGTCCGGGAGCTGGAGACCCCAGCCGCTATGGGAAAAGCCGACCACGCCTCCTTGCGCCTTGGCCCACTTGAGGATCGGCAGGTCCCAGCTCGGCCATTCGCCGATCTGCTCCGTCTTCGTCCCGCGGAAGTGGCCGCTGGTGCCGCCGAACTGCCAGTCGAATTCGACCGGCTGGGGATATTCATAATCGTCTTCCTTCAGCCGCAGCAGGCACAAATGCCCCGCATGCTGGCTGGGAAAGCCGGAGACTTCCACATCGTAGCGCATCACGTAGCGGGGCGTGGACAGCCGATGCACGGCGCCTTCAAAAAACTGCTTCTGGTAATACCAGCACGGCCCCCACGACAGCACGCAGCCGACGTTCAGATCCTCGCCCAGAATGTGGCGCATCATGTCGGCGGGCGTGACGCCCTCGGTCGGGGCCTCATAATGAGCGCAGCCGGCCGCATGCACGTGGTGGTCGCCGGAGAACCAGCCGTAGTCAGCCAGCTCGATCCACCGCTTGAGGCGGAACGACTCGCGGTGCTCCGGAGCATTCGGCACGGTGATCGTCTTGTGCAGCAGCAGATACTCCGGCCCGCGGCCGTAGCTCACCTCGTAGGTGCCCGGAGGCAACAAGACCTCCTCTCCATCGTGGCGGTAGATCTGGGCATGGAAGAAGAAATCGGGTGCCAGCCGCCGCGACTGCGCCGGATAGACCCGCTGCCACCGGTCGCGGAACACGAAGTGCCCCGTCGTCGGCGTGCCGTCGTCGTCCAGCACGCTCAGCCGCACCCGCACCGCCGGCAGGCACTCGAACAGGATCGCCACCTCGTTGCGGAACCCCAGGTCCTGCGTCCCTTGCCCCACGTTGAACCCCAATAGCGCCTCGCGCTTGCCGCGATCGCGACTGTAAAGCTGCACGACCCGGTATTCCAGCTCCAGTCCCGAAAGGCGGGCCGCCAGCGGCTGCTGATCGAACATCTGCACGTCCAGCCAGCGGTCGGGGACATCTTCCGGACGCACCGTCGGACGCGGGTTGGGACTGGCGGTCGAACGCGTGTACAGCGGAGCCGCGTTGGGACTGGTTGCCCGCAGTTGGGCCGTGACCTGCGCCTCGTTGTGCACCTTGACCAGGAACACCCGCCAGCCCTGCTCGACCAGTTCCGCCCGCGCCGGCCCGCGGGCCACCTTGACCCGGCTTTCCGGGTTGATGTGCACCCCCACCAGGCAGCGCCGGTCGAGCACCGCCTGAATCGCCACCGCCGCTTCGTCCTCGTCGCGGATCGCACGGGCTTGGTCGAGCGCTGCACGCTCCTCGGCGGTCAGCGGTTCGCGGTAGTGAGCCCAGATGGTTCGCAACGCTGACGCCACGTGCGGGTTCTGGATCGCGAGGATGTCCGAGCTCTGACGAGTTGTCAGGCGCAGAGGTGGAACCACCAGCGGTCTCTTCGGCAGGGGTTCGCCTTTCATAAGTCGGTCGAGCAACGCCGCTGCCTGATACCCCTGCTGATACTGGTCGTCGTTGACGCTGCTCAGCGGAACCGGAGCAAAGTCGCAGCGGATCGGGTCGTCATCCACTCCGAGCACGGCGACTTGCTCGGGCACCGCGACCCCGGCGAGTCGGCAAGCGTGGATCACTTCGATCGCGTGGTCGTCGAACTCCGCCATCACCGCCAGGGGTTTGGGCAGGCTCGCGAGACGGGCTCCGAGCCACTCGAGACGACGTCGCGTGTTGTGCTTGATCTGGTGGGCCTGTGCCCCGACGTTGAGGTCGGCGAAGGTGGCCGCATTGGTGCCCAGCGCGTCTCGAAACGCGCTGCGACGCAGCTGCTCTCCGAGCGTGCCCCAGCGGGTGTAGAACGCGTAGTGCCGGAAGCCCCGGGCGACGAAGTGCTCGGCCGCCAGGGCGCCGATCGCCGAGTTGTCAGGCATCACCGAGGCAAACCACGAACCCGTGACCGGACCGATGCTCACCGCCGGGACCTTCATCTCGGCAATCGCCGCGTCGGCTTCCGGGTTGGACCCGGCGACAAAGATGACGCCGTCCACCGAGAGAATATCCCGCAGCGACCCGCCTCGGAGCAGGTCGATGTTCAAGACCCAGCTCACCTGCCGGGCATAATGCGCGACGCCTTGATGCAGGGGTTGCGCGTACCAACCCAAC
>Ga0101944_10007532_pt1 | contig 10851 bp, 12 predicted proteins | sample DewCreD2012metaG_FD_75245 | JGI IMG/M metagenome (GOLD analysis project Ga0101944, IMG submission 75245) | Hot spring sediment bacterial and archeal communities from British Columbia, Canada, to study Microbial Dark Matter (Phase II) - Dewar... ...
CAGCCGGGTTTGATCCGTTTCAGTCGCACTGCTTTGCTCGAACGCACTGCACATAAGCCTTCCAAGTGCAGACTTTCCGGCTTTTCCAGCCCGCTTTCATCCCAGTTCGCCAGCGACATCTGCCCGCCTTGCGATAATTCCGCCACACGCTCATCCGCCTGCAACCATAGATACGTCTCGATCATCTCAACGCTCCAACGCTTCGAGCGCAACCGGTTGCTGAACCGCTTACCTGCCCCCGCTTGCCAGGCTGGCTTCACATAGCCTCCCAACTCGCTCAACACCAATCCCTGGGGACGATTTTGCTTGTTTTGTCATCATAAGCATGCAGCGGGATGTCTACCGAATCAAAAAAACATGACCCATCCTTAAATTTGGGATGAGTCATGTTTGATTTCACTTCGCATTGTGGGCGGCTGCTGCATCCCGTTGTTCTTTGCGTTCTCGCAATTTTCCGTGCAGGCTGATGTTGACCACTCGCTCATTTCCGTTGATTAACTTCCTGATATTGGGACGCAGCGCCCAAGCCAACAGCAACAAAGTGATAACGCCATAGATTACATCTACCCACGAAGCATCCGGCGCGCTCATGAGAATACGTATCAGGAACACCAGAATAGCAAACAGGGCCACGCTCAATGTTGTCACCGAGGCATATCCTAATGTAAAAAACACCAGCGCGCCCAGTGGCAGGATAATCAGCAACGAGGGCCACCATAGCCCAATCGCCCCACCCAGGGCTGGAGCGCCGCCGGCCCCGCCGCGCAGGCGCACAAAGCGGCCATTTTCGTCGAAATCGGGCAGGTAGATGGAATAATTGTGACCCAGAATAGCCGCCAATGGCGCAAGGATATGCACCCAATGATTGTCGGGAGCAACGGCCAGAGCAACCCAGGTTGCCACTGTGCCTTTGAAAATATCCAGGAACGCCGTCAACAGCCCGGCCCCAAACCCGGCGGCGCGAAACGCGTTCGTCCCTCCGGTGCGGCCGCTTTCAACGGTGCGAATGTCTTTTCCCGTCTTGAGTTTAACCACCAGCAACCCAAACGGAATGGAGCCGAGCAGGTATCCCAGCAGCACAAGTCCGCTGTCAATCAGCAATTGCATTATCATCCTCCAAATCGGTCTATTGAGGGTAACACAGAAGACCAGAGAAAGTTACACATCGGTCACAATCAAGGGAACTTCAGCGGCGCGCCCGGCCTCTATCCAAAATGCGTGCGCCAGCCATTCTCCTTCCCCTGGCGACCAGATTACCTGGATGACTTCGTAAAACGCTTCGGCAATATCGGTGGGCGAGGGGACTGCCGGGCCTTGCGGATGCGAGTGGAAGACAGCCAGCACCTCCATCCCGGCAGATTCGACCCATTCGAAGGCATTCAACTGTTCGAGCGGCTCCATCCGAAACCGAACCGGGCTATTCGCCGCATTCCTGACCGGTATCACCACATCTACAACCCCATCCCGACCGCCGAGCAGACCGCAGGCTTCCAGCGGGGCGTGTGCTTCCACATAATCACGCATCTGCTCCCATTGGGCGCGAGAGATGGTCAGGCTGTGTGTCATCCGCCTCCCAACAAGAGTGCGGCAAGCCAGAAAACGCCCAGCCCTGCCAGCGCATCGACCCCCGCTCGGCGCGGCGAGACTTGCTCACGCAGGTTCATTGTCAGGCCGGTCAGGGCGTACAAGGGGCCTAGCAGGGCCAGACCATGCTGGACAGGCTCCAGCGGCCAGTAATGAAAGGCTGCGGCAAATTGGGTCAGGATGAAGGCACTGGTCAACGACCAAAGGATATCCCAATTCCCGCTTTGCAAATGGATGGCGCGCAGCGTCACCATGCCGGCGGCAGGAAAAATCGCCAGTACCAACACCGTCAACCGCACCCCGGCGTAGGAGAGTGCCGAAGCCAGGATGACGAATAGGGCAAACGATAGCGCCATCAGCCCGGCAGAAGCGGCAGGATGACGCACATCCGACGAATCGAGGGCGATATACTCGGCCACTAGAACCAGCAGGAGCAGCGCTCCGCCCAGGCCAAATCCCAGCCACCAGAGTGGGCCGAGCGGCATGTTGTAGAGGGAAATGCCCAGCACCAGCGCGGTCAGGGCGGGCAAAATCCAATGCGGCAGGGTGCGCCGCCCGTCGTATTGCGGATGCCCGCGCAGCAACCAGTCGATTCCAGAAGCGGTCAGCCCGGCAGCGAACCAGATGGCAAGCGAAGTTGGCTCGAAATCAAAAGAGTAATCGACCCCAAACAATTGAAAAAAAACAGCGTATTGCTCCCGTTCTATCAACTGCGCCAACACATAAGAAAGCAACACCACCGCAAGCAGCACGCTCAGGCGGTTGGCATCGGGGACATGACGGCGTTCGATGGACATACCAAGATTGTACCTGCCCAATTCAGACAGTGGAAGGGTGAATTGGGCTAAAACAGGTAGGGAATGAGCGCCTTGCGGTTTTTGGGAAAGTTTGGGAATTTTTCCCGATACCAGGCCAGCGTCTTGCGGCTGCGCGCCAACAAATAGCCTGCCATGCCTGCCAGCGCAATCAGGGCAAACAGGTGACGTGACATCAGCACAACACCCACCCAGGCGGCAATTTCAAAGAAATAATGCGGGCAGGCCACATGCTCAAACCAGCCGCCGCGTGGAATGACATATCCCTGTGTGTCGTGACGCAAGTCTGCCAGGATTTTGTGATGACTAAAATTGGCGGTTTCTCCAAATACGAACAAGAGCAGCCCCAGCCAGAAAAAATTATCAGCCACTGCGAGCGGCCAGCGATTGAGGAAACTGATAAAACCGGCAATCAGCGAATAAAACGAGGCAATCATCAGCGTGGTGAGGGGGTCAATCGGGCCAGAATATTTGTGGAGGAACAGGACTTCGAGACAGCGCTTGCCGAAATGTCCGCAGATGGCAGCCAGCACAATGGCCTGTACCAGCGTGGCAGTGGCGAGGTAGGGCAGGGAAAATACCAGGGCAACCAGAATCGGCAAGAAGTACAGGATGAACATCCCCAGCCGGGCATCCACCCCTTTTTCCGCGCGAAATTTACTGTATTTGAGCAGGGTGGAACCCATCCATTCTGCCGCTCCCATGCCAACCGCCAGCAAGGTGAACGAAATGTAAAGCAAGATATTGGGGATACTCCATTCGGGGGAAATCATGCCAGCCTCCTTATTTTTTGAGGTGATGAGTACGCAGGGCGGATTATAATCGGGACAGGAGGCAGCCATGGAATATACGTCCATTTTGGTCGAAAGGCGCGGGCGGGTCGGGCTGGTCACGCTCAACCGTCCGCAGGCGTTGAACGCGCTCAATCAGGTCTTGCTTTCTGAACTGGTGCAGGCGCTGATGGCCTTTGACGCCGAGGAGGGCGTCGGGGCAATTGTTTTGACCGGGGGCGAGCGCGCTTTCGCCGCCGGGGCCGACATCCGCGAAATGGCTGAGGCCAGCGAAGTCGAAATGCGCCAGAAGGGATTTGTGGACTTGTTCGACGGCCTGCGGCGCATCAAAAAGCCGTTGGTGGCGGCGGTCAGCGGTTTTGCGCTGGGCGGCGGCTGCGAACTGGCCCTGGCCTGCGATATCATCCTGTCCAGTGAAACAGCCCGCTTTGGCCTGCCCGAAGTGACCATTGGCGTCATCCCTGGCGCGGGCGGCACGCAGCGGCTGACCCATATCGTTGGAAAATACCTGGCGATGGAGATGATTCTCAACAACCGTCATCTCTCGGCGACGGAAGCGGCCCAGTTTGGATTGGTAAACCGGGTGTTGCCCGTCGAGCGGCTGCTCGAAGAAAGCATTGCTCTCGCTGAGAGTTTGGCTGCGCGCGCCCCCCTGGCAGCGCGTTCTGCCAAACAGGCCGTCAACCAGGCCTTCGAGGGGTCGCTTTCCGAAGGATTGAGCGAAGAGCGCGACCTGTTCTATCACCTTTTTTCCACTGAAGACCAGAAGGAAGGCATGCGAGCCTTCCTGGAGAAACGCAAACCGGAATGGAAAGGAAAGTAAACGCACCGTGACTTACGAACGAACTACCCTAGGATATTACGCGCTGGTAGATGCCTTTGCGCAACTCGACTTGAGAGATGTTCCCGTCCTTGCGCACGCCTCGCTGCGCTCGTTCGGACACATCGAAGGCGGGGCCGATAGCCTGCTTTCTGCTCTGCTGCCCAATGTGGCCGCCCTCATGATGCCCGCGCACACTTATGTCACCATGATTACCCCGCTGGCTGGCCCGGCCAACAATGGGATTGTTTATGGGCGGCGGCAGGACCAGAACCGCATGGCCGAACCATTTTCGCCCCAAATGCCCGCCGACCGGCTGATGGGCATCGTCCCCGAAACGCTGCGCCAACGCCCTGGCGCGAAGCGCTCCATGCATCCCATCCTGTCGTTCACTGGCCTCAATGTGGACCGCGCCCTGAAATCGCAGACGCTCGCAGAACCGCTTGCGCCCATTCGCATGTTGGCCGAAAACGACGGTTGGGTGTTGCTGTTGGGCGTCGACCACACCGTAAACACCACCGTGCATTATGCCGAAAAACTGGCCGGACGACGGCAGTTCATCCGCTGGGCAATGACCAATGAAGGCATTATCGACTGTCCCAGTTTTCCCGGCTGTTCGGCGGGTTTCAAGCCGCTTGAACGCGACCTGGCGCCCTTTACTCGCCAAATGACCATCGGCGAAGCCGCTGTCCGGGCGATGCCGATGAAGGCAATTGTGGATGTGGTCGCCGCCCGCCTGGCGCGCAACCCGCGCGATTTGCTGTGCGGCGATATGACCTGTGAACGCTGCAACGAATTGCGAAAGTAGCGGGGCATCTATGGATGGCGTTGTTACCTTCCTGGTGGTCATTATCGGCTGGGTCTTCTCGCTCACCCTGCATGAGTTTGCCCACGCGTTTGTTGCTTATCAGGGCGGCGATTGGACGGTGCGCGATAAGGGCTACCTGACCTTCAACCCGCTCAAATACACCCACCCGGTTTATTCGATTGCCCTGCCGCTGCTCTTCCTGGTGCTGGGCGGGATTGGCCTGCCCGGCGGCGCTGTCTACATCCAAACGAATTTACTGCGCTCCAAACGATGGGAAACAGCGGTTTCGCTGGCCGGGCCGCTCTCGAACCTGTTGGTGGCGATTGTGCTGGGTTTATTGCTGCAAATTCTGCCGGTTTCCGCGACGGGAATCTGGCCGGGGTTGGCCTTCCTGGCTTTCCTGCAAGTGATGGCAGCATTGTTCAACTTGCTGCCCATCCCGCCCTTCGACGGCTATGGCGCGTTGCGCCCGCACCTCGATTGGGGCGCGCGCGAAAGCATGGACAGGTTTGGGCAAGTCTCGCTATTCGTTGTCCTGCTCGCATTTTGGTATCTTCCAATTGTAAGCAGCGCGTTCTTTGGGGTGGTCCGATTCATCGCAAACCTGATTGGAGTTCCTATCTCTCTGGCTGCGATGGGACAATCACTGTTTTTGTTTTGGCGTTAATTGCAACGACAACATTTTGCCGAGGTGAATATGCCGCGCATCCAAATCATTACCGATACCGATTCCAGCCTGCCCTTCGGCCTGGCAGAGCAGCATGGCATTCTCCAGGTCCCCATCATGATTCAATTTGGCGAAGAATCCTTTCGTGATGGCTATGACATAGACAGCCGGGGCGTGTTCGAGCGGATTGACCGCGAGAAGCGCCTGCCCAAAACCGCCGCGCCGGCGCCTGGGCAGTTTACGCAGGCTTTTGAACAGGCATTTGCGCAGGGCGCAGAAGAAATTTTGTGCCTCAATATCAGCGCCCAAATGAGCGCAACTTGTGCAGCGGCGCGCCAGGCGGCAGAACTCTTTCCTGAAAGGAAAATCGAAGTAATGGACACCTGCACGCTGAGCATGGGACAGGGCTACATGGCCCTCGCTGCTGCTCAGGCCGTAGCAAACGGGGCATCGCTCCAGGAAGCCAAAGCAGTTGCTGAGGGGATTCGCGGACGCACTTTTCTGTTTGGTTCACTGGCGACCCTGAAATATATTGCCATGAGCGGGCGAGTCAGTTCACTGGCGGCGGGCATGGCTGGCCTGCTGGACATCAAGCCAATTTTGACGCTCCGCAACGACAAACTCGAACTGCTAGAGCGCGTGCGCACGCAAAAAAAGTCGTGGGCGCGGATGGTGGAATTGTGCGCCGAACAGGCGGGCGGCAAACCGCTGGAAAAACTCTCCATTCTGCACGTCAATAATCCCGCCGGAGCGCAAGAAGTTGAAACCATGCTGCGGGCTGCTTTGTCTTGCCCGTCAGAAATCACGCGGGGTGAAGTGCTGCCCGGTCTTTCCATTCATACCGGCGCCGGTACGGTTGTTGTCGTGGGAGTGGTTGGCGAAGTCTGACAACCGTCATACTTTCATGCAAAATCTGGCCTCTCCAAGTCGAAAGGGACGAAACGCTCCTTTCGGCTTTGGAGAGGTTTTTTGCTTGCAATCCATGACTTTACTGCAAAAAAGTAACCAACATGAATTCGGGATAAGAATTTGGCACCTGATTCTGTGAAGCTTTTGCACGCAAAGCCGCCACACCTGCCACCTGCCCCGCGCCAAAGCAGCGCGGGGTGCGCGGGCGGTGCCAGGGAGACCGCCAAGTTCTTAAGTTTTTTTCGTACTTTGCGGCTTTCCCGAAGGACACCGGGACGGCGTGCGCGAGAAATAAAGTATAAATTTAGCCAGGAGAGCTTATCCCGAACTGACGTTAATCACCTACCCTCACCCTACCCCTCTTTCAAAGGGATGTGTGCCACGCAGTGGTAGAGGGGCAGGGGGTGAGGGCAGGTAGGCAATTACGATTTCGCTAACTTCCGAATAAAAACGGCGTACACTACGTTAAGTATTCGAGACGAAACGAAAGGAACAGCCAGTGACCCTGCCCCACGCGGAAACCGAAGCGGCTCTCATCGCAAAAGCCCAACACGGCGACCGCCATGCCTACGGAGAACTTGTCCGCCAGCACCACCCCGGCGTCGTGAATGTGGTCTACCGCTTATGCGGCGACGCTGAACTGGCGCAGGACGCCGCCCAGGATGCCTTTATTCAGGCCTGGCTGCATTTGCCATCCTTCCGTCCCGGCACTTCGCTACGTAACTGGCTGTACCGCATCGCCGTCAACGCCGCGCTGGATGTCATTCGGCGCAATACGAAAACAGCCAATGTATCTTTTGATGACCTGCCGCTGGCTGACTCGCAAACCGGCCCCGAAGATGCACTTTTACAAAAAGAACGCGCCCGCTCCGTGCAACATGCCATTCTCTCCCTGCCTGAAGCCAGCCGCGCGGTGTTGGTGTTACGCGAGTACGGTGAACTCTCGTACCAGGAAATCTCCGCCGCGCTGAACATCCCACTCGGCACGGTCATGTCGCGGCTGCATACTGCCCGCACGCAACTCAAGCACCTCTTGGAATCGCAACTTGTCCACCTGGAGATGGAATATGCCTGAACATATCATCCAATGGCTGGGCGCCTATCATGACGGCGAACTGCGCGGCGCGCGCCTGCGCCAGGTCGAAAATCACTTGGCCGAATGCGCCAACTGCCAGGCTGAACTGGAAGGGATGCGCTCGCTCTCCACGCTGCTGCAGGAAACCGCGCCTGAAGGAGATTTCCTGTCCTCGGAGCGTTTCGCCGCCAATTTGGCCCTGCGCCTGCCCCGTCAACCCGAAATGCCTCAGCCCCGCAACAAAGCCCTCGAAATTGGCTGGTGGCTGATTCCGCTCGGCACGCTGGCGACTTGGCTATTCATTGATGTAACGTTCTTGCTCCGTTCGGTAATCCTGTTCGTGGCAGATGCCGGGCTGCTCGGCAGCAACCTGGCATGGTTGCAGGGCAATCCCATTCAGATGGAATGGTTTTCCACGGCAATGAATCTGTTTGGAAACCAGGTTGGCTTGGCAGGGCAGGCAGCGTTATCAGGATTGAACGATGCCCATTTGTTCGTCACGCACGCGGCAGGGAGTCTGCTTCCCCAAGTTCTTTTAGCGGTGCTTTATCTCGGCTGGCTGGCGGTCTGGTGGCTGGGTCAACAGGCCCAAATGTCCCAATCAACGGGAAGTTTTTCCAAAAGCTGAAGCAGTCTTCAGGATTCCACGTGTAAACCGGTTCCATGCGCGCTGTAACCGTTCAAAATAGCAAGTCAAAAAGCGACATCCATGTCGCCCAACAATAAGGAGTGTGTACCATGTTCGACATCAAAAAGATTCTCTCTCGTTCCTGGCATATCCTGTGGAACTATCGCACCTTGTGGATTTTCGGCTTCATGCTGGCCCTGGCGATGGGCGGCAGCGGCGGCGGCAACAGTAGTTACTCTCCCAGCAACAGAAACGACCGCCAGCCCGGCGCGGAGTGGCGCAGCGATTGGGAAGGCCTGCGCGGTGAAAGTTTTGCCGAAAAAATGCAGGACGGCTTCAGACTGGCTGGAGAGGAACTGCAAAAATTGCAGGCGCAATACCCTGTTGAGTTTCGCATGGTCATTGCAGCGGTCATCATCGCCTTCGTCGTATTTTCTCTGCTTGGTATCCTAACCGCCATCTTGCGATACGTTGCCGAAACGGCCTCCATCCGTATGGTGGATGAGTACGAGCAGACCGGGGTCAAGGTCGGTTTCCGGCAGGGCTGGAAGTATGGCTGGTCGCGCGCCTCGTGGCGGTTGTTCCTGGTCAACGTGCTGGTAAATCTCCCGTTCCTGGCGATGTTCGTCATCCTGGGATTGGTCATCTGGTGGATTGTAGCCTCGGCCCTGAGCGGCGTGCAATCAGCGCTCATTACCAGCCTGATTGCCGGAATTGGATTGGCATTCCTGTCTGTCTTCATCACCATCATCATCATGGTCATTCTCTATGTACTGCGTGATTTGGCCTGGCGGATGATTGTTCTCGAAGACCAGAGCGTGCTGGACTCCCTGCGCAATGCCTTCGGATTGGTCAAACGCCAGTGGAAGAACGTTGGGCTGATGTGGCTGGTGATGCTCGGTCTCAAAATCGCATGGAGCATTGCCTTCTTCATCCTGGTCTTCCCGCTGCTGATTGTCTCCATCCTGACGGCGGTGGGCGGCCTGCTGGTCGCCATTGTCCCGACCCTGCTGACCGCCGGGGTGGCGAGCCTGCTCTCCGCGCCCGATTATTGGCCCTGGGTTTTTGCCGCCATCATCGGCCTGCCATTGTTCGCAGTGGTCGCTTTCTCGCCCATCCTGCTGGTGAGCGGCTGGGGACTGATTTACCAGTCGAGCGTCTGGACGCTGACTTACCGCGAGTTGAAGGCGCTTGAAGCGGTGAACCCTGCAACCGCCGAACCAATCGAAGCATAGGGGCAATTCGCCCAAAAGTGAAAAAAGTACCAGTCTCAATTGAGGCTGGTACTTCTGATTTGATCCATGCGCTCACGGTGCTGAGACAGATTGGAAATCTGTCCTACTTATCCATAGGCGCGCGGGGTTGGCTCAGGATTGGTCGGGGAAGTCAATCCAGCGGGCGTCTCGTCACTGCGCGGCGCATTGGGGGAGGGCGACTTGACCGTCGTCATCTTGCGCAGCAGGTCATACCAGAACGGCGCGCCCTGCGCAACGGCAACGGTGGTCATCAACAGCCCGGTGAGTTTGAGCAGCCAAAACCACAAGAAATCCGAGAAAGAATCAACGGGCGGCGCATTCTTAAGCACCGAACTCCAGCCAATATGAATGGTCAATTCTTCCAATTCAGCAAGCAGTGTCTCGGTATCAGCCTCATAGCCGTATTGGTCGATATAGGCCTGGGCTTTAACCGAGGCAATCGCGCGCATATCGGGCGTGGCCCACAGTTGACGAAACAGGTCGATGCTGTCCACTCCCAGCACCAGGGTCAGCGCCAGGGAAAAAAGAATCACATAGCGGCGGGCGAGCGCGGTGAACATCTCGGAGGCCTGGTTCATCAGGCCATCGAACCACAGGGCCATCTTGGCGCGCAACTCCAACACATTGCTCACGCCGCTATTGACTAGCCGCAGCAATTCCGTTTTTCCTTCAGAAGGTGGCAATTTGTTGATGAGTTCAATGAGTTCCTCGCTGCTGGCGGCAATGTCGAGTTTGGCAAGGTCAAAAAATGCGTCCAGCAGGTTAGAAACCGGAATTTTCTCCACCCGTTTCTCGACCAGTCGGGCGTTGCGCGAGAAAATGCTTCGCCAATCCTGGTACCGCACCGGAGCCAGCGAACGAATCTGCGGCATACTGAGCAGCTGCCCCAGCGTTTTGGCCCCCACAATGCGCCTGAGGACACTCTCGAGAGTTCGCCCGCGCGTTTCAAATGCGTTCATTACGAACTGGCTCATCCAGGAAACCACCAGCCCCATCAGGTAGTAGGTGAGGGCTAACCCCAGGGCAACTTCGAGAACCTGCGAGAGTGACATATTGGTCTCCATCCTGCAAAAGCGACCCGAAAGGTTGGGCAAACATCTGAAATTGAAGCAGGAAACCTTTGGGCCTGGAATTTTTAAGACAAGTGTATGGGATATTCGCGTTGGCGGCAAGGGTGAAAAAGCACAGGACATGGACAGAATCTATCTCATCATTACATCTCATTGGGTAGTCAACGAGGATAGTATAATATTGATAGGAAGGAACCTAGTAAAATGAATACTTTCCTCGGTTATCGCTGTTCGCTGTGCAAAAAAGAGTACCTTCCCGGCCAGGTCACCTATACCTGTTCCTGCGGCGGGAACTTGGATGTCGTGCTAGACTACGATTCAATCAAGAAAAAATACCAGCCGGATGATTTCCTGTGCCGAGATGACGCCTCGTTGTGGAGATACCTGCCACTCCTGCCGGTTTCCTTCCCGCTGGGTGGTGAACAAAC
>Ga0101944_10007533_pt1 | contig 10849 bp, 12 predicted proteins | sample DewCreD2012metaG_FD_75245 | JGI IMG/M metagenome (GOLD analysis project Ga0101944, IMG submission 75245) | Hot spring sediment bacterial and archeal communities from British Columbia, Canada, to study Microbial Dark Matter (Phase II) - Dewar... ...
TGGAGCGGTACCGGTACGATGCGTACGGGAAGGTGACGTTCCTGGCCGGCGCGAAGGACCTGGCCGGCAACCCCACGGCCGAGTGGACCGTCCGCAACGCCTCGATCGCCGACAACCAGGTGCTGTACTGCGGGTATCGGTTCGACCCGGAGACGGGGCTGTACCAGGTCAGATTCCGCATGTACCACCCGACGGCGGGGAGGTGGATGCAGAGGGACCCGGCGGGGTATGTGAGGTCGGCTAATCTTACGCTTTACTGTCGCTCGTCGCCGGTGACAACTGGTGATCCCACCGGCCTTGCTGAGGAACTTAAGCCCACGGCCATTTGGTGGGGTGTGAGGGGCGTGGTCTCCGAAGACGTGATGAACGCGGCCAGCGTTGGAACGCACCTAGATCCCGAGAGAATGAAACGACTTGGGATACCCGTTCCCAGTGCACCCGTTCCGCTTGCGGAATACACCGCGTATGGCAGGCCTAAGATACAATGCACTTTTCCGAAGTCTGTCACTCCCGAGGGCGCGGGTAAGTACAGGGGCGAGTTCGTGGAGATCCCCGTATTTCATTCTCGCATGGCTGACGTATCGGGTGCGTGGACGACGGGGAAAGGTTTCGAGCAGGGCATTGCTGTCGGGGTTTTGGAAGCCGGCGTGATAGTGGATACGGGCAGCATCGACAATGATGCACCCAACGTTACCGTGGCGTGGGCCCAACCGGCGGACAGGCAATGCATCGATGTCACGGTGGCGATGGACCTCGAGAAGACCGCTGCGCGCTATGAGCTGAAGGCGAGTGTGTTTGGGGTCAACGCTTCCCGCGGCACGTGGATGTTGGGTAACGACATCATCTCGCAAGCGGTAGTCAAGTATCGCCTGTGCGCCTGGTGCCAATGCCGTCTGCAAAGGGTGGGCAATGGCTATGGAATTGCGGGCCTTCCAAGAGCTTGGGCCGCCGGTGAATTCCGCGAGGGCAGCTTCACGGGAGATCAGGGCTCGGCAGCAGCATCGTGGACGGTGGAGGCACTCGAGGGCGATATGAACAAGCCGGTCAAGAGGTCACTGTTGCGTGATCGGGCAGGGGCCTGGCCGTTTTGAGCAGCAAGCGAGATTGTGAGGCGAATCATGTTTCGTACAGCAGTGGCCGTCATCCATGCCGCCATGCTCATTTGCGCGGTCGGTTGCCAGCACGCCGGTCCCAGGGCAGGGGGTAGCGTCTCGGTGGGCCGGCAGCATCTTCGCGAGGCTGGACGGCTCGCTCTCGATGCTGTCCCTGCATCAGCCCGAGGCGAACAGTGGTATGGCATCATTGGGGTGCCGGCGACCGCGTCCGACCCGACTTCATACCAAGTCGTGATGTGGAAGGGGCAGCGCGCGGAGCGACGATCTGACCATGTTCTGATTGCCCAAGTCCTGCGGGCTTCTGCCGTCACCGACACGTTTCTTGTGGACGAAATGCTCAGTCGTTATCAATCTGATCCGCAGTCGCTGGGGTTCCTGTTGTTGGCCTTAGGCGATGAACCGCGCTTGGCCACGCCCCTGCTAAGTGCTGCCCGGCGGGCCTTGCTGAGTACTCAACATGAGGTGTTAACGCCCTGCGCGCTCTTCATTGTGGCCAAGTATGGAGACCTCTCAGACAAGGTGGTCGTGCAGAATGTTGGCGACGCAGGCGTCAGTGAGTTGGTGAAATCAATGGCGGCCTGGACCCTCAGCCGCCTGCGCGCATTCAGTGGCGAGCCAGGCGTTCGCCGAGGGGATTCCTGGATGTGGTGATTCAGGTTTTCGACAGCCCCTGACTGAGGCCCGCGCGTGGGTATGCTGGACTCCTGAAAACGCGCTACGGCGGAACGCCCGGGGCACTGAGGTGCAGTGAATGGAAGTTTCATGCGACCAAGGCATCGCAAGCCGGTTCGGTGCGGAGTCATGCCGGGCGTCGGCAACACGGGAAGGCACAGGTGCGATGAAGTTCAGATCGGCGACGGCGGTGGTTCTCGTGGCGACGGTGCTGGCGGCCTGCCCGCCGGCCGAGGCCTTCCACCACCCCACCGCGGGCCGGTGGATGCAGCGGGACCCGGTGGGGTATGCAAATGGCCTCAACCGATACGAATACGCTGGTGCTCGTCCTGGTGTGGCGCGCGACCCGTTGGGACTCGACTATGAGTGGCTGTTCCCCGGCGAGCTGCAAGACTATCCTCCTGCGCCGGCCAGGCTGCCTGGAACTTACGGCCGACTTGACCTTGACAAAGAACTTGGCGGGCCTGGTCTCAGTGACCAATGGAACCCATTTGGTATGTATGGCTCCACGGGCACAGAGCGATATGATTTGTGGTTCTTCAAGCGATTCCCGAAGACCATGCGTGGCGCAACAGATATCATCAAGGGGCGGGTTGAGAAGAAGGCATGTATATTCAAGTGCCAACCCGGCATCACGGCGGGCACTGAGTTCAGCCTCCTGCCGTTCACTGGGGGTCAGGACGACGTAGACATTACTCCGGACATGCGGCGGTTTGGAGATGAGCCACAGAATTGGTGGGAGCGCAATGTCAAGATCGGAGCCTTCGAGATTAAGGCTGAGATGATCCGTGTCACATGGACGAACAGCAGGTGTTTCAAGTATTCGGCTGTGCTGTATATCGAGGAGCGTACCGGGGCGGATCGTCCGTTCTCGGGACAGAACCAATGCTGGATCGAGGACCCAGCTTGGATCACCGGTCTCTTCGTCAGACGCACCGTACGCATGGCGGATTGGAGCGTGTCTGCCGACCATTGCTGCGAGTGAGGGCAAAGAGGGATCGCATATGGCGCGTAGGATGCCCCGACTGCCGCGGAAGCCCCTTACGGCTGGATTCATCTGCGTAGTTGGGCTGATTGTCTTCTATGCAGTCGAACAGGCGTCACACAGGATAGCCCGAGGTCGAATCCGTACCGTGGTCCCGGGAAGTACAATGATGAATACACGAGTCGTCGGTTTTGCGTACACCCGTCGTTTCCTGTTCAGCAATGCGGAATACGCATGGCACCTTCAGTCGTGGCCGGCATTTGTTGTTCCGCTCGGATTCGCACCATCGGATTCCAGCGATGTGGCCTTTGCAGCACAGAGTATTGAAAGACTGTTAGGCAAGTCAATGTTGCGGGGCGATATGATTGTCTATCGATCTGGTGCGCACGGCCTGAAGTGGTACATTCTGACTCACCCAAGTGGCGGAGACGTGTACATCTATGCCATCGCGCATTGAAATCTCGTCATGGAGGCCACGGTAAGCGGGCCAGGATTGGAAATCCCGTACGACCGCAGACATCCCAGCGCAGTCGGACGTGAGGATGGAACCCAGTAAGCTCAACTTCCTGGCCAACGGCGCCGACTGTGGGTGCGTGTTCGACGGGACGCGGGCGCACAACAGCGTGAACGAGGTCACGGGGATCGCGAACAGCCAGCCCCCCAACCTCGAGTGGGCGGAGATCACCCACGACGCGGCCGGGAACATGACCAGCGGCCCCAGGCCCGGGGCCGAGGACACGCGGCTGTGGCTGCGGTATGATGCCTGGAACCGGCTGACGCACGTGAGCGCCAACAGCGACCACAACCCGACCATCGCCGAGTACCGCTACGACGGGCTTGACCGGCGGATCAGCAAGGCGATCGCCGGCGGCGACACGTTCCACTATTACTACAACGAGAACTGGCAGGTCCTGGAGGTGACCAAAGGCTCGGCCGCGTACGAGCAGTACGTGTGGGATGCGCGCTACATCGACGCGCCGGTGCTGCGCTGGCGCGACGCCAACAACAGCGAAGTGGACGGGCTTGAAGAGACGCTGTTCTACACGAACGACGCCAACATGAACGTGACGGCGCTGGTGAACGAGTCGGGGCAGGTGGTGGAGCGGTACCGGTACGATGCGTACGGGAAGGTGACGTTCCTGGCCGGCACGAAGGACCTGGCCGGCCAGCCCATGGCCGAGTGGACCGTCCGCAACGCGTCGATCGCCGACAATCAGGTGCTGTACTGCGGGTATCGGTTCGACCCGGAGACGGGGCTGTACCAGGTGCGCCACCGCATGCTCCACCCGACGGCGGGGAGGTGGATGCAAAGGGATCCGGAGGGGTATGTGGACGGGATGGGGCTGTATGAATACGTGATGAGTTCACCCACTCGCTGTTCCGATCACTCGGGCGCAGGCCCCACTGGTCCAAGCACGACAACGGCTCCTGTACGATTCCAACTGCCCGGAGAGTTCAGCAAACTTGAGGATGAATACGGAAAGACAGGCAGCACCGATAATGTCAAGGTCTTGGTTCGACGGGGCTGGAACCCGCACTGGCCTGCCACGCCGGAGGAGCGCAACGAGCGCAACTTGGGCAACGAATATGCGAAGACGTATATGTTTAGCACAATACTCAACCCCGATCTGCTGAAGGGCAAGTGTTGCCTGACGGCGTGCATACTTGCCGGAGAGTTACAGCACGTCCAGAAGACAAAGCGAGGCCATGATGTCATATTTGCGAAATACAAGTTGCTGAAAGCCACGAAGGTGCGGAACGACTGGATGCGGGACTCCGAGTCCTGGTTCGAGGTCGATGCTGCGACGGTTGCCATCAACTGTCTGGAGACCGCGAAGCGGGACCGCGCTGTCGGGAAGATAAGGTGCAATGAATCGGCCGAGGAGATCCAAGCTGTGATCGAAGGCCTGGAGAACTTCAGGAAGGAGCACGAGAAGAGGATCGGGCAGAAGAAGAGGCCAGATCCGGCCAGTTACTGAGACGCCTCGGGCCCTTGGTTCCACGGGCGGAAAGCAAGGGCGACGGCAGCCCACGATTCTGGGGACTGGCGTCGGGAGGCGACGTTGGCAGGAGAGAGGTTGACGCTTCTGGGAGAGAGACGTTATGTTCGTCGCTCAAAACATGATAGTGGTAGCGGGGATGGCCATCATGGTTGCAGCAGGCTGTGCAGTCGATCGGCAGTGCACGCGCATCCGCGCTGGATCGCATGGCTTCGAGGAGGCCATCGATGGGATTCCAGTGTCGAGGGACGATTCATTGCCGGGCGAATACCAAGTGTGGCGACGCATCCCACCGTCTGAGGTGGGAACGTTTCCAGCTGAGCGACAGGTACTCGTGACGCGCTTCGGCGAGATCGATCGTACCATACGCGTCCTCGCCGACTTCCGAGGGCTGGTCCGGGTGCGCAACGAAGCAGAGGCCCTCTCTTTTGTGAGGTTGCTTACGGATGGACGCACGGCCCATGCTGGCCTTGATGAGTGGCTCGGATGCGAAATCCTTGAAAACGGCGAGCTGTTGCACCTGGCCGGGCGGATTCCCGCGTCCGTCCTGACTGCAGCTGGTTGGCGCGCTGCGGTCGTGTCGCTGCACGGCCGCGATTACCGCATCACACGATACGTGTTACTTGAGACGCCGCCAGCCAGGCCCAAGCGAATCGTCCGGGCGCGCGAGGTCCTCTCGGCTGATGGGAAGTACACCCGGGTTGAGACGATAGAAGTGTTTGTGGGCGCGATCGATGGGGTGGTCTGGCCAGCTCGACTGTAAGTCCGGGGCGAATCGCCGCGACCTATGCTGCACGGATGGCAATGGGCGCAGCAAGGGCGAGCATGGTCAAGATTCTCAAGGCCGGCAGCGAGACCACGGCCGACTATGATGCCAACTACGCTGCCTGGAACCGCCTGACGCACGTGAGCGCCAACAGCGACCACAACCCGACGATCGCCACGTACCGCTACGACGGGCTTGGCCGGCGGATCAGCAAGGCCATCGCCGGCGGCGACACGTTCCACTATTACTACAACGAGAACTGGCAGGTCCTGGAGGTGACCAAAGGCTCGGCCGCGTACGAGCAGTACGTGTGGGATGCGCGGTACATCGACGCGCCGGTGCTGCGGGACCGGGACACCAACAGCGACGCCGAGGATGGCTTTGAGGAGCGTCTGTATTACCTGACCGACGCCAACATGAACGTGACGGCGATGGTGGACGTATCGGGGAATGTGGTGGAGCGGTACCGGTACGATGCGTACGGGAAGGTGACGTTCCTGGCCGGCACGAAGGACCTGACCGGCAACCCCACGGCCGAGTGGACCGTCCGCAACGCCTCGATCGCCGACAACCAGGTGCTGTACTGTGGGTATCGGTTCGACCCGGAGACGGGGCTGTACCAGGTGCGCTACCGCATGCTCCACCCGACGGCGGGGAGGTGGCTGCAAAGGGATCCGGCGGGGTATGTGGATGGGATGGGGTTGTATGAATACGTTCGCGCCGGACCGTTGACCTCACGTGACCCCACGGCCATGGAAGCTAATACGTGCATGACAGTTACGGGTGCACAGACTGGTCCGCTTTGGTCCGGAGTATGGGTTGTTACGAACATGGTTGTTGAGCCAGGTAAATACTCTGGTGGGACAGCAGGTGTTGGCGACAGAATGGGGATTTTGATGCAAATGGGCCGACAGCTGGCGTTTTACTGTGATGCGACCGACACGGGCTACTATCGTTGGCTGCCCACGGTACAGGTAGCCACAGCGCGGCCGCGAGTGAAGAAAACTAACGACGCGTACCCAGCGACAAACGGGCTCATCCTCGTGACCATCATTCCAGGCTATCAACTTGTCGCCGACCTTAGCGGCCTGTTCTCTGTCGGAGCGGGTTTCACGCAAAGGGTTCCCACGCACGACGTACCGAGACTGCCGAATCCCGCTACCATCAAAGTGCTTCCGCCCGCAGCACCAAATGGGTACTCCATTAGAACACCAGTGACTTGCAGCAACGGATGCGTGGGCGTTCCTCCAGTGCCACCTCCGACGCCGGCGGGCGCTGTGCCACCTGGCCTGCGCTTCCCCGCGGTGCCCAACTGGACTCTTACGCCGTATTAACATAATGTGGCAGAAGAACAGAGCTAGCAAACGGCTGGGCATCAGGCTGTGGAACGGGCCGCGGGGACTGATCCACGCTATCGGGATCATCTGGTGTCTTGGCACAGTGGCTGGGATAATCGTCCCTTGGTGGTTGAACGTGAGCATCCCGTGGCGGGGCGGGTACCACCGCATGGACATACGCTGCTCGCGAGGTGTGTTTGGTCTCAGCCATCACTATATTGATGCCGTAGCGTTGACCCGGAGTCAAGACGCGCAGGGGCCTCATTCACGGTTGGTCTTCCGCTTGGTATCCATCCAGCAGATTGCGCGGTTAGGTACGTGGCAGGTTCCGGCACCCCCCTTGCTGTCGCGCTGGATCGGTGGCGTTGGATACGGGGATGTCGCCAGGGAATCAGGCCTGCCAGGACGGATGCCCTACGTGGACATCGCAATTGGGATCTTGCCTCAGTTGGCGATCGTCGTCCTGCTTGTCTGGCGGTCTGTTCGCTGGTCACGGCGGGTGGGCGGAGGCGCCTTTGAGGTTGGGCGACTGCAGTAACAGGTGCGGTGCCGTCGACTGTGCATCCTCAATGCGTCCTACATGAGCCACGAATGGCGGGCCAGGATTCGATATGGCGCGTGAGCGAAGATATCCCGAGTCAGGAAGCCATGGCGGCCTACAGCGCTGCGGGCTCGCGACACAGGAAGGCACAGGTGCGCGATGAAGCTCAGATCGACAGCGGCGGCGGTGGTTCTCGCGGCGACAGTGCTGGCGGCCTGCCCGCCGGTCTGGGCCTTCCACCACCCGACGGCGGGGAGGTGGATGCAGAGGGATCCGGCGGGGTATGTGGATGGGATGGGGTTGTATGAGTACTGCGCAGCTGGCCCCGCCGACATCTCTGATCCGAGCGGATTGCAGGGGAAACCATATCCGGGGCCGCCTAAGGACTTGGGCGGTGAAGCCCTTCCAGGCGAAGACGCGGCGCGCAAGGTCTTGGAGGAGCTGTGCGACGATGGCGATTGCGTTGGGCGATGCCCAGACTGCACGAAGGACGCATGCAAGCGGGAGGCAGCCGCGATCGCTCGGGCGTATGCCAACATGGACAAACATTACGCCGGCCATGAACAATCATACGGAGGAGCGGCGGGCCAGCCGGATGTACGTCACATTCGTCGAGGATGGATGTGTTATCACTGGCAGGAACTGACCTATGCCGCGGTTCATCCCGTCGTGGAGGGCGGTAAGTGTTTCAAGGCATCACGGGCCATGGCGTTCACGCATGAGGGGGTGGGCGCGGATGGCAAACTCCGCAAGCCACTTGTCCTGCACAACTGGGTGATGGTGGCGGTCGACAAGGCAGTTAACAAGGACAAATGCTCGCGCAGCCTAGACCCCTGGGGTAAGGACGGCCCTGTCGTTTCCAGGAACGAAGCCGTATGGCCCCAACAGGACCGGGTCACGTGTCTGGGAGGCGACGAGCGCCCACCCGTCAATGTTCAGGACATCAAGAGGGGCAGTACCGTCCGATCGCCCGTCTACTATATCCATGTACCACAGAATGGCAAACAAGCCATGTTTTGGGTCGGCGGAGGAACCCAGCAATGGTGATGCGCATACTGTTAGCCGGGGTTCTTCTGGTACCGTTGGGCTGCGCAAACGAGCGCGTGTCCGGGCTGCACAAGGGCGCGCTCTTCAAGGACGTCTGTGTGGCGGCCAAGGCGCAGGGCTGGGGAGTGCCCGTCATGTGGAATGCGTGGTTTCCCACGTCCCCTCCGGAGCCGGGCGAGGGGGAACAGGCGTTCGCGGCGTTCGCCTCGCCCTCGAACAAGACGCTGCTATTGATGCTCCTGCGAAAGCGCGAAGAAGACGATTTTCGGCTGATCGTGTACGCGTACACGCGCCGGGACATACGGACCGTACATGAGGGCCTGGAGTTGCTGGATGACCGGAGATGAACGAGGTGCCAGGATAAAATGGGACGTAGCTATTGCATGAAGAGGCCGCTACGATTCGCTCATGCCCAGGCAGCCGCGACAGTGTCCCGGCGGGCTGGGCGTCGTCGCCGCGGGGCACCCGAAACGCGATGAGAAAGGCCGTAAAGAGCTACGTCCCCTTTAATCGCTACCTGACGCCCGGTGGCCCGGTGTCATCGGCAGTTCTCGGGCACGAGCTATGGCACGCGAGGGACTACGGGCGGCCTCTGGTGCGGGAGGGATGGAAGTGGCTAGAACTGCCTCCAAGGTTTCAAACGACAGACCCTGAGCCCAGAGCCCTGTGGAACAACGAAGTTCGCGCCGTTCGCCTTGAGAATCAGCTGTTCAAGGAAATGTACGGCAAGCCCGGGAAGCGTATGGTCTACTCTGGATTTAAGGTTCCGGACGCGACAGCCAGTCTCGTCGGCCCTTGCGACGATAAGAAGTGTAAGGAAATGCATGACAAACTCCCGTGGGGCAAGTGAGGAATCATGCTGCGTGTACACGCGCATCTATGCCCAAGCAAGCGGTATGAGTACGGCCTGCGAGCGGGGGCGCCTATAGCCCTTGCCCTTTCTGTTCTCCCGCTCCTGTTCGCCGGCTGCACGGGGCGATCGACCGGACGAGATTGGGCCAACCCGGTTGGGCACCCGATAGTATTCCCGCCTGGCTACGCCTTGGACCGTTCGCAGTTGCAGCACGTGCTGACAAGGGCGTGGGCATCGGTCCGCAGCTCGGGAGCAGATGACGTGGCCGATCGATTGCTGTCGGACTGTCCACATCGCCTGATGTGTCTGCAGATAGATGTCGCCGAGGGGATGAGCACTCGCGTGGGCTGGCCCTATGACCCAGTTCCCATCTACGAGGTGGCTGTGCTGTTCATCGGGACAGACGGAGAAACTGTCAAGGTAGTGACCACGGCGGGCCTACCCATCGCCGGCTACCGCCCGGACTGCTGGGGCAAGCTGGCACAGGGCGTGGTCGTCGTGCAGCTTCCGTTGAAGAAGAATGCTCCTACCACCACGATGACCCGCGCCCTGCTCAGAGGAGCGTACCGCCCCACAGAATGGGCGAGGAGTGACAGCTATGATGCTTCATCGCTCTATGTGGTCCGGCAGGTGTCAGGTGGACGAGCGACCAGTTACGGGATCGTCAATCCGGCCTTTGAGCCCCACGACATTACCCGTAACGAGGCGCATCTCCTTGACATCTACCGGCTTTACTTGACGGTCTTCGAGGAGGCGACGGGCACCACGGCAGGAATTGCGACGCGGCCCGCGAGCGACAATGTTGCAGGCCGTCCAGGCCAACGGTGAGTGGGGCCGAGCCATGATGTAGTACACCACCAGGCGCGTACTGGCGACGGCGATGAGCACAGGACGAGGGCGTGTGATGGGCCAGAAGAGAAAACATACTCGCAGGCAGCGGAGCCTCAGCACACCGGTTCATTCGCCGGTTCGAGGTGTCCAGCACAGACGCCGCGAGCTGATCCTGCTGGCACTTGGCATCTTGGCGCTCGCCACGGGCCTCGTCGGTCACCATGCTCTGCGCGGAGCAGGACGGCTGGTCGGTGGCCACGGATAACGGGCCAGGATTCGATATGCGGCACGACCCAAGACAGCACGATGCGGCCGGGAACATGACCAGCAGCCCGAAGCCCGGGGCCGAGGGCACGCGGCTGTGGCTGCGGTATGATGCCTGGAACCGGCTGACGCACGTGAGCGCCAACAGCGACCACAACCCGACCATCGCCGAGTACCGCTACGACGGGCTGCACCGGCGGATCAGCAAAGCCATCACCGGCGGCGACACGTTCCACTATTACTACAACGAGAACTGGCAGGTCCTGGAGGTGACCAAAGGCTCGGCCGCGTACGAGCAGTACGTGTGGGATGCGCGGTACATCGACGCGCCGGTGCTGCGCTGGCGCGACGCCAACAACAGCGAAGTGGACGGGCTTGAAGAGACGCTGTTCTACACGAACGACGCCAACATGAACGTGACGGCGCTGGTGAACGAGT
>Ga0101944_10007534_pt1 | contig 10849 bp, 10 predicted proteins | sample DewCreD2012metaG_FD_75245 | JGI IMG/M metagenome (GOLD analysis project Ga0101944, IMG submission 75245) | Hot spring sediment bacterial and archeal communities from British Columbia, Canada, to study Microbial Dark Matter (Phase II) - Dewar... ...
GCGTGCTGGTGAACGCCGTCGACGCGAGCGCGGCCGACCGGCCGGGCGTCATCATCGCGCGCCATGCCATCTGCTCCGACAAGGGCCTGGTCTGGCCCGCCGCGATCACCGGCCCGCAAAAGGCGGCCGCCATCAGCCAATTGAAGTCCTTGGGCATTCTCGTCCGGGAAGGAGCCTGAACCACAATGCCGATGCTCAATCCATTCGCCACCGATGCCTTCAACATGGCCGCTCTCACGGCGGCCATCAACAAGATCCCCAACACCTATGGGCGCCTGGAGCAGTTGAACCTGATGCCCGCCACGGGCGTCCGCACCCGCACCATCATCATCGAGGAGATGAGCGGCGTGCTGAACCTGCTGCCCACGCAGCCCGTCGGCGCTCCAGGCACCCTCGGCACGCAGGGCAAGCGCAAGGTGCGCTCGTTCGTGATCCCGCACATTCCGCACGACGACGCGGTACTGCCTGAGGAAGTCCAGGGCATCCGCGCCTTCGGCTCGGAGTCGGAGACTGAAGCGCTGGCCGATCTGCTCGCCCTGAAGCTCCAGAACATGCGCAACAAGCACTCGATCACGCTCGAGCACCTGCGCATGGGCGCTCTCAAGGGCGTGATCCTCGACGCCGACGGATCGGTCCTCTACGACCTGTACTCGGAGTTCGGCATCACGCCCAAGACCGTCAACTTCGCTCTCGGCACGGCTTCCACCGAAGTGCTGCTGAAAGTCCTCGAGGTGAAACGCCACATCGAAGACAACCTCAAGGGCGAGTTCATGACGGGCATTTTGTGCCTGTGCTCTTCGAGCTTCTATGACGCCTTCACGACGCATGCGAAGGTCAAGGAAGCTTTCCAGTACTACCAGCGCAGCCAGCAGCTCGGCAACGACTACCGCACGGGGTTCACCTTCGGCGGCGTGACCTTTGAGGAGTACCGCGGCCAGGCGACCGATGCCGCGGGCAACGTGCGCAAGTTCATCGCCGACGATGAGGCGCACTTCTTCCCGCTGGGCACGGCCAACACTTTCCGGACGTTTTTCGCGCCGGCCGACTTCAACGAGACGGCGAGCACCTTGGGCCTGCCGCTCTACGCCAAGCAGGAGCCGCGGAAGTTCGGGCGGGGGACGGACCTGCACACGCAACAGAATCCGCTGCCGATCTGCCTGCGTCCCGAGGTGCTGGTCAAGGGAACGAAGGCCTGACTATGAACGGATGGGAAGCGGCAGTCAAGGACCTCGACGCCGCCGTGCTGAGCACGTTTGGGCGCGAGGTCCTCTACCTTCCCGAGACTAGCGGGCAGGCTGTTGTCCGCGCCGTGTTTCAGCAGGCGCGGGAGGCCGAGGACGCCTCGCCAGGCGTTTATGCCGTGCTGTTCGTGCGGGTGGCGGACCTACCCGCACCGCCCGTGCGCGGCGACGAGGTCGACATCGAGGGCGTGCGCTACAAGGTCTTCGATATCGAAGCCGATGCCGAGGGCGCCGCCGTACTCCGGCTCCGCAAGTCCTGCTGACTTGTGGAAGATCTTCCACAAGTTGGGACTTCCGCGCAATTGCGCGGAAGTTTGTGTCGAGGTGATTCATGCCGAGCGTCCGTGTCTACCAGAAGAGGCAACTCCGGCTCGATCTGCTCAACTTCCGGCAGCGCCAGATGTATGAGCTGGGCACGGCGGGCGTCGCGGCGGTGAAGGCGCGGCTCGCCGCCGCGCAGGGGCCGGAGGATTCCGCGGCCAAACCGCTCACCAAGCGCTACGCGATCTTCAAGACCCGGAAGGGCAAGGGCAACCGCCGCAACCTGACCTTCTCGGGTGACATGCTGCGCAACTTCCAGGTCCGCACCGTGAGCGAGAGCAGCGCCAAGGCCAACGTTTCGACGCGCAAGGACCGCATCAAGGCCTGGGCCAACCAGAAGCGCGAGGCGTGGATGGTGTTCTCGCCGAAGAATAAGGCGGCTGTCGTCGAGGCTGCTCGCAAGATGTTGGAGGCGATGAAGCCGCGGCTCCTTGTGGAACGCGCCCTGGGAGGCAAGCAGCGATGATCAACCCGGCGGAACTGGTAGACAACCTGATCGCACTGCTTCGCGACATCCCAGAGTTGGTCGCTGAGATGGAGGGCGACGCGCAGCGGATCTTCGCTTACCACGATCAGTACCCGAAGCGGTCGAGCCTGGCGGCGGCCATTCATGAGATGCCCGCTCCGGGCATTATGGCCGCCTGGCAGGGCACGCAGCCGTCGAGCTTCGGCGGCATGGACGTCTGGCGGCACCAGGTGACGCTCTATCTGCGCGCGCGAGAGACGTTCGAAGGCGATCCACCTACAGCGTATTACCGCCTGTTCCGGCTGATCACCAAGGGCGTGCCGGCATCGGTGGGTGTCCCAATGCTCAACGCCACTGTCCATGCGTCCTGTCACCCGATGGACCTGCCGCAGATCCAGCGGCAGACCGACGCCGAGGGGCTCGACTACTTTGAGGCGCCGCTCAGCTTTGTGGAGATCGGAGATGACTGAGAAGGTACTCATGTGCTCGCCCGAGGGCGAGGTCGAGGAGGTGGAAGCCACGCCGGCAAAGATCGTGCCGCTCATGGTGCGTGGCTGGCGGCAAGTCACCCAAGAGGAGGTAACGCCTGATGTCCGTCGCGCGGATGCAGGAAATCCAGATCTGCTTCGGTAAGCAGAAGCAGGCCGACATCTCTACGCCCAACACCGGCGTCCAGATGTGGCAGTTGCGGAAGCTCAACGCCGCGCTCGCCAATCCGAAGCTCAATACGGAAAACGACGCCGAAGAGTTTGGCAAGGGCCACGAGTTTCCGACGCAGTCGTTCCAGACGTCGTGGGATGTCAATGGGAGCCTCGAAAAGTACCTCGGTGCGGAGATCGGCGCGTGGGCCATGGCGTTTGGTTTGGGAAAAGTCGTCAAGTCGGGCACGACGCCGAACTTCACCTACACGTGCACGCCACTGTTCCCGGCCTCGGGCGATGCGGCAGAGCTGCCCTACTTCTCCTTCGTCGAGCAGATCCGACCAGGCGCAGGCACCGTCGTCGACCGCATGGCCGTGGGCTGCGTGGTCGAAGGCTGGACCATCTCGATCGGGAGTGGGCCAGGCCGCGCCAACTCGAAGATCACGGTCGAGTTCGTGGGCTCGGGCAAGTACGTCGAGCCCTCGGGCATCGCCATGCCAGCGGCGACGGTCGAGAAGTTGCTGCCGTCGGCGTCGTTGGCGCTCACGATCAACGGCGTCAACTACGTCTCAAACAAGAACATCGTCTCGCTCGAGACGTCGTGGAAGAACAACGTCCGTCTCGATGGCGGTTTCTTCCCCGGGTCCGGATTCCAGACGCCGGGCGACGGCGCAAGCGGCGCTATCCGCGGCCGGCTCGAGTTTGGCAACCGCCAAGGCACGCTGCGCTTCGTCGCCCGTTTCGAGAACGGCTCGACCGAACTCATGAAGCTCCGCCAGCAGACCACGGGCACGGCTGTGTTGGCGCTCACCTACGATGCGAACAACTCGCTTGAGATCACCTGGCACAAGGTCTCCTTCGCCTCGGCCGAGGTCGGCGAGACCGACGGCATCGTCACCGTGTCGGTCGAGTGCCTGCCGATGTGGGATGAGACCAACGGCATCGTCTCTGCCGTGGCCAAGTGCAACGTGGACGGCATCGCTCAGTAAGCGCCGGGGCCGAGATAGACGCCGGCGAAGCAGATTTGGCTTGACTTGTTTTCTCGATGGAGCGCTCATGGGGGGCGCGGATAGCGCGAGGAGATCATACGATGTGCCAGACAGAAGAAAACGAAGGACTTGAAACGTTCGCCGGACACATAGCGAAGTGCTCTCAGTGCGCGAGTGCTTTTGAGAGCGACAAGATGCCCGATACGGATCCGGAATCGTATTGCCCGGAGGGTCGGCGGACTTGGGACCTGGCGTAGAGATCGGGACGGGTTTCCGCTCCCGCAACCACTTTCGCCTCGGCCGAGGTCGGCGAGACCGACGGCACCGTCACCGTTTCGGTCGAGTGCCTGCCGATGTGGGATGAGACCAACGGCATCGTCTCGGCCGTGGCCAAGTGCAACGTGGACGGGATCGTTCAGTAGAAAGGACTCTCATGTTTGACGCAACGCAACCCATCACCATCCACCTGCGCACGCCCGAGGGCGTGAAGCCGGTCCGCGTCCGCTTTCCGACGGACGACGAATGGATCGAGCGCCAGAAGAAGCGCAAGGTCATCGTGAAGCAACTGGGACGCGGCGTCTCCGAGACGACGGTACCTGACTCGGCAGAAGCCGACGCCGCGCTGCTTGCCAAGATCCGGGTGCCGGAGGAGAATGCGCCCGAGATCGACGCCTTCGAAGCCAGCCGGATCATCGAGCAGTTGAGCCAGGCCGATGTCGACGACGTGGTGCAAGTGGGCGACACCTTCCGGGTGACGCTGCGCGTGCTGGGCGGCACGGTGAGCCTCGTGCTGCGGATGCCTTCGGCCAAGGATGTTTTCGAATACCGGCGCGGCTTCGCGCGCGTGCTCGATCTGCCTTACAACCGCCAGGAACTGATCATCAATCTGGCGCCTGCGGCCGCGCTCTTCAACAAGCTCCTCGAGTCCTCGGAAGGCTACGCGGGCGACGTGCCCATCATTCACCAGGCCGTGGCGGTGAAAGCCGCCATCGACGCGCTGGACGGCGCTTTTGAGGAGCAGCGCGACCCAAACTGAGCGTCGGGGAGTGGCCTGAAAAACCATCCCTGCGTTTTCTCATTCACTGGGCCCTGCGCCGCGAGGAGCTCTGCGACCCCGGCCTCTGCCCAGACGCTTCCGACGATGGCGGCCGATGCGGCCACTGCCCGCTCGACAAGCTGGACGCCGCTCAATCCTCCGAGGCGGGTCTGTTGCTGCGGCGCGCGCTCGACCTTCGGGCTGCGCTGAAGCTGGGTGTCCGGATCGAACTCGATGAGATCCGGGCCGATGAGTTCCGAGCGCTGGTGGTGCTCGAAGAAGAACGCGACTCGTTGGACCGCGAACAGATGAACAGCCATGGCCGATAACAGGCTCGAACTCGTCGTTGAAGTCGATACCAACCGGGCCAATGCGTCCATCAGGAGTGTCAACGCGAGCCTGTCCAGCATGGAGGCTTCGGCGGTGAAGACGGCGCGGGGCGCATCGCAGGGAATCGACGGAATGACCGCCGCCATGGTGAAAGGCGCCACGGCTGGCAACCTGCTCGCTGACGCCATCAAGAGCGCGCTCACATGGGCCAAGGAGTTCACTGTCGGCTCGGTCATGATGGCGGCCGAGAACGCCAAGGCCGAGGCCTCGCTCAAGGCGCTGGCCAACGCGCACGGCGTGGGCGCGGCCGCGGCCGCCAGGCAGGTGGCGGCGATCGAAGACATCGGCTTCGAGTACACGGAAGCGGCGCACGCCGTCCAGCGGCTGATCGTGGCCGATCTCGAACTATCGAAAGCGCAAGGCCTGGCGAAGTTGGCCAAGGACGCCGCCGCGGTCCAAAACATCACCGCCGGCGAGGCTCTCGAAGCGATTGTGATGGCCATCGAATCGGGCGCCGCGCGCGGCTTGCGCGCACTGGGGCTGTTCGTCGACTTCCAGAAGGAAGCGCAGATCGCCCAGCTTCAACTCGGCCGCACCCTGACCGAGACCGAAGAGAAGCAGATCCGCTACAACGCGGTCATTCGGGAAGGCGCGAAGATCCAGGGAGCGCATGCGGCGGCTTCGCAGACGGTCGAAGGGCAACTCGTCGCGTTGCGCCGCGAGTTCAATAACCTCCGCGAGGACATCGGGGCCCAGTTCCAGGACGACTTCAAGGTGCTCGTCGGCAGCCTGCGCGGCCTGGTCGGCTGGCTTCGGGAGAACACCGATCTGCTCAAGAAGTTCGGCGAGGCAGCGCTGTGGGTTTCAGGCATCCTCGCAACGTATGCCCTCGCCGACAAGATCATGGCGCTCGCGAAGTCGATCGCCGCGCTCCAACTCGCGAGCATCAACCCCTACGCCCTGCTCGCGGTGGGCGTGGCGGGCGCTGGATTGGCCATCTACTCGCAGTGGAAGGACACCCAGGATCAACTTCAGGCCCGCTTCGACGAGATGCAGCGGAAGGCGCTGCGCGATCAGCTTCTGAGCGGCAAGACCAGCGTTGACGCCCTTCGCAAGCAGGGCATGACCGATGAGCAGATCCGGGGCTTACTTGGAGAGAAGCGCTGGCTGCCCGGTGAGTGGGAGCCGCCCCTCTACGAAGGGCCCAGACTTCGCATCAAGACGTCACCGGAGCCGGACCTCGAAGCGTTGAAACGGGCGGCCGAGATCCGGAAGCGCCAGTTGGAGGTCGAGCGCGAGAGCGCACGGGCGCTTGAAGAATCACGCCGGCGTAGGCTTACGGGATTCGCGCGGGATGTGGCGGAGGTCCAGGAACAGATCCGAAAGTGGACCACGTTCGTCGACGAGCGCGGCAACGAGCAGCGGATCGCACTCACGCGCAAGACCTGGGAGAACGTCATTGGCGAGCTTCGCGAGCGGCTCGCGAACTGGCAGAAGGAAGTCCAGGAGACCAACCGCAAGAATCTCGCCGAGTATCTGGCTGGGGAAGAGGAGGCCGCGCGGCGGCGGCTGGAGATCGAGTCGCAACTGTTCAGCCAGCGGCTGGCCTACAACGAGGAGGTTTCGAAGCGGAACCTCGATCACCTCGAGCAGATGCTCGGCATTGAAGAGGCGCGGGCCGGGATCACGCGTGAGGCCCGCCTGCGGGCACTCGATGCCACGAATGCGCAGACGCTCGAGCAGAAGGTTGCCGTCGAGCAGCGCAAGGCTGCCATCGAAATCGAATACCTGACCCGCGTCAATGAGATCCGCATGCGGCTGTTTGATCTGGAAACCTCGCGGATGGTGATCGAGGAAGAAGCAGCGATGAAGCGGCTCGGCTACCGGGCCGATGAGATCCAGGCGCGCATCGCCGAGCTCACCGCGCAGCGCGACGAGATCCGGCGGTTCCAGCAGGATTCCACCGACGCCGCCATTCAGGGCGCGCGCGAAACGGCGGCCGCCCGCCAGGCGCAGCTCATCCGCGACCAAAACGAGCGGATTTTCGAGTCGTTCAAGCGCCAAGCCGAGGGTGTCTTCGACGCTCTGCTGACCAAGTCGCAGTCCATCTGGGCGGCCATTGGCAACTCGCTCAAGACCGCTCTATTGACTGCCATCAAGGACGTGGTCAGCTCGCGCGTCGCCGCGATGCTGATGCAGCTGTTTACTGGAACGCGGGTATCGCTGGCCGGTGGAGGCGCCGCCGGCGGCGGCACGCCCGGCAGGCTCGGCGGACTGATTGGCATCGGCGCAGCGCCGGTCTTCGGGCAGGGTGCGGGCGGTCCTATTCCCGGTGGTGCGGCGGGGGGCTGGGGCACGCCGCCTTTCATCCCTTCGAGCGGCGGTGGTGGATGGAGCAGCCTGGTCGGCGGATGGAAGGATTTCTTTGGCTTCGGCGGCGGTGTGCAGTACGCGCCGGGTAAAGCCGTGACCTGGGAAGCCGCCACCATGGGCCAGAAGCTCTCGGCCCTCGGGCGGTCGAATGCCGCACTGCTCGGCGGCGCCACGCTTGCCATGATGGGCCTCCAGCGCGGCGGCGTCTCGGGACTTGCGATGACGACCGCCGGCGGGGCGCTGATCGGCTTCAAGTACGGCGGCCCGCTCGGCGCGGCGATTGGCGGTGGCGTTGGAGCGGTCGCCGGCTTGGTGCGGCTGTTTGTCAAGGGCGCGCAGGAGAAGGCGCGAGAGAAGATCAAGGCCGCCTACGGGGTCGATATCCGCGAGAAGAAGATCCTCGCCGAGATCGTGAACATCGCCAAGCTGGGCTTCGGCGGCAATCTCGACATGGCCATCCGCAGCCCGCAGATCCGTGACCTGGTCGAACTTTACGCGCTGTCGACCGGACAGAGCACGTCGGGGCTCCCGGCCACCGTGCGTCCGGTGTCGCTCGTTCAAACAGGCGGGAGTCTTTTTCAGACGAGTTCTGGCGGCCTGACGCTGGATCGCATCGGCAGCGGCGTGCCGTCGTCCGCAGCCGGGCCCACCGTGATCAACATCACCGTGCCCGGCGCGAAGGAGTTCTTCGAGAAAGAGACGGTGCGCGTGGTGGTCGAGAACCCGCGAGCGGTGCAATCGGCGGCGATGACGGCGACAAAGGCGAGCGCCGGCCGCCGCGAGATGACCGGGCTGCAATTGAGTCCAGGGCTGATCCTTTCATGACCAGAGCGGAACTGATCGAGAAGATCGCGCGGGCGATTGCGGAGATGGAGGGTTTCTACGCCACCGCCGCGAAGCCGACCCTTGCCCAGCGCAACGCGAATCCGGGCAACATTCGTGCCTGGCGCGATGCGCGTGGGAAGCCGTATCCCACTCATCGCGGATACGTGGACTTTGTCGCGTGGGCCTCGGAGCGCTTTCCGGGGCTTTCGCGGGAAGAGATGAGCCGGCGAGCCATCGAAGAAGGCTGGCGCATCCTGCGCGTGCTCATTGGGCAGTATCTCGACGGGCGCTACACGCAGGGCCAGCCGCCAACGGCAGAGGAGATGTTTCGCGTATACGCGCCCTCGGCCGACGGCAACCATCCGGCCAACTACGCTCGCTTCGTCGCCGGCAAGATCGGCGCGCGCCCGGACCAGAGACTTCTCGACCTGGTCACTGCATGATGCCCGGTTCGGTTCAAAACGCTGCGCCGCTCACCGTGCTGCCGGCGAGCCTCTCCCGCGCCTTCGTCCACGAGCGAGAGTACCCAGTGATCGACAACGAGTACCGCAACGGCGAGTCGCAGCGCTCTGTCCAGGCTAACAACAGCCGCAAGCGCTGGCGGCTAGCCAAGCGTCTGACCGTGGCGCAGCTCTTGGCCTGGCGCGATTTCTATGACGCCCGCAAGGGGCCGACGGAGCCGTTCTACTTCTACGACCCTTATGAGACCAGCCCGAAGTTCACGCACGACCCAACGGGACAGGCCGTTGCGGGCCGCTACACCGTGCGGTTCGCGAGTCCGTGGGAGCAGAGTGTTACGCTCGCGCGCGCCGATCTCTCGCTGGAGCTGATCGAACTTGCCTGACTACATTGGCAACATCGCCATTCCCGAGATTACTCCGAGCGGCGTGTTTCCGCTCACCCCCGATTATCCGATCGAGGTGCGCCGCGACCATGAGGTCGTAGTGCACCAGTTTGGCAGCGGCAATGCGAAAGTGGAACAGCGATTCCTTATCGGCACTGGCGCCCGCCGCTTCACGATTCGCAAGCAGTGGTTGCGCGACGCAGAGCGCATTGCCCTGCGCAACTTCTGGGAGTCGAAGTATGGTCCCTACGGAGCCTTCTCCTACAACGCGCCCAACGACAACGGCACGGGGACCACGCCCGTCATCTGCCGCTTCGCCAACGAGCCGCTCTCCTGGGAGATGGTCGCCGACTGGGCCTGCTCGCTCGGCGTGACGCTCGTCGAGACACCCCAGACCAGCTTGTCCTATCCGCTCAACCAGACCGTCCACCGCTTCCCGCCCTCCGCGCTCCAGACCGCGCTGCTCGCGGAGGTCCAGGAGATCATCCCGCTTGTCCGCATCCAGCCGCTCGAGTCCGGCTACCCGGCTATCTACGTCTCCGACCGCCGGTGCACCGTCGGAGGCCAGCTCTACCAGGCGCGCCTCTTGGAGTTCGACGGCATCTCGCAATCCATCGGTAACGAATCCGACGACGCAAAGTTCATCTTCGGCAACGCCGATCGCGTGATGCGCGATCTCTCGAACGACGTGGACCTCTTCCGCGCCGAGATCGCCTTCAGCCTGTTCCACGTTGGCGCCGGGATCAAGCTTGATCTCTGGAAGGGCAACATCGTGAACTGGACCTGCGACTCGGGCCCGGAGTTCCGCGTCACCGCCGCAGACGGCCTCTACGAGCTGAACTTGCCCTATCCCACGCGCAAGATCTCCCGCACCTGCTGGAAGCGTTTCAACGACGGGCAGTCCTGTCCGTTCGCCTCGCAAGGCGCGCTTGATCTGGTCAACTTCCCCGACGCCGACCCCACGCGCTGCGACAAGGGCTTCGACACGCCCAATGGCTGCCGAGCGCACGGCATGAACGACTACTACGGCGGCATCCTGGCCAAGCCGCAGGGCGTGCGCATCAAGGACAACTCGACTGGAGTGTGGGGCTTCGGCCGCTCGGCGCTCACCTCGGTCTCGCTCGTCGCCGACTCGATCTACGATCAGGTGCTGCCGGAAATCTACACCGATTCACCGATGCCCGTGAACTGCAAGATCGCCTCGGGCCGCGACGAGAGCGACTTTTACGCCGCCGTGGGGATCGTCGGAGAAGGCCCGCTGGGCGCCTATGGCACAGGCCACAAGCTCGATGGACAGTTCCACCACGGCTATCCTGGACCGCTCGGGCTGATGGAGAGCCTCGGGCCTGATCCGAATCCGACGACATTCGGATTCGATACGGACGTTGGCCCCGAGCGCGCCGCCGGCACGGCGTTCCTGATGATTCGGCGCTCGGACGCCAAGGGATTGCAGCTCTCGCGGCTGAGCGAGCACGCCATGGAGGCGGTCGTCGCGCAGGGGCTGAGCGGCTGGGTGTGGACTTCGCCCGGCGTGCGCGTGTTTGGGCCACCGCTAACCAACCCCATCTGGATCGCGGTCAACATGCTGCTGCGTGCGCGCGGGCTGCGGTTTGGCGCTGGGGCCACGCCCGCGCAACTGGACTTTGCAGAGGCGCTGTTCGATGTGGACGCCGCCGTCGCCGCAGCAGCCATTTGCGACCAGCAGGTTACCAAGCTCGTGGGCACAGGCACGGAAACCCAGTTCAAGTTCCGCGGCGTGCTCCAGGAGGAAAAGCCGCTGCGC
>Ga0101944_10007537_pt1 | contig 10844 bp, 11 predicted proteins | sample DewCreD2012metaG_FD_75245 | JGI IMG/M metagenome (GOLD analysis project Ga0101944, IMG submission 75245) | Hot spring sediment bacterial and archeal communities from British Columbia, Canada, to study Microbial Dark Matter (Phase II) - Dewar... ...
TGGGGCGTGTACGTGCTGGCCGAGGGCGCGGTGCCGGTGCTGTTCATCGAGGCGCTGCGGCGCGCGGTCGAGCGGCGCCTGCCGCACAACTACTTCGTCTACTTCTTCGTGACGGTGTTCGCCGGCTCGATCCTTGCGTTCAATCTCGCAGGCGCGGCGCGGGTCGGGCTGCTCGCCGCGGCCGGCGCGCTCGACACCAGCCGACTCGCCGCCGAGTGGCTCGCCTTCCTGCCGATGATGAGTTTCGGCGAACCCTTCCTGAACGGCGCGCTGATGGCGATACTTGTGTTCAGCATCGTCGGCGCGATCCAACTGGGGCGACGCACTTACAAAGAATACTTGCGCGCCCGGCGCAAGCGGCGCTGAGCCATGCACCTACTCGATCGATTTCGCGGCCGCCCGACAGCCGCCGAGGCTGGCGGCGAAGCGACGCTTATCGTGGGATTGGGCAACCCCGGGCGTGAGTATGCGGGCAACCGACACAACATCGGCTTTATGGCCGCCGAACGCTATGCGGCGCGGCACGGGCTGACGTTTAACAAATTGCAAAGCAAAGCCATCATTGCGCTAGGCCGCGCCGCCGATCGGCGCGTGATCGTCGCCAAGCCGCAGACGTATATGAACGAGAGCGGGCGGGCCGTGACCGGCCTGCTCAATTTTTACAAGATCCCGCTTGAGCGGCTGATCGTGATCTTCGACGATCTCGATCTCCCGTTCGGCGCCATCCGGCTGCGGCCCGAGGGCGGCGCGGGCGGTCACAACGGCCTGCGATCGATCATCGGGCAGCTGGGCAGCAATCGCTTCGCGCGGCTGCGGTTGGGTATCGGCCGACCGCCCGGCCGCATGGACCCGGCGGCCTTTGTGCTGCAAGACTTCAGCCGCGATGAGGAACTTGAATTGCCGCGCTGGCTCGATCGGGCGGCCGACGCGCTGGACACGTTTGTGACCAGCGGCATCGTCAGCGCCATGAATCAACACAATGTGACTCCGACGGGAGAGAAGGATCCATCATGACCGTGAATGAATACGAGCAGTTTGCCAAAGCCTTCCGGTGCTCCGTGCCGATGGCTGAATCGATTGTGCTCCGCATCCGCCAGCGGGTGGGCCGCGAGGTGCCGATGCCGGAGATTCTGGCGACCATCCGCAAGATTGCGCCGACACGCCTGACCACCGATGAAATCGTGAAGCGGCTGCAGAAGAACAACAATTCGCGGGTCATCCGCGCGGCGCGCAACGACGACGAGGATTTTGCGCCGGAGCCGGAAGAGGCGGAAGCGGCCGGTGAAGACGTGCCCACCGCCGGCACCGTCAAGCCCCGCCGCTCGGCAGCCGCATCGCGCCGCCCCACCAGCACGCTGGGGCAGATGACCGAACTGCTCGATCGCAACTGGTTGAAAGCGCGCGATCAAGGTCTGCGTCCGCCCGATTTGCCCACCGACAAATTCTTGCGCGCCGTGCAGTCGGCGGTGGGCGAGCCCAAACCCAGCGTGGCCCGCATCCTGCAGGCCGTGCAAAAGCTCAGCAAGCAAGATGTGCTCATCACGCCGAATTTGACGGCCGATGAAATCATCGAGACGGATGAACTGCGCTAAGGTGAATGAGTAATGAGTGACGAGTAACGCGCCGTCGGCGTGTTGCACGCGGCGGATTACTCCTTACTCGTTACTCTTTACGGATCGTGACCGACTCCATCAACCTTTCCGGCCTGCTGCCGCTGGTGCGCGCTCAAGCGCAGTTCACGGCGCTGGCCCGCGATCTGGACAGCCCCCACGAAGCGGAGTGGCGCTTTCCGTTGCTGCGTGCAGCGCGACCGGTGTTAGTGGCTGCGCTGGCCCAGGCGCTCAATCGACCGCTGCTCGTCGTCGCCGCGCGACCCGATCGGGCGCAGGCGATGCACGACGCGCTGCGCGCGTATGGCCTCCCCCCCGATCGATTACTTCGCTTTCCTGAACCGCCCGCCCTGTTTTACGAACGCGCCCCCTGGCCGCGTGACGTGGCGGCTGAACGACTGCAAGTGCTCGCCCGGCTGACCGCGCCCACCGGCGAAGCGCCGGTCGTCGTGGCAGCGGCGCGGGCGCTGATGTATCGGACGCTGCCGCCGCGCGCCTTTCGGTTGGGCACACGCGTCTTAAAACGCGGACAGAACATCAACCTCGATCAACTATTGGCGACGTGGGTGGGCTTTGGCTACGAGAACGCCACCACCGTGCTGGCCCCCGGCGAATTCAGCCGGCGCGGCGGCATCGTCGATGTGTATCCGCCCGCGCTGCCGCGTCCGGTCCGCATCGAATTCTTCGGCGACGAGATCGATTCGCTGCGCGCCTTCGATCCGGCCACGCAACGCTCGCTCGACACGCTCGAGTCCGTCGTGGTCACGCCCGCCACAGAATGCCTCGCCCGGAACGGCCCCGGCGCGGCCGAGCAACTCAAGGATTGGGACACGTCAACGCTGCCCGACGATCTGGAAGCGCAGTTTGAGAAAGATCGCAAAGGCCTGATCGCCGGCACAACCTTTCGGGGCATTGAGTTCTATCTGCCGCTGCTGCACGGCGACGCCACGTCGCTGCTCGACTACTTGCCGCGCGAGGCGCTGATCGCGGTAGATGACGCCGACGAAATAGCCGATGCGTGGAGTGAACTGGAAGAGCAGGCCGTCGACCTGCGGCGCAGCGCCGAGGACATCGGCACCCTCCCGATCGGTTTTCCCCTCCCCTACGTGACATGGGACGACTGGCGCGAGAAACTGGCGGGGCGCAGCATCATCACCTTTGGCGAAGAGCCGCCGACGGACGGCGCGCCGCCCACGCAATCGCTGCCGCTCTCGCCGATAACGCACTTCGGCGGACAGCTCAAGACTTTCATCGAACATCTGGCGCAGCTGCGCGCCATGAACGACGCGGCGATCGTGGTCAGCCGGCAGGCCAGCCGCCTGGCCGAACTGTGGGCCGAGCGCGATCATCTGCGACCACCGGTGCGCGCCGTGCTGGAGCCGCCGGAACCGCGCGCGCTGATCTTCGTGCAGGGGATGCTGGACGAAGGCTGGACGCTGCGCGCCATCGCGCCGCGCGACCCCGTGAAATACGATTTCGCCATCACGCGCATCGGCATCCGCCGCGACATGAGTCTGGAGAGTTTTCTTCGGGATTATCACGCCGCCGGAGCGGCCTGAAAAAACGCCCGCGCCGCCCTTGTCTTGCGGCAAACGCGATTTATAGTGACAATAAGTAGGAATGGGAATCATTATCAGAATGACGCACGACAGCGCCATGAGAATGACCCGGCAGCGGCAGGTCATCCTCGAAGAACTCAAAGCCATGCGCACGCATCCCACGGCGGACGAACTGCACCGGCGCGTGCGCGCGCGCATGCCCAGCATCAGCCTGGCCACGGTGTACCGGAACCTGAAGCTGCTGGCCGAAGCGGGATTCATCACCGAGATCCGCACTGTGGGCGCGCAGCGCCGGTACGAGGGCAATGTGGACGATCATTATCATCTCACATGCGTGCGCTGCGGCCGTGTGGACGATGCGCCCGTGCCCGCGGATTCGGCTCTCCAGGAAGCCGTGAACAACGCCACGGGTTACCGCGTGCTTTCGCACCGTGTGGAGTTCCTCGGCGTGTGCCCGTCGTGCGAACAGGCCTCAACACAGAACCCCACCGCCCGGTCCGGGCGTGGCAATCGTGTCTCTTATAAACAATCTCATAACCGAAAGGAGTTTTACCAATGAACATGAAAGGCTCGAAAACCGAACACAACCTGCTGGCGTCGTTCGCCGGGGAATCCCAGGCCCGGAACCGCTACACCTATTTCGCCGGCCAGGCCAAGAAGGAAGGCTTCGTGCAGATCGCGGACATCTTTGCGGAAACCGCGGACCACGAGAAGGAACACGCCAAGCGCTTCTTCAAGCAGCTTCCCGGCGGCATGGTGGAGATCACCGCGGCGTATCCCGCGGGCGTGATCGGCAGCACGGCCGAAAACCTCAAGGCGGCGGCCGATGGCGAGAACGAGGAATGGACGGTCCTGTACCCCAAATTCGCGGAAATCGCGCGCGAGGAGGGTTTCGAGGAAGCCGCCATCATCTGGGAAAAGGTTTCCATCGCGGAAAAACAGCACGAGAAGCGCTACCTTGGCCTGCTGGCCAATGTGGAAGCGGGCACGGTGTTCAAGAAGGACAAGGCCGTGGTGTGGCGCTGCCGCAACTGCGGCTATCTGCACGAGGGCAACGAAGCGCCGCACAACTGCCCGGCCTGCGCGCATCCCCAGGCCCACTTCGAGCTTCTGGCGGAAAACTGGTAATCGCACGGCAATCCCGCGGGGCGGGCCGCAGCGCCCGCCCCGCGTCTCCGCCCTTTCCCTGAAACGCTTTGCCGGGGGGATCGTTGCAATGCCTTTCATGGAATGGACCGGACAATTCAGCGTGGGCGTGAACGCCATTGACGGCCAGCACCGGCATTTCTTCGCGCTCATCAACACGCTCCACGCCGCGTTTCATCGCGGCGAGGGCGAATCCGAGCTGCGCCAGACCATCGAGGAGCTTGCCGATTACGCGGCGTTCCATTTCCAGTCCGAGGAAAATCTGCTGCGCGAAATCAAATTCCCGCTCACGCTGAACCACCAGGACGAGCACGCGCGCTTCACGGCGAAAATTCAGGGGTTCCGCGACAAGCTGTCCTCGGGCAATTTCGCCATCACCGTGCCGCTCATGGATTTCATGAAGCAGTGGCTCTCCGGCCACATCCTCGGCTCGGACAGGAAATACGCGGATTTCATCGCTGAAAATCACATTTCCATAAACGCTTCCGGAGGCTGACATGTACACCATCGAAATTGCGGACAACCTTCACTGGGTGGGCGCCGTGGACTGGAACATCCGCGACTTCCACGGCTATTCCACGGAACGGGGAACCACTTACAATTCCTTCCTGCTTCAGGACGAGAAGAACATTCTGTTCGATACGGTGAAAAAACCGTTCACGCAGGATCTGCTGCACAACATCCGGCGGGTCATGGACCCGGAGAAAATTGACTATATCGTGGTGAATCATGTGGAGCCGGACCACTCCGGCGCCCTGCCCGAAATCATTCGCGTGTGCAAACCCGAAAAAATTTACTGTTCCCTCAACGGCAAAAAGGCGATTGTCGCGCACTACCACGACGAGAGCTGGCCCTTCGAGGTGGTGAAAACCGGGGACACCCTGTCCGCGGGCAAACGCACGATCCAGTTCCTGGAAACGCGCATGCTGCACTGGCCGGACAGCATGTTCTCGTATCTTGTTGAAGACAAGATTCTGATTTCCAGCGACGCCTTCGGCCAGCACTGGGCCACGAGCGAGCGGTTCGCCGACCAGGTGGACGAGCCGGAGCTGTTCCGCCATGCGGCCAAGTACTACGCCAACATTCTGCTCCTGTTCTCGTCCCATGTGCAGAAGCTTCTGGCCACGGTCGGGGACATGGGCCTGGAATTCAAAATGATCTGCCCGGACCACGGGCTGATCTGGCGCGAGAACCCGGAGAAGATCATCGCGGCGTACGACAAGTGGAGCCGCCAGGAACCCGCGGACAAGGCGCTCATCATTTACGATTCCATGTGGCAGAGCACCGAGAAAATGGCGCGCGGCGTGGCCCACGGCCTGTTGCAGGAAGGCGTCACGGTCAAGATGATGGACCTCAAGCTGAACCACCGAAGCGACATCATGACCGAGGCTCTGGACGCGCGCGCCCTGCTGTTCGGATCGGCCACGCTCAACAACGGCATGATGCCCAATGTGGCGGATTTCATGATGTACCTCCGGGGCCTGGCCCCGGCCAACAAGATCGGCGCGGCGTTCGGCTCGTACGGGTGGTCGGGCGAGGCGGTCAAGCTCATGAACGAGCGCATGCAGGAAATGAAAATCGAACTCGTGGACGAGGGCCTGCGCGTGAAATATGTTCCAACGCACGAGGATCTGGCCGCTTGCGTGGATCTGGGCGCGCGCGTGGGCAAGGCCATGAAACAGGGCTGAAACGGAGACATGCCTTTGGCGGCCGCGGCAAGACAGTTCCGGGTAACCGTGCGGGAGTTGCTTGAAGGCAATGACCCCGCCGCCGCGCGCAGCGCGCTGAACGCGATGCCCGCTTCGGCTCTGGCGTCCGCCCTGCCAGCGTTTTTGTGCAGCGCGGACGCGCGCATCCGATGGCGCGCGGCCGGGGCCATGGGCCAAGCTCTCGCGCGCATGGCGGACACGGACATGGAATCCGCGCGCCGGGTTCTGCGCCGCCTGCTGTGGAGCCTCAACGACGAGTCAGGGGGCATTGGGTGGGGCGCGGCCGAGGCCATGGGCGAAGCCGCGGCGCGCCGCGAGCGCATCGCGCGCGAGTTCGCGCCCATTCTCATGGCCCTGCTCCGCGAGGACGGGTATCACCTGCAATACGCGCCCGTGGCCATGCAGCGCGCCGCGCTCCGGGCCGTGTGCCGCGCCGCCGCCGTGTATCCTCAATTCATGCGCGATCAAGCCGCGCACCTGCTGGAATATCTGGACTCCAGAGACGCATGCGTGCGCGCTCTGGCAGCGCGCGCGCTGGGGCTGCTCGGCGAGCGCGCCGCGGCGCCGGCCCTGCGGTCTCTGTTGCGGGATAAATCCGAAGTTTTTTTGGATGGGCCTGACGACCCGGAGATTACACGCGTTTCCATAGAAGCGGAGCGCGCTTTGATATTGATGAAGGATACTCAATAACGCGCCGCGCGCGGCGCGCCATGGAGGTCAAAACGCACCATGGACACACTCATGCTGTCGAGGCTTCAGTTCGCGGCGGCCACCATGTTCCATTTCCTTTTCGTGCCGCTCACCCTGGGCCTGTCCGTGCTCCTCGCGATTCTGGAATCCTGCTATGTACGCACAGGAGACGAGGATTACAAAACTCTGACCAAATTCTTCGGGAAGCTGTTTCTGATCAACTTCGCCATCGGCGTGGTCACGGGCATTACGCTCGAATTCCAGTTCGGCACCAACTGGTCGCGATATTCGCAATATGTGGGCGACATATTCGGGTCCCTGCTGGCGGTCGAAGCTACGGTGGCGTTCTTCCTGGAGTCCACCTTCATCGCCGTGTGGTACCTGGGCTGGAACCGGCTGTCCAAACGCGCGCACGCCGCGGTGATCTGGGTCGTGGCGCTGGCTTCCAACATGTCCGCCTTCTGGATCCTGGTGGCGAATTCGTGGATGCAGAACCCCGTGGGCTTCGTGATGCGCAACGGGCGCGCGGAGATGGCCGATTTTCTGGCCGTTGTCACGCAGCCCTACGCCATCGTCACTTTCCTGCACACCGTGGCCGCGGCGTTCGTGTTGAGCGGGTTCTTCGTCATGGGCGTGAGCGCGTACCACATTCTCAAAACCGCGCACAGACCGCTGTTCAAGAAATCGTTCGTGACCGCGGCGTCGTTCACCCTGGTGTTCGTGATCTTCCTGGTGGCGCAGGGCCACGAGCACGGCGGCCATGTGTACAAGTACCAGCCCGCCAAGCTCGCGGCCATGGAGTCGCACTGGGTCACGGAGAAAAACGCGCCGCAGTATTTCATTCTGATCCCCGACCCCAAAAACGAGCGCAACAAGGTCGAGGCGCTTCCCATTCCCGGATTCTTGAGTTTCCTGGCCGCCCATGATTTCAACGCCGAGGTCAAGGGGCTGAAGGATTTCCCGCCCGAGGACCGGCCGCCGGTCATGCCCGTGTTCGTGGCGTTCCGCGCCATGGCGTTCCTGGGGTTCCTGTTTCTGGGCGTGTGCGCGCTCGCGTGGTGGAAACGCGCAAACATCGAGAAATATCCGCTGCTGCTGCGGGGGATCATCGCCTTGATTCCCCTGCCCTATCTGGCGTGCCTGCTGGGCTGGACCGTGACCGAAGTGGGCCGCCAGCCCTGGCTGGTTTACGGGCTGATGCGCACCGCGGACGGGGTGTCCCCGGTGCCCGCGGCCAATGTGCTGGTGTCGCTCATCGCATTCATCGCCGTGTACACACTGCTCGGCGTTCTGAATTTCTACCTGATTATTAAATTTGCCAAACAGGGACCGGACGCGCTGTCCGGCGCCCCCGCAAAGGAGGCCGCGTAAATCATGCTTGAAACCATCTGGTTCATCTTGTGGGGCGTTCTCTGGGCCGTGTATTTCCTGCTGGACGGGTTCGATCTGGGCATCGGGTCCATGCTGCCGTTTTTCGGTAAAAATCAGGACGACCGCGGGGAGATGATCCGCGCCATGGGGCCGCACTGGGACGGCAACGAGGTATGGCTCATCACTGCGGGGGGCGTGACATTCGCGGCGTTTCCCGGCGCTTACGCCGTGATGTTCAGCGCGCTGTATTCGCCCCTGCTCATCATCCTGTTCGGGCTGATTTTCCGGGGCGTGGCCATGGAGTTCCGGCACCAGATTCACAGCCCCGGCTGGCGCGGCATGTGGGACGCGTTCCTGTTCCTGGGCAGCGTGATCCCCGCGGTTCTGTTCGGCGTGGCGTTCGCCAACATTTTTCAGGGCATCGCCATTGACGGGGCCGGGGTGTACCGCGGCACCCTGCTTTCGTTGCTGAATCCGTACGGCCTGCTCGGGGGCGCGCTGTTCCTGCTGCTGTTCCTGCACCACGGCGCCCTGTGGCTTGCGGCCAAGGCGCGCGGAGAACTGCAGTCGCGCGCGGGCCGGACAGCCGCCGCGCTGTGGATTCCGCTCACCCTCGCGGCCGTGGCGTTTCTCGTTTACACCTGGTTCGCCACGAAACTTTATGACAACTATCTGGGCGCGCCCGTTCTGTGGCTGATTCCGGCGGCGGCCGTGGCCGCGCTGTTCGCGGCGCGCATCTTCACCGCAGGCAAGGCGTGGTGGAAAGCCTGGTTCGCTTCCGGTCTCACCATCGTGGCCTGCACACTCTTTGGCGTGGCCGGCCTGTTCCCGAACCTGCTCCCGTCCAGCCTGGACCCCGCGTTCAGCATGACCGCGTTCAATTCCGCGTCCAGCCCGCTCACCCTCAAGATCATGCTCGGCGTGGCGCTCACAATGGTGCCGATCGTCATCGTCTATCAGGCCTGGTCGTATCACCTTTTCAAAGACCATCTGCACGACGGCAAGAACGCGGGGTATTGATCCCGCGGCTTTTTAAGATACAAAAGGCAACACCGGCCGCTCCCGCAAGGGGGCGGTTTTTTGTTGTTGGAAAAATCGCAGATGGGGCTGTTGAAAAACCTCTTCGCCTATCGAGGATGTGACTCATACATTCGCAAGGCTGCGAAAAACCGGGGACTGGGGGGTGTTGAAAAACCCAATAAGCTGCATCAAAGGCGCGAACGCAGTAAAAAATAGGGACTGGGAACGCGGCGTTCTTCCGCGTGCCTGTCCCTGTTTTTTACGGCCGCCGGGCTTTTTCAACAGCCCCACCGGGCCGCTTTCCGCAAGGAAAACGAAGCCTGTCCCCAGCGTTTTTCGCCCCCGCAATTTTTCAACAGCTCCAGATTCAGTTTTTTCTGAAAAAGACATACAGCGCCGCGCCCAGAACCGCGGCTGTTCTTGCGGTCTCGGCCAGATACCAGGCCGCGCCGATGCCGGAATCGGGGAACACTCCGGGCCGCATGCGGTCCAGGGCTTCGAAGAACAACGACCCCATCTGCGGCATGAGCAGGGTGTAGGCGCGCGCCGCGGCGCGCAGTCCGGGGGATGCGATGTCCGCCCCGGCCGCATGGACGGCGTATGACGCGAACCCCAGGAACACGGCGGCTGCCGAGGCCGCAAACGCGGCCCCGCGCCCCAGGGCCGCATGGCACAAAAACGATATGCACAGCGCCATGGCGTGAATCCCGGTCAGCGCCGCATACTTGAATATCAAGGACGGCGCGCCGGACGAAAACGCCAACACGCGGATTTCCAGCCACAGGAACAGCACGGTGAGACAGGCCTGCGTGAACGCGAACGATGCGCCCAGAAGCGACAGCGCCGCCCCGGCGCGCGGCACCGGCGCGGCCAGGGTGCGGTCAAGCCCTCCGTTCGCTGTCTCCCGCCCCATGACCGCCCCCAGCGCAAACAGGCACACAAACGCAACGAACAGGGTTTCGTAATGCAGGGCTTCCTCGCGCAGCGCGGCCGCGGAATCCGCGCGCAGCGCATCAAGGTACGCCTCGCCGGTGAGCCGCGCCGCGCCCGACGCCACCGCGGGCGCAATCCCGGAACGCGCCGCGCCCGCCACCACGAGCCGCTCCTGCTCCAGCAAATGGCGCTCGTTGGCCATGGACAACGCCTGCAACAGCGCGAAGACCCCGATCATGGCAACGGCCACGGCCAGCATGCGCCCGCGCGCCAGACCCCGCATTGCGTTGCAAAAAACTGCGCCGTTCACGATATGCGCTTCCCCGCGATGTCCAGATAGATGCTTTCGAGAATGTCCGCGGAACCGCGGAATTGCTTTTCGTCAACAACCGCCGCCAGGCGGCCCGCGTGCAGCACGCCTACACGGCGGCAATGGCGCGCAATCTCGGGCAGTTCGTGCGCGCACAGCAGAATGGTGCACCCCGCGGCGCCGAGCATTTCCAGCAATGCGTTGAGCCGGTGGCGCACGCTCGGGTCCAGGCCGCTGAAAGGTTCGTCCATGATATAGATGTCCGGCTCGGGAACCAGGACCGCCGCGATGGCCAGCCGCTGGAGCGTGCCCTTTGAGCAATGCGCGGCGCGCGTGCGGCGGCGGCGCTCCAGGCCCAGCGCCGAGATGGCGTCGTTCACGCGCGAGTCTTCGAGTTCGCGCGGCACGCGGAAAAGCCGCGCCTGGTGCCGCAGCAGTTCCTCGACGGTCAGGTCCGGATAATACAGGGGCGACTCGGGCAGATATCCGAGGCGGC
>Ga0101944_10007539_pt1 | contig 10839 bp, 5 predicted proteins | sample DewCreD2012metaG_FD_75245 | JGI IMG/M metagenome (GOLD analysis project Ga0101944, IMG submission 75245) | Hot spring sediment bacterial and archeal communities from British Columbia, Canada, to study Microbial Dark Matter (Phase II) - Dewar... ...
CGGACCAAGGTGGTCAAGAACAAGGTCGCACCTCCCTTCCGGGTCGCCGAATTCGATATGTTGCATTCCTGCGGGATCAGCTACGAGGGGGACATCCTCGACCTGGGGCTGGCGCAGAAGATCCTCACCCGCAGCGGAGCCTGGTTCAAATACGGCGACGTGTATCTGGGGCAGGGAAAGGAAAAGGCGCGTGCGTTCCTGCAAGAGAATCCTCAGCTTACGGCCGAGCTGCGCGAGAAGATCCTCGCCAGCGGCATCCTGGCCGGCGGCGTCGCCAGCGACGGCCAGGTGGACGACGCATAAGGCCCCCAGGCACCGCTGCGGCGATGCGGCGAAGCGGCCCGTGGCCCCGTTCCCCCCAAAAATGCGGGCGGCCGCCCGCGCCAGCGCCGGCGCTGCGGGACCATCGCGGACCTCTCCTCGCCAGCACGCGGGGCTGCTCATGGCCGGCATCGTGGTCGCCGTCCTACACCCGCTGGCCGCGCAGGAACCTGCCCCGCACGAGCCTTCCGCGCAAGCAGTGGCCAGCGCCCTGCAACAACTCGCGGTTCAGGCCATTGCCAGGGCGGAATCGTCGGTCGTGGCGATCGCCCGACTGCCACGTGATCCGAGCCGCCGCGGCGACCAACTGGGCGGCCTGCTGCTGCCCGGGACCTCGCGTCAGGACCCGACCGACCGGGCACATCTGCCTCAGGAGTTCGGCAGCGGCGTGGTCCTCGACGCCTCGGGCTTGATCCTCACCGCCCGCCACGTGGTGGGCGACCCACAGACGGCCGACTACCAGGTGTGGGTCGCACGCCGGCCCTACCCTGCCCGGCTGAAGGCTGCCGACCCCTGGTTCGACCTGGCCGTGCTGCAAGTCGACGCCCGCGGTCTGACACCGATCCCGCTCGGGGATGGACGGGCCGTCCGCAAAGGGCAGCTTGTCATTGCGCTGGGCAATCCCTATGCCATCGCCCGCGATGGGCAGCCCAGCGCCAGCCTAGGCATCCTCTCGAACGTAGACCGCCTGGCACCCCCGCTGCCCGCCGGTCGCGGCTCCGATGGACGCGAAACGCTGCACCACTGGGGAACGCTGCTGCAAACGGATGCGCGTCTGGAACTGGGCAGTAGTGGCGGGGCGTTGGTGAACCTGCAAGGGGAGATGATCGGCCTGACCGTGTCGCTGGCCGCCTTGGCGGGTTACGAACAGCCGGGCGGCTTCGCCATCCCCGTCACCGAGGAGTTCCACCGGGTCGTCGAATTGCTCAAAGCCGGGCGCGTCCCCGATTACGGTTTCTTGGGCGTCGAGCCGGGACCGCTCACCGCCCAGCAGCGGCAAGCGGGGCGTCCTGGCACGCGCGTGCTGGACGTGGTGCCGGCCACACCCGCCGCCCAGGCAGGGTTGCAGGTGGGCGATGTCATCACGCACCTGGAGGGACGGCCGATCGGCGACCGGCTCGACCTGTTCCGCGAGGTCAGCTCCCGGCTCGCCGGCTCGACCATCACCCTGCAACTTCTGCGCGGGAGCGACGGGGCTCGTCCAGGCCGGCCGACCACCGTGCAAGTCACCTTGTCGAAAAAACGTTTGGAAACGAGCCGCACACCATGGGCGGAGGTGCCGAGCTTCTCCTGGCGAGGCCTGAAGGTCGACTACGCCACTGCGGCGCCGCTGTTCAATGAACGGTGCCGCGACCTGGACCCCGCCGGCTGCGTGGGGGTCGTCGAGGTGGTCCGCGATTCACCAGCCTGGCAAGCGGGGCTGCGGGTCGGCGACTTCATCAGTCACGTGGCCGGCCGCCGTGTCACCACCCCGCTAGAATTCGAGCAGGCGGTGCAGGAATTGCCCGGCGAGGTGCTCCTGCGGCTGACAGGGTTGCCGGAAGCCACCGCCTCCCTGACGCGCACCGTGCCCGCCCCTTAAGACGGCCCTCCCGGCGCTCCGATCCGCACCGGACCGGAGCGTGGCCGGGTCGCTGGACCGACGCCGTGGCGGCGACTGACCGTCTCTGGCCGCATCGAGCCCCCTGCGGTATGCTGGCCAGCCAACGACCGGGAGGGTCCTATTCTTGGCAGCAGGCATGAAAACCGACGAAATCCGCGAAAAATATTTAGCTTTCTTCGAGTCCAAAGGGCACGTCCGCAAGCCCAGCGACGTGCTAGTACCCCGCTGGGACCCGTCGGTGCTGTTCACGCCGGCTGGGATGAATCAGTTCAAGGATCATTTCCTAGGAAAGGTGAAATTAGAATTCACCCGGGCGACCACCTGCCAAAAGTGCCTGCGGACGGGGGACATCGACAACGTGGGGCGGACGGCCTACCACCACACGTTCTTCGAGATGCTGGGCAATTTCAGCTTCGGGGACTATTTCAAGCGCGAAGCGATCCTCTGGGCGTGGGAGCTGCTCACCGACAAACGCTGGTTTGGGCTGGCCCCTGACCGGTTCAGCGTTACGGTCTATTTGGATGACGACGAAGCGGCAGAAATCTGGCAGCGAGAGGTTGGCTTGCCCCCCAGCCGCATCGAGCGGATGGGCGAGGACGACAACTTCTGGCCGGCCGGGGCGCCGAGCAAAGGCCCGGACGGGGTGTGCGGACCGTGCAGCGAGATCTATTACCACCCCGAGGGCGGCAAAGCGGTGGAGATCTGGAACCTGGTCTTCACGCAGTTCAACCGGGTGGGGCCGCCGCCGAACAACCTGCGTCCTTTGCCCAGCAAGAACATCGACACGGGGATGGGGCTGGAGCGGATGGCCGCCGTGATGCAGGGGGTGGAGAGCAATTTCCACATCGACATCTTGCGTCCGCTAGTCGAGGCCGCAGGGGAAGTGTGCCACGTTCCTTACCGGCCCGAGGACGACCATGGGCGGCGTCTGCGGCGGATCGCCGACCATGTGCGGGCATGCACTTTCGCGATCCATGAAAACGTGCTGCCGGGACCGAATCGGGAAAAATATGTGATCCGGCGGTTGCTGCGGCGGGCGGTGCTGGACGGCTATCAGATGGGCATGCGGGAGCCGTTTCTGTATCAGCTTGTGCCGACCGTGGCGGAATTGATGCGGGGGCCCTATCCGGAGCTGCAAGAGACGGTCGAGCGTGTCCAGAAGGCGATCCGCGCTGAGGAGACGACCTTTTTCGGCACGGTCGGGGCGGGCTTGAGCCGCATCCAGCGGATGTTCGAGGAGATCAAAGCCAGCGGCCGCGTGATCGTTCCGGGACAGGACGCGGCGGAGCTGTATACGACGTATGGCGTGCCGCCGGAAATGGTCGAAAGCATGGCCGCCGAGTTGAACCTGGCGTTCGACTGGGACGGCTATCGCCGGGCAATGGAGGAGCACGGCGAGAAATCGGGGAAACTGGCGGAGGTGGTGTTCAAGGCCGGCCCGATCGAGGCCCTCAAAAAAGCGCTGAAGATCACGGAGTTTCTGGGGTACGAAACGACCGAGGCCACGGCCGAGGTCCGGGGCATCGTGGCGCAAGGACACCTTTTGGACGAACTGACGGAGGTCGCGCACGAGCCGCCGGTGCAGGTGGTCCTGGATCGTTCCCCTTTTTATGCCGAGGCGGGCGGGCAGGTCGGCGACACCGGGGAGATCGTCGGTGACGACTTCCTCTTCCAGGTCACCGACACCCAGAAAGATGGCGACCTGATCATCCACTACGGGCACCTGGTGCGGGGCACGATGAAGGCGGGAGCGAAGGTGATCGCCCGTGTGGACGCCCGCCGTCGGGAAGGCATCCGCCGTGCCCATTCGGCCACGCATGTGCTGCATTACGCCCTGCAGAAGCACTTGGGCAAGGACGCCCACCAGATGGGTTCCAAGGTGGAAGACGACTGGCTGCGGTTCGATTTCGGCAGCCCCTCGCCGGTCCCGGCCGAGAAGCTCGCGGCCATCGAGCAGGACGTGGCGGCGCGGATCGCGGCGGATGAGCCGATCCGCTGGGAATACGTACCGCTGGCCCAGGCTCGCGCCCTGGGGGCGATGATGCTGTTCGGCGAAAAATACCCGGATCCGGCGCGCCTGGTGACCATAGGCGATTTCAGCCGCGAGTTGTGCGGCGGCACGCATTTGACGCATACCGGGCAGATCGGCGGGCTGGAGATCCTGGCGGAGGAAGGGGTCGCGGCCGGGGTGCGGCGGATCACGGCCGTCACCGGCGTCAAAGCACAGCAATTCCGCGAGCAGACGCGGGCCGCCTTGCGGGCGGCCGCCGAAAAATTGCACACGGACCCCCTCTCGGTGCCCACGGCGGCGCGGCAATGGAGCCAATACCTGCGCGAGCTTCGCAAAGCGCTTTCCAGCGGCAGCGCTCCCTCTGCCCCGCCGCAGCCTCCGCCCGCCGCGCCAGCCCGGGCGGCCGGCAATGGTCAGGATCTGCCGCCTCAACAGGTCAAAGCGGCACTGCGCGAGACGGCCCGGCTGCTCAATGTCGCCCCGTTCGATGTGCCGGACCGCCTGGACGCCATGCTGGCCGAGGCAGAGCAGCTTCAGCGCGAACTGGGCGAACTGGCAGCGCATCGAGAGATTTCTGCGGATGCGCTGCTGGCTACTGCCGAGCTGCACGGCCCGACGACCGTGGTCGTGGCCGAAGTGCCCGGCGCGAATCCCAACCGGATGCGTCAGCTCATCGACCAGGTCCGCAAGCGGACCAGCCCCACTGCCGTGTTCCTCGCCACACGCGAGGCCGAGAACAAGGTGGTGCTCGTGGCTGGGCTCTCGCGTGAGCTGGTCGAGCAAGGCCTCTCCGCCGGCAACTGGGTGCGGGAAGTGGCCCCCGTGGTGGGCGGCGGCGGTGGTGGAAAGCCGGACCTGGCGCAGGCGGGCGGCAAACAGCCGGAGCATCTACCAGAAGCACTGGCCAAAGCCCGCGCGGTGATCGCCGGCTGGCTTCAGGCCTTGCCGCGTCGCTGAGCGGCGGCCTTCGGCGTTCTCTCGCCGGCGCGGCCCACAGGCCGCCTTTGCGCCTCCGCGGGGCTTCAGCCCACCCGGAGCTGGTTCTCGATGCGGCGGATCGCCTCCTCGACCGAACACGGTCCGTGCCGCAAGCGCACCGTCTCCTTGCGACACAGCCACTTTTCCACGGTCTTCTGGGCCGAGACCACGGTGCTGTGGCTCTTGCGACCCAGCGCCCGGCTGATTTCCGTATGGGCCGCCCGCGTCCACTTGCGGGCCAGGAACATCGCCAGCATCCGCGGGGTCGTCACGTCGGTCGACTTCGAGTTCGACTGCAGCGCATCCTTGGGAACGCCGAACAGGTCGCAGACGGCATCGACGATCTCGGGCAGCCGCACCGGCCGGCGGCTGGCATGGAGCAGATCGCTCAAGGCCGTCTGCGCGAATGCCAGGTCGATGGGACACTGATGAGCGGCACTCGCGGCCTGAAGCCGATGCAGCGCCCCGGCCAGCATGCGGCCGTCGCCCGGCAATTGACTGGCCAGCCAGCGCAGCACATCCTCCGGCACAGGCAGCGACCGCCGGTCGGCCAGACGGCGGAGGATTTCCAGCCGCGCGGCATAGTCGGCCGGTTGAAGCTGGCACACCAGCCCGCCCGCCAGCCGTGCGACGATCTCCGGCCCCAGTCCCCGCAGTTCCGCCAGCGGACGATCCGCAGAGAAGACGAGCTGGCGGCCCGTGCGGAGGAACGTCTCGATGGTGTGCACGACCTCAATGAGCGTCGATTGCTTGCCGCCGAAGAACTGCACGTCGTCGATCAGCAGCATCTGAACGTCGCGGATCTTCCGGCGAAAACTGGGCGTGCCCGACTGCCGCAAGGCATCGAGGAACTGATTGGTGAACTGCTCCGCCGAAAGGTAGATCACACGCGTGAGCGTGCGCGTGTCGCGCACCTGTCGCCAGATACCCTCCAGCAAATGCGTCTTGCCACTGCCAGGCGGACCGATCAACGTCAGCGGCGTGTAGGTACCCGGCTGCTGGGCGACCGTCAGCGCGGCCGTCACCGCCATCCGATTGGCCTCGCAGGCCACGTATTCCTGGAGGCTGGCAAAGTGCCGTCGCAGCGGAGCCACACGCGCCGCATCGGGCGCGGCACGACGGACGGGCCCATCGCTCCGTTCCCGGGCGTCGTCGCTCGCTGAAGGTTCGACCGCAGCCGCTCGTGGGCTTGCCGGCGCTAGCTCTCGGCCCGGCGGCTCTTCTGCGACCGCACACAGGCCCATGGATCGTGCACTGGTGACGGTTGCAGCGGCCACGGCAGCCGGTGCCGCAGCGGAATCGGTGCTCTTGGCCGATAACTCGGGATCGGCCACGAACTCGACCTTGGGACAGGCACCAAGCGTCTGGGCCGCGGCGGCCGCCAGCTCCTCGCGGAAGGCTCGGCGCAGGAAGTCCAGCCGGAAGGTGTCGGCCGCGGCGATGCGCAGCGTCGTGCCGCAAAGCTCCATCCGCACGCCGCGGCCGAACCAGACTCGGTAGCGCTCTGGGCCAACCCTGTCGGCCACCGCCTGCTGCAAGGCCGACACGATGTCCTTATCGAACGTGCTCACGTCCTGTCGCCGCCTCCTGCGCGCACGCCGAGCGCCGTTTGCCGTCGAGGGATTGCTCTATGGCGGAGAAAATCCGCGGGCGGCTGCCGGCACGGCAGCACCTGGGGTTGCCTTCCGAAGCAGGCGACTGCTGCGTCGGCCAAGTGGGAAACGCGGGGCCCATTGTAGCCGTGCTAGCATCGCTGTCAAACGGAGCGCGGGCCGGCCAGCGGCAATTTCTTCATCTGGCGTTCACCCGCCGTTTGAAAAACCGATATTTCCCGATCCCTTTGCCAGCCCTCGTCCCATCGCAATTTTTTCTTGCCGGACGACTTGACGGTGGAGAACCTGTCGGATCACCCATTCCATCGCACCTCGTCGATTTCCGACCTGGGTCGCGATAACCTCAAGTCTCTTATTTGCAATAACTTATGTTCCATCGCCTCGCCGCAGTAGCGGATGAATCCAAAGCTGCCGTCGGCCGAATTCCTCCATACCACATCTGGCATATAGCCTTTTGGCCGGCTCATTCGCGTCATCCACGGCGAGAACCATTCGCTGGCAGCCAGCCGCGCGTGCAAGCTGCCGCGCACGCTCGACCAGCTCCACGGCCCAGCCGCGTCCCCGGGCTTCTGGAACCAGGCCCAGGTAGACCAGCTCCGCATGGTGCACATCCTCATGTACATTTACCAGGACGCACCCCACGTCATTTGCTCCGTGTCGGGCGATCTTCCAGAACGCTGGATCGTACCGCCCCACCGCCCGATACCCGGCCAGCACGTCGGCCGTCGTGCGCCATCGTTCCAGCCACGGACAATCCCGCGTGCCGACATAGGTTCGCTCGATGACGCGCGCAAGTCGAGATTCATCTTGGGGTTGGACGTCGACCCACGACAGTTCGGCACCTTCGCGTATCTCCGCCTGCGGATTCAATTCGTCCACGAGGTAGACAAGCTGGGTCATTGGCGTAAACCCTTCTAATGCAAGAGATTGTGACGAATCTGAGTCATTGAGAGGTGTCAGGGCCTGAACCAAGACGCATCCCGCATGAAAAAGGCAGTCAGTTAACTCATTTTCAAAACTTCGTATTACAAAGAGGGTGCCGTCGGGGTCGGCCTTGGGGCCGTGCGGGTTCGCCCATTGAATGGGCCACGTCAAGGCAATTCGTCCTTGAAAAATCTGTGCGACTTGAGCTGCGGCTAGGCCACTCTCTTGCTCGGCCGCCAAAAGGATCACATTTTGGGGAGCTTCCTGGGCGGCCTGGCGGATCGAGTTCCAGAGCACGGGACGTTCCGCCTCGTCCCAGCCTTGCGCTGCCAGGGCGAGAGGCACAACCTCCTTCGCTGGATCACAGCGGCGAATCGAGAGGCGATGTGGTGGCATGGTGCGGGCGGCTAGGGCTGCGGGGCGTTCGCTCCCCATGCCTGGCAGCATAGCAAAAGCGCTTCGGGCCGTTGGGACGGCGTACGACAAAAACTCCCCGCAGCTTTCCAAGTTTTCTCAACCGGAACGGCCGACCTAACCGACATAACCGGTACTCGCAGCCTCATGCCGGGGTCCACGCGGTGGGCAGCCGGCAAAAAATGCCTCGTTCATAGGTCCGGTCGTTGGTCATGAGCCGTCTGCTCGCCATGCGCAGCCACCTTGCTTGGGTCGTTGGGGTATCGGTCGTGGGCATTCTGGCAGCGATGCCGGCCAGGGCTACCGACTTTTATGAGCGGCTGGCGGCTTGGCAGGCTCCTGCACCGCCGCAACCGGTGCAAAATCCGCGGGTCGCTCCGGGAACGCCCCCTCCTGCTGGGGCACCTTCAACGACACCAGGCAGGCAACCGACCGGAGGAGCCTTGTCGGCGCGGTACGCAGCCCCGCAGCATGTGCCGGACTACAGCGCGTCGTGGGGCGCTGCATGTGCGACCTGCGGGCATGCACCACTCCAGCCCGCTCCCGCCGATGCCTGGGGCACCTGCCAGTACGCAGGCGACGGAACCTGTTTTGGTGCGGCCTGCGAGCGCTGCCGCGGATGCGCCCCGGGAGGGCTGCTCGGCGCTGGGCCAATGTATGCCGCCGCATGCGGGCCGGATGGCTGCGGGGCGTGGAGTTATAACCCGCTGGGGACCACGTCGCTCGTGTGGATGAAGTTCGACGTGCTGCTGGGCTGGCGTCAGGGGCGGGATTTCCCGCCGCTGGTCACCACCGACCCCTCGACGGAGTCTTCGACGACGGCAGGCGTCCTGCCCGATGCCCAGACGCTATTTGGAGGCGGACGCGTGGGCAGCCACATGCAGGCGGGTGGGCGGTTCGACGTGGGCGTATGGACCAGCACCGCCCAATGCCTGGGGATCGGCTGGCGGCTGTACGGGCTGGGCAAGGATGCTTCGGAATTCAATATCACCTCAGCGGACAACCCTGTGCTGGCCGTTCCGTTTCAGGACTTCAGCACCGGCACCAACGATGCCCTGCTCGTGGCCTATCCGGGGTTGCGCACGGGCGAAATCCACGTCGCCGCTTCGTCGAGCGTGCTAGGCCATGACGTGTACACGCGCTGGCTACTGTGCCGCGACTGCGATGGCCGGCTGGATTTCCTCACCGGCTGGCATTACACGCGGATCGCCGACGGAATCGAAGTCCGCGGCCGCTCGACGGTGACAGAGACGGGCGGGACGATCCCCGCGGGCACGGTAACCGACATCCGCGATCAATTCACCGCGCACAACGACTTCCACGGGGCGATCTTCGGCTTGTTGTGGGAGGGATACCATGGTTGCTGGACCACGCAGATGCTGGCGCGGATCGCCATCGGCAACATGCATCAGACGATGATCATCGACGGCTCGACCCGCGTGCAGACGCCCGGCCAGGGGACCACCACGACCGAGGGGGGGCTGTTCACCGCCGCCAGCAATCTCGGTCGCTTCTCGCGCAACGAGTTCACGGCGGTCACCGAGGCGGGGCTCAACCTCGGCTACCGCTATAGCCCCTGCACCCAGTTCAACGTCGGCTACACGTTCGTGTACGTCAACGACATCCTTTCGCCCGGCAAGGCGTTCGACACGCGGATCGGCACGCGCAACGGCATCACCCATCCGCAGTTCGTCTTCCGCCACAGCGACTTCTGGATGCAGGCTTTGAGTCTGGGGCTGACGCGCGAATTTTAGAAGCTGCGGGTGGGCGTGCAGGCTTCTTCGAGACGGAGGCCACCTGCGTGCAAGTGCCGGACGCCGCGGACCGCGGTACGTTGCCTGCCGCCGCACTGTGCCTACCCTCCAGCCTCAAGGAGCCTTCCGCCGCGGCCTGGCGATCTGAGCGGGCGCTGCCGGCACGTTCCGCGCGGCGGCCGGCACGGCGCGCTCGGCCTGTCCGATGATCTCGAACAAAAAGCGGCTGGGGATCGAAGGCCGCGGTTTGCCCCACTTCAACCGCGTCAGGGCCAGGGACAGCGTCAGGCGCTCCTGCGCGCGGGTCATGCCCACGTAGCACAGCCGCCGCTCCTCCTCGACATCGTCGCGCTCGGTCGACAGGCTGCGGTGGTGCGGCAGGATACCCTCTTCCATGCCCACCATGTACACCTGGGGGAACTCCAGCCCCTTGGCCGCGTGCAGCGTCATCAGCACGACGGCGTTATGCGCGAGCTGTTTTTCCTTGCTATCGCCCAGCTCCCGCTGCCCCAGCGTCACTTCGTCCAGGAACGCATCCAGCGTGGGCGCGGACGCACCTTGTTCGTAGGCGGCCAGCGCGTTGACCACCTCTTCGACCATGTTCCAGCGGGCCTCGCGCTGCGGAGGGTCGGGGTAGGTGCGGTCGATCTCTTCCCGATAGCGCAGGCTGGCGATCAACTGGCGGGCAAAGTCGCTCAGCGACGCGGCACGCTGGGCCTGCTGCTGAAAACCCTCGATCTGCGCCACGAAACGGCGCAGCGCCTCGCGGGCCGCGGCCGGCAACTGCGTCTGCACCTCGGCGCGCTGCATCACGTTCCAGATGCTCTGCCGGTCCCTCGCCGCTTGTCGCAGCAGCGTTTCCACCGTCTTGGGGCCGATGCCCCGCGGCGGGGTGTTGAGGATCCGCAGTAGCGAAACTTCGTCCTGCGGGCTGGTCAGCAGCCGCAGGTAGGCCAGGATGTCCTTGACCTCCTTGTAGTCGAAGAAGGACTGGCCGGCCAGCACGACATAGGGGATGCGCGCCCGGCGGAGCTCCGTCTCGAAGGGGCGCTGCTGGTCGTTGGTGCGGAAGAGGATCGCAAAGTCGCGCGGCTGCCAGCCCTCGCTGGCCAGCCGTCGGCGGATGTCGTCCACCGTTTCCCGGGCTTCGTCCGTTTCGGTCGGGTATTGCAAAATCCGCGGCGGCTCTCCTCCCGCCCGCGCCGCCCGCAGCGTCTTGGG